>Ga0182024_10009448_pt1 | contig 20156 bp, 17 predicted proteins | sample P32metaG_FD_120480 | JGI IMG/M metagenome (GOLD analysis project Ga0182024, IMG submission 120480) | Permafrost microbial communities from Stordalen Mire, Sweden - P3-2 metaG (Illumina Assembly) | ecosystem: Environmental > Terrestrial > Soil > Wetlands > Permafrost | place: Sweden: Stordalen... | reverse complement strand
GGAGCGCAACTCCAGGTCAGCGCGGGCCACGAGGCGTAGCGCCCGCGTAAGTTCGCGGCGGCTTTTGTAGCGCCGCGCCTGGCGAATCAGGTCGTCGGCGGCAAACGGCGGCATGCGGAAACCTTGCCACAGCGCCTGCCAGATGGCGCGCGAATCGCGCACGTTCTTTTCGAGAATCACCAGCATCTGCCGGAAGGTGCGGGCCAGCATGTAAAGATGGCCGATGGCCGCGTCTTCGCCGGCCTCGGAGCTGTTCAGCAATCCTTGCAGAAGAGCCAAAGCGCGCACGCGATCCCGAGCGCTGATGGCATCGGTCAGCTCGTACAAAGTGCGCTGCTTGGCGCTCAGCACCATGGTTTCCACGTCGCCCAGCGTGATTTTGCCCCGCCCCGTGACGTAGAGCAGAAGCTTTTCAAGCTCCGATGCCACCAGCATCATGTCCGCGCCCAGCGCGTCCACCAGCTCGCGCGCCGCGTCGGGCTCCAGTCGCGCACCCGCTTCCTGCGCCGTCGCAACCGCCCAGCGCATGGCGTCTTCTTCGCTCACGCGCGCCAGTTCCACGATGCCGCAGTGTTCGCCCAGGGTTTCAGTCAGCCGCTCGTAGCGGTTTTTGTCGTCGAGTTCCATGCGGCGCGCATCGGATGGGATGCGCAGAAAATCCGCGACGAACAGAAGCAGAGCCTGGGGATTCGGCGACTGGAAATAGCGGGCGAGCGCGGCAAATTCATCTTTCTTTGCGCCGCGCGTGTAAAGCTGGCGCACGTTGCGCACAAAAATCACCTGGAACGGAGCCATCAGCGAAGGCGTCTGCGCGCTATCCAGCGCTTCGAAGATCGAAGTCGAAGAGAGATCGAGATCGGAGAGGCAGAAGTCGCGCAGATCGGCGGGAACGAAGGCCTTCAGAACAGCGGCGCGGCAGCGGTCGAGCAGGAACACCTCGTCGCCCGCGAGCACATAACCGGGCCGCAGCTTCCCCGTGCCGGCCTGGGCGGCCTCGATCTCCGCGACAAAGCGGGCGGCCGCGGCAAATCCCGCGCCCCAACGCGCGCCGCTCATAGGAGCGGGCTCCCGGCCGTGTGCTGCATGAGCTTCGATATCATGCGGCTCCAGAATACCGTCCCGCGAGCGAACACACCAGCGCGGAAAACCGGGCAGGAATCACAGCAATATGGGGAACAAGCGGCGAATCGCACCCGAAGTTCCTTCAGGACTTCGTGAGGGCTGGCCAGGCAGTCTCCTGGCTTGATGCAAGCATTTCACGCGGAACCCGACGCCAGCACTGCATTCGGAACGTGCCTGCGCACGCGCCGTAGGCGCAATGTTTGTTAGCCCCGCGCTTTAGCGTGGGGAAAGCGGACTCCAAAAGTGAACTCCGGAGTCCCGTAGGGGACGGCGCATGCCAACGTACGAAATCGCGCGGTCAGAGCCCTTCCAGGATGTCGGCCACCAACTGCTTCGCAAATTCCCGCGAGAGCCGCTGAATGGCCGCAGGGTCTTCCTGAACGAAAGTGGGCAGGTCGGTGGTGGACTGGTATTGCTCGCGGTAAATGTAATTCTTGTTCTCGTAGAGCACGCGGCCGTCATGTGCCGTGAGCGTGACGGAAGCCACGATGGTAATGACGAAGCTGGACGACTGCTGCGTGGCCGCATTGTAGGTGAGCGGCATAACGGCCTGCTTGAGGATGGTGCCATGCAGAACCGCGTCGGCATCGGAGCCCGAATCTGTGGTGACACGGAAGCGCGTGCGCGTGATGAACTCGCGGACCACCGCCTCAGTCAATGCCGTTTCAGTACCGTTGGAATCGGTGCGCGTAGTGAACACCGGCACCGCAAGCGTGTTCACGCCGGGTGGCAGATGCGTGGCTGCGCCCAGCGTGTGATAGCCGCAACCGCTTGACGCGAACAGAGGGAGCGCAGCCAATGCAGCGACGATCAGACGTGGGAGCGAACGCATGAGGCCATTCTATCTCGCGAGATTCGCGCGCTACGCGTATGCTGATTGCCATGAGCTGGAGCATGAGTTGGACCGGGAGTTGGATTTTCTGGGCATTGCTATCCGCCGTTTTTGCCGCCGCCACGGCGCTTTTGGCCAAGGTGGGTGTGGCGCACGTTGACTCAAACCTGGCAACGGCGATTCGCACCACCGTCGTGGTCGTCTTTGCCTGGGGCATCGCTCTCGCATTGGGCAAGCACGGCGAGATGCGCTCGCTCGATCGCCGCACCTTGCTTTTTCTCGCGCTCTCGGGGATTGCCACGGGACTGTCGTGGCTCTGCTACTTCCGCGCCCTGCAGATGGGGCCGGCCTCGCGCGTCGCGCCGCTCGACAAGCTCAGCGTTCCGCTGGTGATGATCTTTGCGTGGCTCCTGCTTGGCGAAAAGCTGAATGCCGCAGCCGTCGTGGGCGGCGTACTGATCACCGCCGGGGCCGTGGTGATGGTGCTGGCGTAACACTGCTCCTATACTTGAACCCATGACGGCCAGTTCTGCGAATGCGAGCACTCAAGGCAGACCCGAAGCCGGGGTGCGCGCGCGGCGCATTGCACTCACCGGTTTCATGGGCTCAGGCAAGAGCACCGTGGGGCCGCTCGTGGCACGGCAATTGGGCTGGAAGTTCGTGGATGCCGACAACGTGATCGCAGCCGAGGCCGGCTCAACCATCGCGGAAATCTTCGCGCGCGAGGGAGAGGCTGCATTCCGCGAGCGGGAGCGCGCCACCATTGCGCGGCTGGCTAAAGAAGAAGCGCTGGTGCTGGCGCTGGGCGGCGGGGCTATTGAAGATGCGGCCACGCGGGCTCTGCTCTTGACCGCGCCGGAAACATTGCTGGTGCACCTTGAAGTGGAGCTGGCCACGACGCTCGAACGTTGTCGCGGCACCGAGCATTTGCGGCCCATTCTGGCCGACCAGGCGAACCTGGCCAGCCGCTACCAGCGGCGTTTGCCGCTTTACCGAACGGCGCACGTGTCCGTCGCGGTGGATGCACTGACGCCGGAGCAGGTGGCGGAGGCAATCATTCACGCGATGCACCGCGCGTAAACTGCACCTCGCGCAAAAAGACCTTGACGGGCCCTCTTGATGAAATGTTTACGCCTCCTTGAGGCGGCATCGTGTTGAATGACAAGTATCGAGAAACATCGCGCACGGAGGAGTGATGCACAGCGAGGAAGTCAGCAAACGGATAAACGATATTGGTATTGTCCCGTGTGCGCGCGTCAGGAATCCGGACCACGTGCGATTTGCCGCGGAAGCTTTGTGCGCGGCGGGAATTCCGGTGCTCGAGGTCCCGTTGACCGTGCCCAAGGCCGCGGAAGTGATCGAGGAGCTGGCCAAACGTTATCCCGATTTGATCATCGGAGCTGGAACCGTTCTGGATGAAGCCGCGGCGCAGCGGTGCCTAGATGCCGGAGCGCGTTTCATCACCAGTCCGGGACTGGTTCTGGGAGTGGTGGCATGCGCCAAGCGCGCCGACGTATGCGTTTTTCCGGGAGCGCTGACGCCTTCGGAGGTGATTGCTGCATGGAATGCGGGCGCTGACTTTGTGAAGATTTTTCCCGCGGCCACGGCGGGCGGCCCGAACTATATCCGCGCGCTCGAAGTGCCTCTGCCGCAAATTCCCTTGATCGTGACCGGCGGCGTGAATCAACTCACGGCGTTCGATTACATTCTTGCCGGAGCGCGTGCTATTGGCGTGGGCAGCGAGCTTTTGCCGCATGAGGCATTAGAGCATTGCCAGGCCGATCGCATTCATGAGCTGGCGCGCCGCTTCCTGATCATGGTCAAGGCAGCGCGAGCGCAGCGCAACGGGGAATGAGCGGCCAGCGGCCGCCATTACATCGTTAGCTCTTATGGACGACCTCGAACGAATACCCGTCCGGGTCAAATACATCGGCGGCGTAGTATCCCGGATAGTACTCCGCTCGCGCCCGCGGTGAGATATTGTCCCTGCCGCCGGCGGAGATTGCCGCCCTGTAGAATTCATCCACCTTTCCATTGCTTTCGGCCATAAACCCCCAGTGAATCGACGCTGGATCGGGCTTCCCTTGCTTGATCCAGAAGCAAGCCCTCTTGCCATCGCCAAATCCCCACAGATCGGGATGACCGCCTTCGCCCTTGTAGGGTAGGAAGAACTTGATGTCCAAAGGCTTCAAGGCCGCCTCATAGAACGCAAGCGAACGTTCGACATTGCTGACAGTCAGAATGATGTGGTCAAGCATTGCTTTCTCCTTAAAATCGCAGTGCACCAAATCTGGTGCAGCCCGCGCTGCAGAAAATGGGCACGTTGATGGTAATTTTAGTGCGTTGGCGAAATCAGCAGGGTAGACTAAGCATCGAATCGATTGTCAGCGCTCTACCCTAATTTGTACGCACCGACAATTGACAAGCAATTGACAGGAAGGAGAGAAAATCATGGCCAAAACAAAGCCAGCCAGCGCCACCCCTAAGGAACGCGGGCAGTCAAGCAAAGGCAAGATAAGCGATCTTATCGATGCCCTCAACGAGGATTTGGCCCGGGAATATCAGGCCATCATCGCCTACACGGTTTACAGCAATGTACTCACTGGGGCTCAGTGGATGAAGATTGCAGCTGAATTGAAGCTGCACGCCTCCGAAGAACTGGCGCACGCAATGATCATCGCGGACCAGATCGACTATCTGGGTGGCAAGCCAACGGCCACGCCCAAGCCCGTAAAGCTCTCGGATAAAGCAGAAGACATGATCCGCTTTGACCTGGACAACGAAACGGTGACCATCAGGAATTATCGTGAGCGCATTAAGCAGGCCGAGGCCATTGGCCACTACGCGCTCGCTGAGCAGCTCCGCAAAATCCTCGCACAGGAGCAGGACCATCAGCACGACCTCGCCACCGCGCTCGGCGTCGATGTTCCCAGAGTCTTTGAAGACGGCGCCTGACGTCGGCCCTTTCGCGACGCCATCTATACAGTCAATTCCCGGAGAAATGTTCCCAGCCCTGGGGAGTGAGAGTCTGCGCGCCGTCAACGGTAATGAGCGCAACCGCCGGCCTGCCCTTGCGCGGGCGCAGGATGCGGCCGATGCGCGTGACGGGAACGCCGGCGATGCGGCGCGGCACGCGCGTCCTCGGAGCCGCCGTAAAGAGCAACTCGTAATCTTCGCCGCCGTGCAGGGCCTGCTCAAGAGTCGCGCCTGAATGAACCGGTAGCGCAGCCGCATCAACTTCCGCAGCGAGGACCGACTCCTCGCATAAGTGTGCAAGATCGGTGGAGAGCCCGTCGCTCAAATCGACAGCCGCGCTCGCGATCCCGCGTTGCGCCAGCCACAATCCCTGCGCAATGCGCGGTTGCGGATAGAGATGCGGCGCGAGCAGCGACTGCAGATTACCTGGAATGCGCAGCGGGGCAATTCTCCTGGAGTTTTTCCTGGAGTCTCTCTTCGACCCGCGCCGCGCCGCGTCCGCCGTCTCGGCTAATTGAGCGAGCCGGGCGAGGCCCCCGGCGGCGCCGCCCAGTGTGCCGGTCACGTAGATCAGGTCGCCGGGCCGGGCGCCGGAGCGGAGCAGTGCTTTGCCGCGCCGCACCGCACCCGCGAGCACGATGTCGGCCACAACCGTCGGCGATTCCGCGAGGTCGCCACCTGCCAAAGGTGTTTGAAAGGCGCCGGCCAGCGCGAAAAATCCATTGAAAAACCTGTCGAGCCAGGTTTTTTTTTGGTCTTGGACCAGTTCCTTCGGAATACCAAGCGACAGGAAAGCCGCGACAGGCCGCGCACCCATGGCGGCCAGATCGCTCAAGCCGCGCGCCAGGGTGCGATGCCCAATGGACTCGGGAGTTTGCCAATCCAGCCGAAAGTGCCGGCCGGAAATGGAAAGATCGGTCGTCACGGCGAGCTCCTCGCCGGCGCCGATTCGGAGCAACGCGCAGTCATCGCCGATGCCGAGACGCAACCCGCCGTGGCCGGCGCCGTGGGAGAGTTGCGCTGCCCGTGCGCGAATCTGCCTTAGCACGGCCAACTCGCCCGGCTTGCCAGCACGGGGCTGCTTCGGTCCGGATTTCATGTTCTTCAGGATAGGGTATGGGGCTCCGGAGGAGTCCGCACGGCGGTATGCCGTGGCTCCCGGAGGACGCCGGCGCCCGCCGATGACACGGCTCCCCCACTCTCTCAAGGGCGGCCTGCCTCGCTGAAGCGAAAGGAGTTACCGTGGAATCGGGCGGTTGGCGAGGGCCGCCCGCGCATTGGTACTTAAGGCATGGGATACCGATGCTTTTGATTGACCCTGCGCGGAAACGTCTGCTAGCCTTAATCAAACGTTCTCGCATTTGCCCTATTGGGCTGTACGGCTCGCTTTGGGTGTTAATTCCCACATGCGATCAACTTCCTCCGTGTTCGAATTTAGTGCGGTCGAAGGGTCGCCGGGGGATCGAGGCACCATGTCAAGCAAACGCTATTACATAGTTTTCGTCGCCAGGGATGAGGATGGCCAGCTGCGGAAGATTCCGCTTCCGCTGAAGTATGCCTACGGATTCCTGATGGCCGCGATCATCGGCGCCTTCACCATTGTGGGCCTGGCCGGGTCCTACACCCGCATGCTCCTCAAAACCGAGAGTTACAACCAGGTTCGTGCGGAGCGCGAAACCCTGCGCCTGAATTACCAGCGCATGGAAGAGGTCGCGCACAATCGCAGCATACAGGTCGCATCACTCGGTGCTCTCGCCAACGAAGTGACGGCGCTCTACGGATTGCGCGAGAACCGGCTTGAAAACCGGCTCGACGCGGCCAAGCCCACAGCTCAAGCCGGCGGCAATGATTCGGCGCCAGTTCCGGCCAGTGCGCCGCCATCTGACGAGATGAGCCAGCAGCAGGTTGCCAACTCCATCGACACGTTTTACACGCTGCGCAATGAGGCTCTTTCCGGGCAGATTTCGCGCGCCCTCGAGAGCGGATTGTCATCGAACTTTACCGGCGACTGGTCGGAGTTGGCCGACGCGCCATCGATGTGGCCGGTGGAAGGCCGCGTGGCGTCGAGCTTCGGCGAGCGCGAGGATCCGATCAACGGCGAAGGAGCGTTCCACTCCGGCGTAGACATTGACGCGCCCTATGGAACGCCGGTGCGCGCCGCGGGCGATGGCGAAGTGACCGGCGCCGACATGGGCGCGGGATACGGTCGCGCGGTAGTACTGAACCATGGTCACGACGTGATCACGCTGTATGGGCATCTCTCCGCGATTGCTGTGGTTCCCGGGCAGCATGTAACGCGCGGCCAGGTCATTGGTTATGTCGGCCAGTCGGGCCGGGCCACCGGGCCTCACCTCCACTACGAGGTGCGCCTGCACAACGTGCCCGTGAATCCGCACAAGTACCTGCGCGTGACCTACGAACAGGCCGCGAACCTGGAACCGGCAACGCCCCCCGGCCAATAAAGAAACTGCCGTGCAGCAAAAAAGCTCCCGTCGCTGGGAGCTTTTTTCATGGGCATTGCAGCGCCCTGACACTCACACCCACACTCAAACCCACACTCCCGCTCGCCGTCACTCTGATTGAACGGCGATGTCTACCGGACTCGCGATGGTGTACGGTGAGCCCGGCGCTTCCGTGGCCGAGGAGCCCGTAACGGTGAATACGTGAAGCTTGCCCGGGCTTACCGAGTTCGAACCGTACGCATGTCCGGTCAGGGTGATCGCATACAGATGGTTGCTTTTGTCCCATGCCACCTGGGCGATGCTGTCGGTGGTCAGCAGGCTCGTAAAGCTGGTCACGGAACTTCCCCCGTTGAAGTGGAAGATCTGCAACCCACCAATTCCACCCACAGCAAGAAGCGTGCCCGACGGCGACATCTCAAGATCGATAGGGGTTCTGACGGACGTCGCCGGCATCGTCGCATACGTGTCATTCGTGCTCAGGTCGCCGTTGGCGTCGGCGGTGTAGGCGGCGAGTTGCACCGGCGGAGCAGCACCGCCCACCGTGAAGCTCGGGAACTCCGCGAACGCGACGTGGTTCGTGGTGTCGGTGGCGGTGAATCCGGGGGTGTAACCGCGAACTAATCCCGGGGTCGACCCTGGCGGCGCAGCGATCGGGCTCACCGTCGTGAATGTGCTGTTGAAGTCCAGGTTTCCGTTGCTGGCGCGCACAAAAGACAGCACTGTCCAATAGATACCCTGAAAGGCCGAATAAGCGAAGTCGTTATTACCAAGGAATGCGATGGCGCCGGAGCTGTTATAGCCGATGTTCACGTTGCCGAGGTAGCTCAGGCTGCCGTTCGACGAATTCACGCCGAGGGAAGCGATGGCGCTGTTGCTGGAGCAGTTGATGTTGAACACATCTCCGTAAAGCGATTGCCCTGAGCGATCGAATCGTAGGCCAGATATGTCGCCGCAGCCCGTGCTCCGGTATCCGGTTTCTGGCGCGTAGTTGAATTCGCTCGCCAGAGTGAGCGCGCCGTTCGATCCGATCGTGTAAGTGTTGATCTCGGGTTGCGTATTGGCAGACGCCATCAGATTCGTGCCGTTCGCCGCCATCGAACCGACATCTTGACTGAAAGGCGAGCCCGTCACAACCGTGAGCTGCCCGTTGGCATCGGCGGCATAAGCCACAATCTGGTTGGGCCCGCTGCTGGCGGTCTGGTCGGCGACGTAGACATAGGCGGTCGTCGCGCTTGATCCAGATCCTGTTCCCGATGTCGAATCCGAGGAGGATGCGGCGGAGTTCGCTGAAGAATTGATGCAGCTGTTCAATCCGAGAACAGGGGCGAGAGACGCGGCATATATCACGAATGAAAACTGAATGAAACGGGGACAACGCATAAAAACCTCTAGGTAAACCTCTAAGGAAAAGACGCAGCAATCTCGTTTTTCGGCAACCACCGCGCGGGGCCTGACGAAGGAAGCTTTCAAGCAGATTCGATGCTTCCTTGCGGAGAGAGTTTGCATCGGCGTACAGCAGAGAGATTGATCCGGTGAAAAGCAATATTCCACTGGCGCGCTCGGGGTGCTGGCTGGAAAACAGGGAACAGGGAACAGGAAAGCAGAAAACAGGGAACAGGGGACAGAAAACAGGAGAGACGGAACGGAAAACAGGGAACGTGAACAGGGAACAGCGCGATTTTGTCGCGCCGGTCTTCATGGGTTGCGAAAAAACTCGCGTGGCAAGAAGTCGTGGCAAGAAGTTTTGTATCAGGGCACGAGTTTACCCGCGCCGCAAGGTGCGCAAAATGTGCGCCGGCTTCAGCCCCGGCGGGCTGTTCTCTCGCGGTCAGCCACCACGAACACGAACCACTGACCACGAGCCACAATTCAAGTATTCAAGCGGCCGGCTCATCAGGATCCGGTGTCGAGTTTATGCCTGCATAGACAGCCAGCGCGGTGCAATCCGGAACCAGTAAGGAAGTTCCGCGTTGCGCTACGAGTCCTCGGCGCTTGAAGTCATTCATACAGCGGCTAATGGTTTCGCGAGATGCGCCAATAAGCTCCCCAATCTCTCCATGTGTGAACGCGCACTGGATTTGCGTACCGCGTAATGTCCGCGAACTCTCCGCGCCCCAATCCAGCAATAACCTGGCGAGTTTCGCCGGCGCGGACGACGTGAGCCCGAGCATACGCAATTGCCCTAAAGTGCGCTTGTGCTCGAGACTCAGCTGGCGCGTTACATTCCGGCACGCAACCGGAGAGCGCAACAGGAAGTCAAGGAAGCTCTGTCGGGGGAGAGATGAAAAAATGCACGGGAATTGCGCTTCTGCAGTTATTTGGTAGGGGTCGCCCGAAACTACAGTGGTAAGCCCAAGGATCTCGCCCGGCGAGGCAAATCCGATAATCAGACGCCGCCCGTCGCTTGAATTGAGAGAAAGCTTCACCTTCCCCTCGAGCAACAACAAAACGCTGGCCGGTTTCTGGCCCTCCCTGACGATCAGGGCCGCACCCGGATAGAAGAAGCGCTCCGAAATCGAGAAAAAGTCGAACACCGCCTCGTCGGAATTCTGTCCGAAGAATTCACTTTTTCGATAAAGAAGGCGGGTGCCCGGCCATCCCTCCCCCGTCCAACCCTCTTTTGAAGCGAACCGCGAGGGGAAATCGTGGAGACTGCCGCCTTTCGCACTTCGGGCGCGGTTTTCTGGTGAGCCTCCGTCGCTCCGCCCGATCTGAAATCGCCTCGTAGTCGAGCCTTGAATCAATGAGAAATTCCTCATTCTTCTTGTCGCCTCCTCCTGCGAGGATTGAACCTAAACTGAGTGTTCGAACTATCCCATCTTTGCGCTAGAAATTATGTGCGATATTGCTCACTTCAGACCGAAAAATGACGAATTTTTCCCATTACGGCTCTTCCCAACGCAGGAGTTTGTCACTCGGCGCGAGCGGATGAAGCGGCGCTCAAGATCGTCGGTTGATAAAAGTAGGGAAGTAGGGAACAGAGATTTTGCAGCGCCGGTCTCCGCGCGCTGCGGAAAAACTCGTATCGCGGAGCAAGAAGTGTCAGGGCGCGACTTCAGTCGTGCCGGAAGCGCCGAAAAAATGTGAGGGCTTTAGCCCCTGCGCGATTTTTCCTTCGCGAAGACGCCTTTCTCGCAGCCTGGCCAGACCGGGGTCCCCAAGGAACGATCTTTGTTTCTTGGGGTGGTAGACCGGGGTCCCCAAGGAACGATCTTTGTTTCTTGGGGTGGTAGACCGGCGGTAGTGGGGGCATCCACGCCACACCGACGAGGGAGCGTAAGCGGAAAGTGTGCGCTGATCGCTGAACACACACTCGTCCTCACGCTTTTTAAATTAAAATTGGCCGCCGATCAAAACGCCAGGAGGCGATCGAAAAATGCGCGGTAGCGTTTGAACGCCTGCCGCAGATCTTCAGTCTCGACCTTGTCGCCGCGGTCCCACTGCTTTTCCAACTCTTCGCGCTCCGAGGCGAATTGCTCGGCGATGCGCTTGATCACATTGGCGACCAGACTGTCTGCCTCTTCCACAGCCTTGCGAGGCTCATCCACAAAGGAGGTTTGCACATCGCTCCAGCGCGAACGAAAGCTCTGCAGCTCATCCTGAGGGAAAAGCGGGTTAGGCTGCGCAGGCTCACCTGTGGTTGCAGCCCGTTGCGTGTCCCGCCCGTCCGGAACACCATTCGCAGAAGGGACGCGAGCGGAAGGGAAGGGCGTGGTGTCTTCAGCCATTTCCGCCTGGGGTATGCTCGCTCTGGAGCGAGCACGATTGACGAAATTGGCTGTGGTGAGCTGCTCGTCATTATGCAGCTCGTTATGAAGCTCGTTCATGGGGGACTCCTCTTCTGTTGTCCACGAAAGTGGACGCGCCTAATAGTTCGTCGAACAGTGAGCGGTAATGCACCATGGCCTGGCGCAGGTCTTCCGTCCCGGCTTGGCCGGCCCCATGGCGTTGCACGATGGCGCAGGCTGCGCGGTAATTCTGCACCGCGGCAGGGTAGGAGACGGACACATCGGCCGCGCGTTGCTCGAAGTCGCTCATGGGGTAACCCCGGTCCGCCATCACGCGATTTACCAGCGAGTCAGCCTGGCTGACGGCTGCTGCGGGACCGTCGACGAAGCGATTTTGAATCTGCGTCCATTCCTCGTGAAATCGTTCCCGCGCGGGCGGGCTGAGCGGTTTGATCGTGAAGCTGTGGACGCGCTTCTCGCGATTGATGAGTTCCTTCTCGGCTTTGGCGGTGTCGCCGCGCTCGAGCACAGCCCGTTCGTACTCCGGACCGAAATGCTGTTTCAAGGTTTCGCTTCTGCGTTTGCGGCTAACCACAAAGATTATAGCGGCGATCGCGATCACCGCGATGACGATCACCACGGCGATCAGGGCTCTATGATCCATGGTCGACCTCCTTCTGCGATTCTGATGCGGTGTGACATTTCCGAGTTGTCGACGGAAAGCATTCCTGAGTTGTAAACGCCAAACATACTTTCAGCCGCCGAAAAAGCCTTGTCAAATGAAACCTTTGAGGGATCCTCTTCGATACCTGTCCGGAGTTCCGCTGCCAACCGCGGTCTAGATTTGTGATACCTTGCGGCTGATGCGTTCTTTACGGAAACGGAAGTTATTTGGGGTGTTGCTTCTGGTAGGGCTCGGGGTCGCGCTAGTAACGACCTCTGGCCTGGTCGAGCTCCATGACGAGATTCTGAAGGCGTCGTTTGAGCAGCGGGACCAGGCCCTGCAGAGCTGGGTGCATGGGTTTGCACGACCGTGGCTGACGGAAGTGATGCGTGCACTGAGCTGGATTGGATCGCCCGTTGTGTTGGTGCCCGGGGTGACTTTAGCTGCGGGATTAATGTGGTGGCGGAGGCGCAAAGACGACGCGGTGTTTGTGGCCGCCGCGGCGCTCGGCGGGGTGGCCCTGGACCAGGTGATGAAGCTGCACTTCAAACGGTTGCGGCCTGATCTGCCGTGGGCGTTTGTGCATGAGCACAGCTTCTCATTTCCCAGCGGGCACTCAGTGCTGGCCATGGTGTTGTACGGGGTCATTGTCTACAAGACGCAGGACAAGCTGCCTGGCAAGTGGGCCAAGGCGGCGTTGATGGTGGGGGCGTTCCTGATGGTGGCGGGCATCGGAGTCAGCCGGGTATACCTCGGGGTGCATTATCCGAGCGATGTGGCGGGCGGGTACTTTGTGGGCGCGGTCTGGCTCGCGGCCGTCATTGGTTCGGATTTGTGGGTCGAGGGGCATACGATGCGACGTGCGGTTCCTCATTGATCCCGCATTCGAGAGAAAAGGCAGCATCATCCGCGCCGGAGGCGTGCGGGAAAGTTTACCGAAATGTAACTGACGGATGGCCGGTCATCCGCTCGGAACTGTGCTGCCGTCAGGAAAGACAAAACCGCCTGGCGAGAAACAGCTCTATGGGTGCGTCGCCGTTTCTGAGGTCGTGCCAGACGGCTGTCATATGTCTTGTTCACAAAGACGTTGTCGCCGAGAACCATGTTTTGAATTGCTCCAGGGATGCGTGACACAGCAGCATCGCCATGGTGCGCGGACTGATTCAGAGCACGAACAGGAATGGCTAACTTTTGATAGAGGGAAAGGGCACTTCAGGCCACGCATTCCTGGCCGCTGCTTAGAGCGGCCAGGAACAACGGGGCTACTGGATGACTGTCAAGGTGAAGGTTGCGGTTTGGGTGGAACTGGAAACGCCGGACGTCGTGGAGGAAACATTAGCATTTGCCACGACGGTAACGACATGCGTGCCCAGTGGGGTGGCGGTTTGCATGATGCTGCCGCATCCCAGGGCACCGCCAACCAAGATGGCGCCAACCAGCAGCAGGAGCATTATGCCACCCATGCGAACTGTGAACGACCGACGCCGCCACGCGATGAAGCTGCCAAGCAACAGGCCAGGGAGGAAGAAGACGGCTGCCAGCGTTGGCCCTTGCGTAGTTCTGTTTGGGGCGATGGTGGCCGTTCCGCTGGCGGCTGTGGTGATGGTCAGCGTCGAGGTTTGCACTGTATTCGACCCGTTAGCGGTGACAGTAGGCAATGCGAAGGTGCATGTGGCGCCGGCGGGCAGACCAGAGCAGGAGAAGCCGACGGTGCCTACGAATCCGCCATACGGAGTGAAAGTGAAGGACATGGTTGCCGGTTGTCCTGCCACTACGGTGACACTGGATGGATTCACGCTAAGCGTGTAACCGGGGCTTGTGTTTCCGGAGATAATGGTGATCGAGCAGGTCGTGGTTCCGACGTTGCCCAGGGAATCGGTCACTTGGAATGAGAAGGTGCCGCTGGCAGTCGGCGTGCCGGTGACTGCGCCCGTGGAGGTGTTTAGAGTCAGGCCTGCGGGTAGCGTGCCCACGATCGAATAGCTGTACGGCGCAGTCCCGCCCGTCACGTTTATCGGGCCGCTGTCAAAGGGCACTCCCACATCGCCCGTGGTCACTGCTGCGCAGGTAATGGCAAGTGCACTACTAGTAGGATTTACGGTCAGGCTCGCGCCGGAGGGTTCCTGATTATTGCCGTTGCTGGTCTGCAAGGCTCCAGCGGGCAAATTGTTGAAATAGTTGGCGCAAGGAGCAGTAACTTGAACGGTCACGGTGCAGGAGCCGTTTGCCGGAATTGCGCCGCCGGTAAGAGTCACTGTTGAGCTGCCCGGAGGGGCGTTGACCGCTCCACCACAGGTGTTACTTGCGCTGCCATAGACCACCATGCCCGCAGGCATGTTATCGACCAGCGGCGCCTCCAGCGTTGCGGCCACGGAGTAGGGGTTCTTGAGGGTAATGGTCAATGTTGAGATGCCTTCATTATCGATCGTGGCGGGAGAGAAGGTCTTGAGCAACTGTGTGCCCGAGTTAGCGGACGCGCTGACGACAAGCGATGCATTTGCCTGGTTTGCATTGCTGCCGTTGCTTGTCGTGAGCGTCCCGATCTCAAGGGAGTTGACGTAAGTCCCCGCATTCTGCACGGAGACAAATACGGTGATCGCGCAAGAGCCGTTCACCGGTATCTGGCCGCCCGTGAGGGTTACATACGCGCTCCCATTGGAAGCGCTAAGCGTCCCACCGCACGTGTTATCGGGAACCGTGGTTGGGAGGCCGTAGACGACCATGCCGCTGGGCAAGGTGTCAGTGAACGGCGCGGTCAGCGTTGCGGCCGTAGCATCGGTGTTCGACAGGGTAATAGTAAGCGTGGTGGACCCTCCCGGCAAGATTTCAGCCGGGTAGAAGAACTTGCTTACGGTAGGCGTACCGCCTGGGGGAGGGGCTTGGGTGACGGTTAAAGTGGCGACGGCTGCGGCAGCGTTACTGCCGTTGTCAGTTTGCAGTGCGCCTGCACTAACGGAGTTGTAATAGAGGCACCCACAGTCTGGAGAGATAGGGACGGAGACTGTGCAGGAGCCGTTGGCAGGTATCACGCCTCCAGTAAGAGTCACTGTCGTGCTTCCCTTGATAGCAACCACTGTCCCACCGCAAGTAGTGCTCGCGGCGCCATCGACGGTCATGCCGGCAGGCATCTGATCTGTAAGCGGCGCGGTCATCGTATCGATGACGGAGTTGCTGTTGCTTAGCGTAAGCACAAGAGTCGAAACCCCGTCGACGGCAATGGTGGACGGATTGAACGACTTTCCAAGCGTGGGCGCAACAATGACAGAAGCGGGAACAGGAGTAACAGTCAGTGTGGCCACCGCCGGGGACGCATTGTTGCCATTGCTGGTCTGCAATGCGCCGGAGGGCAGCGAGTTGATATAAGAGCCCGCTGCCGGCGCCGTGACTGCCACCGTAACGGTACAGCTTCCCCCGGCCGGAATGACGCCATCCGTCAACGAGACCACGGAGTACCCAACCGGAGCACTGACAGTCCCGCCGCAGTTAGTACTGGCGGTGCCGGATACGGATAAGCCTGCCGGAAACGTGTCTGTCAAGGCCGATGTCATGCTGGCGGGTGTAGTGTTTGGATTGCTCAAGGTGAGGGTAAGTGTCGAATTGCCGCCTGCGGTAATCGAGGGCGAGCTGAAAGATTTACTGAGCACGGGTGGCGCATTGACCGGTGGCGCGGCACACGAGGAGACTGTCACAGTGTTGGAATCCAGCGTGACCGCGCCATTGAGCGCGAGCGCACTGCCGGATAACATAGCGCCGGTATCAAGAGTGACGCTTGCAAGGGCGATTACGGTGCCGATAAAACTCGTTCCAGTCCCGAAGGTCGCAGAGCTGCCAACCTGCCAGAAGACTTCACATCGTTGCGCGCCACCGATGAGCGCTACAGAGGCATTGCTGGCCGTAATGAGAGTACTGCCCATACGGAAGATGAAGACGGAGCCGGCATTGCCGTTGGCATTGAGGGTGACCGTGCCGGTGAGTGCGGCAGAGGATGCGAAACAGTAGACACCCGGCACAAACGTCATCCCGCCAAGGTCAGTGGGTACGCTATAGCTAGTGGTGCAAGCTTGGCTCGTCATATCACCGTATGCAGTCGTCGCATCTGTCTGAGCCTGTTGTGCAACAGTGTCCGCCGCGTAAATTGAGCCGCCGGCGACGACACCAGGCGGGAAGCCCGTGACAGCCGTGCCTGGGCTGACACCGAGGTCCCCCGTAATTACGGAGGAGCCGGTATTCGTGACTGTTGAGTAGCCTAATACGGCAAAACTCTGGGCAGTGCCCAGGGTTGGCGCCGTTTGTGCGAGCGCCGAGTTGAGCAGGCCAACGGTGAGAAGCAAGGTAACGAATGCAAGTGAGCCAAGGTTTGTGAAACTCCTCCGGAAGGAAGGTTTCGGGCTTGTGGTGGCAGTCATTGTCTTCCTACGTTTCTTTCGTGAAGCATCAAACTGTTCGCATTGCGAAGCCGCACTAACGCAAACCTTGCTTGCTGCACGAATGAGTCGGTGTTAACGGTTGACTTGGTATTAGTCGCTCCGCATGGGATAACAGTGTTCGCCTGTTAGCTGGTCTTTTGCTCTTCGGGTGGTCGCTCCTTCGCAATCCCGTAGATGCGTTCCCGTTCAAAATATCGAGCGCATTACAAATTAGCTGATCAATAATGCTCATGCTGATTTAATCCGCGTTCTGATTCGGGTCCTGAATGAGGATCCAGCCGCCAGTATCTTGACTGTCCAGGTTCCTATTCAAGAGAGTCACTTGGAAGGGCAACGGCGTGGCGATATGGCGGAAGCAATGGCTGTAAAAGCCAAAGGCATTTGCGTTCCCACATTTTTTGTGTTCCGAGCGGATGACCGGCCATCCGTCAGTTACATTTCGGTAAACTTTCCCGGGACGACCGCGTCCATTTTATCGGCGTCCCAGCCAGTCCGTCTGAGAGACCGAGACTGCGGCCGGGGCAGCAAGGCAGTTTAACGGGAATCAGCAAAGCACTGTATTCAGCAGCATACCGCCCTGGGGAATTATCGCTGCCCGGCCAAACCCGTTGAAGAGGTCAGCAGTACCAAACCTTCGCCGGGATGAAGCGTTAGAGATCCGGCTATTTCGCCTTCGCGATCCATGCGCGTTCCAATCAAAACCCTGGCCGCAGGTGTCTCGACGGAGATTTCTTCCTGCGTCGTGTTGAGGATGACTTCGATTTGGTCGTCTCCGCTTCCTGGTCCGCTTCTTGGTCCACTTCTTAGCCCGCTTCTTCGAAAACGCAGAACTCCTTTCTCGACGCGGAGATCATCCAATTTGCCGCCGATCAAAGTGGGATTGTTCTTTATGGGATGGCTCTTTCGCAGAGCCATGAGCTTTCTGTAAAGCATCAGGAGGGACGAGCTATCTTGTTGCTCAACGGCCACGTTGACGCTGCCCGCGTCTTCGCCCAGCGGCAACCATGGCACTCCAGTTGTGAATCCGGCGCGCTGGGTTTGATCCCAGCACATCGGCGTTCGTTCGGGGTCGCGGCCCTGCCCGATGCCGGGCTCGTTCTTCTCCGCCGGATCCTGCACCTGTTCGGGAGCGATGGGCACGTTTGTCATGCCGATCTCTTCGCCGTAATACACGGTGAGCGTGCCCGGCAAGGTAAGCAACAGCATGGCCGCAACCCGTGCCTGCTGTTTTCCGATCCGGGAAGCGATGCGGGGTTGATCGTGGTTTCCCAGGACCCAGTTCGGCCACGCGCCTTCCGGAAGCGCCCGGTAGTAGTCGCCGACAGCCTGGGCGAGAGCATCGGCCGACCAGGCACATTGCAGCAGTTGAAAGTTGAACGGAAGATTTGCTCCCTTCCCGTCCTTCCCGTAGTAGGTCATCAATTGTGCCAGAGGAAGATAGATCTCGCCAATCAGCACGCGGTCGGCGAATTCGTCGATCACGCCGCGCATCTCGGCGACGATGGTGTGCACTTCGGGCTGGTTGGTGTTGTAGAGCGGCAGGAAGCGTTGGTTGGTCGAAAGGCCGGGATGAAAACCCGGGTTGATGGGATTGTCGCGAAATTCAGCGTCCTTGATCAGCATCCACATCACGTCAACGCGAAAACCATCCACACCTTTTCGCAACCAGAAACGCAGCACGTCGTACATCGCCGCCTTCACGGCGGGGTTTCTCCAGTTCAGATCAGGCTGCTGCTTCAGGAATGAGTGGTAATAGTACTGGCCCGTCAACTCATCAAACTCCCACGCGGAGCCGCCGAAGTTGCTCGTCCAGTTGTTGGGTTGATCGCGCCAGATATACCAGTCGCGTTTTCGATTATCGCGCGACGAACGGCTTTCGAGAAACCATGGGTGTTGCTCCGAGGTGTGGTTCGGGACGAAGTCAAGAATCAGCCGAAGACCGCGCCGATGCGCTTGATCGAGCAGAAGGTCGAAGTCAGCCATGTTGCCGAAGATGCGATCGATTCCGCAGTAATCCGCAACGTCATAGCCGAAATCCGCCATAGGCGAGGGATAGATGGGTGCAACCCATAGCGCATCCACTCCGAGCGCCACAAGGTAATCGAGGCGGTCGACAATGCCGGGCAAATCCCCGATCCCGTCCCCATTGCTGTCTTGAAACGATCGCGGGTACACCTCATAAACTACGGCGCGTTTCCACCAATCCAAATCCTGCATCAGACTATTAGCTCCTCTAGCTCGATCGCGCTCGACAAATTGCACCCATGATCAACGATCTCTGGTATAAAAATGCGGTTGTCTATTGCCTTTCCGTTGCAACTTATATGGATGCAAACGGCGACGGGATCGGCGACTTCAAAGGCCTCATGCGGCGTTTGGATTATCTCCAGGGCATGGGAATCACAGCCATCTGGCTGATGCCGTTTCAGCCTTCTCCCTGCCGCGATGACGGATACGATATCGCAGACTACTACAACGTCGATCCGCGCTACGGGACGCTGGGCGACTTCGTCGAGTTCTCGCGGGGATGCAGGCAACGCGGCATCCGCGTGCTTATTGGTCTTGTAGTCAATCACACCTCGAATGAACATCCATGGTTCCGCGAAGCCTGCCGGGATCCCGAGTCCAGGCACCGGGATTGGTACGTATGGTCGGCAAAAGCGCCAAAGAATGCCGCTTCAGGAATTGTGTTTTCCCGGGGTGCAAAAATCGACGTGGACCTGGGAGAAAAATGCTCGCGCGTATTATTTTCACCGCTTCTATGATTTTCAGCCGGATTTGAATACGTCGCATCCCGATGTTCAGGCGGAGATCCTGAAGATCATGGGATTCTGGCTCGAACTGGGAGTGGACGGCTTTCGCATGGATGCGGTTCCCTTCGTGATCGCGAAAAAAGGCGCCGGCCAGGCGAGGCCTGTGGAGCAATATGACATGCTGCGATCGTTTTCGGAATTCCTGACGTGGAGGAAGAGCGGAGCGATCATTCTTGGGGAAGCAAACGTTGTGCCGAAAAATGATCTGTCCTATTTCGGTCAATTCGGCGAACGTTTGCAGATGATGTTCAACTTCGATGTGAACCAGCACCTGTTCTATGCCATGGCGAGCGGCGATTCTCGCCCGTTGATTGCGGCCATGAAGAAAACCAAGCCGCGTCCCGCTACAGCACAATGGGGACAATTTCTCCGCAACCACGATGAGCTCGATCTGGGCCGCCTGACGGTCGCACAACGGAATGCCGTGTTTTCAGAGTTCGGTCCGGAGAAGTCGATGCAGTTGTACCATCGAGGAATCCGGCGCCGGCTCGCACCCATGCTGCGCGGCGATCGACGACGGCTTGAGCTGGCTTACAGCCTGATGATGACGCTGCCGGGAACTCCGGTCCTGCGATATGGCGATGAAATTGGGATGGGCGACAACCTGGAGTTACCCGAGCGGAATTGTGCTCGCACTCCAATGCAGTGGTCAACGGAGCCGAATGCAGGATTTACCACGCACCCAAAACCGATATTGCCCGTGATCGAGGAGGGGGCGTACGGATTCAGGCAGCTGAATGTTGCCGCGCAGCGCACAGACCCCAACTCGTTCCTCAACTGGATGGAACGCATCATCCGGATGCGGAAAGAGATCCCCGAAATCGGATGGGGGGCTTTCTTGTTTCTTCCCTTGCGCACGCCTCGTGCACTGGCTATGGCATATCAATGGCGGAACAATTCCGTTCTATTCCTGCACAACCTGATTGCGGAGCCTCAGGAGGTTCGCTTCCGGGTGCCGGCGAAATGCTGCGGCGAGAAGGACCTGCTGGTGAATCTGCTTTCCGGAGACAACAGCGAAGCCGATGAGCGCGGGCGCCACTGCGTAGTGCTTGAGCCCTACGGCTATCGATGGTATCGAGTGGGCGGACTTGACTATCTTCTGCGCCGTACCGACGTATAAGCCGCACTGACG
>Ga0182024_10009447_pt1 | contig 20156 bp, 23 predicted proteins | sample P32metaG_FD_120480 | JGI IMG/M metagenome (GOLD analysis project Ga0182024, IMG submission 120480) | Permafrost microbial communities from Stordalen Mire, Sweden - P3-2 metaG (Illumina Assembly) | ecosystem: Environmental > Terrestrial > Soil > Wetlands > Permafrost | place: Sweden: Stordalen... | reverse complement strand
CGGTCTCACAGGAACATCTCAAAATCGATGTGCGGAATGCCCTTGTAGACCACGCGCGCAGCCTCGGTGAATCCGCACCTGCGGTAAAACTCTCCCGCGCCCGCCGGGCAATCGAACGCATCCAGCCGGATTACGTCGCGGTGCATCTCTTTCGCAATTCGCCGCACCTCGGCGATGCATTTTCTGCCGACACCATTGCGTTGCCGGGCCGGGTCCACCGCCATCGCTCGCACGTATAGCGGCTTGGCGCAGGCGCGAAAATTCTTCACGTCGATTGACCACGGCTTCCTCGTTGTAACAGCAAGCGCAGCAACCAACCGGCCACGGTACCGGGCAATGCAGACCTGCCCGATCCTCATCAGGAAGCGCTCGCCGCCTTCTGATGGCCTTCCTGCCCAATAACCCTCGCCAAATTTTTTCGCCAGGTCCTGGCTCACGCGCGTGCGCATCGCCACAAGTTCGGGAATGTCGTCGGCGCTGGCCAGCACGAGTTTCAACGGCATTGGACGCCCTCCCTCCATTCGCCTGGCCGCATCGTATCGCTCTCAGGTATCAGACTCAGGTATCAGACTCAGGTATCAGACTCAGGTACCTAGGGTGCCATATACCCCGCCGGTCGCGCTGGCTAAACTCATTCCAACAATGGCAAGCTCTCTTCCCATTGCAGCGTCAGAGGGCCCGCCCTCACTGGGCTATCGCGGGCGACTTGCGCCTTCGCCCACCGGCTATCTGCATGTGGGCCATGTGCGCACTTTCTGGACGGCATTTCAGCGCGCTCGTGAGGCCGACGGCACGCTGGTCATGCGCATGGAGGATCTCGATCCCGACCGCTGCCGCGCGGTTTACGCTGAGGCCGCACTCGACGATCTGCGATGGTTGGGAATCCGCTGGCAGGAGGGCCCGGAAAAGGGTGGGCCATTTGCGCCGTATGCGCAAAGCAAGCGCGGCCTCGTCCATCTCGATGCATGGCGCAAGCTGCTGCGCACGGGCCGGCTGTTTCCGTGCCGGTGCTCACGCAAGGACCTTGCGAACGCGCTGGCCGCGCCGCATGAGCGCGCGCAATCGGCCATTGGAGGCGGCAAGGTCGATAGCGCGGATAACGGGACTGGTGATGAACTGGACGACGAGCCGCTTTATCCCGGCACCTGCCGGCTCTTTATGGGAGGCACGCCGCAGCTTCCGGGTCCAACGGCAAACGAGTTCGAAGACCCGGCCGGGTCGAACTGGCGGTTTCGCGTCCCCGACGGAGAGGTGATTGAGTTTATCGATCTTAACCTTGGTCCGCAGCGCTTTGTGGCCGGTGTTGATTTCGGCGATTTCGTCGTATGGCGGCGCGACAACGTTCCCAGCTATCAGCTAGCCTGCGTGGCCGACGATGCGGCCATGGGCATCACGGAGGTGGTGCGCGGCTCCGACTTGCTGAAGTCAACCGCAAGGCAGATTCTGCTTTTTCGTGCTCTCGGCATCGAGCCTCCGGCCTGGTACCATTGCCGGCTTGTTGTGGACCACAACGGCCGCAGGCTGGCCAAGCGCCATGACGCGCTGAGCCTGCGGGCGCTGCGCCAGCGGGGACTCACTCCCATGAACATTCTTGCGGCGGAGCTGCCGATCGAGACATAAAAACAGACATAAAAAGGGACTTAAGCAGGGGCACATGAAGCCGCAACAGGTCACCAGCGGAGTCGCGACGGGCAGCAAAGGACTGCGCTCCGTAGGTTCGATGCCTTACCATCGTTGACGGGCTAGAGGCTTCCCGCCGTATAGTGGCTGGGCGCCGACCGCTCGACCGTTTGCCATGCAAGAAGATCAGCAACTTCGCTTGAATCCACTCCGCAGCGCGCCTAATATGCTGACGCTGATGCGCATCTGCATGGCGCCTTTCCTGGTGGCCGCGATTCTCGAAGGCCACTTTCTGTTGAGCTTTATTCTTTTTATTGCTGCGGGCCTCACGGACGCATTAGACGGTCTGCTGGCGCGGTTGCTCAAGCAGCGTTCGGTGCTCGGACAGTATCTCGATCCGGTAGCTGACAAACTGCTGCTTAGCACGCTTTTTCTGGTGCTCCTCTATAAAGGGTTGATGCCCGGAACCGTGACCGTCTTGGTCTTCGGCAGGGATGTGGGAATCCTGCTGGTTTCTGCCATTCTCTACGCGGCCGTGGGGCGTCGTGAGTTTCGTCCCAGTATCTTCGGAAAGGCCAACACGCTTGCCCAGATCAGCGCTGTGGCGGCCGTGCTGCTGCATCAGCTCACGCCCGCGCATTGGGTCGCGGTCACGCGCTCTGTCGCCCTCGGCGCCACTATTGGGCTTACCATTGCCTCGGGTCTGCATTATGCCTGGTCGGTTTCGCGCCGCTCTGGCACTACGGCAGCAAGCGGTGCGGGAGCAAAATAACATCGGCCGTGGCTCCGGATCGCGTGAGAGTGATTCCAGCTCGCGCAAGCGCGGTTTGATGTGTCCAGAAATGGCGTTTGGGAATCGAGCTAGGAATCGCTTTCAGGAGTCGGCCGGCTGATCTTCGGTTCCGGCGGTTTCTTCAATCTCCATATCGCGAAATTCTTCGGAATCGAAGACCTCGCCACACTCCAGGCACTCGACATACTCGGTGTCGTCGTGCCGGGAAACGATCCGGACCTTGGGGTGTTTGCAGGCGGTTGCCATCGTTCTATGTGTCTGGAACTCCTGCGGCTATTCCCGAGCTGTGATTCCCGCTCCGGATGAATTCGGGGCTGGCACTCGCTGGTGACTTATTCCACTTGAGAGTGCTGGCTTTCGGGTATGGTGGCTCGGGAATGGCTATAGGTACTCTTTCCGCCAGATTGTAGCCGTCTTTTGGCCAATTGCAAACCGATTTTTTGATGAATCCCCGAAGGCGACCGCCAGAACTGTCGCGCCGGCAGCTGGCAAACCTCGACTTGAAGGCGATTTCAAGCGGACGTATACTGAATACGGACCGAACGGGTCGCATATTTCATGCTAAAACTAACCAAAAAAGCGGATTACGGGCTCATGGCGTTGAAGTACCTCGCCGAGCATCCGGAGACGCCCGCCCTTAGCGCCAAGGACGTCGCGGACGCCTACGGAATCCCTGCCCAGCTTTTGGCCAAGATTCTGCAGCGGCTGACCAAGGTGGGTCTTTTACGGTCGCACGCCGGCATGAACGGGGGCTATGCGCTATCGCGGGATGCGCGGCAAATTTCGGCCTTCGAGGTCATCCACGCTATTGATGGGCCGTTGTTCATCACATCCTGCTTCAAGGGCGTAAAAGCCTGCGACCTGACCCCCAGCTGCACCATTAAAGAGCCGCTGGCGCGCGTAAATGAGACGATTATCGGGGTTTTGAAGAGCATCAGCATCCAGGATTTGGCAGAGCAGGAACAGGCGGCTGTGAAGGCGCAGGAGCTACAGAGGCTGGTTTCGCTGACTCTGTAGATGTGCCGGTCACAGATTTTGGAGATTCACGTGGCAGCTACGGCGAGAGCATCGGTTACCACAGCAATCTACTCTGCACTGGCTGCTGGTGCTGGCAACGCGGCTTACCGCTGGTGGCGCCATGGCGTGTTCGACTTGATTGCGGTGCTTGAATTTGCCTTGGGATGGGGTATTGGCGCGGTCGCTCTCCGGTGGATTGAAAGATGGTGGCAGAATCGGACGCATCGACAAGAAATCGGGCCTTTGGCCCAGCAAGACTAGAATCGGCAGCCACTCCAGCCGAATCAAACAGTAAGCGCGTAGAACGAAATCAAAATTATGGACAACATCGTCACAATCGGATCTACCCCTTCAACGGACGCTGTGGCAGCACAGCCGGCAGTCTCTGAAGGCCTGCAGGTGACTCCCAGCGCCGTCAAGCGCATTCGCGTCATTCTCGCCAAGGAGAGCATCCCGCTTGAAGAGGGCGGCCTGCGCCTGGGCGTAAAGGGCGGCGGCTGCTCCGGCATGTCCTACTCCATCGGCTTCGACGCGCAACCGCGCGATCGCGACAACATCTTCGCTTTTGAGGACGTCCGCGTGTTCATCGATCCCAAGAGTTATGTCTACCTGAAAGGCATGACGCTGGATTATGAAGAGACGCTGATCCGACAGGGATTCAACTTCATCAATCCGAACTCCGCGCGCTCCTGCGGCTGCGGAACGTCGTTCTCGGTCTGATTCCTGATCCCTATTCCCTGCCTTTGAGCGCCTTTTTAATCGCTGCTTCAGCCAGCGGCGTCATGATCGCGTAGCCAGCGGGCAGCGGATGAACCCCATCCGCGCTGAGCGTCGCGGGCAGTCCGCCGCGCTCATCGACCATCGCCGAGTAGTAATCCAGGTAGACGTGGTGTTTCTCGGCCGCGTATTGCTTCATCCAGGCATTCACCGCAACGACTTTAGGCACAGGCGTCAAACCTGGCGCCCACGGAAAGTCATAGGCGGGCAGCACCGAGCAGAGGACGACGCGAATTCCGTTTGCGCTGGCCAGTTCTGCCATCGACGCGATGTTTCCTTCAGTCTGCTCCAGCGTCATCGGGCCAGTGTTCCCCGCAATGTCATTGATTCCGGCGAGAATCACGACAACTTTGGGCTTTAGATCGATCACATCCTGACGGAAACGCACGACCATCTGCGGCGTAGTCTGCCCGCCGATGCCACGGTTAATGTAGGGCTTGCCGGGAAACGACTGATCCAGCTTCCAGCCCTGCGTGATCGAGTCGCCCATAAAAACTACACGGTCTTCGCCCGGCACAGGCGCAGACAGCGTCGCATTAGCATCCTTGCAGCGCACAAGCCCTCCAAAGTCAACGAGCAGCTGCTTGTCGTGATCATTCCAATACGCATTGTTCGGATGGCCCGAAGGCGAAGTCTGAATCACCGGTGCAGGCTGGGCCAAAGGCGTCGGCTGTGCCGCAGATGTGGGTTGTGTCGCAGGCGCGGGCACCTGAGTCGACGTTGCGGGTGTTTGCGCCTTCAGCGACGCAACGGCAAAGCCTCCGGCAACGAGCGCCGCAAGGAGAGTTGCGTTACAAAACTTCAATCGACTCACAAGAGTGCTCCAATCCGTTCAAGAACGCCCGGGAAGTTAGATAACAAAGCTTCTCGCGTCGCGCTCCTGATTGTAGGCAATCAAGCCTCATGCAGGCCACTCGCCGTCAGAAAAAATCGATCGCCCGCGCCTCCACGATAAAATTCACGTATGCCCGCGACAGCTGCCCCTTCTGCTGCTCTCACCAAATTCGAGCCGGTTATAGGCCTGGAGGTGCATGTGCAGCTGCTCACGGCCACAAAAGCATTTTGCGGTTGCGCCAACCACTTCGGATCGGACCCAAACACGAACATCTGCTCCGTTTGTCTCGGGCTTCCCGGCGCGTTGCCGGTGCTTAACGCGAAGGCCGTCGAATTCGCGACGCTAGCCGCGTTGGCGCTCAACTGCCAGGTGCGCGAGCGGTCGATTTTCGCGCGTAAGAATTATTTCTATCCCGATTTGCCCAAGGGCTACCAGATTTCACAGTTTGATAAGCCGTTGGCCGAGCACGGCTGGATCGACGTTCCCATGGCGGACGGCGAATTGAAGCGCATCGGTATCACCCGCCTGCACATGGAAGAGGATGCGGGCAAGAGCCTGCACGATGGGTTCTCCGACTCTGCAACGTGCACTTATCTCGACTTGAATCGCTGTGGCACGCCGCTCGTCGAGATTGTGAGTGAGCCGGATATTCGCACTCCCGATGAGGCTTTCGAATATCTCACCCGGCTCAAGGAGATCCTGCTTTACACCGCAGTCTCCGACTGCAACATGGAAGAGGGCTCCCTGCGCTGTGACGCCAACGTGAGCGTTCGCCCGATCGGCCAGGAAAAATTTGGCACCAAAGTCGAAGTGAAGAACGTGAACAGCTTCAAGTTCGTTCGAGCTGCGCTGGAGTACGAGATTGAACGGCAGATTGAAGTGATCGAGTCGGGCGCCCAGGTGACGCAGGAGACGCGGCTCTGGGATGCGAACGAGGGCCGCACCTACTCCATGCGCTCAAAGGAGCAGGCGCACGACTATCGCTATTTTCCCGAGCCGGACCTTCCGCCTTTGATCGTGTCTGCTGAATTCTTGTCCGAGACCAGGAAAAAACTCCCCGAACTGCCAGAGGGGCGACGTAAGCGCATGATTGCCGAGTACGACCTGAGCACACAGGACGCGCACACGCTCACCGCTTCACGCGAGTTCGCCGACCGCTTTGAGGCCGCGGCAAAGAGGGCGCGTAATCCGCGCCGCGTAGCCAATGTGCTGCTGAGCGAGGTTGGCGGGCGCCTGAAGGCCTCGGGAATCAAACTCGAACAATCGCCGGTAACCATGGACGGAATTGTGCTGGCGGCTGATCTGCTGGATGAGGGCAAGGTCAGCTCGAAGCAGATGAAGCAGATATTCGATGAGAGTTTTGAAAAGGGCGAGGACTTCGGCGCCGTTTACGAGCGCGAAAAACCGCAGCAGATCACTGACTCCGCGGCTCTTGAAAAGCTGATTGACGAAGTGATCGCCGCCAATCCCAAACAGGTGGAACAATATCGTGGCGGCAAGAAGACGATGGCGGGATTTTTTGTGGGACAGGTGATGCGCGCCTCGAAGGGGCAGGCCAACCCTGCGTTGCTGAATGAACTGGTTGTGAAGAAACTTGAGGAGTAACCTTCCGGCAGACGCCTCGGTTTAATATGCCGCAGCGCCGCGCCATCGATTTGCGGCCAAACTCACGCCGCTATAAATTACTTCAGCTTCAGATCCGAGATGAAGTCCTTGCGCGCGTCCCATGAGCTTACGGTTTTTGTCGCGCTCTTTTTGCCGTCCTTCTCCGCCCACAAATCAAAGTCCGTGCTCATATCGACCTGTGCGAAGTGAAAATGGCCGTCCGCCGTGGAATCAAAGCTGCGGATGGTCTTGGTCTTGTCATTCTGCAGAAAAACCGTGGCGCGGGGAACGGGCTGGGAATTCGCGTCCAACACCGTGCCTGACACGGTGCGGATGCCGATGTTCTGGGCCCACGCAGCGGGAGAAAGAAACGCATTCCGCGGCCCAGCCGGCAACGTTCCAAATGCAAGAAGGCTCAAAACAGTTGCCGCCAGCACGCCGGCTCGTTTCATTCTTACTCCTCCTCATCGTCTACGATGAGATCGTCTTCCTCTTCAATGCCTTCTTCGACGCGTGCCAACTCCAGCGGTTCAACGCCTACCACTTCGTACTCCGTTCCACACTCATCGCAGGCTATCACGTCGCCCTCTTCTACTTCCTCGACATCGATATTCAGGACGGTTTCGCATTCAGGGCAGCTGGGCATGGTAGCCTCCTCACTTTCTAATCCAAATCGCATTGCGGGATGAGATCGTCTCTATGATTCGACAACCATCGCTAGTTTTAGTGAGAACCCGGCCTCAGGTCAAGAGGCAAACGATGCACTCGGCGCGGTCGATTTCTTGCCGGGAGGGTCTCCTTCTTAACCTCTAGTCGATGCGTTTTCCTGGATGGCAGTTGGCCACACTCGGTCAACAGGGGTAAGCTGTGGCGCACCCGTTCGGATTCGGCGGCAGTTCACTAACGTCTTCCTGGGGCAGCGATGACACTGAACCGCTTGAGCGTATAACCTGTTGTTTACGATGGCGAGATTTGGCTCCAGCCCGTTGGCCTTCCCCGACTTCAAAGGCGCTACGCGCCGCCTGATTCTGATCAATCTGGCCGCATACTTTGTGCTGTTGGTCGCGACTTTCGCGTCGTCCTCCGCGTTACGGATTGCCGGCTTGCTCGTCTTCGATCCATCCTCACTTATGCACGGCGCCCTGTGGCAGCCCATTACCTACAGCTTTGTGCATCTCGGAATCCTTGGCACACTCTTCGAGTTGCTGTCTCTTTGGTTTCTTGCTGGGTTCCTCGAGGCCTTCCACGACGCGAATTGGGTCACAAGCCTTTATGCGTTCTCTGTGCTGGGTACTGCCGCGGCCGCATTGGTGCTCTATCTGGTCGCGAGCACGCTGGCGCCTTCGCTGCTCACCAACGCCAGCCCGCTGTTCGGCTGCTTTGGCGGCATCTTTGGATTGCTGGTGGCGATCGGGCTGCTTTATGGCGACACGCAGTTTCTTATGTTCTTCGTCATCAGCATCAAGGCGCGCTACATGGCCATTATCTATGCGATCGTTGCGGTGGCAATGCTCTTTGGCCAGGAACGTATGTACGCTTTTGCGCAACTGGGTGGAGCGCTTGCCGGCTTCGCCTTCGTGCGCATGGCTCCCCGGCGCGGATTTTCCTTTATGTTGAGCGAAAGCTGGTACGGCCTGCGCAACCGCTACTACCGCTGGAAGCGCCGGCGCGCGGCCCGCAAGTTCGAGGTCTACATGCGCTCCCAGGGGCGCACCGTGAAGTTTGACGGCCAGGGCAACCGGATCGATGAGGACGCAGACGACAAGAAGCGGTGGAACTGACCAGAGAGCGTTGTGCAAACTGTGCGAATCGGGATGGCACCCGCGCGCCGCACGATAAAATCTGACTGAAATGACCAACAAGATTGCCTTTCTCTTTCCGGGGCAGGGTTCGCAGGCCGTTGGTATGGGCCGCGACCTCGCCGAACGATTTCCCGTTGCCGCTCAGACTTTTGCCGAGGCCGACGCGGCGCTCGGCTTCCCGCTTTCGCGTCTCTGCTTCGAGGGGCCGGAAGAAGATCTGCGGCTAACCGAGAACACGCAGCCAGCCATCATGACGGTCAGCGTGGCAGTAGCGCGCGTCCTGGCCGAGCACGGCGTTTCGCCGGCGCTAGCCGCAGGACATTCGCTGGGTGAGTGGTCGGCGCACGTCATTGCTGGCACTTTTTCCTTTGCCGATGCAGTGCGCGCCGTCAAGGCTCGCGGGCGCGCGATGCAGCAAGCGGTTCCAGCGGGGCAGGGAGCCATGGCCGCCATTCTTGCGCTTGACGCCGCGCAGGTTGCTGAGGCTTGCGCTGAAGCCGCCCGCGAAACCGGCTTGACCGTGCAGGCAGCAAATCTCAACTCGCCGAGCCAGACCGTCATTTCGGGCGCTACCGCCGCGGTTGAAAAGGCGGCCGCTCTTTGCAAAGCCAAAGGCGCGCGCCGCACCGTCATGCTTCCTGTCAGCGCGCCATTCCACTGCGCGCTCATGCAGCCCGCACAGGAGGAGGTTGCGCGTGTTCTTGCGAGCATCCCGATGCACGATCCGCGAATTCCCGTTGCCGCCAACGTCACCGGCGAACTGGTGACAACGGCCGATGTCACGCGTGACGCGCTCACTCGTCAGGTCACCGGTGCGGTTCGCTGGGTCGATTGCGCGCAATCGCTGAAAGCCGCCGGCGCGGATTTGTTTATCGAAGTTGGTCCTGGCAAGGTGCTATGCGGCTTGCTCAAGCAGATCGATCCGGCGCTGAGGTCGCTGAACGTGGAGGACGCGGCAAGCCTGGAAAAGACGCTGGCCGAGCTGTAGACAGTGGCGTGATCTGTTGTCGCGATTTTTGTGTCGCGCGTGGTTTGCAAAATGCTCCTGCGAACGTGTCGAGCGTCACGAATTCGATTAGTAGAGCCTGAAGACTACCTCGATGTGGATACGCGAGGCTACGGGTACCCCATCCTTGACCGCGGGATCGAACTGATACTTCTGAACCGCTTCCGTTGCCTTGGCGTCCAGTCCATAACCGACCGACCTCATCAGACAAAGATTTCGCGGTTTGCCTAGGGCGCTGACGATGAGGCCGATCGAGATGACGCCCTGCATCTTTTTCCGCCTAGCCTCATTTGAGAATTCAGCGACAGACGAGCGCTTCACCGTGGGAGGCTTAACACTCTCATCCCGAAAATTACCGGCAATCCCATCCGCGGCAAGGCTGTCATTGAATTCCGCCGGACATAGCGGAACCGCAAGATCGTCGTGCGTCGAATGAGAATCGCGAACAGGAGCTGCGGATGCGGCTTGCCCCGGCGTTGTGGGTGTACTTTGCCGTGCGAAGCAGGCGGCTGAAAGTAGAAGAAGGATCGCGAATTGGGACCATCTTGAGAATTGCATGGCTTTCTCACTCAAACCTATGACGCCGGCGCTTCCAATTCGTTACACGATTCCCAGCTCTCTCAGCAGGAACGCGTAGTCCAGCGCAATCTCATTCAAGTAATCGTAGCGACCGCTTGCGCCGCCGTGCCCAGCCTGCATATTCGTCACCAGCAACAGCGGATTGCTATCGGTTTTGAGCGTGCGCAGTTTGGCCACGTACTTTGCCGGCTCCCAGTACATCACCTGGCTGTCATGCAGGCTGGTCTTGACGAGCGTTGCGGGATAATTCGTCGCGCGCAGGTTGTCGTACGGCGAGTAGCTCAGCATGTATTTGAAATACTTCTCCTCATTCGGGTCGCCCCACTCCTCATATTCAGGCACCGTGAGGGGCAGCGAAGCGTCGAGCATCGTATTCATCACATCGACAAACGGAACGTGCGAGACGATGGCGCGAAAAAGCTCGGGCCGCATATTGACGATCGCGCCCATCAGTAGGCCCCCCGCCGATCCGCCCTCTGCTGCTACGCGTTTGGGATCGCCATAATCATGCGCGGTCAGGTATTCCACGCAGACGATGAAGTCGGTGAAGGTATTGCGCTTCACCAGCATTTTTCCGGCATCGTGCCAAGGCTCGCCCATGTCGCCACCGCCGCGAATGTGCGCATAGGCCAGCACCATGCCGCGATCAAGCAGGCTCAAACGATTCGAGCTGAAGCCGAGCGGAAGGGAGTGTCCATACGATCCGTAACCGTACACGTAGAGAGGATTCTTTCCCGGCTCGCGCTTGTCACGGCGATACACAATCGAGACGGGAACCTCGACGCCATCCTGAGCAGTTGCGCGAACGCGCTCGCTCGCGTAGAGCGCGCGGTCAAATCCGCCCGGAATTTCAAGCTGCTTGAGCAGCGTCGACGCGCCTGTTGCCACGTCGTACTCGTACACCGAGCTCGGCGTGACCAGCGATTGATAGCCATAGCGAAACGTTGTCGCGTCAAATATGCGATTAATGTGCGGGTGCGCACTGTAGGCCGGCTCGGGGAAGGCGATCTCGCCCGTGCGCTCTGCATCGGGCCCGGCACTGGAAAAATTCCACAGCCGCAGCCGCGGCAGCCCATCCTCGCGTTCGCAGGCGATGAAGAAGCTGGCGAAGAGGTCGACGTCCTCGAGCATCACGGATTCTCGATGCGCGATCCGCTCGGTCCAATGTTCGCGTCCGGGCGTGGACACCGGCGCCGTTACCAGGCGAAAATTCCGCCCGCGATCGTTGGTGCGTATAAACCACAGCCCACTGCGGTGATCGACCGAGTACTCGTGCTCGTCTTCTCGCGGCGAGATGACGGCAAAAGTCCCGTCTGGCTCGTCGGCTCGAAGCACCCGCGCCTCGCTCGTGATATGGCTGGCCGATTCCACCACGATGTACTGGCCGTCGCGGGTTCGCCCAGCGGCCAGGTTGAAGCGCTCGTCGTCATCCTGGTAAACGACCGCATCGTCAGCGTGCGCGGAGCCACGTACGTGTCGCCAGACCTGGAACTGCCGCTTTTGTTGCTCGTCTTCAACGGTGTAGAAGAGCGTTCGGTTGTCCGCAGCCCAAACGACCGAACCTGAGCGCTCGATCTCGCCCGGCAACGTCTCGCCGGTCTCAAGATTCTTGATGCGCAGCGTGTACTGCCGAAAACCCTTTGTGTCGGTCGTGTAGGCCAACCAGCGCCCGTCGTCCGTGATGTCGGTGTCACCGATCGAAAAAAACGCATGCCCTTCCGCTAGCTGATTTCCGTCCAGCAACACTTCTTCGATTGCGCCCGCATCTGCTCCCGCTGGGCCGCCCCGCTTGCGGCAGTGGATGCCGTACTGCAGCCCTTCCTCGGTGCGCGTGTAGTACCACCAGGGGCCGTCGCGATAGGGAACCGAGACGTCGGTTTGCTTCATATGGCTCAGCATTTCCTGGTAGAGTGTTTCGCGCAGGCCGGCGAGAGGCGCCATCACAGCGTCAGCGTAGATATTCTCGGCCTCCAGGTACGCCGTGACGTCAGGATTTTCTTTATCGCGCAGCCACGCGTAGTCGTCCGTAAGCAGCACTCCGTGCATTCGCGTTTCGGTGTGGATTCTACGTGCAGTTGGCGGCGAGGGAAGCGGATTCTGGCTCATTTCTATTCCAGTGTAGAACCTGCGGCCTACGGAACTCTCCGCACGCCGCCGACGTACAATGAAGAAGAAATGAAAGGCCTTCGCAGCGCACGCTTTACAGTGATTCCGCCGTTGTTGGCGGCTCTTTTTGCATTCCAGCCCGTCCCTTCGCGCGCCGAGACGGTCGCAAGCCTGCCCCAACCCACTGACTATGTGAGCGATTTTGCCCATGTGCTATCGCCGGAGGCAATCGCGCGCCTCGATTCGATCTGCCAGCAGCTCGACCACTCCCAGGCCAACTCGCAGATCGCCGTTGTCACTGTGCACGACCTAAACGGCGATGATGCGGCGGACTACGCGAATCAACTTGAAGACCACTGGAAGATGGGCAATAAGGGCGACAACAAGTACGTCATGGTGCTGCTCGCCGTTGCTGACCACAAATATCGGATCGAGGTCGGCTACGGGCTTGAAGGGATCCTGCCGGATGGCAAAACCGGCGATATCGGGCGCGACATGGTTCCCGACCTGAAGGCTAGCGACTACGACGGCGCGGTGACGCTTGCGGTAGGCGAAGTGGCCCAGGTGATCGCCGACGATGCCAAGATCACGCTGACCCAGGAACAGCCGACAGATGCGCCGCAACCAGTTCAGCAAAGCAGCGGCGGGATGGGAAAACTCATCCTGATTATTATTCTGCTCCTCCTTTTCGGAGGAGGGTCGTTGTTTCGCATCCTCTTCGGCGCGAGCCTGTTTTTTGGCGGCTGGGGAAGAGGCGGTTGGGGCGGCGGCTCTGGAATGGGCGGCGGCGGATTTGGCGGGGGTGGAGGCGGTGGCGGAGGCTTTGGGGGATTCGGCGGCGGCGGGGGTGGTTTTGGTGGCGGCGGCGCTGGAGGAAGTTGGTAACAGCTACAAGATTTGCGTGGCTTCTCGCATAATGAAGCCGGAGGAGAATCAAACTGTATGAGTCGTGCACTTGGAATTACGCTGGCGGTTGTGGGTGTCCTCGTTCTCGTGGTGCTGATGATCTTTGGCAGCTTCGTCGGCGCTAAGAATCAAATGGTGGCCAAGGATCAGACGGTAAAAGCCGCATGGTCTGAGGTGGATGTACAACTGGAGCGGCGCGCTGACCTGATCCCCAACCTGGTGTCAACCGTTAAGGGCTTCACCAAGGAAGAAAGCAGCGTGTTTGACGACATCGCGCAGGCCCGCGAGGGACTGATGAATGCCCAGACCCCGGAAGCCAAGATCGCCGCGAACAATCAACTCGATGGCTCTCTTGCCAAGGTTCTCGTCTTGACGGAAAACTATCCAACATTGCGCTCCAGCGATCAGTTCATGCGCTTGCAGGATGAGCTTTCAGGGACCGAGAACCGGATCAGCGTTGCGCGTAAGCGTTACAACGATGCAATCCAGGACTACAACACCTATATTTTGCAGTTTCCCAATAGTATCTGGGCGGGGATTGCCGGCTTCCACCAGAACAACGCCTACTTCACTGCCAGCCCGGCTTCGCAAGCCGTGCCTAACGTGAGTTTCTAAACCCGCGCCTCAGCACGCGCTGCCTCGCTGAAGAACACGCAAAAAGGCCATCCCATTGCGGCGGAATGGCCTTTCTGTCTGAGAGCTTCGTTTTTGATGGGCTATTTGAAGGAACCGACGGCGCTGGCCTCGTCATCGTAGATGTCGAAGACGGTGTAAAGCTTGGTCAACTGCAGCAGGTCGTGGACCTTCTTCGTCAGTTTGAGCAGTTTCAGCTTGGCGCCCTGATTCCGGGCAGTGGTGTAGGCGCTTACCAATTCGCCCAGGCCCGAGCTATCGATGTAGCTCACTTCACCCAGATCCACCAGGATGTTGCGCTGCCCTTTGGCGATCGCGTCGCGAATGGCGTCGCGCAACTGTACGCTGCCCTCGCCTAATGTGATCCGCCCACTGAGTTCCAAAACAGTGACGCCGTCCACTTCCCTGGAAGATATCGCAAGTGCCACGGAAAATCCCTCCTTGTTGGTACTTCGGTTATAGCATCTTTGCCGCCGCCCGATTGCGGAAAACTGCCCGCCCGGATGCGTCGCGCAAGAAACGATAGTTTGCCAGTATCCGCGCTACCGTCACCATGCTAAGTGTTCTTGCCCATTGGCGCCAGATGCTTAATCAGCGTCAACTCAGTGCCCGGATGCAATTGTCGAAAGTGTACCTCATCCATCAGGGACCGGATGAGGAAGATACCGCGACCCGTGCCCCGGAGCAGATTCTCGGCGGCCAACGGATCGGGCACCTTATCCGGATTGAATCCGTGCCCCTGATCGGCAATCACAAATACCAGATCCTTGCCCGTGTTTTCCAGCGAGACGTCGATCTGGCGCGAGGGATCGTATTCGTTCCCGTGCAAGACGGCATTGATGGCAGCTTCGCGCACGGCCATGCCGATGTGGAAGCGCTGGTCCTCGTCCAGGCCAGCCTCGGTGGCCAAATGATCCGCGGCCTCTTCCACCTCGCTGACACTCTCCATGGTGGAACTCAGGCGGAAACTCTGCCGTCCTCTGCTCGGTCCAGTCACCGGGACGTCTATCGCCTCCGCGGGGTTGGCTCATAGACTCCGCCACCCGCTCCACAAACCTTGCTGGCAGTTTCACGTCTGGATGCGATTGTGTCAAGCGAGGAATGGGATTACTTCAGTTGGCCCCCCTCGCGGATCGGCGCAGGCGGACCTCACATCATAGGGAGTAAACTGCGTTCCATGGGTCGACTCTCGACTCAACTCTCAATCTTTGGGGCCGCGTCAACTCGCCTATGGAACATCGCCACCCAATCCACGTCAGCTTGACGGCGCTTCTCGGTACGCCGGTGACGGACGCGCATGGGCAGTTGCGCGGCAAGCTCAAGGATATTGTAGTGGCTACGGGACCGGACGGCGGCAAAGTGGCGGGCATTGTGCTCAAGACGCGCACCGGACTCTCCATTGTGCCCTCGCAGGAAGTGATGGAGACGCCCGCAGGCACCCTCGAATTGCGCTCGGCTGAGGCGGTCTCGCCCCTGAAGGATGAAGGCAGCTATCTCTTTCTGCAGCGGGACCTCGTTGACCGCCAGATCATCGACATCAACGGCAGAAAGGTGGTCCGCGTCAACGATGTGGACCTGGAGTGGACTGATCACGGTTCGGTTCATCATCTGCGCGTGGCCGAAGTCGAAGTCGGGCTGCGCGGCGCGTTTCGCAGGGTCTTCAAAGGCATTTTGCCAAGGGCACGGCTCGAATCAGTTTCGCGCCGGTTTAGCGCGCGCGCCATCCCATGGCAATTCGTCGACGTCATCGAGCCGGACCCCGCGCGGCGCGTCAAGCTGCGCATCGAGCACGAGCGGCTGGCCGGCATTCACCCCTCGGAACTGGCCGACATTCTGGAGGAATTGGCCCCCGCCGAGCGCGAGGCGGTCTTTTCATCGCTCGATGAAGAAGTTGCCGCCGAAACCCTGGAAGAGGTCGAGCCCAAGCTGCAAAAAGCGCTGCTCGAAAAGCTCGACGAGGAGCGCATTGCCGACATCGTGGAGGAGATGGACCCGGGTGCTGCAGCCGATCTGCTGTCGGAGCTGTCGCAGGAAAAGTCCGACGCCATTCTCGAAGAGATGGAGCCGGAGGAGCGTCGGGAAGTCGAGGAGTTGCTCGAGTTCGACGAAGACTCCGCTGCCGGTTGGATGACCACGGAGTTTGTATCGCTCGGCGTCGATGCCACCGTGGCGCAGGCCGTGCAGGCGCTGCGCGGCTTTGACGGCGATCCGGAGAGCGTGACCGAAATTTTCTTGCTTGACGAGAAACGGATGCTTCGCGGCGCGATTCCTTTGGCGCGCCTGGTGATGGCTCAGCCTGATACGCATCTCAACGTGCTCGCCGAGCCCCGCGTAATTTCATCCCCGTCGGACCTGAAACAAAATGAGCTGGCCGAAATGTTCGACAAGTACAACCTTCACGCGCTTCCCGTGGTTGACTCTCAGGGCCGCATGGTTGGCGTGGTTCAGGCGGAGCGGGTCATCAGCTTTTTGCGCGAAAAAATCTAGCTCCGCCGTCGCCCTTCTCGCTTCTGCCCCAGTCCTGCTATGGTCAGTGAGGATTATTTTTCCGCAAGTCCAAAGACTGCAATGAACCCACCCTAGGGAATCCAATTTAGGAACTCGCATCTCCATGTGGAAGCGCTGGCGAATCCGGATCATACTCTTCCTGGCCGTTCTCGGCCCCGGATTCATTACCGCCAATGTCGATAACGATTCCGGCGGAATTCTCACCTACTCGCAGGCCGGCGCGCAGTACGGCTACACGCTGCTGTGGACCATGATCCCCATCACCATCGCGCTCATTGTGGTGCAGGAGATGTGCGCCCGCATGGGCGTGGTCACCGGAAAGGGCCTCAGCGATCTTATTCGCGAAGAGTTTGGCCTGCGCATCACATTCGTGATCATGGTGTTGCTGGTGGTGGTCAACTACACCAACGTAGTCACAGAGTTCATCGGCATCGCCGGTTCGCTGCGTCTTTTTCATGTAACAAAATTCATCTCCGTGCCCATCTGCGCGGCGTTGGTCTGGTTCATGGTGGTGCGCGGCACTTACAAGAGCACGGAAAAGATTTTCATCGTCGCCTCGCTGGTTTATATCTGCTACATCTTCGCCGGGGTGCTCTCGCAGCCAGACTGGCACGACGCATTGTGGGCCACTGTTAAGCTGCCGCCAAAGTCGGTGTGGAGCGGCAAAGCCTATATGTATATGGCTATCGGCGTGGTCGGCACAACCATCGCGCCATGGATGCAGTTCTATCTGCAATCGTCGATAGTCGAAAAGGGAATTCGTGTCAAGGACTACGCGGCTTCCCGGCTGGATGTGATTGTGGGCAGCTTGTTCACCGACATCGTGGCCTGGTTCATCATCGTGGCCTGCGCAGCCACTCTTTTCGTGCACGGCATGGGCGCCATCCAGGTAGCCTCCGATGCGGCCGAGGCCATGCGCCCGCTGGCCGGTGACTATGCCTTCATCCTCTTCGCATTCGGGCTCTTCAATGCCTCAATCTTCGCGGCTTCGATTTTGCCCATCTCCACCGCTTACACCGTGTGCGAAGGCATGGGCTTTGAATCGGGCGTTGACAAGAATTTTAAAGAGGCGCCGTTTTTCTACTGGCTTTATACGTTGCTGATTGCCGGCGGGGCAATCACCGTGCTCGTTCTGCCCGATGGGCAATTGATCAACGTTGCCATTCTCTCTCAAGTGCTCAACGGGGTTCTGCTTCCGGTTGTCATTATTCTCATGCTGCTGCTCATCAACCGCACTGACCTGATGGGAGAGCACAAGAACTCGCTCCTCTGGAATTGGATTGCATGGGGGACCAGCATTATCGTCATCGGCATGACACTGGTGATGCTCTGGGGGATGATGCCGGGGCATTGAGAGATCGCGTTCTCAGGCGGGAAACTGCGGTGCTATGATTTTGCCAATCTTTTGACTCGTCAACGGGGGGGACCCATCAACCGAGGAGGGGCACTATGGGATCTCACTTTAACGCGGGAACCACGACAACAATCGCGACGAAAATCCTGAGACGCTTGAGGTTCGTTCTTCGAGCGATTCTGGCGCTCGGTGCCATCGCGACTGGTGCGCAGCAGTACAGCCTGGTGGGGCAGTGGCGTGGCGTGTTTCAGGGCATCACCATGACCATTTCGATTCAGGCGAACGGCCAATACAGCCAAGTCGCGCAGTCGGCCACCGCAAAGGCGGAGCAGGCAGGCCCATACAGGCTCGCGACTCCTAACACCATCATCTTTTCAGTGACGACCTGGGCGCCGACGTCCACGTCGGTCTACTACTCCACCAGCCCCACAACGGGCGAATGGAAGCAGAGAACGCTGCCGAAACCGCTCGGAGCATCGGACTCCTACGTGTTCAACGGGCCAAACACGATGACCTTGACCGACCAGGCGACACACGGCTCCATTACCATGACCCGCGTGCCGTAATGAGCGTTTTGGGGTGCATCGGCTAAGCGAAATGCCGGTACACCAGCCGGCCCATGTTCGATGAGACGATATCGGGAAGGAACGACAGTAATTTTCGCTGCAAGCCCAGACGTGAAAGTTGCCACCCGCTTGTTCTTTCGCTCCGCGGATATCGCAAGTAACTCATCTTCGTTCTGGTCGTTCCGAGTCGGTCTTTGAATTCGATCAGTCCAGTGTTTTCCAGTTCTGTGCGACCAAGGTCGATTTGGCTCGCGCCCTCCAACTTGCTCTCCTCAATCAACCTCCAAAACAGAAACGGCATGGCGCCCAGCCGGTGGAACCGTTCGTCAGAGGAGCCATACTTGTAAACCACAGTGCCGCGGTGACGCAGGGTGAGAATCGCAGCCACAGGAATGCCGTCTTTGCGCGCTATCCTGATCTCCGCGTTTGGATTCATCTCGGCCAAAATGTTCCGAAACCATTCGCGAGGCTGAGGCAGAAGCCTGTGACGCTTTCTGGTGATTAAGGTCAGGTTGTAGAAGTCGTCGATCAGCCGGTCGGTGCAACTCCGTTCGTAGGTTAGCCGTTCGTGCTCCGCGTGGCGGATGCGCCGCTGGACACAACTCTTATGCAGATTGGAGAAAAGTTTGTCGATCGACGGCGCCAGATCCAAAGTGTGCAGCCAGAAAGATTCTGTTGCCACCAGGTGCGGACCGGAATCTGTCTCGCAGATATTTGGGCGCAGTTCGAAATATTTCCATTTGCCCCGAGAGCACGCCGCCTCCATCCATTGCTTCATTTTCGCGAAACCGTCCCCACCGTTCAACAGAGGTTGCGCATGATCGGAAAATGGAAGTGAAATCAGGCGCGCCCCGGTGAACCTGCTGCGAACTTCGCAGAAAACAACTCCATCTGAAAGGCGTTCCCGGGCTCCCGCACTTGTCAGCGCGACGGGTCGATAGCCATAAGTCTTGGCCAAAGCTCTGAGCCAGCCTGTCGTGTGAAATACAGATGCATGCGGGTGCGACGAAACCAGCTCATCCCAACGGGGGTCAATCAACGGGTCAAGAGTCTCGATCGTCATTAGGTCTCGGCCGCCAGGGTTTGAAATGTGAATTTGAGCCCCGATTGTAAAGTTGCCCACACCCAGCAGCAGCGTGTCTAAAGACAAGGCTCTTGAAGCAGCGGAAACGCCAGAGTTAACGTGCCGCGAGGAGATAAATAACGCACTGCATACAATTCTACAGCGCAGACAAGATATGCATGTGACGCTATTAAAGTGTATTGTTCTGCAACTTTTGTGGAATCATTCCGCGACATCAAGGGTTGAACATTCCCAAGAACCCACTCTGTATCGATAGCATTGTGACGCAGAATCGGCGGGATGCGGTTGCCTCGAACGATTCCCAGCTCTAAAGTAGCTTTCCAGCCGCAAGATCCTTGATCAGCCCACGATCGGCTGCTAGAAATTTGTAGTCAGTCAGGTCTTCGAGCTTTACCCAGCGCACCTGCTGGTAGATTTGGTTGTCGATGTCGCCCGCATAATTGCGCACCGCAAAAAATTGCAGATCTACGGCGCCGCCGCCGCGATAGTTATGGCGAATTCGCGTGACCGGAGGGCCCACTTCAGCGCGAATGCCCAGCTCCTCGTTCAATTCACGAGCCAGCGCTTCCGGCGCGCTCTCGCCGGGCTCAATTTTTCCGCCGGGAAACTCCCATAATGAGGCCATTGGCTGATCTGCCCGTCGCTGGCCTATCAGCACCTCGCGGTCGCGCACGATCAACGCCGCAGCCACAAAACGGAGCGCGGGACCGGGAGTATGTGCCTTAGGTTTGGATGGGGTTTCTGTCACCGATTCAGTGTAAATGACAGAAAAGAGCAAGTGGAATGAAGAATTTGCGCGCCAGAAGCACGTTTCGTCAGGTGCGATCTTTGCAAAAGTGCCGAGCGAACGGGCAAGTGTCGCACTATTCTCCGCCGACCTTCGCCTCAACGCCCTCGGCGGACTGCGGCCTGAAGTAGCCCCAGCCTCTCCGTGCCGCCGCCTCCAGAAGTGCCGGAGATGGATT
>Ga0182024_10009446_pt1 | contig 20156 bp, 19 predicted proteins | sample P32metaG_FD_120480 | JGI IMG/M metagenome (GOLD analysis project Ga0182024, IMG submission 120480) | Permafrost microbial communities from Stordalen Mire, Sweden - P3-2 metaG (Illumina Assembly) | ecosystem: Environmental > Terrestrial > Soil > Wetlands > Permafrost | place: Sweden: Stordalen... | reverse complement strand
TCCAGAGAGTGGCTAAGTGTTCGCCATGAGCAATCGCCCGATGTAAACGTGATTGAGCAACTTTGTATTCGCCCATGCCTCATCTTACTCTATACTTGACGAGAGGGGATAATTGCCTTTTCTGGTTACGGGGTATGGGCTGATCCATCTCTGACGAAATGACGGTAGGAAAAGCAACGGCACACGCATGCAGGTTTCTCCCTCCGCCGTTCTGGCAGTCCGGAGCATTGGCTCTACTTCATCATGGGGTGGAGGAGGGTAATTCTCCGCAATCCAGAGGTTTCGGAGTGGCGCGCAGTTCTGTATTCCTAGGATCTGCCTAAGGAACAGCGTTATGGTGCGATCTGGGTGCTGAATCCGTTGATTGATTCTGCCAAACTTGGGCTTGTGTAGCCTCGTTCCTAAACATCAATTAGATGTATTCAAAAGTGAAGTTTCCACGCACCGTTGTCGAAAACGACTGCAGTCAAGAACGTGATCATTCCGAGAACAACTGCCCCAAAGACCCACCTGTATAGTGGTTCTCCCCACTTGACACGTTTCCACTCATTCTTGAGGACAGCCTGGACTGCGCGTGTGAACTCATTTACGCGCTCATTCAGTTCTGAGAACTCTGTGGCATAATGATTCGCGTTTCGCATTTCGTTCATGGCGATGACGATCTCTTCCGTACTCGCTTCTTTCGGATTCAGGCGAAGTTGAATTCTCGCTGTAGCCTCGTGAATTTTGGTGTACGAGCCGTCTATATCGTCTTGGGCATCTGCTGCGTGCACGATGAGGGTATGTGTGATCAGGGTCGCCGCGTCATCTCGAAGCGCATCGATCCATTTTTGACGAAACTCGGAAACCTTCGCCTGGTTGGTGATTAGTATCCCAATGAGCGTAACCCCTGTTGCGATCAGGCCTGCTTCCACGGTGTTAGGCTCCCAAGACATGGGCTCACGGTCCTTTACAATTTTTCCTGAGTCTTAGGTTACTTCATGTCGCGCCAGTTATGGCCGAAGGATAGGTCGGCTTCTATTGGAACGCTTAACTCGATAACATTTTCCATCTCGTGCTTGACTAACTTCGTGATCGCTTCTGTTTCTTCTTCTGGGGCTTCGAAGAGTAGTTCATCGTGGACTTGAAGGACCATTCTGCTGCGGAGTTTTTGTTCGGCCAGCTTGCGGTCGATGGCGATCATGGCTAGCTTGATGAGGTCGGCGGCGGTGCCTTGCAGTGGGGTGTTGACGGCTGTGCGTTCGGCGAAGCCGCGCTGATTGGCGTTGCGACTATCGATGTCTGGGATGGGGCGCATCCTTCCGAACAATGTGCGGACGCTGCCATCATGCTTGGTGGTTTCGATGGTTCTCTCAATGAAGGTTTTTACGCCTTTGTAGCGCTCGAAATAGCGCTCGATGTAGAGCTTTGCTTCGCCCTGCGAGATGCTTAGTTGGGCTGCCAATCCAAAGGCTGAGATGCCGTAGACGATACCGAAGTTGACCGCTTTGGCGCGGGCGCGGACGTGCTTGTCCATGTTCTCCGGGAAGACGCCGAAGACTTCGCTGGCGGTGAGGGTATGGATGTCGCGGCCGGTCTTGTAGGCGTCGATGAGGAGCGGGTCCTGGCTGAAGTGGGCCATTAGGCGCAATTCAATCTGCGAGTAGTCGGCTGAAAGCAAACGGAAGCCCGGGGCGGCGACGAAGGCAGCGCGAATTTCGCGGCCCAACTCGGTGCGGATGGGAATGTTCTGGAGATTGGGATTGACGGAGGAGAGCCTGCCCGTAGCGGTCGCGGCTGCGTTGAATGTGGTGTGCACTCGCGAATCTGCGTCGACGAGCAGCGGCAGTGCGTCTACGTAATTGGATTTGAGCTTGGACAGGTGGCGAAATTCAATTACGTGCTGTGCGATTTCGTGTTGCTCGGCGAGGTTTTCCAGCACGTCCTGCGCCGTCGAAATCTTTTTGCCCTTGCCGTAGATCAATGGCTTGGGAAGGCCCATATGGGTAAAGAGAACTTCGCCGAGTTGCTTAGGGGAGTTGATGTTGAAGCGGCGGCCGGAGTGCTCGAAGATGAGCTCGCTGACGCGCTGTATCTCCGAGCCGAAGCGCTGCGAGAGTTCGTCCAGTGCTCCGAGATTGACGCGAACACCGACGCGCTCCATGCCGTAGAGAACGGGCACGAGCGGCAGGTCGATTGTTTCGTAGACCGAGGTGAGTTTGTGCTCCTCGACTTGCGCGCGCAGTGTTGGGACCAATGTTTGAATGGCGTGAGCAGCGCCTGCGAGCGATACCGGTACAGACTGTCCGCTGCGCGCTACAACATCGACGAGCGATTGCGTTGCGTGGGTGGGGTTGATGGCGTAGGAGAGCAGCATCGTGTCTGTAATTGGGCCGCGAAGGGTTGTGCCCAGTGCGGCGAGACGATGCTGTGTTGTCTTCCAGTCGTGAACTATTTTGGGGACCGATTCGTCTTCGAGCAATGCGCGCAAATCATGCGAGAGTTGCAGGCGCAAGGCCAGCTCTGGTTCATCAACGACCTTGACTGAGACTCCGACGAATTCCGGCGCGGGCGGAGGGGTAACCTCGGGGGCGGCGAGGGTATCCGCGGCGGCCATCATGTCGAGCAGCGATGGCATCGGTGGAAGCGCTTCTTCTTCAGCTATCTCTTCGCTTGACTCTGAGGACTGCGCACTGGCGTCGGGCCTGGGGACCTTAGCATCCTTTTCAAGCGCGAAGGCAAAGCCGTGCGATCTGGCGACCGCAAAAAACGAGGCTATTTGCTCGTCGGATGGGTCATCGACTAACTCTGCGGTGGGCTTTTGCGCGCTGGGAGCGAGGTCGCGCAGCATGGAGGTGAACTCTAGCTCGGTGAAGAGTTCGCGCGCGGCTTCAAGATCGGGCTCGGTGGTCTGCATGCGCGCGAGGTCCAGGTCGAGCGGCACATGGCAATCGATGGTGACGAGCTCCTTCGATAGTAGGACAGTTTCGCGATTCTGTTGCAGGGATTCGCGGTAGGTCTTGCGCTTGACTTCATCGGCGCGGTCGAGCACTGCTTCGACGCTGCCGAATTGCTGGATGAGTTCGACAGAGCCTTTGTCGCCGATGCCGGGAGCGCCGGGAATGTTGTCGATGGTGTCGCCGCGCAGGGCCATCACGTCCACTACCTGTTCAGGAGGGACGCCGAGTACTTCGATCACCTTTGCGGGGTCGAGGATGAGGTTGTCTTTTTGTGGATTGAGCACGCGGACGTGCGTGGAGACGAGCTGCATCATGTCTTTGTCGCCGGAGACGATGAAGACTTCGTGGCCCTGTTCGGAGGCCTGGCGGGCGAGTGTGCCGATGACGTCGTCGGCTTCGAAGCCTACCGCTTCGAGGATGGGGATGTGGAGGACTTCGAGGGAGCGGCGGATGTAGGGGAGTTGGCGCGCGAGGTCTTCGGGCATAGCTTCGCGCTGGGCTTTGTAGCCCTCGTAGGTTGTCTCGATGAAGGCCTGGTCTTTGCTGCTCCATTTGCGCAGGGCGCCGATTTCCTGAGCTTTGGCGTCGCGGAAGACTGCTCCGCTTACATCAAAGACCGCGGCGAGGTAATGCGGGGAGAAATCTGCGCGCAGCTTCTGGATCATGTTGACGAAGACGTAGGTGGCCGCGGTGGGCAGGCCGCTGCGAGTGGACATGGGACGGCTGCGCTGCATGGCGTGGTAGGCGCGGAAGATGAACGACATGGTGTCGAGGAGGAAGACGGGCTGTTTCGCTGCGGCGGTCATATCTTCTACTGGCATCGTCTGCGAGTTTAGCAGTGAGGGAAGCGGGTATGCCAGACGGGGTTTGATCCCACCTCGCCCGGATTCGTTCAGGAGATAAACATGCAGTCGCCGTAGCTAAAGAATCGATATTTGTGTTCGACGGCGTGGGCGTAGGCTTTGAGCACTGTTTCGCGATCGGCGAAGGCGCTTACTAGCATGAGAAGGCTGGATTGCGGGAGGTGGAAGTTGGTGAGCATGGCTTCGACGAGGCGGAATTTGTAGCCGGGGGAGATGAAGATTGAGGTTTCGCCGGTGTGGGCGGCGATCTGACCGTTGGTTTGTTCGGTGATCTGCGCGCAATGCTCCAGAGTGCGTACGGCTGTGGTGCCTACGGCGACGATGCGGCGCCCTTCTGCGCGGGCTCGGTTGATTGCTTCGGCAGTGGCGGCGGGCATGGTGTAGCGTTCGCTGTGCAGATGGATTTCGCTGACTCTGTCGACGCGAAGAGGGGCGAAGGTGCCGAGGCCGACATGGAGCGTGACTCTGGCGATCTCCACTCCGCGGGCGGTAATCGCTTCCAGAATTTGCGGCGTGAAGTGCAGGCCGGCGGTGGGTGCGGCGACTGAGCCTCGCTGCGCGGCGAAGACGGTTTGATAGCGTTCGCGGTCGGCGTTGGCGTCTTCACGTTTGATGTAGGGAGGAAGGGGCATGTGGCCGATCCGGTCGAGGGCGGCGTAGAAGTCTGCGATTGGATTGAAGTGAAGAGTGCGTTCGCCAAATTCACCACTGCCGAGAACAGCGGCGTGCAAAACTGTTTCGCCTGTAGAGGAGGTGAATTCGAGGCGATCGCCTACGCGAACTTTGCGACCTGGGCGAACGAGGGCGTTCCAGTTCCCTTCTGCGGTTGGGCTGGTTAGCAGGACTTCGATCTGGCCGCTCGCCTCCTGCTTGCCGCGTGCGTTGGCGCGGCGTGCGTAGAGGCGCGCGGGGATAACGCGGCTGTCGTTGAGGATGAGCAGGTCGCCGGGATTGAGGAGTGAAGCGAGAGCGGCGAAAGTGCTGTCTTGCAATGAGCCATCCCTACGGTTCATCACAAGCATGCGGCTCGTGCCACGCTCGGCCGGAGGCTGCTGGGCTATCAGGTCTCCGGGGAGGTGGAAGTCGAAGTCTGCTACACGAAGTCCTTCGATTTTTTCAGAGGAGCGGCTCATGTATGGCCCCTGGTGAGATATTCATTCGCTCGCGATCTTGCTCTTTCGAGAGCGATGTCGAGTTGTTCGCGTTTGGCTTCGAGCTCCGCTGCTTGAGTGATGTCGGGCACTGTTGTCCAGTGTCCCCAGCTCACGGCGATGCGGGTGAAAGGCTTGGGCACGAGGAAGCGGTCCCAGGAGCGCATGATCCATGCTTTTTCTGGTTGCAGATGGAAGGAGCCGATGGGTGCGCCTGAGATCTGGGCGAGTTTGATGGGGCCGAGCTTTGATTTGTAAATTGGGCCGCGTGGGCCGTCGGCGGTGAAGATTGCTGGTGATCCTTGATCAAGGACACGGCGGAGAGCGAGGAGTCCTTCGCGGCCTCCGCGAGAGCTAGAGCCGCGAACGGCGCGGAAGCCGAAGAGCTGAAGCGTGCGCGCAATGAGTTCGCCATCGAAGCTTTGGCTGATGAGGATGGTGGCGTGCGTGCTGCGGAAGTAGAAGGCGCAGGACAGAACGCACTGGTGCCAGAAACAGTAGATTTCGCGGCTGGGTGTGAAGCCGTGGAAGGCTGGAGTCACGCCCTCTTCAGCGATGACTTCAAAGCGCCAGGTGCGGCCGACAATCATAAGCAGGAGCCAGACGAGGCGCGGGACTATCGCCAGGGTAAGGCGCTGAAGCAGGGTGAATCTGGCTCTCGATGCTTGATTGTCCACTCGTTTCATTGTAACGAGAGCGGTAGATGATTTGTGCGCTGATCAACGCGACGAGGTGAGGGCCGGGGCTAAAGCCCCTATCCAATTGCTGGCTGATTCAGTGGCCTGAAGGCCACTGCTCCCTCCGGGAAAAGCAGATCTTTCGCTAGCTGTAGCGGATCCAGCGGAAGATCTCTGGCAGGGTGGCGCGTTTGCCGTACATGAGGATGCCGATGCGATAGAGCTTTGCGGAGAACCAGAGCACAGCGATGATACTGACGATCATCAGGCTGATCGAGGCTACGAACTGCCAGGTTGGCGGTATCTCCGAGCCCATACGCAGGAACATGACGATGGGCGCGCAGGGCGGGAACAATGAGGCTGCGATTGACCAAACGGAGTTGGAGTCGTTGATGATGAGCATGATCATCGCGAAGCTGAGCCAGACCGGCGCGGCGGCGAGCGGCGTGTACATTTGCAGTTCCTGCTCTGTTTCGCAGGTGGCAGCGAGGCCTGCGAAGAGTGAGCTGAAGAGGAAGTAGCCGAGCACGAAGTAGACCGGGAAGAGGATGCCTTCAGTCCAGGAGAAGTGGACTGCGAAATCTCCTTTGAGCAACGGGGCGGCGAAGGTTGAGCCTACGAGGAGTCCCGCAGCTACAACCCAGATGAGTATCTGCGTGAGTCCTACGGCGCCTACACCGATGAGCTTGCCGGCCAGCAGGTCTCCGGGCTCGGCGATGGAGAGCATCACTTCAAAGATGCGGGATGTCTTCTCCTGGATGATGGAGCGCGCAACATTGAGGCCGTAGATCATGGTGGTCATGGAGAGCAGGATAGCCATGACGTAACCCTTCCAGAATGAGGCTTGCGCACTGCTGGGAACTACGTTGCCGTCCTTCTTCATCTGGAAGGTGTCGATGTCGACGCCGTTAACCAGCGTGTCCGCCTGGGATTGCTGCATGCCCGAGCCTGTCAGACCGCGGCTGACCAATGCGTGGTTCATGGCTCTGTGAAGACGCCCGGTAGAGACAAAGTCTCCAGAAGACCGTGAAGTGTAAGTCGCTTTGGGTGCTGCTCCGGCGCTGATCTGCACCCAGAGAACGCCGTCGAGGTCCTTCTTCCGCACCTGATCGAGGAGCGCGCCGAGCTGCTGCTGCGATGCCGGGGTGATCACGTCAACTTTGGTCTTTGTGTCGGTTGTTTTCTCAGGTTCTTTAGAGGAACTGTCGTCCTTGTCGTGGAGCAGGCGAGAGCTGATTTCATTGGCCAGAGCCGGGTCGTTGGATGCGATGGCGAGATGTTTCCCCGAGCCGAGGCCTATGCTGGAGATGTAGCCGATGCCGATGATGAGGGCGAAGACAGCCGGCAGCAGAATCGTGGTGAGCTTGAATGCGCGGCCTCTGATCTGCTCCAGGTATTCGCGTTTGGCTACGAGAACTATGTTACGCATCGGCCTTGCCTCCCACGGTCTGGATGAATATTTCTTCGAGTGACGGCTCGACCAGTTCGAATCGATAGATGGTGGCGACGGCGGCGGCCTCGTGCAGGAGTTTTTGCGCGTTGCCGTGATCTTTGAGCCTGATCTCCACGTGGCCTGAGTAGTTTTTCGACTCCGCGATTTCTTCGCTGTTGAGAAAAGCCGAGCTGCCTTCGTATTCGACGATGACGCGATTGCGCTCGTAGCTGGCCTTGATTTCGCGGACCTTGCCGGCGAGAACGGCTCGGCCTTTATCGACCAGGCAGATGGAGTCGCACAGCTTCTCTACCTGGTCCATACGGTGAGTCGAGAAAACGATGGCTTTTCCTTCTTCTTTTAGCTCGATAAGGGTGCGTTCGAGAAGCGTGGCGTTTACGGGGTCGAGGCCTGAGAAGGGTTCGTCCATGATGATGAGGCCGGGGTCGTGGAGGAGCGAGGAGATGAACTGAATCTTCTGCTGCATGCCCTTGGATAGCTCTTCTGTCTTGCGGGGGAGAGACTCGTCGATCTCCATGCGCTTTGCCCATTCGATGGAACGCCTGCGCGCCTCGGCGGCGGTGAGGCCGTGCAATTCGCCGAAGAAGATGAGCTGGTCGAGGACTTTCATCTTCTTGTACAAGCCGCGTTCTTCAGGGAGATAGCCGACGCGCTTGAGGCTTTCGCGCTCGAACGGTTTTTCGAATAGGCGGATGCTCCCGGAGTCGGGGATGGTGATGCCCATGATCATGCGAATGGAGCTGGTTTTGCCTGCTCCATTTGGCCCGAGCAGGCCGAACATCTGGCCGGCATTGACAGAAAGACTTAAATTATTGACTGCGATCTTGCTCTCATAGGCTTTGGTGACGCCTGTGAGTTCGACAACTGGCATACCTGCTCCCCGAACGCGTTGCTGTTTTGATGCCAACTCCCGGCGAGCACCCAAACTTCGAGAAGTGTAGCAAACAGAGCGCGGCGAACCCTGATACGCCGATTGGCGCAAAAGGGTTCCTTGGCAGGTTTAGGGAAGCCGGAGAGGAGGGCGCAGCCGCGGAGCGACTTCGATTTATCGGTTCATGTATGTAACGTGAATCCGGAGCGCCACGATCACGCCGTCTCGACCTGCATAACATCCTCCTCGAATAAGCCACCGGGTTCTCCCAATCGAATCAGGCGGTGAAGATATGCGCGGGAAATTTGGAGGCTTCGTGCGGCAAGGGTTTTATTGCCATTGTTTTCGCGAACGGCGGCGACGGCAAGTTTGATCTTGTAGTCGCGAAGCTGGAGTTCGAAGGATCCGGAGGGCTGGTAGTCGCTGATGTCGGCGACGTTTTCTTCGCGGATGTTCAGCGGCAGGTCTTCGCAGCGGAGCTTTTCGCCACGGGCGACGATGATTGCGCGTTGAATTACGTTTTCAAGCTCGCGAACATTACCCGGCCAGGCATAGGACTGGAGGAGGGATAGCGCGGCTGGCTCGATGCCGTGAATAGGCTTTTGATACATCCGGGAGTAGGTATCGAGGAAATGGGAGGCAATCTGCGGAATGTCTTCAGGATGCTCGTGCAGGGATGGTGCATCGATGCGCATGACGTTGATGCGATAGTACAAATCCTGCCGGAATTTGCCTTGCGCGACCATTTCGCCGAGGTCCTGGTGCGTTGCGAAGATCAGGCGAGCGCGCATTGGAATGAGGCGGTTGCTGCCGAGGCGGCTGAATTCACGCTGCTGTAGTACACGGAGCAGCTTTACCTGGGTGTAGAGGCTGAGTTCGCCGATTTCGTCGAGGAAGATGGTGCCATCGCCGGCCTGTTCAAAGAAGCCTTCGCGCACCCCTGTTGAGCCGGTAAAGGCGCCTTTTTCGTGGCCAAAAAGTTCAGACTCGATCAGTGTTTCGGGAATTGCGCCACAGGACACGGCTACGAACGGACGATTGGCGCGGCTGCCGAGGTTGTGGATGGCGCGCGCGACGAGTTCCTTGCCGGTGCCGCTTTCACCCATTACCAGAACCGAGGCCGAGAGGTTGGTGACGCTTTCCACGAGCTGATAAACCTGCCGCATCTGCGGACTGGAGCCGATCAGCTGATCGCAGCGGCTTTCGGGTGGGGCAGGCGGCTGTACCTTGTGAAGCTGACGCTTGAGGTCGGCGTTCTCGACGGCTCGCAGCAACATGATCTTGAGGTCTCGAATCGAGGGGGGACGGCGGCAATATCCGTAAGCGCCCTGGCGGACAAGTTCGGTGGCGGTCGTTCTGAGGGCGTCGTCAGCCATTACGATGGAGGGAACTCCCGAAGCGATCATTTGCTTTGCGCCGGCCAGCCGTACACGAAGGTAACCACCGCCAGAGTTCAGATCGAGAATCAGGGCGTCGCAGCCTCCCGATACGATCAGGCGATTGATGCCGTCTTCGTTGGATTCCAGGAGGACTTCAAATTCACGTCCGAGGGCGGACGAGAGGAGGGGTTGCAGCGTACGATCTTCCGAATATAATCCGATTCGAATCATTCTGCCTGCTCTTTTCTCTTACAGTTACGTTCCGTAATACATGGGCCTCTCCCACTCTGCCGTGCGTCTTACAAAAAGTGTGGTGGAAAGACACTACCGTTATCGGCTTTTTCCGCCGATAACGCTATGTCACTTTGGTGTTACTGAAGTCCGTTCTTTTATGTTACCTCGGTAACACTTGGGTCGCAATGATTAAATTGTTTATTTTTAAGGATTTCCGTGCCAGAGGTTAGCCAATCGCACAGCAGGGTCAGAAAAGAATGCCCGAAAAGTGCCGTCAACCTTTGGGGCAAAGGTTACCAGTCTCTATATAAAGTCCGAGGCAGATGGCAGAAGACGGGATGGACGTCGGCAGCGATAAGTCGATTGCATGGCGTGCCACACGCCGGTTTCCATGCCTTACTGCAATCTGCAGCAGCTTCGGGGGCTCTGATTCCGGAGTTTTCTCAAGAGGCAGGATCTGGCCGGAGGAACGCGTTGAAAGTCTGTCGTCAGCGGCTAATTCCTCTCCAAACCCTGCATGCGAGGCGGTGTATATGCGCCGCTTCACTTCCAGAATCTGCGTGTATACACCCGTGCACATCCGTCGCCGGATGCCGTTCCTAAGTGATTGACAGCTATCAACTTCATCACCAATTTCAGTTTGGGCACGGAATTGCAATAGTCATGGCGAACCCTTGAAGCGGAGAGGTAAAGAGCCGGGTATGCATCTGAGTCTGCAATCGATCGCGTGGTGGCCTACGGTCGTCGTAGTGGCCGTGGCAACAATCACGGATATGCGCAGCCGCCGCATACCGAACTGGCTGACTCTCCCCTTTATGGCTATTGGACTCGCCGCCTCGGCATGGCTGGAAGGCTGGCACGGAACTGCGCAGAGCCTTGAAGGGCTGGCGCTTGGCGCGGCGGTGTACGGCCTGCTCTGTTTCATGGGGGGGATGGGCATGGGCGACGTAAAGCTCTGTGCCGCCATCGGAGCCTGGGTTGGACCTTCGCAGTTGTTGCTGGCAGTCGTTCTCACCGCAATGATCGGGGGCTTTATGGCGTTCGGCTGGGCGATCGTAGGCGGCTTTGTAGGGGATCTGTTCAAGGGCAGCGGCGATCTGCTCTTCGGGCTGCGGAAGCGCGGTCTCACTCCTCACCCGGAGCTGGTTCTTTCCAATCCACTCACCCGGAAGATGCCGTACGCCCCGGCCATCGCCCTCGGAACGCTGATTTCATTCTTTTGTCATCGATAAGCAGGACAGTCTTTATGCAGTATTCGCAGTCACAATTCGAGCTACTCAAGGTCCACCCGCAAGGAACGATAACTTCCGTGGGGGTACCGGCCCGATGATCTCTCCTTCGATTCAAGCTCATCAGGAATCAGATTCTCTGGACACGAATGACCTTTCGATCGTGTTGATCGGTCCCGACGACTTCCGGCGTAAGGGCATCGTGTCTGCCCTTGCGGGAGCGCATGCCGGCGCGATACAGGAAGTGTTTCTCTATCCGCAACTGGACGATGTACCGCAACTGCTGCAGCCCAACTACGACGTGGTCATTGTGGATATGGACAGCGATCCGGAGATGGCCCTGGACCTGGTTGAGTGCATTTGCGGCCAGAGTCAGACGACAGTGATGGTCTACTCTGCGCGCTCCGATTCGGAGATGCTGGTGCGCTGCATGCGGGCCGGAGCTCGCGAGTTCCTGACTCAGCCGATAGCGCCCGCCACGATGAGCGAAGCGCTGGTAAGGGCTTCGGCGCGACGTCAGGCAACGAATCCGGTCAAGAAGACTCGCGGCAAGGTGCTGGTGTTTCTAGGCGCAAAGGGAGGGGCGGGCGTGACTACGCTGGCCTGCAACTTTGCGGTTTCACTGGCGCAGGAGTCGAAGCAGAACACTCTCTTCATTGACCTCGATCTGCCGTTGGGAGACGCGGCGCTGAATCTGGGGATCAGCTCGGAATACTCGACCCTTAACGCTCTGCAGAATCACGGACGGCTGGACGCAAATTTCCTTTCGAAGCTGCTGGTCAAGCACAGTTCCGGATTGTCGGTGCTGGGCGCTCCAGGCAAGTTTGTCGCGCTGCAGACGGCCCATGAATCCATCGACAAGCTGCTCGCGGTGGCACAAAATGAGTTCGAATACATCGTTGTGGACGCGGGTACGCGGCTGGACCTGACCGATACGGCATTGTTCGACAAAAGCTCGACGGTCTATCTGGTTACGCAGGTGAGCATTCCCGAATTGCGCAACTCCAATCGCCTGATCACCGAGTTCTTCAAGGGCGACGGACCCAAGCTTGAAGTCGTGTTGAACAGGCACATGCCGCGCTCGATGGGCATGGATGAGCAGCATGTTACGAAGGCGCTGACCAGGCCGGTGACATGGAAAATACCCAACGACTACGCAACAGCAAAGCGTACGCAGAATACGGCCACGCCTCTTTCGCTTGAGGACTCGCCTATCGCACGTGTCATTAAACAGATGGCTCGCGCTGTCAGTGGTTTGCCGGAGAATCCGGAGAAGAAAAAGCGGTTCAGTCTCTTCGGAGCAAAGGCATAACACTATGGACGTTCGTGTAGAACAGTTGAATCTAGAAACGCTTAAGGCGGAGATCCATCGCATCCTGATCTCACGGATCGATCTGGAAAAGCTCGCGCGCGCCAATCCTGAGCAGGGACGGCAGGCGGTATCGGGAATTGTCAGCGAAATCCTCACCGAGAAGCGAGTGCCGCTGACCTTTGAGGAGCAGGAAAAAATCCTCTCCGATCTACTGGATGAGGTTTTTGGTCTTGGCCCGCTTGAGCCGCTGCTTCGCGATCCCAAGATATCGGACATTCTGGTCAACGACCGCGACCATGTCTTCGTCGAGCGCGGCGGAATGCTGACACGGGTCAATGTAAGCTTTCGCGACGATCGACACATGCTGCAGATTATCGATCGCATTGTTTCAGGCGTTGGCCGCAGAGTGGACGAGTCTTCGCCGATGGTCGATGCCCGTCTGGCCGACGGCTCGCGTGTGAATGCGATCATTCCGCCGCTGGCCCTGGACGGACCTTCGATGTCGATCCGCCGATTCGGCACGGGCCCTGTGGCCTCAAACCAGTTGGTGGAGTTGAAGAGTATTTCCGCGGAGATGATGGAGGTGCTTGCGGCTGCAGTGAAGGCGCGCGTGAGCATTCTGATCTCCGGCGGCACGGGCGCCGGCAAGACGACATTTCTCAACATTCTCTCGCGCTTCATTCCGCAGCGCGAACGCATTATCACCATTGAGGACGCGGCTGAACTGCAACTGGCGCAGGAGAATATCGTGCGGCTCGAAACCCGGCCGCCGAATGTGGAAGGGCTTGGAGCAATTCGTCAGCGGCAGTTGCTGATCAACTGTTTGCGTATGCGCCCTGACCGCATCATCCTTGGCGAGGTGCGTGGAGAAGAAGCATTCGACATGCTGCAGGCGATGAATACGGGCCATGAAGGCTCGATGGCTACCATTCACGCCAACACGCCTCGCGACGCCATGGCTCGCCTGGAGTCGATGGTGGCGATGTGCAATCTCAATCTTCCTGAGAAAACAGTGCGCGCGCAGATCACCTCGGCGATCGGAATCGTGGTGCAGGTCTCGCGCATGAGCGACGGCACCCGAAAGGTGGTCAGCGTTTCGGAGATTACGGGCATGGAAGAAAGCATCATCAGCATGCAGGAGATCTTCTCATTCAAGAGAAAAGGCATCGGACCGGATGGCAAGGTGATTGGCACCTTTGAGCCCAGCGGCATACGTCCAAAATTCCTCGAACGGCTGAGAATTTCCGGTATCAATCTGCCGCAAAGCGTATTTGAAACAACCACTGAAGTTTACTGAGTCGACAGAGGATCGAAAGAGATGAATTTGCTGATCGTGATCATATTTCTCGGGGCCTTCGCCGTTGTCTCGCTACTGATGACAGCGACGGGAGGCCGCGCGGCAAAGGAGGCCAAGCAAACGCTGGCCACGCTCGATTCGGCAATCTCTGCCATCAGCACGAAGTCCCATGATCAACTGCTCGATCTTCGCAAACGCGAAACGTTCAGTGCGATTCCGCTGCTGAATAAGTGGCTGCACAGCCTCAAGCTGGCGCCGCGATTGCGAACTCTGCTGAACCAGGCGGACCTCAAGTGGACTGCAGGTGGATTGCTGCTGGCTTGTGCGGCGTGCTTCATGGTCACTTCATACGTGGCGTACTGGCGCTTCAGCAACGTGATCGTGGCTTTGCTGGTTGGCGCGGCTGCCAGCTTCGCGCCGCTCGGATTTGTGCTTCAGAAGCGCGCGAGCCGGTTTGGCAAATTCGAAAAGGAACTGCCTCAAGCACTTGATCTCATGGTCAGTTCGCTTCGTGTTGGACACAGTCTTAACTCTTCGCTTGGTCTGGTGACTCGCGAATCTCCTGAACCGATTCGCGGCGAGTTTCGAATCTGTTTCGATGAGCAGAATTACGGCCTTGAGCTGAGAACAGCGATGGAGAACATGATCAATCGCGTGCCTCTGCAGGATCTGAGAATTGTGGTCACCGCCATTCTGATTCAGAAAGAAAGCGGCGGCAATCTCGCTGAAGTGCTGGAAAAGGTTTCGTATGTGATTCGCGAGCGTTTTCGCCTCAAGCGACAGGTGTCGACACATACGGCGCAGGGACGGCTTACGGGTTGGATTCTTTCGTTGTTGCCGGTGATACTGGGCTTTTTGCTGTACACCATCAATCCGGAAACGATGAGCCTGCTCTGGACGCGTGCTATCGGTATCAAGTTGCTGTATGCCTCTGTGGCAATGATCGTTGTCGGGTCATTGATCATTCGCAAAATCGTCAACATGGACGTTTAAAGGGATCGCAATGGGAACTGGAATGCTTGTTTTTTGTCTCATTTTCGCTGTACTCGCGGGCGCAGGGCTGCTGCTGTTCAATCGCAGCGCCATGCCCAAGCGGCTGTCGACAGCGATTAACCCGAATGCGAGAGAAACAAACCTGCTCACCTCGATTCAGCAATCGGGCCTGTCGGTGAGCGGCATGGTCAAGCAGTTCGAACGCGTGCTGCCGAGGAGCGAGAAAGAGACATCGGTAGTGCAGACGCGGCTTATTCGCGCGGGTTATCGCAAGGACACTGCGATCAAGATTTTTTACGGCACCAAGGTGTTCGTTCCTCTCAGCCTTGTTGTGCTGGTGTTTGTTACGCAAATTGCTGCACGCGACAACGGATTCATGTTTTATATCTGCGCTCTCGGTCTTGGTTTTCTGGCGCCGGATTTCTGGCTGGGCCGGCAGATCAAGAAGCGGCAAGCACGCCTGCGGCGCAGCCTTCCGGATGTACTCGACCTGCTGGTTGTGTGCATTGAGGCTGGACTCAGCCTGGATCAGGCAACGATTCGCACCACACAGGAATTGAGCCATGCGCACCCCGCGATCAGCGACGAGCTGGGGATCGTAGTGCTCGAACAACGCGCCGGACGCCCGCGAACAGAAGCATGGAAGCATCTTGCCGAGCGGACCGACGTAGACAATTTGCGCAACCTGGTCACCGTACTGGTTCAGTCGGAACAGTTCGGAACAAGTATCGCCAAGACTTTGCGCACGCATTCCGACACGTTGAGAACGCAACGAATTCAGAAGGTTGAAGAGATGGCAGCCAAGACTACGGTCAAGCTGATCTTTCCTCTTGTGCTGTTCATCTTTCCTTCTCTCTTCGTCGTTGTTCTCGGACCCGCATTCATCATGATGTCGGAATCATTCAAGGAGTTTTTCAAATAACTAAGGAAGGGAGATTAGCCATGAACAGCGCCACGCTCATCCAGATCGTATCTGGCGTGCTCTTCGTCATCGTGCTCGGTGTGCTCATTCAGCGCCGTCGCAGCAAGGTTTCGTAATTAACAGCTCAACCACAAATTCTGTTGAAAGGAGATTAGTCATGAACAGTGTCACATTGATCCAGATTGCTTCTGGTGTGCTTTTTGTCATCGTGCTGGGTGTACTCATTCAGCGTCGCCGCAGCAAGGTTTCGTAGTCCTAACCAACACAGAAGGAAAGGAGAGTTGATATGAACAGCGTCACGATCATCCAGGTAGTCTCTGGTCTGCTCTTTGTCATCGTGCTCGGCGTGCTCATTCAGCGCCGGCGCTCAAAGGTCTCGTAGTTTAGGCAGAAACAAGAATGCTGTACTCGAAAGCGTCCGCGCTGACGGGCTTTTTCCTGAGAGAAAGCCCACCATGCCCAAAGCTTGCGCAGCAATAGCTTTTTTGTTTCTGCCCCAGACCGCTCATCGATCCGATAGCGGAGCAGCGGTTTAACGCATGCCTCGCTTATCGACTCAACAGATCTGCTCGCCGGGAAACCCCGCCGCTTCGGTGGCGGGGATCTCCGATGGTCGACCGTACGCTGTCACTTCGAGCAGAGAAACAGAACGACCTTGCAGGTCAAATTTCAAAGGCAGTTTCGCGAAGCCGCAGGATCGCGGGATTGATTGCGGGCTAAAAGTCTGAATGCACAAAAACAAGTACAGTGTCTACAACACAACTCGTGAAACCTTCCTCAGCCTCGGGGTCGAAGCCGCCGACACAGCACTAGCGCGGCTTAAAGGGCTTATCGGAAGACTGAAGCTCGCGGGTGATGACGGCCTTTGGGTTGTGCCGTCCAGGGGAATTCACACGATCGGAGTGCCCTTCCCTCTCGATCTGATTTATCTCGATTCCGAGTCACGCGTCATTCATATCCTGGAATCCTTTTCTCCATTTCGTATTGCACCCCTGATTGCACAAGCCGCGAGCGTACTGCAATTGCCGACACACACTATCTTTTCGTCGCACACGCAGGTGGGCGACCAGATGCTTGTCTGCATGGCCAATGACATGAAACATCGCCTTACCATAGCCAACGAACCCAAGTGGGATGAACAGGAGATCGTTGAAGAAAAAGTTCCTGTTGCCCAGGGGAATGTATTCGCACGATTGCTGAAGAAGCTTTTCTCTAACGATCGCCGCAGGGCCAAGCGACTGGCGACGCGGAACCTGTCTGCCTACTTCTGGAACGGTGACAGGCACAGGCCACACGAAGTTGAAAACATCAGTTCCACGGGCATGTATCTGAGATCGGAAGAGCGATGGTATCCCGGCACGGTGGTCAAGATGACGCTGCAGGATAACGGCTCTGAATCTGACAGATCGCGGACAACCATCGCTATCGAGTCAGTGGCGGTTCGCGCAGACGACGGTGGAACAGGACTCAAATTTATTCTCCCCGACACTGAGGATGGGCAATACATACCGAACGCCGGCTTTGACGGCGCAGACACGGGAGCTTTGAGTCGGTTTCTGAAGCGCTTTGAAAACGGCCAGAAATAGGGCTTTGGCAAGCCTCTGCCGACGCACATCGGAGAGCCGCCGGAGGGATCAGATTCTATTGATGAGGAGTAAGAGGGATTTGGCATGAAAGCTATGAATCACAAAGGTGAAACAGGGCAGGTTGATACGACCCGCAAACAAGGATGGCTCAGGAGATGGCGTGAGGCACGCAGTGGCACGGCTGCGGACGAAGGCGGAGCGCTGGTAGAGATGGCCGTTACCCTGCCAGTTCTGCTGCTCATCGTTACCGGCATCTTCACCTTTGGACTTGCGTTGAACAACTACCTCGAACTTACGGACGCTGTGGGTATCAGTGCGCGGCTGCTTGCGATCAGCCGGGGTCAAACGACCGACCCTTGCTCCACGACTACTGCAGCGTTTTACAAGGCAGCACCTTATCTCAAGGCGGCCAACCTCTCATTCACTTTTGTATTAAATGGGACGACGTACACGGGTACCTCTTGCAGCAGCGGCAGTACAACCACCGGCGCGGCCGGCAACCTGGTGCAAGGGCAGCCTGCGCAGATAACGGTGACTTATCCCTGCAATCTCGCGGTTTATGGAAAGAACTATGCGCCGAGTTGCACACTCACGGCGCAAACGACGGAGCTAGTGCAATGAATAGGAATATCAAGTCTCTCGTGCGCCGCTTGGTGAAGGATGAACGCGGACAGACGCTGCCTATGGTCGCCGTGATGATGGTCGGCATGCTCAGTATGGTGGCGATGGTGGTAGATATCGGCGATATCTACTACAGCTTTCACGAGTTGCAGAACTCTACCGATGCTGCGGCACTGGCGGGAGCGCAGGCACTTCCCGGCTCTGCAGCGGCCACGGCAGCGTCAAACTACAGCTCAGTTTCTGGTGGCAAGAACGCCTACTCCAACCTGCAGAACGTGACCATCACCAGTACGCTCAAATGCCTGAATACCCTCATCAACCAGGGAATCGCCTGTGTTGCCCCTGCGAATGCAAATGCTATCCAGGTGCAGCAGAAGGTAGATGTGCCGATGTATTTCGCGCAGATCTTCGGCGTGAAGAAAGTTTCGCTAACTTCAACTGCGACGGCTGCCATGCGGGGAGCGATCACCAGTCCCTACAATGTGGCGATCATCGTCGACACAACAGCATCGATGCAGACCACCGACAGCGGCACCTGCAACGCCGCGCGACTTACGTGTGCCTTACAGGGCGTGCAGACCTTGCTCAATGCTCTGGCTCCTTGCGGGGCAAGCGTTTCAACTTGCGGAACGGTCACCAATGGCAATGTAGCCAACTCAGTCGATCGGGTGAGCCTGTTCACGTTTCCCAATCTGACCACGACGACGGCTTCGAACGAGTATGACTGCAGCAGTTCTTCGCCTACTATCAAGCCCTATACTTTCCCGTCGGCCACGGGGACGAGCATGGCGACAATGCCGTACACGACGGGATCGGGAAGCAGCGCAACAACAGTTCAGATGACTTATCAGGTATTGGATTTCTCGAGCGACTATCGCACATCGGATACGGCTACTTCGTTGAATACCAGTTCCAATCTCACATTAGCAGTTGGCGGCAAGAGCGGCTGCACCGGAATGGGAGCCCCGGGCGGCGATGGAACCTACTACGCTGGCGCCCTCTATGCCGCGCAATCGGCGCTCCTCGCTGAACAAGCAGCCAATCCGGGATCGCAAAACGTAATCATTCTGCTCAGCGACGGAGATGCTAGCTCATCCCAATCGCAGATGGCGACTGGGTCAGCCAGCACGACGGTTGCGACCAGCGGCGGCACGTATCCTTCGTGGGTGAATGAGTGTGGACAGGCGATCACCGCGGCCAAGGCTATCGCATTGACAGGAACCAGGATCTATACGGTCGCGTACGGCGCATCGTCTTCTGGATGTGCCACCGATACCAGCGGGACCTACAAGGGCTACTCCCCTTGCCAGGCAATGCAGGCTATCGCTTCCAATCCTGGGTATTTCTTCTCAGACTCGGTAGCCAGCCAGAACTCGGGCCAGTGCATTTCAAGTTCGCAGCCGACCACCAACCTCACCCAGATCTTTACCCAGATTGCGGGAAGCCTTACAGTGGCACGGCTTATTCCCGACAGCACGACCTGACCCTGCGTTCGAGGGATAATGGGTTCTATTCGTTTCCAGATCAAGACCGCACTTACTTGCAAGATATTTGAGCTAAATTCAAAGCCATGAAGACTCTGCCCTGCTGCCACGGCAGGGTCTTCGTTATTGGACTCGCCTGGAGTGCCATTCTCAACCGCATCCTTATCCTGTTTTGCTTGAGCATTTCGGGCCATAAGTGGCTGGAGCGCCGGGGTAGCGTGACCCATCCTCTAACTTCCGTCATTTTTGTCGTGTCTATAGGGCTACACCTTTAAAGCGATTGGTATACAAGCGTTCACACCTGCCCGGCAGCATCAAGCCAAAACCCACGAAATAGCACTGATTAGGCCCATTTTGAGTTTGGCACTCCAATTGCCACTACATCGGTGTATTAGCGCAACTGGCCCTATCGCCGGTTCAAACAGGAACTAGACATGAATAGAAGACTCGTATCCATTTTGCTCACGGCATTCTTGATTGCCGCCGTATGTGCCTTTCTGGTAAACCGCGTGGTCAGCAACAAGGCGGCCGGAGCTGGGCGGCCCATCACCACCCGCATCATTGCCGCGGCAGCCGACATCAAGCTGGGGACACTACTCACCGACAAGAATCTGACCACTATCGAGATCGCCGGAGCGGTGCCCAAGGGCGCCATTCTCACAGCGGACAAAGCCATTGGCCGCGGCGTGATCTCGAACCTGTACGAGGGTGAACCGATTCTGGATAACCGCCTGGCTGCGGTTGGCTCCGGCGGAGGTCTGGCGGCAACCATTCGTCAGGGCATGAGGGCGTGCGCGGTCAAAGTGGACGAAGTAGTGGGCGTGGCGGGCTTTGTAACACCGGGAGAACGCGTCGATGTGCTCATCTCCGGCATGCCTCCCGGTGCAGCCAACGAAGTGCAGGAGCAAGGCACGAAGGTGAAGACCCTTCTACAGAATCTTGAGGTTCTGTCCGCCGGTACCGATATTCAGAAAAATCAGGAAGGCAAGCCCCAGCAGGTGCAGGTTGTCAACCTCCTGGTCACGCCGGACCAGGCAGAGGTTCTGAGCCTGGCAAGTAACCAGACCAAAATCCAGCTTGTACTGCGCAATCCGCTCGACACTGAGATAGCTCAGACCTCAGGCAGCGCCATGAAGAACCTTTTT
>Ga0182024_10009445_pt1 | contig 20157 bp, 23 predicted proteins | sample P32metaG_FD_120480 | JGI IMG/M metagenome (GOLD analysis project Ga0182024, IMG submission 120480) | Permafrost microbial communities from Stordalen Mire, Sweden - P3-2 metaG (Illumina Assembly) | ecosystem: Environmental > Terrestrial > Soil > Wetlands > Permafrost | place: Sweden: Stordalen... | reverse complement strand
CTAGAGCCGGACCGGGGTATCCCCGAAGTTATACGGGCAGGCTCGAATACCGAACGCGCACACCGAAAGACGACATCCGGCGCTGCGAGCAACAACGCATATCGACGGATCCCGCACCACCGGCGGACACGGCGGGCCGTCCCATATCGGCGGCCCATAATCGCGTCGGCCAAGGCACCCACATCGCCGGGTCACGGTCGCAACAGAACACCCCACCGCTCCGCCGGGTGAGTGCCGAGTGACTGCGCCGGTATCGGCGGTCAGCGGTGCTCCCTGCGACGAGTCCCGCGTCGGCAGGCGATAGCTACTGCAGGGAGCGGGCGGCGTGCAGCATCGCCACCAGTTCTCGCCGCACCCCGTCCGCTGCGTCCTGGGGAGCCCGGAACCCGATCCGCAACGCGTCCCGGTGGCCCCCAGCCATATCCGCGATGACCTCGAAGCCGTAGCGGTCGACGGCGGTCATCGAGGCGGAAACGACGTCGGGGCGCCCGGCGTCGTGGTGGCAGAGGGTGACGAGGGCGTCGGCATGATCGGCGTTCATGTGGCCGATGATCCCGGCCGCGTGGGACCACAGGGGATCGGGTCGTGCCGCTGCGTAGGTGACGGCGTCGACCCAGCTCATGCGCCCGAACCCGCCCACGTAGCGGACGTCGGTGACCGTCAGGCGCATGCACTGGAAGTCTCCGTAGTCGACGTAGAAGGCGGCCGGGTTCGCCGCCAGGTAACCGGAGCGGGCCGCGGCGCGCTCGTCGGGGTCAGTTACCTCGACGGCGGCGCCGAGCAGCGTGACCCGGCCCGACGCGAGCGGGTCGGCGCCCGGTGGGGTGTCCTCGACTACGAGCAGGCTCGCCCGTGGATCGGCGTCCAGGTTATGGGTGTGCTCGGCCATGGTGCTGACGAAGAAGGTGGGGCGTCCCTTGTCGTCGAGGCCGTAGGTGACGACCGAACCGAACGGCGTGCCCGCCGGCTGAAGGGCGATGGTCGACAGCGTCCCGCGGGTCTGGGTGGCGACCAGCGTTCGGGCCCGTTCGGCGTGGGTCGGCTCGGGCGGCGCAGGCTGGGCCGGGGTGGCGTCCCGATCCGGCTCGGCAGGCTCCCACCCGGGGATGATGTGCCCGCTGCTCATGGCGTCCGTCCTAGCAGACCGGTGCCCGCCGCGCGGTTCGTATGACCGGCGCCACGCGACGGCCACTACGGTCACTCGGGTTCACGCCGCGACGCGAACTCTTCCCCCCTACGTGATCGAGGCATAGGCGCCGTGAAGTAGCCCACCGGCTGGGAATGGTCCCCGAGTCGGCACGAAGGTGCCCCCGATCGCGCGCCCCGAATCACTGTTGCACAACCGTCACCGACCGGCGGGACGATGACGCACCTGCAGCGCTCCCGGACGGTGGTTGTCGTCGATGCGCAGCGCGTCGTCCGACAGGAATATCGCTCGAGCTTGCTCAGTCAGACGCAACGCGAAGAGCCCGCGTCAGGTCGGGGGAGCCGCAGAGCTCCGGATGCAGGATCTGGCCCACCAGCTCGGCCCCGTCGACGAGCCGGGGCCCAGGCCGCACGAAGTAGGAGTCGGCGTCGACCGCCCACACGTCGGCGTCGTCAGGGAGTCGTCGGTCCGCCACTAGTTCGGCGGCGTGCTCGTAGGCCGGTCCAAGGTGGTACCCGCACGGTGCGACGATCACTACCTCGGCCACGGCCGTCGCTACCGCGTCCCAGTTGAGTCGCTGCGAATCGGCGCCTGGATTGCCCATCACCGGTCGGCCGCCACCGGCGCTGACGAGGTCGGGGACCCAGTGTCCGGCCGAGAAGGGCGGATCGGTCCATTCCAGCACCAGCACCGCTGGGCGGGGCGCGCTCGACACGACGCGGCCGAGGCTGTCCAGGCGGCCCCGCAGCGAGCTCACGAGTTCTCTGGCCTCGGCCCCGGCGCCGAGCGCGGTGCCGACCTCGACTATGGAGACGAGGACCGCATCCAGGGTCTTGGGGTCCAGTGTCACCACCTGCGCGGCGCAGCCCAGGTGAGCCAGGGCGTCATCGACGCGGTCGACGTCGACGGCGCACACTGCGCACAGGTCCTGGGTGAGCACCACGTCCGGGTCGAGATCTGACAAAGCGCCCTCGTCGAGACGATAGATATCCTCACCTGCCGCTATGCGCGCTGATACGACTGCGTCGATCTGGCGAGGGCTGAGACCTTCAGGCAGCGCTGAAGTCGACACGATCCGTCGGTCGCGGGCGGCGGGGGGAAAGTCGCACTCGAAGGTCACCCCAACGAGCTCATCACCCCGACCCAGCGCGAACACGATCTCGGTGGCCGACGGCAACAGCGACACTACCCTCACCGCCGCAGATCGTACGCTGTCCGTTGCGCGGGATGACCGGCCCCCGATCACACGTATAACGCCAGCTCGGGGCGGGGATCCTCACGCCGTGTGCTTTACCGGCTAGTGAGGGTCAGACATCGAGCTTGGCCTTCGCGACGCAGATGGCGAGATGAGCCTCTAAGACTGCCTCCCGAGCCGCCGGCGACACCCCACTGTCCGCCTCTGCTGCCGCCTTGGCGCTGTCGCCTGCCTGCTCAAGCTCGATTACGGCTACGCGTTCGTCGGAGGACGCAACCGCCTTGTCCGCCTTGTTGGCGAACTCGTTGACCACCGCCACGAGCACCGGTGAGGCTCCCTTGTCGCCCGCAACAGCGTCGCGGGCGCTGTCGATCTTGGCCCAAACTGCATGGAGCCGCGCTGCGGTTGTCGTCACAGGAGAAGCCTACGCCGGGCGCCTCCAGGATGCTGACGAGTCGCCGGTTCTGTCGCGATAGGGCGAGATATTCGACGCGGCCAAGGGGTATTCGTGGCGGCTCCCGGTCCGGTCGTCCGGTGAAACCGTACGATTATGAGGGCGTGAACGATCCCGGTGCGGTGGAGGTCTTCGACGGTTCGACCCGCCACGGGGAAACCCCTACGCATCCGGAGCGGCTTGTCTCGTTTCGGCCCCTGGACCCGACCAACCGGCCCCGCCCGTTCAAGGTCTATCCCGACCTCGAGCCCGTCCTCCTGCCCCGGCAGATCTTCCGGTCGTCGTGTGCGGCGTCCGACGTGCTCTCGGGACGCCCGGGGCCTCCCGCCGAGCTCGGCGATGAGCTGTTGGGCACGCTGCTGTTTCTTGCGGCGGGCGTCACCCGGTTCACGGCCCGCGATGATGAGCGGGTCTGGTTCAGGGCGGCGATGTCGGCCGGCAACCTCCACCCCGTGGAGATCTACGTGGTGCGCTCCGGTGTGCACCACTACCAGCCCCTCGAGCATGCCCTGGTTACGCTGCGCCGGCCCGACGAAGTTCCCCAAGTGGGCCCCGGCGCGGCGTTGGTTCTGTCGGGGATCCCCTTCCGGACCTGCTGGAAGTACCGCGAGCGGGGATGGCGCCATCTGTGGTGGGACGCCCGCACGATCCTCGCCAACCTGCTGGCCGTGGCCGCCGCCCACGGAGTGGCGGCGCGAGTGCAGGCCGGCTTCGCCGACGACACGGTCGCCGAGCTGGTGGGCATCGACGGAGTAGAGGAGCTGCCACTGGTCGTCGTCGAGCTGGGCGAGGCCCACCTGGTCATGCCTCCTGCCGGCTCGCTCGATCCGCTGCTCATCCCTTCGCCGCCGGTGGCGCTCCGGGTGCTGCGCTTCCCCTTAGCCGACGAGGCCCACGCCGCTGGTGTGCTCATCGACGAGGCCGTAGCCGCCTGGCGCGAAGGTGCCCGGGCGGTGTCCCGGTCGGCGCCTACCCAGGTGGACGCCCTGGCGGGCACCGAACAAGCTCAGCGGATCGAAGACGTGATCCTCCAGCGGGGCTCCACCCGGGTGTTCCGGGCCGGGCGGGCGTCGACCGAACTGCTGGAGTGGGCGCTGGCGGCCGCGGCCCGGGCGGTCCCACTCGACGCGGCGCCGGCCGACACCCTGATCGAGCTCCTGGTCAACGTGCACGACGTCGAAGGTGTCGAGCCCGGCGGCTACCGCTACACCAGCGACGGGGGCTTCGAGGCCAAAGTCCGCGTCGCCGATCCCCGCGCCGCAGGAGCCGGCCTGTGCCTGGGCCAGCCCCTCGGCGGCGACTCCGCCTACACCGCCTTCCACGCCGTCGAGCTGTCCCCGCTGCTTGGCGCCCTGGGGGCCAGAGGCTACCGGGCCGCGCTCCTCGAAGCCGGCATCGTCGCGGGCCGCTTAGCGCTCAACGCCTTCGCGCTGGGGGGTGGCGCCACCGGGCTCACCTTCTACGACGGGCGGGTGTCGCGCTACTTACGCAGCGAAGCGTCGCCGCTTCTGGCCACCGCCATCGGCATGCCCGACACCCACCCCGCTCCCAGCGGTACCCCGGGGCGGCCGGCCCAGCTGCGGGGTTATGGGAACGTCATGAACAGGCTGGCCTCCAGGCTCACCAACTAGGCGCCGATATAGCGGGCAATACGCCCAGAGCGCAGGCTCGTCGCCGATCAGACACCAACCAGGACCCGTACAGCCCATCCGCACTTGAGACCGCAGCGCAAAGCGGCGCTCCACGATGACCGCACCGGCGGGACGACAGACCCACACAGATCGGCCCATCGCCAACGGGCGACCCATCCCAGAATCGCGTGAATCGCGTCCCCAAATAGCGAGTCCGGGGTGCCCTCCATCGCCGGCACTGGGGCCACCGTCATCGGAGGCGGTCCCTCAACTTTGGGCAGGCGCATTATGTCGGGCGCTTCACGCGCTCGACTTCGCCGGTTATCGGGGAGCCGGTGGTGGTCCAATGGAGCGCCGAACAATTGCTCGGCGGCCCCTCGGTCACCCGCGACGGGGTCTGATTTGGCGGAGAAGCGCATCAGGAGCGCAGCGTTGGCGGCATGGGCAAGCAAAAGAGATCACGACGTCTCATTCTGCGAGATAGCTGAACACGCGACGTACGGTGGCGTAGACATTTCGTAGCGACGCGGTGTACCTAAAGGTGCGGGTCGCCCTCAGCGCGTGCAGTTCTGTGCGAGCACGGTGAGTCTCGGCAAGCGCTCTGGCGGCGCTCTCGGCGGCAATTGCAGCCTGGTCGAGTTCGTGGCGGGCGGTTGCGCGTGCGCGTGTCACATCCTCGTAAAGCTGGTCGAGTTGTTGTCGCGCCTGGGTGAGCGCGTCCTCCAGGCGGTGGGCCCACTGTTGTGCCTGGTCGACCTGGTGCGCCCAGGCGTAGGGGACGAAATCGTCGAAGACGTTGGCGGGGATGGCGAGCGCCTGCAAGAGCGCCGGCTCGTCAGCGAGCGCATAGAAGCGATTGAGCCCGTCGAACATGGCAAACCGGTAACCCGATTCGAAGAGGATCGGCTCCCAGGCCTCGTGGGCCGGTTCGTCGGAGTTCGGCACGGTTGCTTCCATGACCACGACCCGGGGCCGGAAGCTGGACCAGTCGGCCCCGGCGAGCACCTCGCGCTCGAAACCCTCGACGTCCACCTTGAGGAAGTCGACGGGACCTCGAACATGGTCGGCCACGACCTGCGCCAGCGTCCAGATGGGTACCTCAATCGGGGTGAACTCCTGGCCCTCAGCCCGGTAGCGCTCCGCGAGCTCGGGCACCATCGTGGACGCGCCGCGGTCGATCGGAGCATCGGGGTCCGACTCCTCCCGCTTCTCGGTCGGCTCGACGAACAGCTTCCCGAGCCCGGCCCTTGCACCAAGCGCGACCCGCAGATTGATGTCAGCCGGCCGTGCCGCGCAGAGCCGCTCGTGTTCGCGCAGGAGCGGTTCCACGTTCACGCCCCGCCATCCCCGATCGGCGAACGCCGCCGTGACCGAATCCAATACGGGGTCACCGGCACCGACGTCCACCCAGAAGCCCCGCCGGTCGTCAGGGCCCAGGGCCCGGGCAAGCACCACGTCCCCCCGGTTCTGCGCATACGACACGAACGGATCACGGCTCATCGGTCGGCTCCCGCACCGGTCGAGGTGGCACCGCGCTCGCCGAACGAGGCCGCCGCCGCGGTCGCGTGGTGTGTGCCGGGAACGCTCGCTCGCGCCCTAGGCCCGAGACTCCCTGACGACATCTGTGTGGTCGTAGAGGTGTCGCCTCGCGTCCGCCCCGGGACCCAGATCGGGCTTGGCCCAGCGCCCGTCAGGTGGATACGGCTCGGCACCTGGACCGAGCTTCGCCGGTGGTCTGATGGAGCGGGACGGGGTCGGAGAGGTAGGGGCCCCGCTTTCGAACGAATGGGCGGAAGAGCGAAGCGAGACCAGTGGTGAACTGTGCCCAGACATGTTCGAGCTCTCCTGGGGGCGAGTGTCGCGGCGAGGATCACGGGCCGAGACACACCGAGCAAAGGACCTTCTCCACCTCGCGCGCAATGACGTCAGGGCGGTAGCGGCCAGCCCGCTCTGCAAGGCGATCCGCCAGGGCGACACTCCCCTCCGGATCGTCGAGCGCGCCAACGATTCGATCGGCGAGGCTCTCCCTCGGATCGTAGAGCGCTTCTCGAACCGGTCCCACCACCTCGGGGTACGCCCCGAGGTCTGGTAGCAGGCAGCAGTTGCGGGCGTACATCGCCTCCAGGGTGGCGATCCCCAGGCTCTCATGAGTCGCGGTGCTCACCTGCACGTGCGAGCCCCACAGCGCCCGGAAGTAGTCTGGTATCGCAAGAGTTTCGCCAACTGTCACGCGGGAGCCGAACCGTTCAGCGAGCCGGGACAGGCGGCCACGATGGGGCGAGTTCACCGGTGCCCCTCGGGTAATTACGATACGCGCCGGTCGACGTTCGAGGACTTCCTCCGCCACATCGAGGAAGGCTCCTGGCTGCTTACCATCCGAGAAGGAATGGTTGAAAACTATCGTGGGGGCTTGTTCCTTCTCCGTCAGACACGCGTCCAACAACTCGGTGTCGATGGGTAGGCCCACCACCCACAACCTGCCGGCGAGCTCCGCGGCTGCCTGCGCGCTCGCGCCACCGACCTCCCGCAGCAAGGTAGCCCGCATGTAGTCGCTAACCAGCAGCACCGCATCAACTGCCAGGAGGTTGCCCAGATCGGCCCACCGGAGCGCGGGGTAGCGCTCCTGCCGGAACGCGTCGGTTGGGTCCCAGTGGCTCCCATGGTTATAGGCGACTATCGGGACGGATCGGCGGGTGTCGTCAACGATCCTTCGAACCTCGGACGCGAAAGGCCAGAACGAGTGGAAGCAGAGGATGACGTCATAGTCCCCCGAACGGAGGCGGCTCGCGATCGTCTCCAGGCACTCGGCGTACCACCGCTGCCGATCGCGCGAAACAATGTCGACTGTGTCGACTGCATGCCCGAGAACACCCAACTGTTCGACCAATACCGCGGCTGCGGTGATCCCGTAGCCCACAGCGTCGCTGGCAGCATCGACTTCGCCCCTGACGATGCGATTGGTATAAGTCGGAACGAACAGGATCCGCATGCGTGGGGAGGCTACAACCGCTGGTCAGGCTCATCCTCGACGTCATCAGTGGATGCACGCCGCGCCGCGGGCGGTTAGGCCCTGTTGTCGGCATCAATAGATGAGGACGGTCCGGCACCTTACGTTGGGGACGTTTCGGCAGCACTGAATTGAGATCGCGGAGCGGCGCCGGGTGGCAGCGTGTCAGCCACCAGCCGGCGCCGGGTCGAGAGGTCTGAGGCGATCGATTGTCTCAGCTACGGGTGAGCTCGGTCACCGCCTTCTTCGCGCAGGCGTCGTCGACGAGGCCCTTGTTGTCGGCAGCGGCCGCCATGAGCGCGGCGGTGGCGACATTGTTGAGCGCTCTCGGCAGCCCGCTCGAGTAGCGGTGAAGACGGGCAGCGGCGTCACCTGCGATGAGCGCGTCGGTCCGACCGGCCAGCGCCAGGTGGTGACGGAGATAGCCGACAGACTCGGTGAGGTCCATGCCCGAGATGCCGTAGCGGACGCTGATGCGTTGGTCGAGGGCGGCAAAGATGCCCTGGCGGAGCCGCAGAGACAACGTCGGCTGGCCGATCAGCAGACCGGCGAAGGGGCTCGCCGAGTCCATCTCAGAGCTCGACAGCAATCTGAGCTCTTCCAGCTGCTCGGGTGAGAGGAGGTGGGCCTCGTCGATCACGAAGACGACCCTGCGGTGGCGCTCGGCTTCCTCGGCGGCGAGCAGGTTGGCCACCTGTTGGATGGCTTCTGCCTTGTGGAACCTCGGTGTCGCCACGAGGGCGGTCGTGATGGCGACATACAGCCCACGACAGCCGCCAGAGGGATTGGCGAGGTAGACGACGGTGAAACGGGTCCGGTCGAGGCCGGCGACCGCCGCCCGCACGGCCACAATGTCGACGCGCTGCTCGACGGCTACGAGGAGCTGCGCCCCCTCGACGGGCCCGAGGCGAGCGCGCTCGAGGCGGTGCTGCCGGTGGCCCACATCGAGTACGCGCTCTCAGAGGTCGAGTACTTCGCAGCGGTCGTACGATCGGAGACGAACGCCGACCTTGCCTACGACGACTATCTGGTCGGGCACGCTCGTTGGTTCGAAGGAGCACTCGGCTCGGCGTTGCTCGGCTACCTCCGTCGGCGCGCCCACCGCGGCTGACGGCTCTGGAGGTCCCTCGGAGAGCCAACGCGCACTGACACTCGCGCTGTGCCGCTGACGGGATAGTCGTCCTACTGCTTCTTCTTCCCGGCGACGGCCTTTTTGATAGGAGCGGCCTTCTTGGTCACGCTGAGGACACCTGGCCCCGGGATGAGGCTCGTCTCGCCGCCCGTGTCCCATCGCACTGTGATCGTGACGCCGCTGACAGCAGTCACAACACCAGACCGCGGCGCCCCCTTGGATGCCGCTTCGATTCGATCGCCAACGTCTGCCATCTCTGTCTCCTTAGCGGCGTGAGCGCCGCACCGTTTGGTAAATGCTTCGACACATAGGAATCACTTCTTGGCCGCCTCGTAATACGGGTTGGTTCCCGCCGCATGGTCGGTGACGTCGATCACTCGGGTGATCTCAGGGACCGATTCGCGCAGGGCCACCTCGATCCCCTGGCTCAAGGTCACCGCCGCCAGCCCACATCCCGCGCAGCCACCGCTCAAGCGGAGATAGGCGGCAGTGTCCTCGACTGCCACAAGGTCAGCGCGGCCGCCGTGGACCGCAATGGACGGGTTGATCTGCTGCTCAAGGACCTGCACGACTCGCTGGGCCACGTCGCCGCTGAGGTCGGCTGGGGGCGCGGCCATAGCCGGGCTGAGGTCGAGGATCCCCGACGTTCCCGTGAGTAGCTGCGTCCGGATGGCAGCGCCGATCGCCGACTTTAGTTCGGACCACGAGGCGTTCGGTTCCTTCCCGACGGTGACCACGTTGTCGGCGACGAGCACGTGGGCGACGCCACCGAGCGCGAAAAGCCGCTCGACGAGAGGCGACCCAGCGGCCCATTCCTGGTTGTCGAAGAAGTACGGTCCGCCGCGATGCACTGTCCGGCTCACCGTGAACTTGCAGGTGTCGGGGTCGGCGAAGGAGGTTTCGGCGCTGATCGCGATCGTCGAGTCCACACCCAGGACGTCAGACATCTTCTACGGCCTTGGCCAGGTCGCGCTCGCCCAGGGCGCGCAAGTACTCGAACGAGTAGATCCCGGTGCTGTGGCCGTCGCTCCAGTTGATCGTGATGGCGTAGTTGCCGACGCTGGTGATCGTACGAGGGGCCACGTCGGGTCGGACGCTCGCAGGGTCGAGGAGCGGGCGTCCGCTCATCTCCTCGATGCAAAGAGCGCAGTGGCACGCCAGCCGAAGATCCCGGACGTCGAAATCGTCGCGGTGGCTATCCTCCCAAAGTACCGACAGTGTGCGCGGATCTCGCTGGTGAAAGCCAATCGCGGTGGTCCGAGAACCCGATGGGCGGGCCGCGGTATCGACCCAGGCCGGCTCGCCATCGTTCGTGTCCCACTTCCAGGAGAAGGGCTTCAGCCCGGCCGTCGGGAGCCCGTCGAGGCGGGCGGCGAGCTCGGTGGCGATCGCTAGGTAGGACTGGGCGGACGTCGAGTCGGGCTTGTCGACGAAGATCGGGTGTCCTTCGTCGCCGCCGGTGACAATGTCGGCGTCGAGGGGGAGCGACCCGAGGAACGGAACGCCGATCTCTCGGCTCATCCGCTCGCCGCCGCCGCTGCGGAAGATGTCCGTCACCTGCCCACAGTGCGGGCAGGTGAAGGTGCTCATGTTCTCGATAATCCCGAGAATGGGGACGTGCACCGTCTCGAACATCCGCAACCCGCGACGGGCAATCTTTAGGCTCACGTCCTGGGGTGTCGTCACGATGACTGCACCCGATAGCGGCAGGCTCTGGGCAAGCGTGAGCTGGGTGTCGCCAGTCCCGGGCGGGAGGTCGAGGATCAGGTAGTCAAGGTAGCCCCAGTTGACGCCGCCCACGAACATCTGCAAGTACTTGGCGACCATCGGTCCGCGCAGGACGGCTGGGTTGTCGTCGCCGGTGAGCAGACCCATCGACATGGCCTTGAGCCCGTGGCGAACCGGGGGCTCGGCTCTGCCGTCGGGGGTCGTCTCCGGCTGGTGGCCGGTGGGGAGCCCGAGCATTCCGGGGATGCTCGGCCCGAGGATGTCGGCGTCGAGGAGCCCAACATCGCTGCCGGCGCGGAGAAGCGCCAGCGCGAGGTTGACGGCGACTGTCGACTTACCCACACCGCCCTTGCCACTGGCCACAGCGATGATGTGCCGGATTCCTGGCAGCTTTTCCGGACCCCCAGTGGGCTGGGACAACGTGTCTGGCGCGCCGTTGTGCTCGTCGTGCGAACCTCTGATCTGCATGGGTGCAGGTTCCTCTCTCCTGGCCGCGCGTCCCGCTCGTGGTACCGCGCGTCCTGCTCGCAGCTATGACTCAATAAAGATGCATTCGCCGGGGCACTCCTCGGCTGCCTCGGTTACGGCGTCCTCGAGCCCTTCGGCGACGCTCACCACGCCACTCGCTCCGCCGGGTTCGTTCTTCACCTCGTCGCCCTCTTTCACGTAGGCGAGACCGTCGTCGAGCAACGTGAAGACTGCTGGTGCGATCTCCTCACAGAGCCCGTCACCCGTGCACAAGTCTTGATCGATCCAGACCTTCATGATGCTCACCCGTCTCCTAGTTCTCTATCGGTTTGCCGTCGGAGGGCCATCACTTCGCTCGGCCGCTTTCTTGGCCTGGATGCGGGCTCTGCTCTGTCCGAGGGTCCGAGCTCTTCGGTGATCGCATCGCGATCCCCCAGTGATCGGTCAGATGGTCTCGATGAGCGGCCAGTCGACGGGCATACCGGGCTCGTCTTGCTCGATCGTCCAGCGCTGGTCCGGGTTCTGTCGTGGGAAGCGACGGCCGGTCCGATCCCAACGGAGATTATCTCGCGTTCCTCTTAGAAGCCGAGCTGCAGTCGGGCAGCATCGGACATACGGCTCATGTCCCAAGGTGGGTCCCAGACGAGCTCGATGTCGACGTCGTTGACGCCAGGCACCGTCTTGACCCGGGCGATGGCATCTTCCCTCAAGACGTCACCCATCCCACAGCCCGGGGCGGTCATCGACATCTTGATCTCAACACGGTGACCTCCTTCAGGGAGTGCTTGGGCGTCGCAGGCGTAGATCAGCCCGAGATCGACCACGTTGATCGGGATCTCCGGGTCAAAGACGGTCTTCAGTTGCTCGATCACCTGCGCGATATCGAACGGGCCGGTCTCGGCCAGGCCCTTATCGGACTCGGTGTCGCCGGTCGGCTCGAGGCCGAGCGCGTCGCCATCTTCGGTGCTGATCCGCGCGAGGTACCCGTCACTGGTCTGGACCGTGAAGCTGCCGCCGAGGGACTGGGTGACGACGACCTCAATCCCCTGTGAGAGCGTCACGCGCTGTCCACCCGGGATGAACGTCGCTTCGCAGTCACGCTCGAGCGTGATCGGTGCATGGCGCTCCGGTCTCATCGTCACCTACTCACTGGAGACCAGCTCGCCTTTTCCTTCGAGGGCACTGCGCAGCGCGGGCCAAACGAGCGTCGCGCACTTCACCCGCATGGGGAACGCCGAGACACCCGAGAGCACAGCGAGCTTGCCCAGCTCCGCCGCGGGGAGCTCGTCGCTCGGGTTCTCAGTCAACATGGCGTGGACGAGCCCGAACAGCGCGAGCGCCTCCTCGCGCCGCTTGCCCTTGAGGGCCGCGGTCATGAGCGAGGCGGAGGCCATCGAGATGGCGCATCCAGCGCCCTCGAAGGCGACGTCATCAATGCGATCGTCGAGGAGTTTCACGTAGAGCGTGAGCTGGTCGCCGCAGAGCGGGTTCGCGCCCTCGACGGTTCGCGTGGCGTCGCCGAGCCGGTGGAAGTTCTGCGGATGCCGACTGTGATCGATGATGACCTGCTGGTAGAGGTCGCCGAGGTCGTTGCTCATCCGAAGGCCTCCTGCACTCGCCCGAGACCGGCGACGAGCGCGTCGATCTCGGCGCGCGTGCTGTAGCAGGCAAGCGATGCTCGGGCGGTGGCGGAGAGCCCGAGCCGGTTGAGGAGCGGCTGGGCGCAGTGGTGGCCGGTGCGGATAGCAACGCCCTCGCGATCGAGGATGGTGCCGATGTCGTGGGGGTGCACGCCGTCGAGGACAAAGGAGAGGACGGCCTGTTTGGCCGGGGCAGTACCGACCAGGCGGAGCCCTGCGACCGCTGAGAGCGCGTCGGTGCCGTAGGCGAGGAGGTCATGCTCGTGCGCGGCGAGCGCCTTCCGGTCGAGGCCGCTCAAAAAGTCGAGCGCGGACCCGAGACCCACCGCTCCGACGAGGTTTGGCGTGCCGGCCTCGAACTTGTAGGGGGCGTGGTTGTAGACGGTCCTCTCGAAGCTGACCGACAAGATCATGTCGCCGCCGCCCTGGTAGGGGGGCATCTCCTCGAGCAGCTCGCGCCGTCCGTAGAGGACGCCGATGCCGGTCGGCCCGTACATCTTGTGGCCGGACAGCGCGTAGAAATCACAGCCGAGCGTCTGCACGTCAACGGGGAGATGGGGGGCCGCTTGCGCGCCGTCGACGAGGACGGCGGCCCCAGCGGCGTGGGCGATCTCGGTGACCGCCCGGATCGGGTTGACCGTCCGAGCACGTTGGAGACGTGGGTGATCGCGACGAGCTTGGTCCGCTCGCTGATCAGCTCCTCGAGCTCGTCGAGAAGGAGCTCGCCGGCGTCGCTGATCGGTGCGACCCGCAGTTGCGCGCCTTGCCGCTCGCAGAGCATCTGCCAGGGGACGATGTTGGAGTGGTGCTCCATCTCGGTGATGAGTACCTCGTCGCCCTCGCCGAGATGGGCCGCGCCGTAGGTTGCGGCCACGAGGTTGATCCCCTCGGTGGTGCCGCGGGTGAAGACGGTCTCCTCGACCTCAGTGGCGTTGAGGAAGCCCTGCGCTTTGACGCGCGCGCCCTCGTAGGCCTCGGTGGCGCGCTCGGAGAGGTAGTGCACGCCTCGGTGCACGTTGGCATTGTCCCTCGAGAAGAACCGCGACATCGCGTCGATGACGGCCTGCGGCTTCTGGCTGGTTGCCGCACTGTCGAGGTAGGCAAGCGGCTTGCCATAGCGCCGCACGGTGAGGATCGGGAACTGCTCGCGTACCGCCTCGACCTCGAAGCGCCCGCCTGCCTGGCCGGTGCCCGCCAAGGTGGCCGAATCCGGGTCGAGAAGCGTCGTTGGTCGCGCGCTCACGTCGTTTCCTCGTTCCGGCTCGTTGCGAGCCGGTCGGCGACCAGGTTTTCCACGCGGGCGCGGAGTGGTTCGAGCGGGATCAGATCCACCATCTCGCGTGCGAACGCGTAGGTGAGGATGGCCCGCGCCGTCTGCTCGGGCACTCCACGCGATCTCAGGTAGAACAGGGCCTCCTCGTCGAGACGGCCCACCGCTGCGCCATGGGCGCACTTGACGTCGTCAGTGAGGATCTCGAGGCGCGGCCGGGTGTCGATCTCGGCGTCGTCAGAGAGGAGCAGGTTCTTGTTCGTCTGGCGGGCGTCCGTGCCGGCGGCGCCCGGTCGGACGACGATGTGTCCGTTGAAGACGCCGTGGCCGTGTTCGTCCACGACGCCCTTGTAGAGCTGGCGACTCGTGGCGCGCGGTGCGGCGTGCACAACGAGGACTGGGTTGTCGTGGTGCTGATCGCGCCGGGGCATGTACAGGCCGTCGAGGCTTACGTCCGCCCCTTCGCCCTCGAGGTTGACCCGCACCTCATGGCGTGCGATGTGCGACCCGAGTGCGAACACGTGGGAGGAAAAGCGACTCTCGCGATCCTGGCGGACGTCGAGGAGCGCGAGGTGGAACGCGGAGTCGGCCTCGTTTTGGATCTTGTAGTGCTCGACTACGGCGCCCGGTTCCAGGACGACCTCGGTGACGGCGTTCGTGCAGTAGACCTCGCCGGGGAGGCCGGTATGGGTTTCGACGATCGTCGCTTGGCTCCCCGGGCCCGCCAGTACGACCGATCGTGGGTTCGACACAAGCGGCGCGCCGTTCGCCTCGGAGTAGAACACAAGCTCGATCGGAGCCTCGACAGTCACGCCGGCGGGGAGCGAGACGAACGCCCCGTCGTCGGTAAGCGCCGTGTTCAGCGCGGCGAAGGCGTGGTGAAACGGCGCGAGTGTGCGCGAGAAAACTGGCTCGAGGCGCTCGTCCCCCTCGGCGAGTACCGATGCGAGGTTGGTCACGATGGCACCGGTGGGCAGCTCGTCGACGCGGGAGAGCTCGGGGGCGAAGTGGCCATTGACGAAGAGCAGACGGGCACCGCCGAGACCGACGCCGAGCCCGTTGATCGCCGTCAGTGCGCGCCGGTGATTGAGCCCGGGCGACGCGCGCTCGAAGGGCACCGTGAGGATCGACTCGAGGCGCGTGTAGCGCCAGTCCTCGTCCTTGCGGGTCGGAAAGCCGTGCGCGCCGACCCAGTCGGACGCGGACCGTCGCGCCTCGGTGAGCCAAGCGGGATCGTCGTCGCTGGGCTCGGGCTCGAGCAGCGCGAGGCCCCCGGTCGGGGAAAGGGCGACGCCCGCCGCGTAGTCAGTGTCCGCGGTCATGGCGTCGCTGCCACCGACACCGAGGGTTCGAGCGACACCTCGTCGAAACCGACGTAGCCGTGCTTCTCGAGCGCGCGAGCCAGCTCCTTGTCGCCGGAGCGGACGATCCGGCCCTCGGCCATGACGTGGACGCGGTCGGGAACGATGTAGTCGAGGAGCCGCTGGTGATGGGTGATGACCAACATCGCCCGGTCGTTGCTGCGCAGGGCGTTCACGCCGTTCGCGACGACTCGAAGGGCGTCGATATCGAGGCCCGAATCGGTCTCGTCCAAGATGGCGAGGCGCGGCTCGAGGATCGCCATCTGGAGGATCTCGTTGCGCTTCTTCTCGCCACCGGAGAACCCTTCGTTCACCGATCGACTCATGAAGCTCGGGTCCATCTCGACAAGCTCCATCTTCTTTTTGGCGAGCTCGAGGAAGTCCATCGCGTCGATCTCGTCAAGGCCGCGCTGGCGGCGTAGCGAGTTGAGCGCGGTGCGCATGAAGTAGAAGTTTCCAACGCCGGGGATCTCGACGGGGTGCTGGAACGCGAGGAAGATCCCGGCCACGGCGCGGTCCTCGGGCGACATCGCGAGCAGGTCCTCCCCTTCGAAGAGAACCTGGCCGGTGACGTCATAGGCCTCGTGGCCGGCAAGCACATTCGCGAGTGTGCTTTTGCCGGAGCCGTTCGGCCCCATGAGCGCCTGAACCTCGCCAGCCTTGAGCTCGAGGCTCAGGCCCCGGAGGATCTCGTTGTCGCCGATCTTCGCGTGGAGGTTTTCGATTGAGAGCATCAACCAACGCTTCCTTCCAGGCTCACGTTCAAGAGCCGCTGCGCCTCGACCGCGAACTCCATGGGCAACTCCTTGAACACCTCGCGACAAAAGCCGTTCACGATCATCGAGACCGCGTCCTCTTCAGAAATGCCCCGCTGGCGACAGTAGAAAAGCTGGTCCTCACCGATCTTGGAGGTGGAGGCCTCATGTTCGACCTGCGCGCTCGAGTTTTTCACCTCGATGTAGGGAAAGGTATGGGCCCCGGTGTCGCTTCCGAGGAGCAGCGAGTCGCACTGGGTGTGGTTCCGGGCACCCTCGGCGGAGCGGAGCACCTTCACGAGCCCGCGGTAGGTGTTCTGCCCGTGACCAGCCGAGATCGCCTTGGAGACGATGGTGCTGCGGGTGTTCTTGCCAATGTGGATCATCTTCGTGCCGGTGTCGGCCTGTTGATGGTTCGCGGTGAGGGCGACGGAATAGAACTCGCCGACCGAGTTGTCGCCCTGGAGGATGACGCCGGGGTACTTCCAGGTGATCGCCGAGCCGGTCTCGACCTGGGTCCAGGAGATCTTCGCGTCCACCGCGCACTTGCCGCGCTTGGTGACGAAGTTGTAGACGCCACCTCGCCCCTCGGCGTCACCCGGATACCAGTTCTGCACGGTGGAGTACTTGATCTGGGCGCCCTCCAGAGCGACGAGTTCGACCACCGCCGCGTGCAGTTGGTTTTCGTCGCGCATCGGCGCAGTGCAGCCCTCGAGGTAGCTCACATAGGAGCCTTCCTCGGCAACGATGAGGGTTCGTTCGAACTGGCCGGTGTTGGCGGCATTGATGCGAAGTAGGTGGAGAGCTCCATCGGACAGTGCACGCCCCTGGGGATGTAGCAGAACGATCCGTCGGTGAACACCGCGGAGTTGAGCGTCGCGAAGAAGTTGTCGCGGTAGGGAACAACCGAGCCGAGGTACTTGCGCACGAGATCCGGATGGTTCTGGACGGCCTCGGAGAAGGAGCAGAAGATGACGCCGGCTTCGGCCAGCTTCTTCTGGAAGGTCGTGGCCACCGACACCGAGTCGACGATCGCATCCACGGCCACCCCGCCGAGACGCTCTTGTTCGGCGAGAGAGATCCCGAGCTTGTCGAACATCGCCCGCAGCTCCGGGTCGACCTCGTCAAGGCTCGCCAGCGCGGCCTTCGGCTTCGGGGCGGCGTAGTAGCTGATGTCCTGGTAGTCGATCGGCCCGTAGGTGACGTTCTGCCAGCTCGGCTCGGCGAGAGTCAGCCAGTGGCGGTAGGAGCGCAGGCGCCATTCGAGCAGCCACTCCGGCTCGTTCTTCTTGGATGCGATCAGTGCGATGACGTCTTCGCTGAGTCCCGGGGGGACGACATCGGTGTCGAGGTCGGTGACGAAGCCGTACTGGTACTCCTGGCTCGCCAGCTCGGCGACATCGCTCGACGTGCCGGTCATCGTGCACCGCCTGTAGCGGCGTGCAGGGTGATCCCGAGGGCGCTCATCATCGTCTCCTTGTTGTCGGTGTCCGTTAACGCCGACCGGCTCGGGCTCATGGTTCCCCGCGTCGATCTAATCTTACAAGTTGTACCTTGCGAAACTCACATAATGTGTCCTCGCCGGGTAGAATTGTCCCGTGGAGAGCGAGCCGGTCACCCTGATCGACCTTTCCCCGGCACAACGCCAGGTCCTTGTCGCGCTGAAGAGACGGGGGGAGGCGTCGGTCGAGGACCTCGCTGAGGCCCTGGCGATCACGCCGAGCGCCGTTCGTCAGCAGCTGGCTGTCCTCAGATCGGCTGGACTTGTCGCGACACGCCAGCAGCGAGGACGACCCGGACACCCTGGGCGACCCGCCGACCTCTACCACAGCACCCATCAAGGAGAAGCGCTGTTCGCCCAAGCCTCCGGTGACCTCTCCGTTGAGCTGCTCGGCTACATCGAGGAGGAAGATCCGAATCTTCTCTCCCGTGTCTTTGATCGCCGTCAGCATCGGCGCGTCGAGCAGGTCCGAGACCAACTGGCGGGCAAGAGCCTCGAGGAGAAGGTGGCAGCACTGGCCGAGATCCTCGACGCGGAGGGGTATATGGCCGAGTTCGACAAGCTTTCTGATGAGAGTTATCGGGTCACACTCTGCAACTGCGCCATCTGGCCAGTGGCCTCCCGCTACGGAGCAGCCTGTGCCACAGAGCTCGAGTTCCTCCAAGCGGTGCTCCCGGAGGCCGAGATCGAACGGGTCGAGCACAAGGTTGCCGGAGGACACGTCTGCGGATATGAACTTGGACCCCGCTCGGCAAAGCACCGAGTCCCGCTCGAGCAAGCCCGAAGGGACATAACGCCAGCCTGAAGAAGAACAGGTCGGCGTTGGGCGACGTCCTGCTCTGCCGACCTGCACGATCATCTCGTGCAGGTACGGGTCCCAGCGCATTCGCCACGACCGGCGTGAAACGCATCGGGTCTGCCGAACTCATTCTCGCTCCAGTTGGGAAAACCGCTGTGGTCTCCTGCAGATTACAGGGGTCGTCGAGGCGTCGACATGGGTCGGAATTCTTAGGACTCGCGCGAACAGGTAGTAGATGCCTGAAGAAGGCGCCGCCACGGAAGGCGCCTCAGGGAAGCAACTCGATCAGGTGGGCGAGTTAGCTGAACGACGAGCCGCAACCGCAGGTCTTTGTCGCGTTGGGGTTCGTGACGTGGAAACCGGCCCCCTGGAGGCCGTCGTTGTAGTCAAGGGTCGCGCCCTTGACCAGCTCGGCGCTCTCGGGATCGACGACCACCCTCACGGTTCCCGACACCCAGACGAGGTCGTTGTCGGCGATCTCGGTGTCGAAGAACATGTCATAGCTGTAGCCCGAGCACCCACCCGGCCGCACAGCAACCCGCAGTGCGAGCGAGTCAGCGACTTCTTCATCGGCGAGGAGCTCGGAGACCTTCCCCATGGCGGTGTCTGTCAACGTCAGCAGACTCGGCTGACGACCGATCTGCACCGGCGATGTGGCAATGCTCATCGGGAGACCCTCCTCGGGTTGCTGAAACCCACCCTAGTGGGATGAGCGCCGAATGAACCGCGGATCACAATTGGAGTGCCACGCATGTGTGTGACGCGACTCTGAGGCGCACGACCTGATGATGGCGATGTTCGGAGGACTCTCGAAAGCAGAGCGCGGACGGATCAGGACCCGAGTCCGAGCTGCCATGTCCTCGATGGCGGCCGAGGAAGGTCGCTATCTCGGGGGCCGCCCACCATTCGGCTACCGGTTGGTTGATGCCGGACCCCATCCCCATCCGTCCAAGGCCGCCGATGGGAAGCGGCTACATCGCCTCGACATCGACCCGGTGACGGCTCCCGTGGTGGAGCGCGTCTACCGCGAATACGCCGCGGGTCTGGGACTCCGGTCAATCGCGAGGGAGCTGACTGCGGACGGTGTCCCTTCTCCAGCAGCGTACGACCGGCTGAGAAACCCTCACCGCGACCCCACCGGTTGGGCCTTCAGCGCGGTGCGCGCGATCCTCGCGAACCCCGTGTACCGAGGCTTCGCGACTTGGGGCAAGCAACAGAAGTTCGAGGAGCTCGTGGATCCCGACGACGTCGCCGCGGGCAACGTGACGCGCATGCGCTGGCGCCCCCGGACCGAGTGGATTGAAGCAAGGCAGCCCACCCATCCGGCCCTTGTGAGCCGAGAGCTCGCCGAAGCAGTCGCGGAGCGCCTGGCGGCGCGAAGCCACGGCCGAACCCATTCCCGAAGCACTCCGCATCCTTACCTTCTTCGAGGGGTCTTGCGTTGCGGGCTGTGCGAGCGTCGCATGCAGGGTTCGGCCCGGGCCGGCGGTCGGATCCTCTATCGCTGCGAATACGGGAAGGCTCGCTCGCTCCCAGTGGGGTGCGAGCATCCGCCCACTGTCTACGTTCGCGAAGACCTGATCCTCGGGCGACTGGATGGCTGGCTGGCGTCGCTGGCGACTCCTGAGGCACTGGCTGGTGTCGCTCCGAAAGAGTCCGAGGTGAGCGAGCTGAAGCACCGCCTCTCCGACATCAACAGCAAGCTTGGCCGCCTCATCGCCGCTATTGAAGTGGGGGGCGCGCCGAGGTCCTCAACCCCCGAATCGCTGCACTCTCAACAGAGCGACGAGAGATCGAGAGTCAGCTCGCCTACCTCCGCAACGCTCGACCACCGAGTGCCGTGGAGATTCGCGTCATGCTGTCCGAGCTCCACGGGCTCGTGTCCGTGCTCGAGTCAGCGGACCCGGCAGATCGGGCCGGCGTCTACGCCGACCTCGGCGTCAGCCTCAAATACGACCCTCGCGATCGAACGGTCCACGCGACCGCTGATCTCTCGCGTGTCGTAAACGTGCGTGTCGGAGGGGGGACTTGAACCCCCACCCACTTGCGTGGACCAGGCCCTCAACCTG
>Ga0182024_10009444_pt1 | contig 20159 bp, 19 predicted proteins | sample P32metaG_FD_120480 | JGI IMG/M metagenome (GOLD analysis project Ga0182024, IMG submission 120480) | Permafrost microbial communities from Stordalen Mire, Sweden - P3-2 metaG (Illumina Assembly) | ecosystem: Environmental > Terrestrial > Soil > Wetlands > Permafrost | place: Sweden: Stordalen... | reverse complement strand
TTCGGGAGCTAGTGTTTGATCTATGTCCAACATCAAGGCTTGTACTCCAGCTATCTGAGAGCTGGATAGGTGTGAGGCATCCTTTGCCAGCGCGTCATCGTAGGACTTGGCACTGCGCTTGAGGCGATCGACTGCGTCTTCCAGCGGTGCGAACTCGAGATGTGGGACGCGGTCGAGTGCCGTAGGCAGGCCGCTTGACTTAGTGGGATCTGCTGCTAGCTGGAACGAATGGTCGTGTAGCAGCTTAGCTTGAGCCTCTGCTTCCTCGCGTTCGTCGTCTGCCAGCTTCTTCACTTGATCCAGATAGTCCGAGACCGCGCTTGCGAAAGCGCTCGCGTTTTGTTCTGGAAGGTCGGTGTCGGCCACGCGCAGTACTATCCGCCCGACCGTCTTCGCCAGCATCGCGTCATACACGAACCCCGGATCGACGAAGCGGCTGTGATGCTCGAAGGTGTCATAACGAGAGTGATAGACACCGCCTGAGTGGCCTTCCTCGTAGAAGCCGACATCCAGCACGGGCACACCGAGGTGATCCAGAAAGGCTGAGAAGTCGGAGCCCGATCCTAGTGCCTCAATAGGGAAGTCCTTGTCCGGGTCCGACGCGATCTTGGCCTCGCTCCGTGCGTGCTCAGTGGCTGTTGGTGCGAGGGCGGCTATGCGCATCTTCGCACGCAGCCTATCGCCTATCGGAACACCAGTCTCAGGATCGATCACCTCGGCGGCGACCTGGTTCACCAGATGCTGGAAGTCGTGACTGCCACCTGCGCCTAGAAAGCCCCGTTCGTTCGAGTCGGAGTTTATGTATAGGACCACTTTCTTCTTGAGTTCGCTCGCGTGCTCCTCCGCCCATTCGGTCGAGCCCAGCAGCATCGGTTCCTCGGCATCCCAACTCGTGTAAACGATCGTACGCTTGGGCTGCCAACCCTGCTTCGCGAGTCCGCCGAAAGCCTTGGCCTCTGCCAGTAGCGCGACTTGTCCCGACAGCGGATCGGTGGCGCCAAAGACCCAGCCATCGTGATGATTGCCGCGGACGACCCACTGGTCCGGCCACGTCGAGCCCTTCATCATCGCGATGACGTCATAGATCGGCTGTTGCTGCCAATCAGACTTTACCGCCAGATGAACTACCGCAGGTCCCGGTCCTACGTGATAGGTTATAGGCAGCCCGCCGCGCCACGCTGGCGGAGCCACAGGACCGTTGACCGCCGCGAGAAACACCTGTGCGTCCCCGTAGGAGATCGGCAGCGTGGGAATCTTCATTATGGTAGGCGCGTCTGACATGTTAAGGCGCTTGGCGTCCTTCGTCGCACCTACGCCTGGCGTCAGCGGATCACCGGGGTACAGACCCATATCGAGTACCGAACCGCGTTGCACACCTTGGGGCGGCCGCATAGGCCCAGCGGGATAGGTCTCGTCGATGGAATAGCCGTCCTGTGCGGGGTCGGAGTAAATGATGCATCCGATCGCGCCGTGATCGTATGCAAGTTTCGGTTTCAGCCCGCGCCATCCGCCGCCATAGCGTGCGATGACGATCTTACCTTTGACACTTACACCCAGCCGCTGGAGCATCTTGTAATCGTCCAGCATCCCATAGTTGACGTAGACCAGCCCGGCAGTAACATCACCGTCGTGCTGGTAGTCAACATAGGCGGGAAGCGCGGGGTCGGTCGCGGTCGCGCTGGAATCGCCGGGGATCGGTGGCTCTTGCAGCGTGGCGCTGAACTTCCTGGGGGCGACCAGCTCGAGAGTCTCACTAACAGGCTTGGGATAGAGCACCCAGAAAGTTTCGATGTGCGCATCCCAACCCCACTCCTTGAACCAGGCAAGGATTTGGTCGGCGTTGGCCTTATCGTGCGGCGAGCTGACATGGTTTGGCTCGGCTGCCAGCAGTTTCATCCAGTCGCGCAGATCATCCGGATGAATGAGAGCGTCGAAGTTGCGTTCGAGCGTTACCTCATCGGAAGAGATCGTCGACGGCGCGCCGAATCCAACGCTCACATAAAGAAGGACCGCCGTCGCGAGCGAGATGGCGACCTTCGAAGTGATTTTAGACTTAAAGGGCACGCAGCCTAGGCGCGCAATCCTGCCAGGCAGCCAGTGCTATCGAGAATCGCATCGAGCGCGCGCTTGTCGCCGACGGCTTGATACTTTTCGCGCAACGTGGCCAGCGATTTGGCGTGATACTTCTGCGGCTTCTGAGTCCAGGTGCGGCCGCCCAGCTCGACGCTGAACTCTTCGCTGCCTTTTACAATCGCCGTCGCATTCGCAACCGTCCACGGCATGAAGAGTCTGCCGACCTGTCGCTCGAGCAATGGCGTCAACGTCGGCGCCAGACTTGACCACTGCTCGAAGTCCCCTTCCGCTCGGGGCCACAGCATGCGATGGATCCATGCCAGCGTATTCGGTGTGGTCGCGTCAATGATCGCGCCCGGCGTCGGATCGGTCCATGCGTTGTAGAGCTGCCCCCACATCGCGAAGTCGGCGAACGCCGGACGATTGCCGAACAGATAGGCGCGCGTGCCAAGGTGAGGCTCGAGAATCGTGAGAGTGTCGCGGAACGAGTCCTCGATTTGCGGCGCCGTCACTGGATTCGATCCGACGAAAGAAACGCGCGGGACCATTCGCTCGCGAACCATCGCGATCCCGTTGGCGAGCTGCGCTTCGTCCACTGTCGGCATCATCGAGCGCGCGATGCGGCCCGCGGCCGAGAGAATGTCGGACTCGCGCGCCCATCGGTAGTGGAACATCCACTTATTGCTCCATTCGTCGCCGAACTCCTCGAGCAGTGCCGAAATAAATCTGGCGGCCGGCTCGGCCGGATGAATCGAAGGCTCCGGATGACTCGCTTCAACCTGCTCGATGATAGGCGTGGAATCCTGGATGCCTTTGTTGTCGGGCGTGACGACCAGCGGCACAAGCGGAAGCTTCTGGTATTTCTGATATTCGCCGTCGGTGTCGAGACTGCGCGGAATCCAACGATGCGGAATCCCCTTGTAGCGGAAGTACGAACGGACTTTCACGGAGTACGGCGAGAGCTCGATGCCGTGGACGTGGTATTCGCTGGTCATTGGTTCATCCCTCGACGGCGAGTATCGCACAGTGTCGGCGGCTTTTGTAAATCCTCCGCGCTTCGCGGATCATCCTGCGCGCGTGGAGGTAGGACGCGAGCGCTGGCGAGCGGGATCTCCAGCGTCAGCACGCCTGAGAGCCCGCTGATGCCAGCGGATCGCAATCGCGAGTGGGACGGGTGTGTTCCCGCCTAGTATCCCTTCTCGGGGACGATCGTGTTCTTGTTGGTGTCGTGCTCCGGACCGTGGCAGGCGTCGACCTTGTCTATCGAGGCGTTCAGGTTAGATGCAATCTGAATGTCGCTCTGTCCCGCCGCCATCTGCGTCTTCACGATATTACAATCGACCGGATCCGACGTTGAAAACATCGAGCATCCAGAAAATCCCGCGGCCACGATCAACAGTCCCGATATACTTGAGATCCAAAGTCCGCTGCGTATCCTTCGTTCCATTGATTCTCCTCCCGGAGTCAGAGTCTGTCCCTTACGTTTGCCTGGTTCCCCACGATCGCAGAAGCAGTCGCGGCATTCTTATCATCTGCCGATGCACTGGGAAAGCAAGACCGGCCCGACGGTGGCTAGCGGCTCAGGCCTGGCGCACGACGAATAGCACCATCCACACGAGCAGGATTGTGCCGATCAAGCCACAGGGCAGGTAACCCCATTGGTGGCTGAAGGAATGAATCGGAAGCGAACCGAATAGTGCCACTGCAATCACTACGAGCAGGACTGTATACAACGTTTTCGAGACCTAGTGAACTTTCTAGCGCTTGTCGCGATTGACCGCAGAAACCGCCTTGTCGATCGTCTTTCCGATCGCGTCCTTGATGTTGCCGGCGGCCTGATCCATCTTTCCGCGATTTTTCAGCTTCTTGTCATTAGTCAGTACGCCGGCCGCTTCTTCGACACGTCCCTTAACTTTGTCAGTTGTTCCATTCATTAGTCATTCTCCTTTTACCGAACTGAGATTTCGATTTTGTTCGAATTACTTATTCACCACGGAGGGCAACGGCTCGCCTGTCACCGGTACGAGCATCGGCCCGCCCGACAAGCTGCGGTCGGTTGCGATACGTCCCCAGTCTTCACGCTGCCAGTGCTCGATAATCACGCGCATCGATGTCCAAACCATGACGAAAACGATCAGCGATGCGACAAGAACAGGAATGGCGCCGTCGAGGCTGAAAACTTCCTGGTAGTGGCCGGACGCGATGCCACGAAAGGAATCTGTCTCAACGAGATGTCCGGTGACGGGAGTGAGCGCGTTCGCAACGAAACTGGCGAAAATCGAGTACGCGAGACCGGCGGTCAATCCGGCGAGCAAGCTCAATTTTTCCGCCCCGGCCGAAAGATCGGCGCGAACAGGCTGGCTGCGAGGTTGTGCCATGCGGCCTCCTCAAGCCTTGCGATCGTAATAATGGCGTTGGTCTAGCGGAACGTGGTCAAAGGCGAGCGGAAGGGCCACTGTCAGGCTGGATCAGGCCGAGACTCGAGTCCTATATCGATTCCGGCTTTCTCAAGTTTGAACTAGTAATTTAGTAGTGTCAATCCGAGTAAAATATAATCAACTGAGAATACTACTATATACGTATTATATGTATTTCGCGGCACCCTTATGCTGCCGAGGGAGCTGATCTGAGCCGCAGAATCGTCTCGTCGGGCGTCAGCCTGACCATCGTCGCGCTCGACTCCCACAACTCCGCCGCCATTGCGGGATCGTAGGAGTCCTTCGACGACGGCACGTCCCGCGTGCCCTGGAAGTATTTTCCCGAGATGCGCTCGAGTCTCGGCTCGGTGACCATGTTCGCGAGCGCGTTGCCTGATCGTGCGACACTGTTCACGTTGGGCACGAACGGACGTAAGGCCGGCAGCACGAAGCGCCATGCGAATCGTGCGAACCTGCCGTAGTCGCGCGCCAGCCCTGTTCCCGGCATTAATCCGGGATCGAACGCATTGACGGTAATCGAGAATCCATTTGTTCCGACTTTTTCGGCGCGCAGCCTGCGCTCGAGTTCGTAAGTGAACAGGACATTGCACAACTTCGACGTGGTGTACGCGCGGCGGCCGGCCGTTCCACGCTCATCGTTCAGCGCCTTGGTATCTTCATCGGGCCGCGCGAGGAAGCGCGCGCGCCGGTACATCGGCGGCGGCATCCCGGTCGTCTGCGCGGGATCGTGCGTACCACTGCTGACGATGACAATCCGCGCCGGCGGCGCCATCTGCGCCAGCATCAGGTTCACCAGCAGGAAATGCCCGAGGTGGTTGACGCCGAACGTCGTCTCGAAGCCATCTTTGGTGAAGGTTCTGCCAGTCACGATTTGCGTCGCCGCGTTACATACGAGCGCCCGCAGAGGCGGACGCCGCTCAGCCGCAAAGTCGCGCGCGATGTCGCGCACGGATGCGAGCGAGGCGAGGTCCAGCGTCATCGCCTCTATTTCATTTTCACTGCGCCGGGTCTGCGCCAGCAGCCGCTTCACGGCCTCGCGACCTTTTTCGGCGCTGCGACAAGCGACGACTACGTGCCAGTCGTGGGTCTCGGCGAGCGCTCGCGCGCACTCGAAGCCCAAGCCGGTGTTAGCGCCCGTCACGATCGCTGTGTTCATCGAGAGCGATGATTGCATTCTCGCAAAGTTGAGGGGAGTGCCCGGTGCCTGCCCGTCCACAGCGATAAGAGCCTGACGGCTTGCGTCCGCGCGCGCTAAGATGGGAAATTCAGCTTTCGATGAGCATTGAAACGCAACGCCCCACCATCGCCGAGATCGATCTCGGCGCGCTGCGCTCGAACTTTCGCGCGCTGCGAGCCGTGGCCTCGCACGGCGAGTTGATGGTCGTGGTCAAGGCCGACGCCTATGGGCATGGCGCGGTGACAGTCGCGCGCGCGCTGCTCGACCAAGGATGCCGTCATTTCGGAGTGGCCACGCTCGACGAGGCGCGCGAGTTGCGCCAGGCTGGCATTCGCACGCGCGTTTACTTGCAGGCGGGCTTCTTCGCCGAGCAAGTAGCGGAGATTATAGCGCTCGATCTGACGCCGTTCGTTTTCGACGTGTCGATGATCGGACGTCTCGATCGCGCTGCCGCATCGGCCGCCCGAAGCGATTTCCCGATCCACGTCAAAATCGACAGCGGCGCGACGCGGCTTGGCGTGATGCCCGCGGACATTCCCGATCTAATCGAGGCGGTTCGAAGCGCGTCGGCCGTGCGCCTCGAAGGCGTCTGTACATTGCTCGCCAACGCCGGCGATCCGAAGAGTCCGATCACCGACGCGCAACTCGGCGTGTTCAACAAGGCAATCGAGACGCTGAAGGCGGCCGGGATGAGGCCCTCGGTGATACACGTCGCAAATTCGGCGGCGCTGGTGCTCCGGTACGATTCGCACTTCAACCTGGCGCGGCCGGGACTTGCGATTTACGGCCTGCCGCCCGTGGCCGCGGTGCGCGAACGCGTCGAGCTGCAGCCGGTCATGACTTTCAAGACGCGGCTGATGCAGATCAAGCGCGCACCCGCTGGCAGCGGCGTCGGCTACGGGCATACCTTCGTCGCGCCGCGTGAAAGCCTGATCGGCGTGCTGCCGGTGGGCTACGCCGACGGCTACCGCAGGGGCCTGCAACACGGCGGCGAAGTGATTGTGCGGAGCGCGCGGGCGCCGGTCGTCGGCGCGGTCTCGATGGATCTGACGACGATCGACGTCACCGACATCGCGGGCGCCTCGGTCGGCGATGAGGTAATCTTGTGGGGCGAATCCGGCAACGAGGTCATCAGCGTGAACGACGTCGCGCGCCTTGCGCAGACAATTTCGTACGAGATGCTTTGCACGGTCGGTAAACGAGTGCCGCGCGTGATTCGGAGCTAGAGGGCGATGAAGAACGACAGGGTCGTGATAAGGCGCGCGCTGATTGGCGTCTCGGACAAAGCGGGTGTCGCGGATTTCGCCAAGGCGCTGGAACGATACGGCGTCGAGATCGTATCGACCGGGGGCACCGCGGCGGCTCTGGAAGCGGCCGGCGTCAAGGTCAGGTCGGTCGAGAATTTCACCGGCTTGCCCGAGATGCTCGACGGACGCGTCAAGACGCTGCATCCGAAGATTCACGGCGGCATCCTGGCGCGACGCGCCGACGAGAACCATCAGCGCCAGATGCAGCAGCATAGCATCGAGCCGATCGACCTGGTGGTAGTGAATTTCTATCCATTCGAGAAAACCGTTTCGGCATCGCACGCCCGGCTTGCGGACGCAATCGAAAATATCGACATCGGCGGACCCACGCTGGTGCGCGCGGCGGCAAAAAATCACGACGACGTCGCGGTGGTGGTCGACGCCGCGGACTACGCAAAGATCGCAGCAGAACTCGACGCGCACAAAGGCGCGATCACCGCGGACACGCGATGGCGCCTCGCGCGCAAGGCGTTCGCGCGCGTAGCGGCTTACGACGCCGCAATTTCGAATTATCTCGGAACCCATGCGGGAGACCGTCACGCGCCCGCCCTCGGCGAGAGTTTCAGCCTTTCGTTCGAACGCGAGCAGTCGCTGCGTTACGGCGAAAATCCGCATCAGACCGGCGCACTCTACGGCCGCTTCCTGGAAATCGCGCATCAGCTTCACGGCAAGGAACTGTCGTTCAACAACGTCGTCGATATCAGCTCGGCGATGAACCTGATGCTCGAGTTCGAGGACGAGCCGAAGGCAGTCGTGGCGATCCTCAAGCACAACACGCCCTGCGGCGTCGGCGTCGCCGACACGCTTAAACTGGCGTGGGACAAGGCGTTCGCGACCGATCCCGACTCGCCCTTCGGTGGCATCGTCATAACCAATCGACCGTGGGACATGGAGTTCGCGCGCGCGGTGAATGAACTGTTCACCGAAGTGCTGATCGGCCCGGAGTATCCTGACGACGTGATCGAGTTCCTGCGCAAAAACAAAAATCGGCGCGTGATGACGTTCGATTCCAGGGCGGTGGATCGCAACGAGTTCGACGTAAAGAAAGTGCTCGGCGGATTGCTCGTGCAGACGCCCGATCTGACGATCGAAGATCCGCGCAAAGGAAAAGTTGTGACCCGGCGCGCGCCCACCGACGCCGAGATGCGCGCGATGACTTTCGGGATCAAGGTCTGCAAGCACATCAAGTCCAACGCGATCGCATTCGTCACTGAGGATCGCACTCTGGCCGTCGGCGGAGGTGCTACTTCGCGGATCGATCCGGTGTACGCGGCGCGCGAAAAAGCGGCGCGGCTCAAAGTCGCGCTCCAGGGTTCCGTGCTCGTGTCGGAAGCGCTGTTTCCGTTCCCCGACGGCCCGACGCTCGCGGCCGAGGCCGGCGCGACCGCGATTGCGCAGCCGGGCGGCTCGTTGCGCGACGACAAAGTGATCGAGGCGGCCGACAAGTTCGGGCTCGCGATGGTCTTCACCGGAGTGCGCCACTTCAGGCACTAAAAGGCGCGCGATGAAGGTACTGGTCATAGGCAAAGGCGGACGCGAGCACGCGCTGGTCTGGCGGCTCCATCAGAGCGAAACGGTCTGGAAGATTTTTTGCGCGAGCGGCAACCCCGGCATTAATCAAATCGCGGAAGCGGTACCGATCGCGCCGACCGATACCTCTGCGCTGGTTGATTTCGCGAAATCAAAATCGGTCGACTTGACGATCGTCGGTCCGGAGGATCCGCTCGCAGCCGGCATCGTCGATCACTTCACTCGCGCGGGCCTGAAAATATTCGGGCCCACCGCAGCCGCATCGCAGCTCGAGACCAGCAAATCATTCGCAAAGACGATTATGCGCGAGGCTGGTGTGCCAACCGCCGACTTCGCCGCATTCGACGACGCTGAATCCGCTCGGCGCTACGTAAAATCGCGCACCGGCTCGATGGTCGTCAAGGCCGACGGCCTCGCGCTCGGAAAAGGCGTCACGATCTGCCACGACACGACGACGGCTCTGGAAGCGATAGCTGATGCAATGGACCGGCAGCGCTTCGGGGCAGCGGGCAATCGCGTGATCGTCGAGGAATTTCTGACCGGCGAGGAAATTTCATTCTTCGCGCTGTGCGACGGCGAGAATGCGATTCCGCTCGGTACCTTCCAGGACCACAAGGCAATCTTCGACGGCGATCGCGGCCCCAACACCGGCGGGATGGGCGCGTATTCGCCGGTGCCGCAATTCGGGCCCGAACTCGAAGCGCGCGTGATGCGCGAGGTGATCGCGCCCACGCTGGCAGCGATGAACGCGCGCGGCATTCCATTTCGCGGGCTGCTGTTCGCGGGATTGATGACTGACGGCGAGCGAATCAATGTGATCGAGTTCAACGTCCGCTTCGGCGATCCGGAATGCGAACCGCTGATGATGCGGCTGGACAGCGATCTCGCTGAGAACTTGCTCGCGTCTGCCGAGGGCAAAGTCGCCAACGCGTCGATCCGGCTCTCGCCGCGCAGCGCTGTGGCAGTCGTGCTCGCGTCGGGCGGATACCCCGGCGAATACAAAAAGGGAATCGCGATTCGCGGTCTGGACCGGCTCGAAGGCAACGTCCCGTCCGACATCAAGATCAAATGGGCGATGAAAAAAATTCGCGTGAAAGTTTTCCACTCGGGCACCGCAATGCGCGACGGGAATTTGGTGACCGACGGCGGGCGCGTATTGACGGTGACCGCGATGGCGCCCGAGCTCGCGACGGCAGTCGACGCAGCGTACGAGGCGGCGCAAATGATCGAGTTCGAGGGACGTCACTTCCGGCGCGACATCGCGCGGCGCGCTCTCCGATAGTCGCGATGCATCGGCTCGAAGATGGAATTGCGGCGTTGAAAGCCGGCGAGCTGGTCGTCTATCCGACCGAGACGTTCTACGCGATTGGCGCCGATGCGTTTTCGCCGATCGCCCTGCGGCGGCTGTTTCAGGTAAAGCGACGCGAGCCGGGACGTCCGGTCGGACTGATCGCGGCCGACACCGCGATGGCGTTTTCGGTGGCGCGTGAAATACCGACCGATGCGCGGCGGCTCGCGGATGCGTTCTGGCCCGGCCCGCTGACGCTGGTTCTGCCGGCGCGCGACGACCTCGCCGAAGAGCTGGCCGGAGCCGAGGGAGTTGGCGTGCGTGTATCGCCGAATCCTGTCGCGCGCGCGCTGAGCACAGGAATCGGGCGACCGATCACGGCAACCAGCGCGAACTTGAGCGGAAGAGCGCCCGCAAGCACCCTCGAGGATGCGCGCGCGGGGCTTGGCGAAAAAGTTAAAGTTTACCTTGAAGGTGGGAAATTGACGGCGTCGGCGCCAAGCTCGGTCGTCACGATCAACGCAAGCGGGTGGAAAATGGTGAGAGTGGGCGCGATTTCAGAAGATCAGCTCGCGGCGGCGCTGAAATGACCGGGCTCAGCAAACGGATCGAACCGTTTCGCGCACTGATGTACAACCGGCAGGTCGCTGGCGAATCGGCGCGCGTCGTCGCGCCGCCGTACGATTTGATCGGCGCCACGCGTCAGAATCAACTCTACGAACGCAGTCCGTACAACGTCGTGCGGCTCGAACTCGGGCGCGAGACGGATCGCTATGGCGCGGCGGAAAAAACGCTCGCCGATTGGATGGCAGCGCGAGTCATCGAGCAAACGGTGCGTCCCGCGATCTTTCAATACACGCAGACGTTCGACGTCGAAGGGCGGCTGATACATCGCACGGGATTTATCGCCCGCGTGCGACTCGAGGAGTTCGATCGCGGCCGCATCGTTCCGCACGAGAAGACTTTTCCCGCCGCCAAAAAAGATCGTCTGCGCCTGCTGACCGCGCTCCAGGTCAACACGAGCTCGATCTTCGGGCTGTATTCCGGCAAGCATCCCGAGCTGGAGCGATTGCGTGAGCGGGTGGCTTCGCGCGAGCCGTTGATCGATCTCGTCGATGACCTCGGGATCCGCAATGAGCTGCGCCCGATCGAGGCCGACGACGAAATCGCGATCATTCAACGTGAACTTGAAGGTCCGCGCATTCTGATCGCCGACGGCCACCATCGCTACGAAACCGCGCTGAACTATCGGCGCGCGCGACGTCACGAGATCGCGTCGAGCGAGCCCGAGGCGTACGACTACACGATGATGACGCTGGTGGCATGCGACGATCCGGGGCTGGTGATCCTGCCGACGCATCGCGTGGTTAAATCGCTGCCCGCCGAAGCGATCGCGTCGTTCGCGGAACGTGCGCGCGAAGTATTCGACGTCGAGCAAATCGCGCATCGCGACACTTTTCGCGAACGCCTCAACGATTCGGGCACCGGCGCAATCGGCGTGACGCTCAAGGGAAGTCCGCATTATTTTCTTCTGCGGCTCCGCGACGCCACCGCGATGGAGAAGGCGATGCCCGACGCCGCAGCCGAGGTGCGCCGCCTCGACGTGTCGGTTCTGCACGCGCTGGTGTTCGATAGAATATTCGGGCTCCGGGCCGACGAAATTCGCAAGGGCGGAAATATCGAATACACGATCGAAATCGGCGGCGCGCTCGGCGCTGTCGCCAATGGACATGCCGACGGTGCGTTCCTGATGAATCCGCCGTCGATTGATGACGTCGAGCGCGTGAGCGACGCGGGCGCGACGATGCCCGAGAAATCGACCTACTTTCACCCCAAGCTGCTCACGGGCCTCGTGATGAATCCACTGTTTGACAGCTAGATGATATTCGACGCCAAATGATTCGCGAGGCGCGGTTGATTCTCGTGCGCCACGGCGAGACCGAGGGCGAGTCGAGCATCAGGTATCACGGCCGCACCGACGTCGCGCTGTCGGAACTGGGACGCGCACAGATGCGCCTGGCCGCCCGCGCGCTCGAGACGCGACATAGCGCGAAAAAGTTCGCGCGCGTTTTTTCCAGTCCGCTCGTGCGCGCGTCCGAGGGCGCTCGGATTGTTGCAGGAGACTCGGAGCCGCCTGTCACGATCGACGAATTCGCCGAAGTGCATTTTGGGTTGTTCGAAGGCCTCACGGCGGACGAGATTCGCGAACGCTATCCCGATGAGTTCGCGCGATGGAACGCCGATCGACTCGCGCCGACCTACACCTATCCCGCCGGCGAAAGCCGCGCCGACTTTACTAATCGCGTCGAGCGCGGCCTCGAGCGCATGCTGACTATGTGGACGCCGCGCGCTGACGACGCGCTGTTGGTAGCGCATCGCGGCGTGATTCGCGCGATTGTGCGAAAGCTCACTCGTCACGAGCCGATCGTCGAGCTCGGCTCGATCCAGATTCTTGGCTTTGACGGCGGTTGGCGCGCCGGGATGTTCGACCTCATCGATCATCTCAACGATATCTGAACTCACACGCGGCGCAGTACTCCGAGCCATCGGTAGCGGCATCTGTCGATCTGCTTGGTGAACGAAAGGTCGCAGTACGCTGCAACCATCTTGAACATCCCGGACGCGAGCGCCGCGAGTTCCAGCGTCGAGGGAGTCGTGTAGCGCACCGGAATCAGATCGCGAGTTGTGACCGCGCCGGCCGGAAAGTTGATCGTGCACTCCAGCTCGTAGATCGAATGCAGCGGCGAGTGCCACGCGATCGGTCGATGAAATTCGCGGATGTCGAGTGCGACGCCGGCGGCGCGCGCGGTGCGCTCGCGCCACATCGTGCGATGCGACACGCGCGCAATCGGATCCTGGCGATCGATGTCGATACAGTACAAGCCCCCGCGCTTGAGCGCACGCCCCGTTGATCTGAGATGCGACAGCAGGTCGGCGTTCTTGACGATCACCGGGAGCGTTTCGGACATGAAGATTGCAGCGTCGAACGCGCGCTCAGGCAGCGTGAACTTCTCGATTGGCCGGCGGTAGAAGCGAAGATTCGAAAGTTCTCTCGCTTTGCGGCGTCCCGCCGCGATCATCGTCGGCGATCGATCGATTCCGACCACCTCGAATCCATCTCCAGCCAGCAGACGGCCGTGGGGCGAGTCGCCGCACGCGATGTCGAGGATGCGGCGCGTCGGACTTTTGCGATGCCGCTTCCAGACCTCTTGCAGAAAAACCACCTCGGCCGGAATCTCGCCCGGACTTTCCAAATGCGCGCGCCGGAAGACTTCGGGATATTCGTAGATGCTCGGTTCCATCGGCGATGAGCGTACAGACGGCGCGCTATGAGATCGACGCTTGAGATTTCGCGGCAAACGGCGGGATAATGCGCGCTCATCCGAGTTCCTGAACGACCGTTTAGGGGAAAGCCGCAATGAGCAAGCCGCTCGAAGGAATCAAGGTCGTCGAGATCGCACAGGAAATCCAGGGCCCATTCGCGTCGCTGGTTCTGGCCGACATGGGCGCCGACGTCGTCAAGGTCGAGAACAAAGAGACCGGCGATCTCAGTCGCTGGATGCTGACCGCGCTGATCGGCGGCCCGGACGTCCAGAACGCGACGGTGTCGCACTACTTCATCGCCATGAATCGCGGCAAGCGGAGCATCACCGCCGATCTGAAAAAGCGCGACGCGATCGAGATGGTGCGCCGGATGGTGAAGTCGTACGACGTACTCGTCACCAACTACCGGCCCGGCGTGCTCGACCGCCTCGGCCTCGGCTATGACGACGTGCGCAAAATAAATCCGCGCATCGTATACGCGCAGGGCAGTTCGTGGGGGCCGCGCGGACCGTGGGTGACGCGCCCGAGCCGCGACACGCTCGCGCAGGCGGCGAGCGGCGTGATGGCCAAGACCGGGATGCCTGACGACCCGCCCCTGGCGGCCGGAATGTTCATCGCGGATCACTCGGGCGCGCTCAGCCTCGCGAGCGGAGTGCTGGCCGCACTGTTCGCGCGCGAGCGCACTGGCAACGGGCAGAAAGTCGACGCGTCGATCTACGGCACGATGATCGCGATGCAGGGCATGGAGATCAATTACACTTCGATCACCGGCGTCGAGCCCGAACGCGCCGGCCGCGGCCATCAGTTTCTGCGTGGCGTGTGGGGCGCATTCCCGACCAGCGACGGTTACATCTGTATTGCCGGCGTCGACGAGAAGCGCTGGCCGTCGTTCTGCAAGATCGTCGGCATTCAGCATCTCGAAAAAAATCCCGAGTACTCCGACAACGTCATTCGTAATTTTCACGGCGACAAGATTCAGAAAGTGCTCGACGAGATCTTCCCGAAGAAATCGAGCAAGGAGTGGCTCAAGGAACTCACCGACGCCGACATCCTGGCGACTGAGGTCGTCGATTATCGCACGATGCTGAAGAGCGAGCAGGCGCGCATCAACGGGTACCTGCTCGAACTCGATCATCCGGTGGCCGGCAAGGTGCTCGTTTCGGGTACGCCGATAACGATCAACGGCGAAGTCACGACCGCGGCTGAGGCTGCGCCCGAACATGGGCAGCATACCGAGGAAGTGCTGCTCGAACTCGGCTACACGTGGGAAGAGATCGGCGCCCTGCGCGACAGCGGCGCTGTGTAGCGCGGGATCACGGGCGCGTCACGCGATAGATGACGAACGTGCCGCTTACCTGTAGATGGAAGTAGAGCGATTTCTCGTCGGGCGACAGAGCGGGGGCTTCCGCGAATCCAGAGATCGCTTCGATTTTGCGAGGTGGGCCAAACGGCTTCGACGTCTTTGAGCGCGTCGCCGTATAGATCACAGGCGGCGGCTTAGGCTGCGAACCCTGTTTCGGAATCCGGGTAAAGAAGAACTCGAGTCCCGACTTCGACACATCGGGCGCGTAGTTGAGGTCGTGGGTGTTGATCTTGCGCATGATCTCGGCGCTGTTCTTGAGGCGCTCGAAGTGATCGCCATTGCGCTTCGCAATCGCGATAGTCGCGGCGGCTGGAACGGACGCGCCGCCGCTGAAGACGCCGTCCACGAAATACAATGTGCCGCCATCGGGGCTGATGCATTGGTCGAAATTGACGTCGCCCAATTTGTCCTTCGAAACTCCAGCCACCAGCGCGACGTTCGAGACGCTGCCGGCTGAGAATGTTCCAGAGTAGATAGTCGAAAGAGTCGAGGCGTAACTCCGGTTCGAGATGAAATAGAAGATGTTGTTGATATCCATCGAGGGGACGGCGGTGAGTGTCTCCGGACCAGCATTCGCACCAGCAATCTCACCCCGGAACTGGAACGTGACGTCGTCAATCCGCGTCGCGTAGTACAGATTCGTGGTCGGAGCGCTATTCGAATTGTTGAAGAACAGGGAGTTACCGTCGGGGCTGACGAACGGTTCCATCGCGTCCTCGCTGTAGCCCTCGATCGTAACGGGTTCAGGATTGGTAAAGACTCCATATGTCGTCTTGGCATCCGGCGCGTCGGCGATCGCGACGCTGTCGCCAGCGCGGACTGTGCACGCTCCGCAAAGCAGGAGCAGCCAGATCATCGCGAGTATAGAAATTCGATTAGTCGAGATCATTTTAACTACGAGTTCCCTGTTGCATATTAGTTCAAACTCGAACGCCCTAGTAGCTTCAAACGAATCGAGGAGGGAATAGCGATGGCTCTGGCGGCTCGAATCAGTATTGCGACGCTCGGCGTCAGCGATCTCGCGCGTTCGACCAGGTTCTATCTGGCGCTCGGCTGGGAACTGGCCGCCGACTCGTCATCCGAGATCAGTTTCTTCCGCACCGCCGGCGGAGTGCTCGCTCTCTACCCGTTCGATCTGCTCGCCAAGGACGCGATGCTGCCTGCGCCCCGCGCGAGCGGGTTCGGCGGAGTCACGCTGGCGATCAATGTCGAGCGCGCCGAAGACGTGCAACCGGGGCTCGACACGGCGAAGGCTGCGGGCGCGACGATTCTCAAGCCCGCGGCGAAAGCCGAGTGGGGAGGAGTGTCGGGATATTTTGCCGACCCCGACGGCTACCCGTGGGAAGTTGCGTGGGCGCCGAGATCCAGATTCAAGCCCGACGGCTCGCTGGACGTGAGCTAGCAAATAGCGCATGGCCGAGCGGCACATCGTTGCGATGGGTGGCGGCGGATTTTCGATGGAGCCGCGCAATCCGAAGCTCGACGATTTTGTGCTGAGGCTCGCGCGACGCAAGCGGCGTCCGCGCGTATGCTTCGTCGGCACCGCGACCGGCGACAGCGATTCCTACATCAGGCGCTTCCACGAAGCCTTTCCGCCCTCGCGCGCCGCCGCGACTCATCTGACTCTCTTCGAGCGAAAAGTTAGCGACCTCAAAACGCTCGTGATGGACCAGGATGTCATCTACGTCGGTGGCGGCAACACCGCGAACATGCTCGCAGTGTGGCGTTTGCATGGACTCGACAAAGTCCTGCGCGCGGCCTGGAACGCGGGCGTCGTGATGGCGGGAATCAGCGCGGGCGCGATTTGCTGGTTCGAGAACGGGCTGACCGATTCTTTCGGCATGCCGTTTCGCGCTCTCAACGACGGACTCGGATTCGTGCGCGGCGCATGCTGTCCGCATTACGACGGCGAGAAAGAGCGGCGCCCCGTGCTGCTGCGATTGATCAAGCGCGGCTTCCCGCCGACGCTCGCGCTCGACGACGGCGCCGCAGCGCATTTTGTCGGAAGGCGGCTTACGGAGGTCGTTTCATCGCGGCCGAAAGCGCGCGCGATGCGCGTCGAGCTCATCAAGGGCGCGGTCGTCGAGAGATTGCTTCCGGTGCGGTATCTCGGCTGATATCAACGCCAACGGAGGTTAGCGCGATGAGAGCAAATCACGTTCATGTCGGGGTCCACGATCTGCCAGCAGCCGTCGGTTGGCTCGAGCGTGTGTGGGAGCTGAAGCCGGTGTTTCAGATTCCCGAGATGGCGATCTTCGCGGTCGGCCAGTTTGAGCTGTTCCTGGACGCCGGGGATCACGATTCGCGCGCGACGATCGGATTTGTCAGCGACGATTGCGATCGCGACTACGCCCGGGTCGTTGCGCACGGTGCGGAAACCGTGAGCGCGCCGAACGACAAGCCCTACGGCTCGCGCGCCGCCTACGTAAAAGGCCCTGGAGCTCTAACCTTTGAGATCGAGCAGCCGCTCAAGAGATGAGCGCCATGGATGAACAGGAGCGAAGTTACATCCCCGCATTTGGGAAACGCTGGCTGCTTCCGCTCTACGATCCCTTCCTGTGGCTGCTGGGAGCGGACTCCGCGAAACGGCCGCTGATCGAACAAGCGGAAATCAAATCCGGATTCCGGGTGCTCGATATCGGATGCGGCACCGGCTCGATGGCGATCCTTATTAAGCGGATGCATCCCGAGGCCGCGGTCGTCGGAATTGATCCGGACCCGGCGGCTTTATCGGTCGCGGAGCGCAAGGCGAAGCGCGCTGGACTCTCGGTGGAGTTCGATCGCGGTTTCGCAGACCATATGCCGTATGCGAGTGCGTCATTCGACCGCGTGTTCTCATCGTTCATGTTCCATCACCTGGCTGCGAACGAGAAGTCGGCGACACTTGGCGAGATTCGTCGCGTGCTGAAGACAGATGGCTCGCTTCATCTGCTCGACTTCGTTCGGGCGCACGGCACGCACTCGGGAACCGCGGAGCACGGCCAGTTGGTCCATCGCCGCGGAGCGGTGGCGGAACGGATCGAAGGTCGGATGGCGTCTCTCATGGACGAGGCGGGACTCGTGGATGCCAGGGAAGTGTCGCGCGGGAAGATCTTCTTCGGGCCGATCGCCTACTATCGCGCAGACAATTCCGGAAGCAGGCCTGCGTGACATGTCGGGCCGGCCTGCTCTAGAATGCGGACCTCAAATGCGGTGAGGATGAGTCGATGGCGGCATCCACGGAAATCGTCGAGATAAAAGCGCGCGAGATTCTCGATTCGCGCGGCAACCCCACAGTTGAAGTTGACGTGCGGCTGCGCGGTGGCGCATTCGGCCGCGCCGCGGTCCCATCGGGCGCATCGACCGGCGTTCACGAAGCGCTCGAGCTTCGCGACGGCGACGCAAAACGCTACGGCGGCAAGGGCGTGCTGAAGGCGGTCGCCAACGTCAACCGGACGATCGCTGCCAAGCTCAAGGGCGCGGACGCGGCGAATCAGCGCGCCATCGATCAGGTCCTGATCGAACTCGACGGCACCGCGAACAAATCGAAGCTCGGCGCCAACGCGATGCTCGGCGTATCGCTCGCGAATGCGCACGCATCAGCCGCGGCCAAAGGAGTTCCGCTTTATCGCTATCTCAATCCTGAGGCGAGTGTGATGCCGGTGCCGATGATGAACGTCGTCAACGGCGGGCGTCACGCGGACTCGAATGTCGATATGCAGGAGTTCATGATCGTGCCTGCGGGCGCGCCCAACATCGCCGAGGCGATCCGGATGGGCGCGGAGGTCTTTCACGCGCTGGCTGCCGTGCTCAAGAAGCGCGGGCATTCGACCAACGTCGGCGACGAGGGCGGCTTCGCGCCGAATCTAAAAAGCAACGAAGAGCCGATCGAAGTGATCCTCGAGGCGATCGCGAAGGCCGGGTATCGTCCCGGCGTCGACGTTTCGATCGCACTCGATCCGGCGTCGAGCGAATTTTACGAAGACGGCAAATATGTGTTCGCGCGCGGCGACAAAAGCTCGCGCAACGCCGAGCAGATGGTCGAGTTCTATCGCGAGTGGCTCAAGAAATATCCGATCGTTTCGATCGAGGATGGATTGGCGGAAGACGATTGGGCGGGATGGAAAATTCTGACGAACAAGCTCGGCGCGAAGACCCAACTGGTCGGCGACGACATCTTCGTCACTAATCCCAAGTTTCTGAAACGCGGAATCGACGAGCACGTGGCGAATTCGATTCTGATCAAGCTCAACCAGATCGGCACGCTGAGCGAGACGCTCGCCACGATCGAGATGGCGCGCGCCGCCGGGTACACCAGCGTAGTCTCACATCGCTCGGGCGAGACCGAGGACACCACCATCGCAGATTTGGTGGTCGCCACCGGCGCGGGCCAAATCAAAACCGGCTCGATGAGTCGGAGCGAGCGCAACGCGAAATACAACCGGCTGCTCAGAATCGCCGAAGAGCTGGGCGCCAAGGCGACCTACCCTGGCGCTGCCGCCTTCAAGCGCGGGAAATCCTGATGCCCACGCGCCCGCCGGTTGCAGCGCTGATAATTTTCGACGGATGGGGAGTCAGCAAGAGCGGCGCGTCGAATGCGATCGCCGCCGCGAGGACTCCGGTGATGGACCGCCTGTACGCGACGCAGGCGCACACCGAACTCGACGCGTCAGGCGAAGCGGTAGGACTCCCGCCGGGCGTGATGGGCAATTCCGAAGTCGGGCATCTCACCATCGGCGCAGGCCGCGTCATCTACCAGGACCTGATGCGAATCACGAAAGCAGTCGAGAGCGGGGCTCTCGCGCGTAACCCAACGATCGTCGATGCGATAAGAAAGACCGTCGCTAACGGCGCCACGCTGCATATCTGGGGACTTCTTTCCGATGGCAGCGTGCACAGTCATATCGATCATCTGATGGCTATCCTCGACGTCGCCGCCGCGAATGGCGCGACCCGGATCGCGGTTCACGCAGTGCTCGACGGACGCGACAAGCCGCCGCGCTCGGCGCTGGCGTTCGTCGATCGGCTGGAAGCGAAGCTGAAGCAGCTCGGGCGCGGGCGAATCGCGACAATCATCGGGCGCTACTACGCGATGGATCGCGACAAGCGATGGGAGCGAGTCGAGCGGGCGTGGCGCGCGATGGTCGAGGCGGAAGGCATCGCGGCGTCGAGCGCGCGCGAGGCGGTCGAGAAGTCGTACGCCGCAGGCAAGAGCGATGAGTTCGTCGAGCCGCACGTGATCGGCGAGCGCGCGCCGATGGCGAACGGCGACGAAGTCATTTGCTTCAATTTCCGCGCGGACCGGGCGCGCGAGCTGACGGCCGCAATCGCGCTCGACGGATTTTCCGAGTTTCGGCGTCCGCGCATCCCAAGGGTCGGCTACGTGTGCATGACCGAGTACGACCGCTCGTTCGCGCTTCCGTTGGCCTTCGGCCCGGAAGATGTGCCCAACACGCTCGCCGAAGTGCTGGCGCATGCGGGACTCAGAAATTTACGCGTCGCCGAAACCGAGAAATATGCGCACGTCACATATTTTCTGAACGGCGGCGTCGAGAAGGCGTTCCCGCTCGAAGAGCGCGCGCTGATTCCGTCGTCGAAAGTCGCGACCTATGACCTCGAGCCGGCGATGAAGGCCGCGGCGATCGCGACGCGCGTCGCCGGGGAAATCGAAGGCGGCAAG
>Ga0182024_10009443_pt1 | contig 20160 bp, 21 predicted proteins | sample P32metaG_FD_120480 | JGI IMG/M metagenome (GOLD analysis project Ga0182024, IMG submission 120480) | Permafrost microbial communities from Stordalen Mire, Sweden - P3-2 metaG (Illumina Assembly) | ecosystem: Environmental > Terrestrial > Soil > Wetlands > Permafrost | place: Sweden: Stordalen... | reverse complement strand
CCGCCGACCAGCTCGGTCTCCGCTTCGACCAGATCGAACGGCGCGCGATTCGTCTCGGCGACTGCGGTGATCACGTAGATCACGAACCCGACGATCTGCGGGATGAAGAACCACAACCGCAGCTGTGCGTTGACGATATCGCCCAGCGCCGTCGAACCGGCCAAGATCAACACGCCGATCACCGACATCGTCATCGACAGCTCGTACGAGATCATCTGCGCGGTCGAGCGCACCGACCCGAGTAGTGGAAACTTCGAGCCCGACGCCCAGCCCGCCAGCGAGATGCCGTAGACGCCGATCGAACCGATCGCGAAGATGAGCAGAATGCCGGCGTTGACGCTGCCGACCGCCCAGAGCGTTCCGTCGGCACTGGCCGAGAACGGGATGATCGCGAAGGTCCCCATCGCGCAGAGCAACGAGATGAACGGCGCGAGCCGGTAGATCAGCGGATCGGCGGTGTTCGGCGTGAGATCTTCCTTGAAGATCATCTTGACCGCGTCGGCGGCCGGCTGCAGCAAGCCCCACGGCCCGACGCGGTTCGGGCCCGGGCGCAACTGCATCCAACCCATGACCTTGCGCTCGAACAGCATCGAGTAGGCGAACGTCGTGATCACGACGGCCAGCACGACGATGGCCTTGATCAGCACGACGATCCAGATCGGCACGGCGGCGAGGCTCACGCCGTCACCAGCGCTTTCTCCAACCGCACCGCCGCATCGCCGAGCGCGTTGAGCGGCGCGCCCGGGATGCCGTCGAGCAGCGCCACCGCGCCGGCCGGGACACGAATGTCGACCACGACCACCAGATCGCGGAGCGTTGCGCCTCCGCTCGCCGAGACGTTCACGATGTCGCCGGTGAAAAGATCGGCGGCGGCCGCGGTGTCCGGGTGCAGCGTCGCGCGCGGGCGCACGCGCAGCTCGGCGATGCGCGGATCGAACGCGAGCGTGCCGCCGCCGGTGAAGATCGCGTGCTCGGCGATCACCCGCAACTCGCCGGCACCGCCGGCAGCCCGTGCGCGTACGGTCTGATCGGCCGGCGCGCTCGGAGCCGTCCGCACGAGGTCGCGCACGCGTGCGTCGACGGCATCACCCGCGGGCAGCGCGATGTCGAGCTTCGCGGCCAGCTCGACGATCACGTCGCCGTCGGCGAGCAGGCCGTCCGGGGCGTGCACCGAGCCGAAGACCGGCAACACGTCCCCGGCAAGGTCGGTCGTCGTGCCGCTCTTCTCGAACGCGCTGCAGACCGGCAGCACCAGGTTCGCGAACTCGGCGGTCTCGGTCATGAACAGCTCGGTGACGACGACGAACGGCGTCGCGCGCAGCGCGGCTTCGACCAAAGCGCGATCGGGAAAACGCAGCACCGGATTCGCGCCGAGGATCACCAGCACGGCGAGCTTGCCGTCGCGCGCGGCTTCGAGCATCGCGCGAACGCTCATGCCACCGGCGCGCGGCCGCATCCCGAGCGCATCGGCGCCGCGGCCGTTCGGCGATTCCGGCAGCACGTAGCGGTCGGCGGACGACGGCAGCGCGGCCAGCGCTTCCGCCGAGACCGGTGTGTTCACACCGTCCCAGATCACCGCGACGCGACCCGGCTCGTTGCCCAGCACCGCGATCAGTTCGGCCGCGTTTGTCACGTGCGTCTCGGGGACGAAACTGTTCGCGTGGTGATCGCCGACCGAGATCAGCCGCGCACCCTCGCGCGAGACCGCCTTGCGAACGCGCAGGTCGAGCACCGGCGCCAGCTCCGAGGGTGGACGGCCGATGGTGACGATCGTCTTGGCCTGCTCGAGGTCGACGTGGTTGGCGAACGCATCGCTGTGCACGACGCTCTGTTCGCCAACGCGGTGATCGATGTTCTCGATGTCGAGCGAGCGAAACAGGAACTGCGCGAGAAAGACCTCTTCGTTGAGCAGCCGGCCACCACCGATCACGCCGGTGTTCGCGCCGGCCTTCTTCAGCTCGGCGGCAAGCAGCGAGAGCGCGTCGTCCCAATCGAGTTGCGCCCAGCCCCCGGGCTCGCCCGAACCCGCCGGCGGAACCTGCTTGAGCAGCGGCGAGACCAGCCGGCGCTCGTCGCGCACGAATCCGATGTTGTAGCGGCCGCGATCGCACAGCCACGTATCGGAGATCGCGTCGTCCTCGGTAACGCTCATCGTGCGCAGCAGCGTGTCGTCGCGTTCGTCGACGTGCATCTGGCAACCGACCGCGCACTGCGTGCAGGTCGTCGTCGTGCGGTGATTGTCCCACGGGCGCGAGCGGAAGCGATACGTCTTCGACGTCAGCGCGCCGACCGGGCACAGCTCGGTGACGTTGCCGGTGAAGTCCGAGACGTACGGCGTACCGGTCGCCGTCGCAATGATCGTGTGGGCGCCGCGGTCGTCGGTGCGCAGCGAGCACTCCCGCGTGATGATGTCGTCGAACCGCACGCAGCGCTGGCAAACGATGCAGCGCTCTTCGTCGAGCACGATGGTCGGCCCGAGATCGACCGCCTTGGGCTTGGGCATCTTCGGCTCGAGCATCCGCGAGGCGCCCTGGCCCCACGCCATCGCATAGTCTTGCAGATCGCACTCGCCGCCCTTGTCGCAGATCGGGCAATCCAACGGGTGGTTCAAGAGGAAGAACTCGAGGATCGCGCGCCGCCCGTCGTCGACGCGCGGGTTCTGCGTGCGCACCTTCATGCCGTCCGCGACCGGCGTGTTGCACGCGATCTGCAGCTTGGGCATCCCTTCGATCTCGACCAAGCAGATGCGGCACAACCCCGCCGGCCCGAGCTTGGCGTGATAGCAGTACACCGGAATGTCGGTATTGATCGATTTGGCGGCCTCGACGAGCAGCGTCCCCTTCGGAACGCGTACCTCGACGTCGTCGATCGTCAACGTGACGAGGTCGGTTTGCGGTACGGTGGCCGACACTTAGCGCGATCTCCGGGTCGTGAAAAGAAAGACGATGGCGGCGAGCAACAGGCCGCCGCTGAAAGCATACAGACCGCCAACGGTGTGACTCTGCGCGCCACCGCGCGCCATCAGCGACGCGACGATGTCGAGCACGCACGCAATACCGACCAGCACGGCTAGGATCGTCTGCTTTCCACGCACGGTACTTGCGAAGATCCAGTACCGGCGACCGAGGTCGTTCATCGAACGCCCTTTCGGATCGTGAACACGGCGATGACGCCGACGAGGATCAGGCCCAGGCCGACACCGTTGAGGATATGGACCAAATTGGCATTGGCGCGGGGATTGCTCTGCAGGAAGATGCCGGCCAGGTTCAGCACGACGCCGGCCGTGACGATCAATTGGGCGACGAACTGTTTGCCGCCCTTCGTCCGCACGAAGGGTGAGCGTCCGGGATCGTTCATCCGACAGCCACTTGCGCGGGACGCTTGATATAGGCGCGGAACTGGTCTTCGTAGCGCGTGATGACCGACGCCAAGAACGGTTCGATCGAATCGCCGAGCGCGCACAGGTTCAAGCCGGTCAGTTGATGCGCGGCGGAGGCGATGACGTCGATGTCTGAGTCGACGCCGCGGCCGTCGAGCAGCCGTTCCAGCGAGCGCTGAATCCAATTGCTGCCCTCGCGGCACGGCGTGCACTGACCACAGGATTCGTGCGAGAAGAACCGGATCAACGTGTAAGAGGCTTTGACGAAGTCGGTGGTATCGTCGAACACGACCATCGCGCCCGAGCCGAGCATCGAGCCGGCTGTGCTGACCGCATCGAAATCGTACGAGACGTCCAAGTGCTCCTCGAACAAGCATGCGGACGAACCACCGCCGGGCTGCACGCCCATGAACGTTCGCCCGGGGCGCAGCCCGCCGGCGCAGTCGTATATCAGTTGGCGGATCGTCGTGCCGAGCGCGACCTCGTAGTTCCCGGGGTTGCGCACATGGCCCGAGATCGAGACGACCTTGTAGCCCGGCGAACGCTCGGGACCGACTTTGGCGAACCATTCCGAACCGTTGCGCATGATATACGGCAGGTAGGCCAGCGTTTCGACGTTGTTGACGACCGTCGGTTCGCCGTAGAGTCCTTTGACGGCCGGAAACGGCGGCTTGAGCCGCGGTTCGCCGCGCTTGCCCTCGAGCGAGTTCAGCAGTCCGGTCTCTTCGCCGCAGATGTACGCGCCGGCACCCCGGTGGATCGTCAGCTCGAGCTTGGTCTGGGTGCCGAAAACGTTTTCGCCGATGAAGCCGGCCGCGCGGGCTTGGCGCAGCGCATCGCGCATGACCTCGTAGCCGCGCTTGAACTCACCGCGAATGTAGATGTAGGCGTGGTCGCAACCGATCGCGTACGCGCTGATGAGCATTCCCTCGATGATCTGATGCGGCGTCTGTTCGAGCAGCATGCGGTCTTTGAACGTGCCGGGTTCGGCCTCGTCGCAATTGCAGACGAGATAGCGCGGGCGCCCGTTGTTCGGCAAGAACGACCACTTACGGCCGGTCGGGAATCCCGCTCCGCCGCGCCCGCGCAGGTTCGAGCCGTTGCAGAGCTCGCCGACGTCCTTTGGAGACAGCTCGGCGACGGCGCGCCGCAACTGCTCGTAGCCGCCCTGCTGCTGATAGACGGCCAGGTCGCGCAAGTTCAGCTCGCCGATCCCCTTGGTGAGGACCGGCGTGATGAGATCGGCCATACTAGTGTTGTCCGTTCCCAGCCAGCTCGGGACGCAAGCTCGTCTCGTGCACCAGCCGTTCGTTCGAACGCGCCTCGAACTGCGGGCGCCCGACGATGAGGTCGAACATCACCAAACCGCTCGCGTCGCCGACGCCGCCGGCGTTGTTCGGGTTCGAGACGCCGAGCGCACCGGCGGACTTGAGCCCGGTATCCTGCTCGACTTTCCACGTCCGTCCGGGAGCTGCGGTTTGTGCCAGCGGTGCGACCGCAGAGGTGCCAGTGCGAATCGCGGCGATCATCGCGTCGACCGACTCGCGCGTCAAATCGTAGACGAACTCGAGGTTGAGCTGCGCGCACGGCGCGCGGTCGCAGGCTGCGAGGCACTCGACCTCTTCGTACGAGATCAACCCGTCGCCGGTCGTCTCCAGATGGTGCACGCCGAGCTGCTCGCGCGTGTACGCCATGATCGCTTCCGCGCCGTTGAGCATGCACGACAGGTTGCGGCAGATCTGCACCATGTACTTGCCGACGGGCCGCCGGTACAGCAACGTGTAGAACGAGATCGTCGATTCGACGGTCGCCGCGGTCTCGTCGACCAAGTATGCGATCGCGGCCAGCCCGTCGGCCGACACGAACCCTTCGTGCTCTTGGAACAGCTGCGCGAGTGGAATGAGCGCCGAGCGCTTCTGCTCGTATTGCGCGATGAGCGGCGCGATCTCGGGCTGCAAGCGCGCGTACAAATCGTCGAAGGCGTTCCCGTCCCGTCGACGATAAGGCGACCAGTCGCTCGGCGCGGCCTCGTCGGGTCCCGGGTGGACGCCGGTCGCGGCGTCAGACTGGGTGCTCACCGGTGGTCTGCCTATAGCTCCGAAGAATGATGGGGGCGCCGCATCGACCGGCCAATCTTCGGACGGTAAAGCGTCGGTGCCTTCGGACGAGGCGCCGGCTTACCAGCGACATTTGTCGCACAACTGGAGCTTCCGCGGACCGCTCCCCGCTCAGCTACGAGCTCAGTACGCGACCCGTCCCGGCGTACAACTCGGCGACGTCGATCGACGCGCCGACAGTCCGGAGTTCCGCGGTTTCGCCGAGCTCGTACGTCGTCTCCGTCCAAAAGCCGCCGGCCATTCGCCGAAAAACACAAACCCATACGCGTCGAGAATCGACGAGCAGATATTCCATCACGCTCGGAATGCTTTGGTAGGCGTCGAGCTTCTCACCGCGATCACGCGACTTGCTGTCGGGCGAGATGACCTCCACGATCAAATCCGGCGCGGAGATGAAACCCGCGTCGGCGTCGAGTCGCTCGCAGGTTCGGGAGACATCCGGAAACACGTAGGTCGCGCGATCGTTGATACGGACCGCAACATCGGAGGTGAACGCTTGGCACGAGGCGTTCGTCGCGCTGCTGATGAGCGCGTGCAAGCGGCTGCAGAGAATTCCGTGCGCGACCGAACCGCCGACGAAAGCCACGACCTCGCCTTCGAGCAGCTCGAGCTTTTGCTCGGATCCGGCGAGAAGTCTTTCGAACTCAGGTAAGCGGGTCGGCACAGTCGTAGCCACGCATCGTCGGTGGCGAATCGGCGATCAAAACGTGTGCGAGTCGCCGCGCGAGATGAAGAAGCCGTGGCCGTCGGCGTTCGTGCAACGCATCCCGTTCCTCGACGAGGCGCAGGCAAAGTCGCCGCGCCGCCAGGTCGATCCGTACGGGATGGTGTCGCGCGCGCCGAGTGCGGTGTCGCCGGCGCAGACGACGCTGGCGAGGCCGTGGCCGACCAGGTTGTAGCCCTGGCCCCAGTCGAGGCTGCACGCCTTCGGCCGGGGCGGCAACGGAATGACCCCGCCGGTCACGTCGCAGCGCAGGACGCCGTTGTAGAGGACGCAGCCGATCCCATGCGAGGGCGAAGAGAACATGACGATCGAGTCGGCCCGCGCCGGCGGGGCCACCCCGGCGCTCAGCAGCGCCGCCGCAGCGAGCATCGCGATCGCAGCCCGCCGTCTCATGCGCGGGGGGGGCTTCGCGACCGAGCGCCCGACTTCTTCTCGCCCGCTCAGAAGAGCGAGCGCACGAAGCCGCCGTCAATGGCGATCGTCTGGCCGGTGATGTAGCTCGCGCCCTGGCCACACAAGAAGGCCACCAGCGGTGCGAACTCCTCGGGGGTTCCGACGCGCTTCATCGGTACTTCGGCCTGGGCCGACGCGCGAATCGCGTCATCGCTTCCACCGTAGAGCGCGCGCAGCCGATCGGTCAAGATCCGGCCCGTCGCGATGACGTTGACGGTGACACCGTCGGCTGCGACCTGCCCCGAGAGCGTCTTCAACGCCGAGACGAGCGCGGTGCGATAGGCATTCGACAGTACGAGGTTCGGGATCGGTACCTTCACCGACGTCGACGTGAGCGCCACGATCCGTCCCCAACCGCGCTCGCGCATTCCAGGGACCGTCGCATAGACGAGATCGAGCATGCTGCGCAGCGTGCCTTGGTACGCCGCATCCCAATCGGCGAGCGTCGCGTCCAAGAACGTCCCAGGCTTGGGGCCACCGCCGTTCGCGATGACGATGTCGACGCGCCCAAGCGCGGTTTCGACCTGCTCGACCAGCGCCGCCATCGCCCCGGGCCGGTTCTGATCGACCTCGAACGCAAGCGCTTTCTTCGCGCCGAGCGAAAGCGCTTCAGCGGCGACCTGCTCCAAGCGATCGCGCCGCCGCGCGGCGAGCGCGAGCGTCGCGCCCTCGCAGGCCAAGCGCAATGCGACCGCTTCACCGATCCCCCCGCTGGCACCGGTGACGAGCGCGACCTTCCCGACGATCTCTAAATCCACCGCGATCCTCCGAGCGACGAGCTTCGCGCGCATTGCGTCGGTACCCGGCCCTTGAGAGGCGGCGCGGCCCTTCGACGGCTACTGAAGGCGGGGCAAGCTACCTAGCGAATGGCCCGGACCGGAGGTGACCCGAATGCGTCTTTTGACGACGGCCTTGATGTTCGGTGCGGCGCTCTTGCTCGGCGGGCAGGCCCTCGCGCAAACGGCGCCGGCGCCCGGCCCGACGAACGCGCCGGCGGGCGGCACGCCCGAGCAGATGCCGTTCTTCATACCCTACGGTCCGCCCATTACGGCGGACCGCGCCGCGCGCATCGTCGGCGCCGTGCTGGCCGAAGCGCACAAACACCCGACCTGGCGTTTCAACATTGCGGTCGTCGATCCGAGCGGCGAACTCGTCTACTTCTACCGGATGGACGACGCGCAGTTCGCGTCGATCGGGATCGCTCAGGGCAAAGCGCGCACGGCCGCGCGGTATCGCCGAGAGTCGCGCGTTTTCTACAATGCGTATGAAAGCGGTCACGGCTACGTGCACACGCTGGATCCCGAGCTCGTCGCCTCGCCCGGCGGCTTTCCGCTGGTCGAGAACGGTAAGCTCGTCGGTGGTCTGGGCTGCAGCGGCGGCACCGGCGACCAAGACGCGACCGTTTGCGGAGCCGGCGCGGCCAGCTTCAACAAATAGATCCCCTTGCGGCGGATCGGCCGCAGGCCGAACGCGAGTGTTGGCGCTTTTGCGCCAACACACTAGTGACCCAGATGCCAGCCGTGTTTCGTGCACGGATACGGCGCGAGCCCGACCGACGTGCGCGGGATCGCGCGCTCGGCGAGCTTCTTGGTTGCGAAGGCGGCCTTGGGCGCGCCGCTCTTGTTGTAGCACGTGCGCGCGCCGCCGCTCTTGCGCGGCTTGGGGCGCCGGGGTTCGCCGTCGCGGCCTGCGCTCAGCGGTCGACTTCGCCGAAGACGGGGTCGAGCGAGCCGATCATCACGACCATGTCGGCGATCAGCTCGCCGATCGCGATCTTCTTGAGCACCTGCAAGTTGTACATCGACGGCGGCCGCGTGCGCACCCGCCATGGGCGGTTGTCGCCGTTCGAGACGACGTAGTAGCCGAGCTCACCGCGCGGTCCCTCGACCGGCTGATAGACGTCACCCGGCGGAACGCGGAACGACTCGGAGACCAGCTTGAAGTGATGGATCAGCGCTTCCATCGAGAGCGCGATCGTCTCCTTGGGCGGTGGCGCGAACTTGGTGTCGGCGATCTGCCAGGCTCCCGGCGTGTCGAGCTTCTTGCGAACTTGGCGGACGATCCGCATCGCCTCGTCCATCTCGTCGAGCCGGACCAGGAAACGCGCGTAGGCGTCGCCCTCGGTGCGGGTCGGAACGTCGAACTCGTACTCCTCGTAGCCGCTGTACGGGAAGGCGCGGCGCACGTCGTACGGGATTCCCGTCGCGCGCAGCGTCGGTCCGGTCAACGACCAGGCCAGCGCGTCGTCGGCCGAGATGATCCCGACGTCGATCATGCGGTCTTGCAGGATCGGATTTTTCTGCAGCAGCCGGCGCACATCGCGCATGCGCGGCTCGTACATCGCGATGACGCCGTCGAGCTTCTCGAGAAAACCGCTCGGCAGATCGCGTCCGAGGCCGCCGACGCGAATGTAGTTCGGATGCATTCGCGCGCCGCCCGACGCTTCGAACAGATCGAGGATGCGCTCGCGCAGATCGAAGCAGTAGAAAAATCCGGTCAGCGCGCCGAGGTCGATTCCGCCCGTGCCGAGCCACACGCAGTGCGAGGCAATGCGCGAGAGCTCGCACAGCAGCACGCGCACCTGTTGCGCGCGGGGCGGAATCTGGGCGTCGATGCCGAGCAGCTTCTCGACCGCGAGGTAGTAACACAGCGCGTTGGTGAGCGGTGATAGGTAGTCCATCCGCTCGATGACGGTCGACGCCTGCGACCAGAACAGGTTCTCGGCACTCTTCTCGATGCCGGTGTGCAGGTAGCCGATCTCGGGAGACGCCTTGGTGACGATCTCGCCTTCGATCTCGGTGATGATCTGCAGAACACCGTGCGTCGACGGGTGCTGCGGCCCCATCGAGAGCACCATACGGTTCGCGCTGCGCTCGACGACATCGACCGAATAGCTCGATTCCGGGATCGCCGTCGTCACGATTTGTTGTCCTCGGTCTTGAGGTTGACGGGCTGCTGCGCGAGTTGACCGGGCGTCGCGGCGCCGCCGGACACCGTGCCGCCCGGTTGCGAGCCGCTCTGCGCGGCCGCCGCCGGTCCGCTGCCGGGCATGAAGCTGTTGTTGCCGCGCGCTTGCGCGATCTGCCGCTGCAATGCCGCCGCCGTTTTTCCGGACGCCGGCGTACCGGCCGCGACGTTGGACTTGAGCGCGAACGAGGGGCGCGGCGTTCGCTCGAGCGCCGGTCCGCGCAGCGGGTAGTCCTTGCGCAGCGGATAGCCTTGCCAATCGTCGGGCATCTGGATGCGGCGCAGATCGGGGTGGCCGTCGAACCGCACGCCGAACAGATCGTAGACCTCGCGTTCGGCCCAATCCGCCGACGGCCACAGATCCGTGACGGTCGGCAGCACGGGATCGGACTCGCCGACCGCGCACAAGACGCGCACGCGATCGGGCGCACCGACCTGGGCGAGCGTCGTCGCCGTTCGCTCGATGCGCAACAGGTGATACACGACGTCGAAGCGGGCGGGTTCGCGGCCCGGATAGTCGGCGCCGCCGACGTCGAGCAGCATGCTGAAGCCTTCGCCCTTGAGTTCTTCGAGCGTTGCGCGCAACGCGGCCGGAACGACGCGGATGATGCGCACGACGTCGGCGATGTCGGGGCGAACGGCGGTCGGGTCGAGCGCGGTTGCGCCGGCCGGCGGGGTTTGCGAAGACGGCATCAGGCGCGGGCCAAGATTCCGCCGCGACCGCCCTGTTTGATCTGCTGCTGGATCAGGTTGACCGCGTACAGCAGACCGTCCGGCGTGGGCGGACAACCGGGCACGTAGACGTCGACCGGAATGATCGTGTCGACGCCTTGCACGATTGCATAGTTGTCGAACACGCCGCCGCTCGACGCGCAAGCGCCCATCGAGATCACCCACTTCGGATCGGCCATCTGATCGTAGAGCCGCTTGACGATCGGGCCCATCTTCTGCGCGACACGGCCCGACACGATCATCAGATCGGCTTGACGCGGTGACGCGCGGAACACCTCGGAGCCGAGCCGCGCGATGTCGTATTCCGGTGCGGTGGCGGTCATCATCTCGATCGCACAGCACGCGAGCCCCATCGTCAACGGCCACACGCTCGACGATTGCGCCCACCGAGCGACCGCATCGACCGTGGTGAGCAAGAAATCACCGCCGCTGCCTAACGCCACTGGAATCCGCCTCGCTTCCAAACGTAGGCATACCCAACCGCCAGCACGATCACGAAGATCAGCATCTCGGCCAGCCCGAACAGCCGCAGCGCGTGCATCTGCACAGCCCAAGGATAGAACGACGCCGCCTCCACGTCGAAGATCACGAACAGCATGGCGACGAGGTAGAACCGGACCGGGAAGCGGCCGGAGACGTCGGAGGTCGGTTCGACGCCACACTCGTACGCTTCCGACTTGACCGGATTGGGTTTTTTGCGGGCCACGAGCCCCGGCAGCAGGCAGAAGGCCAGGGCTGCCAGGAACGCGACGGCGAGATAGATAGCGACCGGACCGTAGGGAGACATCGACCTGAAACTATACACGAAACCGACCCGCCGCGCCTCCGTCATCGCGCTGATCTTTGCGTCGATCGCCCTGCTCGGCGCGAAGGGTTGCGAGAACCCGAACGGACAGGGCGTGACCGACCGCGGCCGCGTCGTCGGCACGCTGGTCAATGCCGCGCATCCGACCGAGCCGTTGCAGACGGCGACGATTCAGATCGGCTTGCAAGTCACCCGCATCTCGCCGGCCGACAAGGGAAGCTTTCACCTCGAAGGGGTGCCGACCGGAACGCAGACCGTGCAGATCAGCTCGCCCGGCTTCAATACCTACTCGGCGCCGGTTGTCGTACGCAAGGATGAGACGACGGAGCTGAGCGTCATCGGGCTGACCTCGCAGACCGGCCTCTGATCGTCCTCGATGTGCTGGCGGCGCTGGCGGGCGCCGCCCTGGTGCTGTCCTCGCAGGCCGACCTCTTCTTGTCGGTCGTGGTTCCACGCTCGGTCAGCGCGCGCTTTCGGCCCAGCACCGCGTTCGCGCGTCTCGGTTGGCCGATCTGGCGCCATCGTTCGACGGGGATCGCCGACGCCGAACGCCGCGAAGATACGCTGGCGATGTTCGCACCGCTGCTCCTCATCACGCTCCTCGCGTATTGGGTAGCCTCGCAGATCCTCGGCTTCGGCTTGATCTTCTGGGCGCTGCGCGACGGGCTGCGCCCGCTGCCGGATTTCGGCAGCGCGGTCTACTTTGCCGGGTCGTCGCTGTTGACCATCGGCTACGGTGACTTCGTGCCGATCCACTGGTACACGCGCGCGCTCGCACTGTTCGCCGCCAGCGGCGGGTTGGCCACGGTGGCCATCGTTACGACCTTCCTCTTCCAAATCTTCGGCGCGTTCCAGCGCCGCGAAGCGTTCGTCGTGACGATCTCCGAGCGCACCGGCGCGCCGCCGAGCGGTCTCGAGTTCGTGATCCGCCATTACAAGCTCGGACTCTTGGACGACATCGGCCCGATCCTGCGCGAGTCGCAGCGCTGGATCGCCGAGGTGATGGAGACGCACCTGGCCTACCCGGTGCTGACCTATTTTCGTTCGAGTCACGACGACGAGTCGTGGGTCGGAACGCTCGGCGCAATCCTCGACGCGACGACGCTGCTCATCACGACGATCGATCTCGACCACCGCGGGCAGGCCGAGATCACCGCCCAGATCGGAACGCATCTCGTGCGCGACTTCAGCCATTTCTTCGCCTTGCGGTCGACTGATCCGGGCGCCGTCGAATACGAAGAGTTCGCGGCGGCGTACGAGACGTTGCATGCGCTCGGCGTTCCGTTGCGCCCGATCGCCGACGCCTGGACGGCGTTCGACGCAAAGCGGACGACCTACGCGGTCCCGCTCGGCGCGATGGCGGCCTGGTGGCGCATCCCGCCGGCGCGCTGGATCGGCGACCGTTCGCGCGTGCGCATCCACATCAACGCCGGCATTCGCCGCTGAGGCACTCGCGCGATCACTTGCGGCGCGCCGGTTGGGTCCGCGCGTGCAAGGCCAAGAAACGGGTCGCGGCGTCGATCGGCGTGGCGAAGCCGATCGCGCGCTCTTCCTCGAAACGTGACTCGGCGATCCCGATCACTTGGCCGTTGCGCACGTCGAACACCGGGCCGCCGCTCTCGCCGGGAATGATCGCTACGTCGATCTCGAGCGCGCCTTTGCGCAGACTGGCGACGCGGCCGGTGTAGAGCGAAACCGTGCGGCCGAGATGCTCGTCCTCGAACGCGTCGGGGATCGGATACCCGAGCACGCCGATCGGCGCGCCCGGCTCGAGGTGAGCGATGCTGCCCAGCGTCGCGGCCTTCTGGTTCTTGAGCGCGACCTCGACGATCGCCAGATCCTCGTCCTCGCCGGTCTTGGCAATGACCCGCGCCGGTGCGTGCGGACCGTCGCCGATCGTTGCGACGAGATCCTTCGCGCCCTCGACCACGTGCGCGTCGGTGAGAACGCGCGAGCCCCAAGAGCCGCTCTCTACGACGACGCCGCTGCCGTACGCATCGTCCCATTCGCCTTTGCGTTTGGGATCGTCGGCCGGGATCTTCATCGTGAGCAGGACGACCGACGGGTGCAGTTGTTCGTACGCGGCGACGTAGTTGTCGGTCTGACGCTCGGGCTCGCGCGGCGGAGCGCTGCAGCCCGCCGCAATGACGAACGCCAGCGCTCCGGCGACGCGAGCGAAATCCCGGACGCGCACGCTAGGACTCTTCGCGAGCGGGCAGCGCGATTCGCGCAACGATCGCGGCGCGCAACATGTCGATCCCCGCGCCGGTTTTCGCGCTGATCTCGAGCGCGCCGGGCGGCAGCGCCGAACGCGCCTGAGCGTCGAGGCGGTCGGTCTTGTTGAACGCCTCGATCACCGGCTTCTCGTCGAGTCCGAGTTCGCGCAGGATCGACTCGACCGAAGCTTTCTGGCGCGGCCAGTCGGGGTTCGCGGCGTCGTGCACGTGCACCAACACGTCGGCGGCGTTGAGCTCTTCGAGCGTCGCGCGGAACGCGTTGACCAGCTCCTGCGGCAGCGCGGTGATGAAACCGACCGTATCGGCGACGCGCACGTGAATTCCCGTGGCGAGATAGGCGCGCCGCAAGGTGGGATCGAGGGTCGCGAACGGCTGATCGGCGACAAACGCCCCTTCCTTTTCGCCCGAGCCCGCCAAGCGGTTGAGCAGCGACGACTTGCCGACGTTGGTGTAACCGACCAGCGCGACGAGCACGTCGCGGCCGCGCCCGGAGCGGCGCGTCTCGCGCTGCTTGCGCACGCCCTCGAGCTGACGGCCGAGCAGCGTTACCCGCTGCTGGATCTTGCGGCGGTCGACTTCGAGCTTCGTTTCACCCGGTCCGCGCGTGCCGACGCCGCCGCCCAATCGCGAGAGCTCCGCGCCGGCGCCGATCAGGTTCGACTGCCGGTAGCGCAGCTGCGCGAGCTCGACCTGCAACTGTCCCTCGCGCGAGCGCGCGTGCTGCGCGAAGATGTCCAAAATCAGCATCGTGCGGTCGACGATCGGCAGCGGAACGATCTTCTCCAGATTCGTGCGCTGCCGCGGGCGCAAATCGTTGTAGACGAACAGCACGTCGGCGCGCAGCTCGGTTGCACGGTCGGCGATCTCGCGCGCCTTGCCGCTGCCGACCAAGGTCGAAGGATCGACGTGCGCGAGCTTCTGCACGATCTCACCGACGACCGTCACGCCCGCCGCCTTCGCGAGCGCGACGAACTCGGCCAGCTCCGGCGCGAGCGGCCGCTGAGGATCTTGGAGGTCGACCGCGACGACCAGCGCGCGCTGCGACGCCGGACCGGTCGGATAGAGCCGCCGGTTCTCGTTCACGTCGACCCGTGGCTGAGCGTGGTGACGAGCCAGGCCAGGCCGTCGTTGTAGCGCGGGCCCGGACGCTCGAGAATCGCCGCGTCGGGGAGCACGTACAGCCGGTGCTCGCGCACCGCGCGCAGCGACGTCCACGGCGCGCGGTTCAGCACATCGTTCAAGTGAATGTCGGGATCGGCGATCAGCACGTCGGGCTGCCGTGCCACCAGCGCTTCGGCGCTGTAGCGCGCGTACGGGGCGGCAATATCGCCGGCCGCGTTGCGCCCGCCCGACATCCCGATCAGCGTATCGATGTACGAGCCGCGGCCGACGGTAAAGATCGGCGCCGTTCCGAGCACGACGAAGACCGACGGCTTGCGCGCGCGCGGCTTGACGGTGCGCAGGATCGCCGCGGTGCGCGCGTGCAGGAGCCGCACGAACGCCGTTGCCTCATCAGCGTGACCGGTCACCGTGCCGAGCGCGAGCAGATTGTTGAAGATGTCGGCGTAGCTGTCATCGTGCAGCAGCAGCACTTGGATCCCCGCGCGGCGCAGATCGGCGACCAAACGGTCCTGCGAGACGATGCCGACCGCGAGATCGGGATGGAGCGCGACGATGCGCTCGCTCGAGATCGACGCGAAGGTCGCGATCTGCGGCAGCGTCTTGGCCTGCGGCGGCGCGTCGCTGTACGCCGAGACGCCGACGACCGCATTCCCGGCACCGACCGCGAAAAGATCCTCGGCCATTGACGGCACCAGCGTCACGACGCGCTGTACCGGACCGTTCACGACCGCAATGGTCTTGACCGACGTGGTCGTCCGATAGCCGCAGCCCGCAAGCGCCGCAACGAGCGCAGCGAGCGCGCAGAGGCGAAAGATCATCGCCGAGCGATACGCCGGGACTCCGAATCGACCTCGTAGAAAGGCCCGTCGTCCGCGTGCGCGGGAAGCCGGTGTGAATCCGGCACGGTCGCGCCACTGTCAGCGGGGAGCCGCTGCGCGTCACGGTCCGATTGGACTGGAAGGCGTCAGCAATAGGCATCGATCCGCAGAGTCAGGATACCGTCGCGCGGACGGAACCCTCTCCACCCTCGCGTCAAGGGAAGGAAACGATGTCCGTCCGGAACTTCGCGGCGCTCTGCGCCGTCCTCACGATCCTCTCGGCAACCGCTGCGCGCGCGCAATCTGCGCCCGCACCCGGAGCGAGTCCCAGTCCGTCGGCGTTGCCCGAGATCGGCCGCACGCAAACCGCCGACCGCCGCGACGAACCGCTGCGCGATGCGGTCAAGTCGACCTACGTCGTCACCAAAGCCGAGATGGTGCGGCGCGGCGACGTTACCGTCGCCGACGCGCTCGCGCGCGTGCCCGGCGTCAACGTGCAACACAGCGGGCCGCTCGGCACGATCTCCGACGTCACGATCGACGGCTACCGCAGCACGCAGATTCTCGTACTGATCGACGGCCGGCCGGCCGGTGCCGAAGAGATCGCGTTCAGCGACATTCTGGTCACGATGCCGACGACCGGCGTGCAACGCATCGAAGTCGTCGAAGGCGGCGGCGCGACGCTGTACGGTACCGGCGCGATGGGCGGCGTCATCAACATCATCACCGACGGCGCGAACCGCGATCTGCTTCGCCGGCCGCGCGTCAGCATCGACAAAGACTGGCTCGGCGGCGGCGGCTTCTCGTTCGAAAACGGCACGTTCTCGTTCGAGCGCCGCTACGAAGCGAACAACTACGCGCATCCGGCGATCGGGCCGGTCCCCGCGGGCACCTCGATCAACGACGATTACAGCTCGACGGGAGCGCGTTTCAACACGCGCGGCCGCATCGGCGCACTGGGCATCGCCTTCGACGCCGGACTGCGCTCCGACCACATCGGCGCTCCGGGCGACGCGGAATTTCCGCCGCTCTCGACCACCGCGCGCGAGAACACGACCACCGGCGACGCGCGCGTGCGTCTCTCGCTCGACCGCGCGCGTTCGACGACGACGCTCGACGTGAGCGGTACGACGCTCCGCTCGGTGTTCACGTTCTTGCCGAGCGATCCGGCGGCCGCGGCCGGCAACCTGTTCGGCGGCACGACGCAGCTCTCGACCGAGGGTCGCGCACAGGTGAGCGTGCGCGACGTCGTGCGCAGCGACAGCTCCACGCTCGTCGCGGGAATCGATCTCGCGCACGGCGCCGGCCGGGTCGACGACGGCGTCACCCCGGCGTCGCTCGGTTTCGCGCAGACCGCGGCCTACGCCCAGGAAAGCCTCACCGCCAGCGGCGGCGCGCGGCTCGACCTCGGCTTGCGCGCCGAGCGCGACGGCGGCTACGGCGGGATCTTCGCGCCGTCGATCGGCGCGCGCATCCCGCTGATCGCGGGGCTCGCACTGCGGGCGAACTTCGCGTCGGCGTTTCGCGCGCCGGACATCACCGACTTGATCTTCCCGACGTTCTCGAATCCGAACTTGCGGCCGGAGCGCTCGCACGGCGGCGACCTCGCACTCGACGCGCCGGATCTGCTCGGCGGCGCCTCGCTGCGCTGGTTCGTCGAGAACGGGAACGACCTGATCGCAACCAATCCGAACTACAACTTCGCCGCGCCGACCTCGCCGGCGAATCCATTCTTGATCAACATCGAGAAGTTTTCGATCGCCGGCTTCGTCGGAACGATACGGACGCGTTCGGACCACGGCGTGAGCTCGTCGGTCTCGATCACCGACACCTACCGCGCGCTCGATCTCACCAACACCGCGCTGCGGTTGCCGCGCCGGCCGGTGATCGGCGCGAACGTCGCGCTCGAATACGCCAATCCGACGCCGGGCTGGTTCGACTCGTTCGGCTTGCTCGCGAATGCGGCCGGTCCGCACGACACGCCCGACACGGAGTTCACGCGCGTCGACGGCTACGTGCGCTTTCGGGTCGCGCGCGGTGCGCTGCTGTCACTGCGCGTGTTCGATCTGGGCAACGAACGGTACGCTGACGTCTCGGGCTTCCCGTTACCGGGCCGCACGTTTTCGCTCGAGCTCTCGACGCGTTGACGCGACTGATCGCGCTCGCCGCGCTCGTTCCGCTCGCGATGCTGATCGGCATCGCGGTCGGCGGCGCGGCGCTCGCGCCGGGCACCGTCGTCGCGGCGCTGCTGCATCCGTCGGCCGGCGGCGACGCGGCGACGATCGTCTGGCAGTTGCGCGTGCCGCGGGTCGCGATCGCCGCCACGGTCGGCGCGGCACTCGCGCTCGCCGGCACGCTCTTGCAGGCCTTGTTGCGCAATCCGATCGTCGATCCGTATCTTACCGGCGTGGCCAGCGGCGCCGGCGTATCGATCGCGATCGCCGCCACGATCGGCGTCGCACCGGTGCTCATTCCGCCGCTCGGTTTCGTCTCCGGGCTCGCGACAGCGGTGCTCGTCGCGGTGCTCGCCCGGCGCGGTCCGCGGCTCGATCCCGAACGGCTCGTGCTGGCCGGCGTCTCACTTTCCGCGTTGTTCTCGGCGATCGTGGCACTCGTGCTCGAGCGGCTCGCCCGCGGAACGGCGAGTGAAGCAATTATCGCCTGGCTGGCCGGATCGCTCGCGGGGCGCAGCTGGTCCGATCTGGGGGCCGCGACGCCCGAGCTCGTGCTCGGAACGCTGATCGGTGCGGCGACGATTCCGGCGCTCAACGTGCTGCGGCTGGGCGAAGGCCGCGCATCGGCGCTCGGCGTCGACGTTGTACGCTTGCAGTGGGCGCTGCTGATCGCTTCGACCCTGCTGACCGCTGCCGCCGTCGCGCTGGCCGGGCTGCTCGGCTTCGTCGGACTCATCGTGCCGCATCTCGCACGGCGCGTCGTCGGACCGGACCTGCGCGTGTTGGTGCCCGCCGCGATCCTCATCGGTGCGGCGCTGGTCGTTCTGGCCGATGCGCTGGCGCGGACGATTGCCGCTCCGGCCGAGATCCCGCTCGGCGTGCTGCTTGCCTTCGTCGGCGTGCCGACGTTCTTGGTGCTCTACCTGCGCGGCGCGGCGCGCGCCTATGCCTGAGCTCGTTCTGGATCGCGTCGCGATCGAACGTGGCGGACGCACGCTGCTGCGCGATGTGTCGCTCGCGCTCGACGGCGGCGTCGTCGCGCTCATCGGTCCCAACGGCATCGGCAAGACGACCCTGTTGCGCACGATGGCCGGCGTCCTCGCGCCCGCGCAGGGATCGGTACGGCTCGACGGCGTCGCCGTACGCGCGCTCGACACGCGCGCTCGCGCGCAACGGATCGCGCTGGTCGAACCGACCGAACCGGTGCTCGCGGCGCTCGTCGTCGAGGATGCGGTCGCGTCAGCGCGTTTCCCGCACCATCGCTGGTGGGAATGGGAAGCGACGCAAGCCGACGAGCTTGCCGTCGGCGATGCGCTCGCGCGTGCGGGCCTGGCCGGCCTGCGTGCGCGCGAGATCGGAACGCTATCGGCCGGTGAACGGCAGCGCGTTTGGATCGCGCTTGCGATCGCGCAGCATGCCGGGGTGGTACTCCTGGACGAGCCGACGTCGCACCTCGACCTGCGCGCGTCGGTCGAAACGCTGCGTTTGGTGCGCGAGCTCGCCGCCGCCGGCGCGCTGGTCGTGTGCGTTCTGCATCAGCTCGAAGAAGCGGCGGCGTTCGCCGATCGCGTCGTCATCGTCGGCGACGGCGGCGTCGTCGCCGACGGACCGCCGGCTTCCGCGATCACGACGGCAACGATCGAGCGCGCGTACGGCGTCACGCTGACGGTCGAACACCGAACCGAAGGTCTCGCCTTCCACCGCAACCGTCTGTCATCCTGAGCCTGTCGAAGGACGGCCGCGCCCAGCGTTTGTCGATCCTGAGCGAAGTCGAAGGATCGACAACGGCGCCCTGCGCGAACACCTAGCCGCGGCACGAACCGTTGCGCTTCGACGAGCTCAGCGCAACGGTTAGCGCGGCATGATGACGACAGGCGGTCCTCCTTCGACAAGCTCAGGATGACAACGGACTAGAACTTCACCAAGACTTGGGCGGCGAGGCTCTGCATTGCGCCGTGCAGCGCGCCGGCTTGATCCGCCCAGACCGGGTGGTTCGAGTGATCGGCCCGCCCCTCGACCCGGAACGCAACCGCTGCCGACGGCGCGTACGCGAAGGTCAGCGTCGACTCGCCCCACTGCTGATCGAAGCCGGTCCGATAGCCGCCGCGGTCGTTGAACGTCTCGCTGCGCAGCGTCGCCGAGAGTTTGGCGTTGAACTGGTACTGTGCGTACCCTGCCACACCGTTCCACGTCGCGATTCCAAGTGGGCCGCCCAGTGGCATGCCGGTCGAAACCAGTAGCGGGACCGCGGTCTGGCGCGCGCTGTCGAAGTTCGCGATAAGGGTGAGCTTGGGCGTCGCGTGATACGTTCCGACGACGTCGATCAGCGCACGATGGCCGGCCGGTGAGTCGCCAGTCGCCGACCACATGCTGTCCGAGTAGCGCTCCATCCCCACATAGCCTTGCGCGGCTACCGAGATGATGCTCCCGTTGTAAGCGGCTCCCAGCTCGGCGGTCTTCGGTCCACCCGGACCTTTGAGGTTGTCCCAGCCATTGTTGACGCCGGCGATCAGCGAGATCAACGAATTGGGTGAATAGGTCACCCTCGCACCAGTATGGGTGAATGGTATCGCGTAACCGAAAAGGATCGAGCGCGACAGGTTCGTGTCGGCCGGATCGTCGATGACTTCTG
>Ga0182024_10009441_pt1 | contig 20164 bp, 20 predicted proteins | sample P32metaG_FD_120480 | JGI IMG/M metagenome (GOLD analysis project Ga0182024, IMG submission 120480) | Permafrost microbial communities from Stordalen Mire, Sweden - P3-2 metaG (Illumina Assembly) | ecosystem: Environmental > Terrestrial > Soil > Wetlands > Permafrost | place: Sweden: Stordalen... | reverse complement strand
TGCTGGCCGCCTCGCCGGTCCTCTTTTGGCAGTTATGGCGATTCATCACGCCGGGGCTCAAGGCGCGCGAGCGCAAGTACATCATCCCTTTCGTCACGGCGTCGCTGGTGTTCTTCGTCTCGGGAATGACCGTGGCGTATTTCAGTTTCGGACACGCCATCCAGTTCCTCGAGTCGATCGGTGGGAAGTCGCTCTTGACCGAGTACAACCCCAATCAGTATCTGACGCTGTTCTTGTTGATGATGTTCATCTTCGGCGTGACCTTCGAGTTCCCGGTGGTGCTGGTCGCCATGGAGATGGCCAACATCGTGACGCCGAACCAACTGCTGCACTTCTGGCGCTACGCCCTGATCGCCATCACGATCGCCTCGGCGGTCTTCACCCCCAGTGGCGATCCGCTCTCCATGTTGGCTCTGGCGCTTCCGCTCACGGTGTTCTATTTCGTCGCGATCGGCGTCGGCAAGCTGTTGAAGAAGTGAGCGACGGCGAGTATCGCGGTCGGTTCATCAACGGCCTGGCGTTTGGACTCGACCGCTTCCAGGTGGACGCGCTGGACGCCGTGGATGAGCACGTGAACGTGCTGGTGAGTGCGCCGACCGGCTCCGGGAAAACGCTGATTGCCAATTACGCCATCGGCCGTATCTTCGAACGAGGGGAGCGGGCCTTCTACACCACGCCCCTCAAGGCGCTCTCGAATCAAAAGTACGGCGAGTTGTGCGCCCTGTACGGGGAACGTCGCGTCGGACTGCTCACCGGGGACGTGTCGATCAACGCCGGCGCCGAAGTCGTGGTCATGACCACCGAGGTGCTGCGCAACATGCTGCTCACCGAGTCAGACCAGCTGCGCACGTTGGGCCTCGTCGTCCTCGATGAAGTCCACTATCTGCAAGATCCCTTTCGCGGAGGGGTCTGGGAAGAGGTCATCATCCTCACGCCGGCAGCCGTGCGTTTCGTCGCTCTCTCGGCGACGATCGGCAACGCCAATTTCATCGGGGAGTGGTTCGCCGAGGTTCGCGGACCCACGGCCATCATCGTGGAGAACGAACGCCCGATTCAATTGCATAATCACTTGGCGGTCGTGCGTCGCGGGCAGCCCCACGTCGAGATCGTCGACCTGCTGGACGGACCACGACTCTCAGACGACGCCCGGCGCATCGACCAGTTGATGAAGGCCACCAGAAAGTTCCGGCCCGGACCGAAGTGGAAGGGACCCAAGACCAGCGCCCCGCCGCCCCCCTTTCGCGCGCCGCGACGCAGCGAACTGCTTCAAACGCTCGAGCGCGAGGACCTGCTGCCGGTCATCGTCTTCATCTTCTCGCGGGCCGCCTGCGATGACGCCGCCCACCAGTGTCGCCGGGACGGACTCATGTTCACCACGCCCGACGAGCGACGCGACATCGAGGCGATCGCCCAGTCGCGACTCCTGGACTTCTCCGATGACGATTTGCGGGCCCTGGAGTACGCCGACTTCATCGACTGCCTGCGTCGAGGACTAGCCATGCACCACGCCGGGATGGTCCCCGCCTTTCGCGAGATCGTCGAGGCCTGCTTCGAATTGAACCTGCTCGCGGTCGTGTTCGCCACCGAGACCCTGGCCCTGGGCGTCAACATGCCGGCGCGTTCCGTAGCGCTGGAGAAGTTCTCCAAGTACTCCGACGCCGGTCGAAAGTTCCTCACCAGCGGGGAGTTCTCGCAGATGACCGGACGCGCCGGTCGCCGAGGACTCGACGATGAGGGTCACGCCATTGTCTGTTTCGCCAACGAGGTCGCGCTCGTGGACGTCGGCCGCGTTGCGCTCGCCCCACCGTCCGACCTGCACTCGTCGTTTCGACCGACCTACAACTTCACCGCCAACCTGATCAACCACTTCGAGTACGACACGGCGCTCGAAGTCGTGCAGCGCTCCTACGCCCAATTCGAGGCTGACCATCGACCGACCGGCAACAAGCGCCCCCTCGGCGACCAGATGGTCGCGCGCCATCACGTCCTCGAAGAGCTGGGCTACGCCGACGGTTGGCATCTCACGACGCGGGGTCAACTCCTTCGCTCCATCTATCACGAGTGCGATCTCTTGATCGCCGAGTCGATCACCAGCGGTCTCTTCGAGGGTCTCGAACCGGCGCAACTGGCCGGACTGCTGTCCTGTTTCGTCTTCGAGTCCAAGCGCGCAGGTCGGGCGGCGAACGCCTCGCGACAGGTGACCACCAAGAAGCGGCGCACGCTGAACGACCGACTCGGTCAACAGCGCCGCGGCGACCTGAATGACCGGCTTTCCGAGATCAACCTCACCGCGGCCGCCATCCAAGAGATCGAGCGGCGCTTCAACGTGCCCGGAGCCAAAGAGCCCGACGGCAAGTTCGCCACCACCATTGCGGCTTGGGCCCGCGGGGCCTCCCTGGGCACCGTGCTAGACCTCGCCGACGTCGAGGTCGGTCAGACCTCGCCGGGGGACTTCGTGCGCAACGCCAAGCAGGTGGCCGATCTGTGCGAACAGTTGGCCCGGATGAGTGATCTCACCTCGGTCGCCGACGTCGCGGCCCAGGCCCGTGACGCCGTCCTTCGTAGTGTGGTGGCGGGCCATTCCAGCGTCCACCCCCTCGCCTGATTTCGCCTCTAGCCTCGAGAGTCCATGCACGCCTACGTCGCCGAAGAGTTCACCGAGAGCGAAATCGCGGTCCTTCGTCGGTATTTCACGAACCTCGAAGGTCCGGTCTTCGCCCTGGTCAACCTGCCCGAAGTCGTCAAGGGAGCGCTGTTCGCGCGCTACTCACGATCCTCTAAGAGCCTGCGCCGACTCTTCCTCGACGAGTTCGTCGGCGACCTCGACCTTTCGGGCGACACGTCGATCGACGCGACCGTCGGACTGGACCGCGCCGACGAGCTCTACCAGAGGATCTTCGTCGAGTACGGCGACGACTCGGTAGCCCAGTTGGGCGGCGTCCACTTGGCCTGTGAACAGGCGAGCAACGTGCTCACCAAGGTCCTGGAGTGGGGCCGCCTCATGAGCTACCTCGAGCAGTCGACGCGCTATCTCGGCTACGACCGACGATTTCACAACGGTCACTACCGCTTCTATCGCGATCACGACCTGCTCGAATCGCGGTTTGGCGCGCGCTACATCGGCGAGATGGACCGCATGTTCGATACCTACGCCGAACTGTTGCCGATCCTCACCGAGTGGCTCACCAAGAAGTTCCCGAAGACCGCCGAGGACACCGATTTCGTCTACCGTCAAGCCATTCGCGCCAAGGCCCTCGACGCCACGCGCGGCCTGTTGCCGGCCAGCGCCCTGTCCAATCTCGGGATCTACGCCTCGGGCCAGGCCTATGAATCGTTGCTCTTGCACATGCGCGCCCATCCCCTCCTCGAAGTCCGTCTCTACGCTCAGCTCATGCTCGACGAACTGGTGAAGGTGATCCCGTCATTCCTCAAGCGAGTCGACGTGCCCGAACGCGGCGTCGCGTGGTCGACCTACATGGCCGACACGAAGAGCGCCACGCGCGATCTGGTGGACTCGATGTGGGCGACGGTCGTCGAAGACGAACCGACCGAACAGGTGCGACTCATCTCGTTCGACCCCGAGGGCGAGACGCGGGTGCTGGAGGCGATTGTGTTCGGCAATTCGACGGTCTCGCACGACGAGGCCCGCAAACGAGTGGACGCGATGTCGAGCGACGAGCGCGCCACGTTGATGAGCACCTACGTGGGGAAACGCCAGAATCGTCGCCACCGTCCGGGGCGGGCCTTCGAACGCACGGACTACCGGTTCGAACTGGCGACCGATTACGGCGCCTTCCGCGACTTACAGCGCCATCGACTCCTCACCATCGAGTGGCAGCCCCTCACCGCCGAACTCGGCTACGACGTGCCCGAGGTCATCGTAGAGGCTGGTCTCGCCGAACGCTTCGAGGAGTCGTTGCGACGCTCGGCCGATCTCTACTACGACCTACGACGCGAGTTCCCGGAACAGGCGCAGTACGCGGTGGCGCTGGCCTTTCGCATTCGCTACGTCATGCAAATGAACGCCCGCGAGGCGATGCACCTGATCGAGCTTCGCTCCAGCCCCCAGGGCCATCCGAACTACCGTCGCGTCGCTCAAGAGATGGCTCGGCTCGTGCGCGACGTCGCCGGTCACGGGATGATCGCCGACGCCATGAAATACGTCGACTTTTCCGACACCGACCTCGAGCGACTCGAAGCCGAGCGCGCCGCGGAGCGAAACCGCCACAATCGCTAGTTTTTCCCGTCCTTAGACATTGTTTATGCCAATTGGCGTCACTTCAGGCCCAAAAGGCTCTACAATGCCAGCGCTATAGAAGAGGGATTTATGTCTAGTGACGGCAACACCAAAGAAGAATTCGACGAGGAAGAGATCGCCGACGGCTTTGACGAAGAGATTATTGGCGAAGAAGACCTCGACGACGTCGAGGATGTGGAAGACGTCGAGGACGTCGAGGACGTCGAAGACGTCGAGGATCTTGAAGTGGACGCCGTGGTCGATGTTGAGGACGTCGAAGAAGCAGAGGATGAGGACGTCGTACCCGAAGTAGTGGTGGTCGAAGACGACGACGTGGTCGACGATGCCGACATTGAATTGGCGCTCGACGAGGTTCTGGCCGAGACCATCCGGCGCACCTCGACGCCTGAGGACGATGAAGAGGCGCCCGGTGAAGTGGACACGTTGGTCGATCCGGCCGAGACCATATTGCCCCGGCAGGATGACGAATTCCGCTGCGCGTCGTGTCGACTATTGAAAAAGACCAGCCAGCTCTCGGACCGAGCACACATGCTCTGTCGTGACTGTGTCTGAGACGCGGCGACTCTTCATCCGATCACTGCCTAGAAGCTGACGTGCACGTCCTACAACCGAGCGAGGTTACAGACGAACTCCACGCGCTCTGGGGGCACGCTCACAAGCGACTCATTAGTCATCGCGGCGGCCTCGAGCTCTACCACACGATTCGACGTGACGTGGAGGACGACGAGTTGCTCGCGCACGTCGTGGCCCGCGGCGCGGTGTGGACCATCGCCGACGGCCAGGCGATTCTCGGATTCGCGCTCGTACGCGACGAAGTCGTGGAGTGCCTCTTCGTCGATCATCAACGACGTCGCGAACACGTCGCGACCGAACTGTTGAATGCGCTGGTGGCGGGGGAGATCCCACCGAAGGACGGCTACGCGTTGCCGGGGGACCGTGGGATGAAGTCCCTGTACGAGTCCTTCGGTTGGAAGGCTCGCCTCCTTACGATGCGCGGCGAGTAGGCGGACGACGCGTCGTGGGGCGACGCGCGAGTCTGGTCGGTGGCGGCGGTGGCGGCACCTTCATGCCAAGCAGCTTCGCCAACTCGGGTATGGCGCCGGCGTGGTGGATCGCGTCGGCCTTGCACGACTCGTCATTCGGAATGCCCTGCGGCTTCACGTTGCGACGTATTGAGGTGTCAATCGTCAACGCGACGATCTCTTTCCAGAGCGTCGGGTCGGCGTCGGCGCTGAGGGCTTCAGAAGTGATCGCCACGACCTTCGCCGCCATATCCGCGCTCACGCGCGTCGACATGTCGGGCGGACGAGCGACGAGCGCGAGCGCTTCTTTTACGTTCTTCGTCTCAATGGCCGTGTCGAGTTTGGCGTTCCACTGCGTTCGCAGGTGCTCGAGTCGCGCGGTGAGAGAGACCTGAAGTTCCTTCAGTTGCGTGCGAGCCTCGTCATCCAAGGAGACCATCTTGGCCGACGTGACGACAGCTCGAAGGTCACGCAGGCGAGTTTCGCGACCGGCCCCGATGGCACCCGCCGCGCGGTCTTTCCAGAGCGCGAGGTTGGTCTTGCCCAACAGCTCCTCGGCGATTCGCTCGATCGTGGTGGCGTCGATGGTCGGACGACCCTGGGTGGTGGCGTTCTTGTTCTGCTCCGCGACGGCGGCGCGCACCGAGGGCATGCCCCCGCGCAGCAGCTGCTCGGCGACGGGCAGTTGCTCCGGCGAAAGTGTGGCCAGCAACGAGTTGCGATGCGTCGTGGTCATCGGGGGCTGGACGGGACCAGCGGGACGTTCGGGGCGCGGTGGGCGAGTCCCTCGCGCGGGACGTTCGGGGCGCGCACTGCGGGCCGGTCGCTCGCCGGGCGTCGACGTTGCGGCGTCTCGGTCGCTGGGAACCCTGGGGGGTCGCTTGGTCCGCTCGGGACGTGCCGGTGCATCGCGCCCCTCCGAACCTTCAGATTTTGGCGGTCCACTCTCGCGACGAGCGGGCCCGCTCTCGCGGCGTCCCGGTCCTGATTCGCGCCGACCGGGCCCACCTTCACGTCGACTCGGTCCGCCTTCTCGACGCGCGTCCGTGCCTTCTCGACGCGATCCACCGCGACCCTTCGGGGCGTAGGTCACGACGACGTCCGGCCCGGACTTCACGCTGGGAATGAGTTCGAGGCGTTCGTGGCGGGGATCGACCGGTGAAGCGGTCTTGGGCGCCATGACCGAGAGGATCTCAATGCCCTCCATGTACTGTTCGACGTCGGCGCGATAGACGTTGCCCACGACCGGTCCGCCGGGCACCAGCGACGAGTCGAGGACACCCTTGGGCAGCTTCGCGCCGGCCGCGCGCCACGTCGCCACGTCGCCGTTCAGACTCGTGATTTCAATCTCAATACGACGCGACATAGGGTCTCCAATCTAGCCGCTCGTTCATAATCAAACATTTCGTCCGCATTTAGGTCATTTTTAGTTTGAGTGCCTAGCATGTCCGAATGAACGATCTACCCGATGACGGCGCCGAACAGACGCCGAGCGAGGTCGTGGCGACCGATTCGGTCGAGGTGAATACTCCATCAGTCGATGCGACTCCCGCGGACGCCAGTCGCGAGGCTCCAATGTCGCCGACACCGGCGGCGGCGACCATCGGCGACGTGGTACCACTTTCGTCGCAGCCGTCCGTTCGCCCGGCCAAGCGTTCTCTCTGGTCAACGCGGGTGTCGTTGTTGTTGGTGGCGGCCCTGGTGGGCGGCCTGACCGGCCACTACGCGTCGACGTCCAACACCGGACCCGGGGGAGTGACCATCGACGCCGTGACCAACAAGCCCGGAGCGGGCTACCTGCCCGGCGGCATGAGCATTCCAAAACTGATCAACAAGGCTCTGCCGTCCATCGTGTCGATCGACGTCAAGGGTCAGGGCCAAGAGGATCAAGGCACCGGCATGGTCATCACGAACAACGGGCTAGTCATCACTAACAACCACGTGATCGCCGCCGCGGTGAACGGCGGAACGATCACCGTCACGCGTACCGGTTCCACCAAGGCGTTGCCGGCGACACTGATAGGGACCAACCCCATCGACGACGTGGCCCTCATCCGCATCAACAACATCACGGGATTGACGCCGGTCACCTTCGGTGACTCCAACGCTCTGGTTGTGGGTGACGCCGTCGTGGCCATTGGCAACGCGCTGGGACTGGCCGCGGGCACGCCCACCGTCACGTCGGGCATCGTGTCGGCGCTCGGTCGCACCGTCACCGCCGGTTCGAGCAGTTCGAGCGAAACACTCGACAACATGATCCAGACCGACGCCGCGATCAACCCCGGCAACTCCGGTGGCCCGTTGCTCGATTCGAGCGGTGACGTGATCGGCATGAACACCGCGGTGGCCGGGTCCTTGCCTGACGGAACGAGCGCCCAGAACATTGGCTTCGCCATTCCCGACGCCACGATTGAATCGCTCTTGAAGCAGCTGCGCGCCGGGGAGAGCGTCGTCAATCACGGGGCCTTCATTGGCGTGGAGATCACCTCGATGACACCTTCGTTGCAACAGGAATACGGCTTCACCGTTTCGGCGGGCGCGGTCGTGATGAGCGTTATATCGGGTACCGGCGCCGCGGCCGCCGGGGTGAAGCAGGGCGACATCATCGTGGGTATCAACAAGACGACCGTCGGCAGCGCTCAAGACGTGGGCAGTATCGTCTCGGCGCTGCGACCGGGCGACGTCGTCGCCTTGCACGTGGTGCGCGGCAAGCGACACCTCACGATCAACGTGACGCTGGGCACTCAACCCAAGAGTTAAGCCAGGGTCGCCAGACCGCCGTCGACCGGAAGAATGACGCCCGTGATGTAACTCGCCGCCGGTGACGCGAGAAATATCGCCGCCCCCGCCATATCGGACGGCTGTCCGATGCGCTTCATCGGTGCCGCTTTGGCAATCTCGTCGCCGTGCGCTTCCAGGGTCGAGCGCATCATTCTCGACGGGAACGGTCCCGGAGCGATAGCGTTCACCGTGATCTTCGGGGCCATGGTCTTGGCGAGGTGTCGCGTCAGTTGATGCACCGCGGCCTTGGAAGCGGAGTAGGCGAACGTGTCCATCGACGGAACGTGGATCCCGTCGATCGAGCCGATGTTAATCACCCTCGACGGGTTCGCCGCCGTGCCGTTGGCGTCAAGCAGTGGTCGCAAGAACTTCGTCAAGTGAAATACGCCCTTCACGTTCAGCGAAAGCACTCGCTCCCAGGCCTTTTCGTCGTAGTCGTCCAAGGGAGCGCCCCAGGTGGCGCCGGCGTTGTTCACGAGGACGTCGAGGTGGTCTTCGCGCGCGGCGATCTCGTCCGCCAGGCGTTGACACTCAGCCTCACTCGACAGGTCCGCCGGCAATGAAGTACACGAACCGGACGCCGAGAGCTCCTTCGCCAAAGCGTCACCGACGTCGGCCTTGCGCGACGATATGTAGACCGTCGCCCCGGCCCCCACGAAACCTCGCGCGATCATCTCACCGATGCCGCGAGTTCCGCCCGTTACCAGTACGACCTTGCCACTGACGTCAAAAAGAGAACTCATTTGCGAAGTGTAAACCACCGCGCGCGTCCTTTTTCAGCTCACCACTACACGAACGACGGCAGCGCGATCCGCGGACGGGGGAGTTCGGGGTGCAGTGCGTGGGCGAGCACGAGCGCCTCCTCCGCGTCGTGGGCCTCCACGATTACCTGGGACATGCCCTTGAACGGGTCACCCCACAAGACTCGAAACTTGACCGGACCCAGGGGGCCCCGATTAGTTGATGACGCGAAGGTTCGTCACCGCGACGGCGACCACGTCGGTCTGGGGAGCGACGACGTACTGGGAGTGAATCGCCCAGACACCGTTGTCCGGGAAGTTGAACGCGCACTCGGCCTGGCTCTGATTAATCCATTGAAAGTGGCACACAATATTCGAATCGTTGGTGCTCGCCGGCGCGACCGCGAACATTCTGATCAGGCCCGTCGTAACTCCCGGCAAGACGTCCACGATCACGTTGAACGGACCATTGGAAACCGACGGCGGCGCGCTGTTGTCGCTGTAGTCAAAAGAGAGGAGAACGGTGCCGTTTCCACTGTCGGCCACGGCCGGAATCGCGATGATCCCGATGCTGGATGCCACAAGCAAGGCAGCACAAAGTAGCCGACGCATACCGAGCAGTATAACAGCGGATTACCACTATAACGCCGATAATGTACGTTATGTAAAGTAAAGTTCGTATTCGCAATGAGAGAATTTTTGCACCGTCGCAACATTCCCAATGACTAAATCGTAATCCCCATCAAAGTAGTTTCGTAGTACTGATGCGCTCTCACATCACCCTCTCTCCAAAACAGCTGGGCCTCGCCGTGCTCGTCGTTGCACTTGGCGGAGCAGTCGGAACATTGATTCGAGATTTGTCTTCAAAAATTAATCTTTACGGAGAACCTCCGAGGCCGGGTGTCTTCTATCTACCTGATTGGACGCATCAGATTCCATGGGTGTTGCTCGCCCTCAACACCGTTGGTGTCTTCGTGGCGACGGACCTCCTTCGACACCGTTTGAAACACCACGATCCGAACGATCCGATGCGATTACTCCTGGTTACGGGTTTTCTGGGAGGCTTGACGTCGTATTCGGGCCTTTTCGTCGATCTCGCGGCAATCTGGCACCTCACCATAGGAGGTTGCCTTTTAGTGGCCGCAATGGCCCTTCTGAGCGGCCTCTTTGCGGGCTTCCTCGGATTAGGTCGACATCGGCGAAAAACATGACGCTCTTGCTAGTTTCGATTGCCGGCGCCGTCGGTTGCGTGGTGCGTTACCTATTCGAATATGGAGTTCGGCGCAATCATCCGACGAGCCGGCCATGGGCCACGGTCGCAGCGAACGCGTTAGGCACGGGCATCGCCGGCTACGCGGCGTATCGACTGGTTGGCACCAATCAAGATCACCTACGCACGATTGTGTTGACTGGTTTTTGTGGGGGATTGACCACGTTCTCGTCGGCACTCGCGGTACCAGTTATTCTCCAGCGCGAGCACCACTGGGGTTACGCGGCTGCGCTAATTACCACTACCCCACTGCTTTGCGCGGGAATGTTCTTTTTTGGAATGTCACTCGCCCGTTGACGCCACAGCATCGGCGGCGGGCACTCCCCCACCCTTCCAATTGCATCGTGCGTGCGGGTTCACGTCGGACCGAAGATTAAAACCCGTGGCTTTGTGCATGATCGTCAACATACTTCGAGGTTTCCTCAAAGGATTCGAAGATCTCGAAGAGCGGCCATGGCTTGGTCTGTTTACCTTTCCAAACAAGGTGGATATGTGCACGGGTGCCATCCCGAAGTCCAATGAGAACTTCATCACAAGATTGGCAGCGTGCCAGAATACCGTCGACACGTCCGTTCAGCGGATGACCATCTTCGAGTTCAAGCTCTATCTGCCGCTTCATTGATTCTCGCTGATGGTCCTCTGCGGATCTTTTAACCCTCAAATCCCACCAGGGTTCAGGAAACTCAAAGTCGCCGGGAACGGTCACGTCATTCATGATGCCAGTTTTGGATTCGCCACTCTGAGAATGTGTGGATCGGCCCTCCGGAACCGATGTTTGGGGCGCCACCGCCATCCGATCAGCGATGCGGTGCTCAAGCCATTGATTATTTTGAAACGTTGCCGACACCATCAAGGACAAGGATCTGTCGAAATGGTGTTGATGCATGTTTGCAAGGTGGACCTTGATCCTCGTTGACAGTGATGGACGAATCAAACGTTCCTACAATCTGGCGATACGCACCGGTGCCCGAGTCCGCGACGATGGTTACGCTCCCCTTAACCTTGAAATAGTCCGAACAATTAGCGGAATACAATGGCTCGCGCGCCGTTTCCGCCACGAGCTTTGCATCCAAGATTGCGAGATTTAACTTAAACGTTCCCTTCGTCAAGTGGAGAGTCAACTCAGTGTTGTCCTGACTCGATGCAGCGGGTCCGTAGTCTGCGATATCACCGCTCATGATTGCCACGAACTTCGGACCATCTGTATTCACCGCGAATACAGTTAAATGCTCTGTCCGTTTTGGGGTGGAGGCCCCGGCAGCAATCGCGCTCAAACTTGCCACGACAATCAATGTTGCGAGAATTAGCACGGCGACTAAACGCCTGCCAGTTAGGGATATTTCGTGCATTGCGCGCCTACGCCTTCAAAAGTGTGGTTTCTCCTGAACATAATTCGTTGCTCACTTACCATCCATGGGGGCAAACCCCGAGACTCTAGGACCTCACGAGACTTCGATCGTCCTAGGACGGTCAACTAGATGGGGGTTAATCCATTGGCTGAGTTTCATTCCAAGTCTCGATCCGCCAGTCGGAGAATGTTGACGTCGGCCCTCCGACACCAACAATTTCTGGATCGCCAAGAACTGATATCTCAAACTGGATTGACGGTCGTCTTCACGCTAGAAAGGACATTGCGATGTCGTATTCAGTCCGTCCTCTCAGCGCATCTTCGTGGGACGCCTTCGCGGAACTCGTCGAGCGAAATAACGGGATCTATGGCGGCTGCTGGTGCATTTCTTACCACCCCGAGTGCGGCCAAAGGGAGCTCAATTATCGCGAGGCTAAAGAAGACCGAGTAAAGACAGGACGAGCTCACGCGGCACTTGTTTACGACGAACGCGGGAAAGTACAAGGCTGGTGCCAGTACGGCAGTCCCGAAGAACTCTCGAATATCAAGCACAAGCGCGAGTACGACAAAGACGCGCCGCCCCTTCCGGAGTGGCGGATCACTTGCATCTTTGTGGACAAGAAACATCGCGGGCAGGGCGTCGCTCGCACGGCACTGGAAGGCGCACTCAGTCATATCGCTCAAGCGGGTGGCGGGCTCGTCGAGGCGATCCCGGAAGTGACTGACGGTCGCGAAGCGCAAGGCCGTTTCTTGTTCAGCGCCACTGTCGAGCTCTTCGACCAATATGGATTTAGTCGAGGTCGACAGGTTGGCAAGCATGCATGGATAATGAGCAAAGAGGTTGATCCGGCCTAAACGCCCAAGCCTTTGGACAGGCATAAATCGATCTTGCTGAACAGTGAGCTAGTTTCGCGACTTCGCCAGAGTTTGACTAATCAAACGCCGGTAGGTGGTTGCACACCTGTTGCGTCGGACAACGGTGCTCAATTCGGCCCTTACGCTTTCGACGATTATCCGTGAGCGTCCCTGAGTCCGCTGCAAGGGATGCCTGAGCACCCAGGAATCGACGTGTCGTCGGCAATAGAGGTACGGATGTGATATATCCTGCTGTCGAATGGGCTTTCTCACTTGCTGTGATGTGTGGTCACAAGTGTTTTCGTCATGACTGGTAGGCCAGATCCGCCGCCTTCAACAAACGAGTCGGAGCCGCGAAAAAGTGCGTCGAGCGACGTCGTCGACGCCGAGCGAGCCGCTGAACGAATCGCTCTTGGAAAAGCATTGGAGAATCGAACCGACGACATTGTCCGCTGGTGTCAGGAGGAGTTCGCAAAGCATTCGGGGGCCACGCTCGAAGAGGTGTCTGTGGCGCAGGCCGGATGGGCTACCACGTCGCTGGCGGTGCATTCGATCGCCAACTGGCTCAAGAGCGGAGTTTCGGCAAATCTTCTTGATCGCGAAAAAATTGCCTCGTTAGGAAAAGCGGCGGCACGGCGGCGAAGGTCACCTGTGTTGCCAGCCCAAACCAACGAAGAGCTAGATACTGGTCTCGGAGCGGGTCTCCTCTCGCAAACCGAGTCGCCTTTGCAGTTGTCGGTCGCTCTCATCACCCGGCTCAACCTCTGGTGGAGCGAAGCCACTCGCGCCGTACTGACCGAGGAGGCCAGTCGATTGAAGATCGGCGCCGCCACGCTGGACGAATCGTGCGAAATGGTGGTAAAGAGCTGTCACTCGAGTCTGGTACGAATGGCGAAGCAGTTCGACGCAGAGTTCAAGGCTCTTTACGAGCGGCTGTCAAACCTTGCGCTCCACGACTCGCTGACGGGCCTGGTCAATCGCGCCACGTTGATCGAATGGCTCGACCGAATCATTGCTCGATTGGCGCGCCAGCCCAGCGGGATAGTCGTGGCCTTCATGGACTTGGACAACTTCAAAGAAGTGAATGATGTTTACGGACATGCCTGCGGGGACGATGTGCTCGTTGAGCTGGCGTCGCGTCTGCTGGCCCAGATGCGCCCTTCGGACATGGTCGCCCGCATTGGCGGCGACGAGTTCGTCGCTGTTTTCGCCGACCTGTCCGATCCGCTCGACGCCGCCCAGAAGCTGGCAGAGCGCTTGCACTCCATCGTCACAGAGCCCGTGAGAGTCAATGGAATCGATCTTCACATGACTATCAGCATCGGGATCGCCGTCGTACTGGGACCCGGGTGCCATTCCGATGAGGTCCTCGCTCAGGCCGACGCGGCCATGTACTCGGTGAAGAAGACAGGCCTTAACAAGATCATCACCGTGGAAGGTGGACCCTCGGTTCGACCAGTGTAGACCTGGCAATTTGGCCATTCTTTTCTGCAGATCGATGGGCGTAGGGAAGACTCATCGTTAGGAAGGTTGGTGATGCAATGTGATCAAGGAACTCAATGACATGCCTCAAGGAGTCATTGGATTTGAAGCTACTGGCATGCTCAAGGCTGAGGATTATCGAGACGTCGTTCTACCTGCCCTCGAAGTCGCGGCGGCAAGAGGCGATGTCCGATTCGTCATTGTGATGAACGATTTCGACGGAATGACAGGCGGGGCTCTTTGGCAGGACTTGAAGATGGGCGTTGAGCACCTTCGAGCCTGGAAGCGCATTGCGTTGGTGACCGATATCGGGTGGATGCATCAACTCACTGACCTCTTTGGTTGGATGACTCCGGGAGAAACGAAGACCTTCCCGATCGCTGAGCGGGACGCGGCTATCGCCTGGGTCGCCCTCTAACTAATGAAGATTCCTGCACTATGTCAAATTGACAACTGAAACTCATCGACGCGCTCGACGATCTGGAAGCCGAGGAGTTCGTTGATCGCAATCATCCGTCTGTTCTCGTTCGCGTTCCAAGTCTCGAGTCGAAGAGCTGCCGGAACTTCCCGGCGTAGGTGCCGAAGGTTGGCGATCTTTACGGCGAGGCCGAGGCGGTGGCCGCGATGTTCCGGTTCGACGATGGTGTTCCACTGCTCCGCGACACTGGGTTCTTGTTTCCAAACTCCGATGTCGGTGAAGGCGACCAGGTTTCCTCGTTGATCGACGGCACCCGCAGCAAGACGTCCCCGTCCTGAGTGGAAGGCATCGTCTTCCTTCTCACGCCAGCGCGAGGCATCCCATACTTCGGCCTCCCACGACCGGTCACCGTGTGGCGTGTCCGTTGACATGCGACCCACGAGCCTCGCGACGCCTTCAACGAGATGGTCAGGAGCGCGGTCAACCCAGGTGACTAATTCGTAGCCGTTATCGCGTTCGTCAATCTTGGCCTTCACAAGGTTCTCGAGCTCACTCTCGTCGACCATCGTCAGCTCGAGTTCACGACGCAGCCGCGACAGTACACACCTTGCGCCCAACGCGAGTGAGAATCCACACCCTCGCGACTCTTCACTCACAGGAGACCCCACTGTCCACACTGCGCTCGTCCGGCCCTCACTCCGAATGAAAGCGAGAATCTCCTTTGCGAATGCTGTACCGATGCCTTGTTTCCTCCGTGACGGGAGTACCGAAATCGAGACTGTGGCATTGGAAGTGTTGTCTCGCGAGGGCAGGCGTACGGTCCCATAGGCGACGTCGGCACCATCGTCGACGGCCACGAAGTGGGCGTAGCGCGCGGAACGCTGTTCCCCACGGAGTTGATGCAGGACCTCTTCGAGCGAGCCCGCAACAAGTCCTGGGTGATCGATGGGGACACACTTCGAAGCAAGCGCAAACCATCGCTCCGCTCCGGCCGGGTCCCTAATTCGCTCCAGTCTTGTCACCTTGGGAGATTATTCGACAAGTCGAATTGCTGGCGTTCGCCCGGCCGAACACCGCGTCATAAATCTGGCCAGCCAGGACATCTGATGGGGTGACAGTCGTATCCACAATGAGGTCATAGATCATTTCGCGGTGGACAATTGGGGCGGTACCGGAGGCGAAACCGAGATACCGATCGCCACGAGCAGTCTCACGATGTATGAGTTCGTCGATGTCACACGTCACGCCGACCCATATTGCGTTAGTCAGCGTGCTCAGTGCCTGCTCGCGGATGACCGCGTCGAGGATCACGTGATCGATGACTAAGTCGATGCCTGCGTTATTCATCGCGGCCCAAAACTCGTGGGCGAGCTTCATAACTTTGTGAAATGCGTCCCCGTATTCCGGAATCCACGACGGCGCAGGTCCGACTCCGGCCACGATGCGCATCCCTGATTCAGGCGCTGGGGAACCGTCGCTACTTGGGAAGGTGACGTGGGAGTCCGGCCATCCTCCAATGAACACGTCGAGGCCCGATGCGAATAGTGGCCGTGGCCAGAGATCTTGAAGCGCAGAGATGATTGTGGATTTTCCAGCGCTACTTGGTCCATTGAGCACAATGAGAGTCGCCGACATCCTTTAATACTGAACTACCGGTCGTCGTCTGTCAATCACCAGTGATTGGTAGCAGAACCGATGCGCTCCGACGCCGGACAGCACTTCCGCAGGGAGAAACTACGTCAAAGCGATACGCACTTCCCCACAGCAAATACGCGCTGGGTCGGTCGCACTCAAACAGATTCAACGTCGAACCGAGCGGGTATCAGGAGGCGCGCATGGTGCCTTCGCGCAAGTAGCGCGCGTGCCATGAGAGCGCCTCCTCGATCAAGTGCGGGGTGTGCTTACCGGGGGCCGTGGCGCTGGCGCGGTCGAAGTAGTCCTGGAGCATCGGCCGGTAGTCGGGGTGCGTGCAGTTGTCGATGATCTTCTGAGCTCGCCGGCGTGGCGCCAGGCCGCGCAGGTCCGCGACGCCCCATTCGGTGATGACGACGTGCACGTCGTGCTCGGTGTGGTCCACGTGGCTGACTATTGGCACGATTGACGAGATTGAGCCGTTCTTGGCGGTCGAGGGCGTGAGGAACATCGCAATGTAGGCGTTGCGGGCGAAGTCACCCGAGCCGCCAATGCCGTTCATGATGCTCGAGCCCATGACGTGGGTGGAGTTGATGTTGCCGTAGATGTCGGCCTCGATGGCGCCGTTCATCGCCAAACACCCGAGCCGGCGTATCACCTCGGGGTGATTGCTTATCTCCTGGGGTCGAAGGATAATTCGGTCGTGGTACTCAGCGATGTTGGCGTGCAGGTCGGCCGCTCCCTCCTCACTGAGCGAGAAGGCGGTAGCCGAGACGTTGCTCATCGTGCCCGAATTCAACAACGCCAGCATGCCGTCCTGGATGACCTCCGTATACGCCGTTAGTGGATGGAACGGCCCACCGTCGAGTCCGCGAAGGACGGCGTTGGCGATGTTGCCGACGCCCGACTGCAGAGGCAGGAGTGACACGGCCAGTCGCCCTCTCTTCACCTCGTGAGCCAAGAACTCCAAAAGGTTGTCGGCGATTCGCTGCGAGATGTCGTCGACCGGTTTGAACGCCGTGTTGCGATCGGGGGAATTCGTCTCAACGACGGCCACAATCTTCTCGGGTGGACAATGCAGGTAGGGAACGCCAATGCGGTCCGACGATTGGAGGATTTGGATGGGCTTTCGATATGGCGGTAGTGCGGTGCCGTAATAGATGTCGTGCATCCCTTCGAGCGCAGTGGGCTGCCAGGTGTTCACCTCGAGGATGATGCGGTCGGCCATGTCAATCCACGTCTTGTTGTTGCCGACCGAGGACGACGGAATCAGTTCGCCGCTCGCGGTAATGCCGGACACCTCTACGACCGCGACGTCGAGGTGTCCGAAGGCGCCCTCCCAGACCATCTGCGCGACGTGCGAGAGGTGCATATCGAGGTAGTCGAGCAGACCGGCATTGATCTTGGCGCGACTCACCGGGTCAGACTGGTACGGCATGCGCATCTCGATCGCGTCGACTGCTGCGAGTGCACCGTCGAGCTCGGGGGCTGTCGACGCCCCTGTCCAGACACTCACCGCGAAGCGGTCGCCTCGTGAAGCCGCGTCTTCGACTCGTCGCACGAGCGCCCCGGGTACTTTCTTGGGATATCCCGCCCCGGTAAATCCGCTCATCCCGACGTTGTCGCCCGGTCGTATGAATTCGGCCGCCTCATCGGGCGACACGACCCGACCCGCGATTGACGCATTCTTGATTCGAGAATGGTCGGCGCGAGTCACTTCGAAAGACTAACCCTGCGGGGTTTAAGCGATCATCCTCTGATACGCCAATTGTTCATTCTCAATCATTAAATGCCGGACTCTACTTTTAACGACTCCGCCCACACCCTTTGCGAATTGGTACAAGTGTCTTTGACGTGAATTCAGTCATTTGGACATCGATCGTCAGTTATTAGTCTCAAGCAAAGTCGAACAACGCGGCCGATATGCGGGCGCCAATGAGGAGGAGCGATGAAAGAACGCACCGCACAGCTAATTTGTCGAACGCTGCTACGAGCCTTGGTGGTTGGCGCAATCTTGGAAACGGCTTGGACGATCTACATTGGCGTGATTCTGCCTCGCCAATACAGCGCGGATCACTGGGACCTAGCGTGGGTCGGACTTGACGTTGCTCAGGTGTCCATGCTCTTCGCTTGCGCGTGGGCCGCTTGGCGTCAACGCGCGGTCCTTGCTCTCTTCGCCACGGCGTTCGCGACACTGCTCATTGTGGACGCATGGTTCGACGTGACGACGGCCCGTCGGGGCAACATAACCCAGTCAGTTCTACTTGCGGTAATTGTTGAAATACCCTCGGCGCTCCTAATGCTGTGGGTGGCCCATCGCAGTTTGCAGCACTTGCCTGTCCTGCCCGCAAATGATGAGCACGTGAAAAGGTCCTAAGGCCACAGATCCGTCGCCTCCCTATTGATGGCGGGAGCACCCAGTGAGCACCAAAGACGTCGTGCAAGAATCACCGGAATGATCAAGGTTCCAGATGTGGTGCGCAATAAGGCCATTGCGGTGGGCGCCGAGGACTGGCTCAAGAATCTCCCCGAACTCATTCGTGATCTAGAGGCTCGGTGGAGCATTGAAACCGGACCTTCAATTGGAGGGGGAACAGAGTCGTATGTAGCCGAAGCAGTTGGTGAAGACGGCACTGAACTTGTTCTGAAATTAATGATTCCTCGCGGGGGTGCCACTGCTTCAATCGAGATCAAGGTCCTTTCCATCGCTAATGGAGAAGGTTGTGTCGATCTATTGATGAGCGATGAGTCATTGGGAGCACTATTGATGGAGCGACTTGGCCCAACGTTGCACGACCTGGCGCTCCCCATTGGCCAACGTCACGAAATTCTCTGTGCGGCGGTGGAGCGGCTGTGGCGACCGGCGCCGGACTGGGGTCTTCCCACGGGGGCGGAGAAGGGCGACAGGCTGATTCACTTCATCTTGAAATTATGGGAGGAGTTGAACAACCCTTGTTCTGAGCGCGTCATCGATCATGCCATTGCCTGTGCCGCCAAACGCATTGCCGGTCACGATCCGGAACGAGCTGTACTCGTTCACGGCGACGTCCATCAGTGGAATGCCTTACAGTCCAGCGACGGTTTCAAGCTGGTTGATCCGGATGGACTATTGGCCGAAGCGGAGTACGACCTAGGGATCTTGATGAGAGAAGACCCCGTCGAGCTCTTGACCGGCGATCCACGTGAGCGGTCGAGATGGCTCGCGCGTCGATGCAACTTAGACGCCACCGCAATCTGGGAGTGGGGCGTCGTGGAGCGAGTCTCGACGGGTCTTTTGTGCACGCAGGTCGAACTTCAACCGGCTGGGAGGGACATGATGATCGTCGCTGAACATATAGCTGCATTGGAATGATCCTTCACTTGTGGACGTCTCGACTCTCAACCTCCAGCAATGGGTTGCGGATCTGTCACGTCGGCCCTTCGGCACCGTTGCCGACGCTGGCTTCGTGGCGCCAATGAGACCAACGATTACTTCGCAAACAATTGCCGGCGGCACTGCCGTCTCGAGTCTTCATCGACTCCAGCAATTAACACAAAACGATGCTTTACTGGGGCGATGAGAAGGTCCATTTCGGCGGCGTTTTTTTCAATCTGTCTTGTGGTTACCTTCGTGCCGAGCACCGCGGCGTCCGCCAACTCGTCGCCGATTGAAATCACTCCAGTCACAGGTGTGTTTCATCCAAGCTTGTTCGAAACGACGTACCACACGCTGATTACTTTTAATGAGCCGCTTTTGGGAGAAGCTACCGACGACGTAAAGGTCGAATGGAACCTAAAGCTTGAACTCGTCGATAAAGCGGGCGCACCGGATCCGACGACGCTCGGATCGGGCGCGGCGGTAGACATCGGCTGCACAAATCACGGCGTCGAGGAAAAGACGGAAGTGGTCACCTTCCGTCACAAGGAATACCTCAGGACCTCGTTCTTCGAGTGGCATCACCCTGACGCTGCGAACAGCGATCCGGTGGGTTGGTACCACTGCAATCACGAGCTCCAGGGTCCTCACGGACATCAGGGCCTCATCACGTTGGTGATCTCCGACGCGAAGTGGCGGTGCGTGGCGACCTTCAAGGGTACCCATTCCAGCATCCTCAACACCAATCCCAACGTGCCCAACCCCAACGTCAAGAACGGGACGGCAAGCGAACCGACGTGCCGGAGAATCTAATACGCGAATGCCCGTGGCTCTGGAATTTCGCGGCATGATCCGTTTTGCCGTACGGGTGCATCCGGGGTCGTCCACGAGCAGCGTTGGGGGTTCCCACGACGGCGCTCTCCAGGTGCACGTACGGGCCCGGGCTATCGATGACGCAGCTACGAAAGAAGTGTGCGCCGTACTCGCCGACGCCTTCGGCGTT
>Ga0182024_10009440_pt1 | contig 20166 bp, 15 predicted proteins | sample P32metaG_FD_120480 | JGI IMG/M metagenome (GOLD analysis project Ga0182024, IMG submission 120480) | Permafrost microbial communities from Stordalen Mire, Sweden - P3-2 metaG (Illumina Assembly) | ecosystem: Environmental > Terrestrial > Soil > Wetlands > Permafrost | place: Sweden: Stordalen... | reverse complement strand
TTCCGTCGAGAGTATCAACAATAGCCGTAACGTCTCTTCCAGTGTCATCAATCGCGCGAGCAATCTTGTGCGGCGTGGCGACCGTAGTGACGCCCAATTTCGGCGGCGGAATCGAAAATCGCTCGTCCACGAAAATTTCCGTTCCCACCGGATGGTCCACGGTCATCAGCGCCAGATAATCGTAGTAGTAGACCTCCCAAAGTTCCGCCGTAATGCGCAAGTCGTAGTAGCCGTCGTGCGGAACAAGTTGGTCACGCCGGATCTTGTACCATTCACCGGTCGTCTCCACGCGCGCCGTGCCAATCGTATTGATGCGCAGCCCAATCGCCGAGCCCCACGGCACCGCATCCTTGATGAACTCCATGCCTTTGCCGTTGTAAGCGAAAAGGAACGGGCAGGAAGCCTTCAGCCGCTGTTCGGTCACGACCTCCGTGTCCGCCGCCACGCCGAACTCGGCGCGCACCGTGCCGTTGGGCCACACGACGCGCACCACGTCGGTACTGGTCTGATTCCCCAATCCAAAATGTACTTGCGGCCCAGTGATCGGCTGCTTTTGCACCAGCATACCGGCGCGAATTTCAATTTCGCCGCCCACGCCAAATGGATTGATTCGCTGGTCGCCCACCGCTTGTTTTGCGTGCGGCCGCACAACTTGCCAATGATAATTCTTCGTTCCGTGATTAATGGCCTGCAGCGGCTGCCCGTCGGCGGTAAGAGCGAGCAGATCGAGCCGGCCGTTGCCGGCGAGATCTGCCGCATCAGAAACCAGCGCGGGTACACGCGCCTGGCCAAACGGGTGGTCGAGCAAAACAAATTTGCCTTTGTCGTCGCCGAGCCAGATCAATGCTCCAAACGCGTTGCGGCTGGTATCCAACGACGCGCCAGTCAGAATCAGATCCACTGCGCCATTGTTATCCAGGTCGGCGACGTGCAAGCGCACCTCGCCGGCGAGATAATCGGGGACGTTAGCTCCAGCCGGAATGCGCGCAATCTCCGCGACGTCCAGAACTTTTCCCTCGTACTTGTCGGAAATCCGCACAATCGCGCCGTCCGCTTGCACCGCGAGCAGATCGAGGATGCCATCGTTATCAACGTCCGCGACGCTAAAGGCTTTGACCAGCGGGAAGTTGGCCGGCAACGGAAGCTCGCGGAACTGCGCTTGGCGTTCGTTGTGAAAGACATGGAGATGCCCCGCGCCATCCACCAGCGCCGCGTCCGGATTGCCGTCGCCGTCAAAATCTGCCCAGGCAAACGCGCGCAGCCCGGTTACGCCCGGAAACGGATGAATCGGCGTGAACGTGTCGTCGCCATTATTTCGCAAAACCAGCGGCAGACCTTCTTTCGCGCCCAGCACGATATCCAAATCGCCGTCCGCTTCGATATCCACCGCCCATGCACCGGTGTAAGCGGCGCCCGTGACAGCTTTCGGTAATTTTGTTTTCGCCGTCACGTCCGTAAACAATTTCGGATTGTCCTGACGCATCAGCCGCACGCCGCCGACCCCAGCAAGAACGAGGTCATTGTTGAAGTCGTAGTTGAAATCAATCGGCAAGATGCCATCGGGCAGCGGCGCGACGCCAGCAGGTCCGCCGGGGAACGGGAATGTCGCGCCCGTGGAAAGACGCACTTCGCGGCCATTCGCTTCCGCAACAACCGGAGGACCAGCGCTGCCCAGCGGTACAGCTCCAATCCATTCCCAACGCTTCGCCCCCGGATTCGCGAGAGGCTGCGGAGTAAACGTCAGCGCGATGTCCGCCGGCGCCGGAACGAAAGCCGACGCTTCCAATCGCAGAAAACGAGTGAAAGGCTCGGCCTCTTCGCCGGGCGCCGCCTGCAACACCGCAAGGCTTTCGCGAAACTCCGGCACGCGCATCAGCGTGTTGCGCAAGAAAATTGTTCGCGTGGCGGCCGCATGTGTGTCCGGACTAGCTGCAGCCGCCGCCAGCGCCGCAAGCTGCTGCTGCACTTCTGGCGGCCACTGCGAACCTCGCGAGCTGATTTGTGCAATCGCGGATTTGAGTGTGGCAGCGTCACCGCGTTTCGCGGCGGCGCGCGCCAGCTCGAGCCAAGCCGCCAGATTATCCGGCTGGGCCTTCAAAATATTCCGGATCAGTGATTCAAATTCGGCGTCGCTGCCCGGACCACCCTCGCGCTCGACTTCCTGCGCCAGCTGATACGCCGCGCGATAGTTTTGCGGATTGATCGCGACGGCCTTGCGCCAATCCGCGATCGCTTCCTTGGAATTTCCGCGCGTGCTTTGTAGAATTCCCAGCAAATAATAAATTTGATCGTTCTTCGGTGCGAGCTTGCGCGCCCGCTCGTAGCGTTGCGCGGCCGCGTCAAAATTTCGCTGACGAAACGCCAGCACCCCCCAGTTAGCCCACCCCGCGGGTTCGCCCGGCGCCAACTGCGATACCTGCGCGAGCTTGCTCTCAGCGGTAACGTCGTCGCCGACCTGCAACGCGGCGAGGCCCGTATAAAACGCCGAGACAGTCTCGGCATATTCCTTCGATGATTTGTCAGGCAACTTGCCGCCGGCACCGCATCCCACGAAGCTCACTGCAATTGCGCAAATACAAATCACCGCCGCCTGAAAACGGAGCGGCAGGCACGTTCGCGCAGCCGACGCGTCTAAACTGCCAGCGCGACAACAGATCCCGCGCCGCGCCCGAACCGGCACGCAGAAAATTTTCCCTGCGAATTGTGAAATTGTGTTGAGCACGAATCTCATACTTTCTGCAGCTGGCTGTTCCGGTACTTTCGTTTGCGCATAATCACTTGAAACCACAGGAATCCCACGCCCAGAAACGGCAGCGAAAACATCAGCAGGTCCCAGCGCCCCAGCCCAGGCGGCGTCACTTCCACGTCCGCCGAGGCTTCGCCGTCGCCTGCTGAACTCTTGACGATCAGCCGCACGTGCCATATCTCTTGCTGATCAAACTGCGCTTCGGTTTTGTATTGTACTTGCCCGCGCACGTTTTCCAGCTGCGTCGGGCAAATTACCTCCGCCAGACGTCCCGTCACAGGCCGAACGCCAATTTCGATTTTCAAATCCGCCGGAATCGCGCCGCCGGGTGGCGGATCCACGATCACATAGAACAGTCCCGTGCCCACATCCGGATGAGTCCACAGCGAAACAACCACAGGCCCGACGCGCTTATCAGAAATAATGGGGAACGGCGGGCCGTTATGCGCGCCCAGTGGCGAACTGGCGACCAACAGCAGCATGACCACTGACACGAACTTGTGCCAAGCTGTTCCGCGCGGATTGTGAAAAATAATCATCGCTCTTATGCGCAATCTTGAAAAATTGCCACTCAGTCTATCCGGCAAGAAATGTCCCGCGCATATCCATCGGCTGAAACATCATCCACATCGCCGCAAGCCACAAGACCACCGACACTGCAGCCCACGGCGCGAACGCTCGCAAAGGCCGCTCAGCGCAATCGCTTTCCGCCAGTTGATGAATCACGAGCAGCGAACCCGCGAGGCCCAGCACCAAAAAACCAACCTCCAGCGGCTGCACGGCTCGCATCGGAATTCCCAGCAAAGTCCAGCGCGGCGAGCCGAAAACGGTCCGGCCCAATCGCGCGAAGGCGCTCTGCGTCACAGGCACCACGGTGTACAGCCCCGTCAAAAAATGAAAACTGTAATGCGCGAGCCACATTCCAAAACCCAGTGGCACCAATCCATACGTGTAACGCACAGCTAGCGGCACCAGCGCCCGCCGGCTCCCTCCCCATATCTGCGTGAGCCATGCAGCCAGTCCCAGCAGCAGCGCCGGCTCGAGCACAAGGAACATCACAAACAGCAAGCCCAACACCGGCGCCTTGCTGTTCACGTGCAAAATGCCGGCAAGCCAACTCTCCAGCGCATACACCGGGCTAACCATCCCAAACGCATTCAGCAGCGCGCCGAAGCTGAACACAATCGCTAGCGCCGCCAAATCCTTGCGCTGCGAAAAACGACCAATCCCCGAGCGCCGCGGGTCAACCATCAATTCGCTCGCAGGCAAGCGGCTCAATATTCCGATGTTGTCGTGCGGGCAAGCGTGCACGCAGTCCAGGCAGAAAGTGCAATCCATATTTCCCACTTTCAGCGGCTGGAATAACGCCAATTCGCACCCTCGCTGGATCACCACCAGCGAGGGACCCGGCGCGCGCCTTCCGCGGATGCAATCTTTCGTCCCGCAATCGTCGCAGACCTCCAGATCTCGCACCTTCACTTCCAGCGGCGAAATCGCGGACGCCACGAAATTAAATTGCCCGATAGGACAAACAAATTTGCAGAAAGACGCATGCTTGAACAAGCCGTCCACCACAAGCACCGCCAGAAAATATGCCACGATCAGCCAAGCGGTCCACCAAGGCGAAGACCACAGACTAAACTCTTCGTAGCAAAATAGAATCAGCGCGAACAGCCCCACAGAAAGCCACTTGTTGCGCAATTTCTGCGGCCAGTTCAACCGCGGATGAAAAAATCGCCGCGCCATATTGCGCGCCAGCATAAAAGGACAGGCCAGGCAGAAGAAATTGCCGGCGCACAGCAGCACCAGCACCAGCGCTCCGCGAAAGTGTACCCAACTCAGCGTAGTCGCCAGATTTTTTGGCGCTAGCGACGGCCCCAGCAATCCATCCAGGATCATCGCAACGCTCACAATCAGCAGCGGAATCTGCAGCACCGTGCGCAGGTGTCGCCAGTGAAACAAATGGCGCAACAGCGGCACTTGCATCAAGTCGAATGGAGGTGGCTCAGCAGCAATTGACGGGTTGTGCGTGGAGTTGGACAACGTAGCCTAGTTCGCGGCGACGCCGGGAACGCTCGCCTGGCGCTCCAGCTTGCGCCCGTCGCGCAGCGTAACATGAATCAGCACGACCCAATCACCCGGCATCGCAAAGTCGAGCGCACCCTGGTATTGCCCCGGCGCACCTTCCCGAGCTTCACCGAACACTGGCGCCATGCCCGGATGCGACATGTTCGCCTCGAGACTTACGAGCGCTCCCGCGACCGGTTTGCCCGCGGCGTCGCGCAATTTCACGGTAAGAATAGCGGAGCCAACCCGCACTGGCTGAGGGCTGATTCCGTACTCGATCGCGACAGCCGATTGCGTCTCAACAGCCGGCTTGCGGCATCCCGATGCAAGCAACATGGCGGCGCATGCGAACGCGTGAAGAATTCTGCTCGGCCGCACGCGCCAGATTCCCATCCCGATTTCAGTTCGAACGCGCCGCCTGGATTGAACTATCGCGCAAGCTCCCAAACGTAGCCGGAACCCCGGAATCACGCCGCTTGAACTCTTGCCAACCCTTTGTGCCAGGCACAAGTGCACGCGTCCTGATTCGCTTCGCCCTCGGCTGGGAACATGTGGTAGTACATCGCAATCACCATGGGGATGAACACAATCGAGTTGTAGAACAGATGCAGTTCCACACGCGGCACGAAGAATTGCAGCACGCTCATCGGCACGGGTCTGCCGAATAAATTGTGATGCAGGGTTGCTTGGCCAATGAGCAGCAGATGCTCGATGTGATGCCAGAACTGAATCACTAACGCCACCGTCCACCACGTACGCGCCTTACCGCTAAATCCCTTGCGCAGCACCCAGATCCCGATCAACATCACCAATGCATACACGTAGTGCAGCACTTCAGACTTGATCAGCCACGGGTACCACAGGCCCAACAGGCCGTTGGCCTTCGGGCGCGGCCATCCCATCACATAAATCTGATACGCCTGGAAGAGGTGCTCAGCCCAATGCGCCAGCACAATCGCCATGAAGATTTGCAGCGCGCGCTCGTGCCATACCGAGTTCAGCTTGTCGTAGAGGCTAGTGGTGCTTGTAGCAAAATGAGCGCTCTGAATACTTGGACTGGATACCGCCATGGCCATGGTCTCCCAAGAACTGAAGCTACACACAAAAAACCACGTGTGCCGGACACTCGCACACCCACCAATCGCGTTCAATAATGGAATTATACTAGACGAGGGAACCCCGTCACTCAACCGTCCCATTCCCACTTCGGGAGCGAGTGGCAGCGTGTCCGTTTACCTCGGTGCGCTCTAGGATCGCCGCCGTATACAGCTGAAAATGCACCACATACGCATGCGGGAGCTGCCTCGATTCATCCGAATTTGTGGAGTCGTCAAACGGAGAAGGCGCAAATTCCGAGCGAGCCTCGCTATCAAGCCGGCGCGCGCAGGGCTCAGAACGCCACAACCGGCTCGGGAACCGGAATGGCATCTGGCGCAGTCTGCAACTCTTGGCGTAATTCCGCCAGCGTAGTGAACGCACGCGAGCCTTCGCTCAGTCCCAGCCGGCGACTGACCTTCGCCGCATCATCTGAAAAATGCCACAATCCCACCAGGATTCTCAATTTCGAGTCCTGCGCGCGCAGTTTGGCGTAAAGCGAACGCGCATGAGGTATGGCAAACGGCGGAAGCGCCGATATGCAAACGACATCCGGTTTCTCGTCCTTTACTTGTGCGAGCATTTCGGCGGCGGTGTCTAGCGGAACGCACTGCGCTTGATGCCCAGCTATTTCTAGAACCTGGGCCAGCATGATGCCCACCAGTTCGTCGGCTTCGTCTCGCGCCGGCAAGCACAATACTTTGCAAGACCGCGCCGCGCGCGCGGAATCGGCGCTCGCTGATTCACCGGCCTCTCCGCCATCCAGACCCGCGTGAAGTACGCCGCCGCGCGGCTCCCAGAATTCGTCAATTAATTCCCGGGTGCTCTGGCCAATGAATTTCAGGTGCGCATCCTCGAGGCGATTTTGATGGCGGTCTTGCTCCGCTAAGCTCAGCGCCGGGATCAGTACGGAATCGTAGAGCTCCTCCAGCGTCTTTCCTTCCAGATAATTCTCCAGCACCTGCCTCGCCTCATCATGATCCATTGCCAGCAGACGCTGATAGAAACGGGAATCGGGCGTCAGCGGAGGCTCGTCACCCAATAGAATTTGCAGAAATCTCAGCCGCGGAACGTGTCGCCCCACCACCAGCAGGCAAACCGTCAAAGGAGTTGAGAGAACCAGTCCGATCGGACCCCAGATTGCCGTCCAAAAGATCGCTGCCACCAGGATCGCTAGCGAAGATATCCCCGTATGAATTCCGTACAACAGTGGCTCGATCAGATTTGACACCAGCAACTCGGTAAACACGAAAAGCCCCAGCACGATCAGCGGACGTGTCCAGCCGTCGAAAACCGCCAGTGAAAGCAACAGCGGCATAATTCCGCCGAGTGGGGGTCCGATGTAAGGAAGAAAGCGTAGCGTGCCGATGATCACGCCCCACAACAAAGCGCCAGGCAATCCGATGAAGTGAAGGCATACGCCGATGAAAACTCCGTAGCAGGTGTTCACGACGAACTGCAGCACCAAATATCTGCTCACGCGCGCGCTGGCATCGTCAAGCGTCTGCGTTATTACATGCAGGTTCCCATCACCCGCCAGCGAAATCAGCCGGTTCCGCAAGTCCTCCCGCCGAATGAGCATGAAAATCGTAAACACCAGCACAATCAGAGCGCTGGTCATTAGTCCCAGCACGTCCTGCATGGATTCGAGAGGCAACGCGGGTGATTTGACTACCTCGACGGGGACAGGCCGTGGCTGCGGGACTGGCCGGATCAGCGTGGGCTGGGGAAGCGTTGAATCGCCAGAGCGCGGCGCGGTCGGAGCCGCGGCGAGATCCTTGCCGATATCCGTCATCGTCTGCGACGCATTGTCCAGCGCGTGGTGACTGGACCAATGCAACGAGGTAAGCTTCGTTCTAATATTGGCTTTATAGTCTGGGAGTTGATTCACTACTTGGCTGAACTGCTTCGCCACAGTCCAGCCCACTGCGCCGCATGCGCCCACGGACAGCAATACCACCAGCACCGCCGACGGAATCCGCCAGAAATGTATCCGCTCTAGGATTTTGACGACAGGCGTCAGTATGAAAGTGAACAGCAGGGCCAGCGCGAAGGGAATCAGCACGATTCGCGCAAAATACAGCGTAGCGATCGCCACTACCGTGGCAACCACCGCGAGCAAATGAAATAAGTCCTTCGATGCGTTAGGTCGCGGCACCATGGGGTGACCTGCTTCCTGCAGCCTCACGCTCGGGTGAGCAGACCCATAACCAGAGAGATCACAAAAAGTACCACAAACAGATAGAACAATAGCTTCGCGATTCCCGCCGCGGCCACCATGATTCCAGCGAAACCCAGCACCCCGGCAAGGATCGCCACCACCAGAAATATCAAAGCCCAGCGCAACATAAATCCTCCTCACCGAAAATTCGATGATTGCAGAAAACCCCGAGTTCTCGGCCTTCCCGCAAGCCTATTCGAGTTAATCTTACGAGCCCATCCAGTCGTGATCGGCCGCGTCACCTGGCGCGTCACCCACTTACCGTCCTCGCACGTCGCAATTCCAACGCGGCGCTCGCAATAAATCCGTTTGGCGCCACTGTCAGCTGCGCGGGAGGTGCCCTCCTCTTAGAAGAGTCGGCGACTTTCTCCCTGCGATAATAATAGAAGAGATTGGCGCAAGCGGCTGTTCACATTGGAACACTTTCCAATGCTATGTTTCGTCGTCTTATTCGGACTTGCACCGGCCCTGCGTGTCTCGAAAAGCGATTTCAGCGATTCCTTAAAGGAGGGTGCGAGAGGAAGCACAAACGGCCGTCATAAGAATCTAGGAGACCTTTTCGTGGCCGGCGAGATCGCACTCTGCTTGATTCTGCTCGTAGGGTCGGGGCTGCTTCTGCAGAGCTTAGTGAACCTGCGTCGCGGAGATCTTGACGTCGGGCTCGGACAACCCGAAAAAGCCATGGGCCACGAGTCCCCAATAGAACCGTGGTTGGCACCTGACAACCGTGCTGCCGCTTTGTTGGTCTCCGAACGGACTGGCTTCGTCGCGCAAAGGTGACGAAAACCGCTAGTAGCGAAAACCAAAAACGCTGTTTTACTGTGCGTAGCGTCCCGAGCTCGCGGAACTGAAGGCAAGAGCAATCCTGCTCAATGGGGTGGGCTGGAGGCCAAGAGAAAATCCATCCGCAGGAGAGAAGTGCCTTCTCCTTGACTCCTTTTATCAGGGCGGTCTCAATGGGTCGGCGCAACACTAGCTCGAAGCCTACTCGCACGAGTTTCAAGAGCTCAAGTCGTTCCCGAGCGTTGATTCAAACAGAACACTACTCTGTCAGGTTCTAATTGGGTACGCCCAGACGCATCGGTTCTCTGGCGGAAATACGGTCGTATCAACCAACTAGACGGTGTTGCATCGACCGGTTGAGCTCGCAGCGTTTATCGGGCATGTGGATTGCCTCCGGATGCGCCGTGACTAGAACCGGCATCACCAACAACGACAGTGCAGCAATCCATCGCACGTTTTTCAAGCGTCATTCGTCTTAAGATCAGCGATGGATTCCGATTTGGCGCGGGGAAGTTACGATCGGTGCAGCCCTTTTTGTGCCCATCGCTAAGGCGCATCTCAGGCGCCCCTAGTGGTGCGCGGGATACCGAGTGGGCGTGCGCGGCGAATGTTGTGGCGGCCGGAACTCAATAGTGACGTCCTGTTGAGCTTGGACAGGCCTTTGGTTTACAAGCGTGGGCTCGTAACGCCACAGGTGAATGGCGCTGATTGCAGCCGGAAGCAGAGAGAGCGAGCCGCTCACGCGTTTTACATCCAGCACTTGGCCGAACTCTCCGATGGTGGTGCGGACCTTTACGGTTTCCGACGATGCATGTCGATCCCCAGGCCTTGGATAACTAGGCCAAACGAAGGAGACAAGCTCACCGGCTTGCAATCGAGCGGGTTCACGAGTCGGTGCACTTCCGCGCCCAGGAGAGACAAAAACAGAAAGTTGGGAGCTAATCGCGAACGTAGGGGAGGCGGCAATCGGTTTTTCCGGCAGAATCAGCCTGAATGGTTTGCTGCCGTCACCTGGGCCAGTGAAAAGGATTGTGGGAGGCGATGACAGGCGCGGCGCTGCGCGCGTTGCAGGCATCACCGTTCGTGATGCGGGACTCGCCGGTGCGCCTGTCATCGGGATGACAGACTTGGGCGAATGTGCGGGCCGGGAATTCGCGGGTGGCGGCGCATTTCTCGCGATTAGCCCAGTCGAGTCCTTGCGCTCAGGACTGGCTTCGGGATTATCGGAATCAGGAAATGATGGGGTCGTTATCGCCGAAGATGGTCCGATCGGCGCCACGCCGGCAGCTGGATCTTCCGGTGCTGCATTGAGGGATTGGGTGGCTGGGATTTCTGAGTGCGATTCTGCGGTCGCCGGCGCGGGCGGATTCACGGCAGGTGTAACGGAGGTATCTGCCGGCGGCGGAGTGGAATTTCGCGAAGTCCTTTCGCGGAGTTGATCAAGGAGTGCCTGCGACGTGTGATCAGTAGCCGGCAATGATTTCTGCGTGTCCTGGAGGCGCAATCCGAGCGGGCTGCGTCCCGCTGTGAGCCCCACGGCTAGACTGATCACCGCGAACAAAAATACGACTGCGGCGACGTGGAGTGCGGATAATTCAAGAACATATGAGCGTGAAGGAGAGTTCTCGATGCGATTCGCTGACGGCTCGGCTTTGCGGGTTCGAATTTGCGGTCCAAAACCGGCGGTGGAAGCGTCGCGGCGCACTTTTATCGGGAGATCTTCGACTAAGGATGACGGGTTGGCATCGCGAATCTCGGGCGTCACGACCTCAGATGGTCGAGACGCAGCGTGCGCAATCAGTTCAGGCGAGGAGGGTTGGTCTTGCTCGGGGACAACACTCCACTTTGGCTCTTGTGGGAAGCTTTCGAGGGTTGCGGGGAGGAGGCTCTCGACAGGCGCCGTCGTTAAGCCTTCAAATTCCGGGGCTGGCTTTTCGGACGCGATCCAATTTGCAATTTGATTGCGGGCCTCGGCGGTGAGACCAACAAATCGGATCCCTACTTTTTTTTTCGATTCCGCTAGCCACACAACCTGCGCGGAGACTTTGATCCTCTGCTCTACGTTGGGCAATCGAAAGCGAATGTGTGGGAGGTAGTCAGCTACTACAAGCGGGTCGGCTGCGGCAACGGCCATGCCCGTCTCACTTATATTGAGGACGATGCCGCCATTGATATCATCGAGCGCGGTGTACGCGCAGGAGGCAGGAGTGGCGCGCATCTGCAGGCGGCGGTCGCGCGTGGGATGAATCGCCTCAACCCACACATTGCGTTCGGCGTTGGGCGCGGCGGCTTCCCCTTTTGCCGGTACGTCCGCTCCCTGTTCCGTCTTATTCCGCTGCGCGGCTTCTATCAGTGTTGCTAGCTTGCCGCCCGCCTTCAAAAGCGCGTCAAAGACGTCCGCCACATTCTTCGCGTTGAACTGAAGCTGCCGAGCAGTCAGAGTGAGTCGGATGCTGTCGTCAATTTCATCTCGCTGGCTTTTAGAAAGATAGTCGTGCAGGCCAGAATAGAGTGCGCCGTTTTCGTAATTCTCTCGCCACTCAAGAATGGCTTGGAGACGACGACTGACGTCCTTCTCCAATTCTTGTTCTTGCTCTTCTACTGCGCCACTTTCGGCGAAGACTTCTGCTTGGCCGTGGGGTAATGCCATCGTTATTTCTGTCAATCCACCGCGCAGTTCCTTGACCTTGTTGGACGGCAACGATGTTTTGCGGCAGACCCACTCTCCGCGCGTTTTGTCGAATTCGATCGAGGCGCGATACTCATCTGTTTCATACTTGAATACCGGCAACGGTTTGAGCGGTGGCCACCGACCGGCCAGAATTAATCTCATCTCGGCCTGTTGCACCGGAGAAGTGAGTCCAGCAATGTTGGGCCTAGGGGAGGGCAGGTCCATCTCGTCACCTCTTGCAGCCCCACCTCAGTGTGGGAAGAACCCTTTCTGATCAACTTCCCTTGTTCGGTATCGCAAGTCTCCTGAGTGTAGCCAACTCTAAACCCCGTCCGGCGGAATTAGTTGCATACCTCCGTTCGACGAGACCTCGTTCAGGCGATTTTCTGAGCCACGAACAGGCGATGCCCGCTGCGACCGACTTTCGATTAGAAGCTGCAGCATCGCCGGGCTATGTTATGGATTACAAAAGACATAAATCGAGTTGTGTCACGCATGTGTTGAGCGTCAGTTAGGGAGGGCTGGACGAAGGAGCAAGGTTCCGAGCTAAGCATCTACTACGTGCTGGCCACCTGGAATCCCTCGGTTGTGGTACTGATGAAATCGCGGCTCCACGTTGATTGAGGCCCGGAGCATGACGGTCCACTTACCCCACTTCTACGATTCCCGCTTCGCGAGGACAGCTTGTCCGAAGTGGTAGGCGAGATGCGCCGTCCTCCCCAGCAAAACGGCGAAACGGTTGCGGTGAGGCTCGCGAACGAAATCCGCGCTCGACACCGCCGTCCACATCGAAGTCCGAAAATTCCACCATGCTGGCAAAATGCGTTTGCAACACTTTCTGCGTGCGTTCGCGAACGAAGCTGTGCAGCGTCGGTCCCATTAAAAGCGCCGCCACCAGCGGCACCAACAACACCACGACGTCGGCGACGATCCATTTACGCATCAAGCCCTCTCCGCTCGGTTCCGTCCCGCGTGATCCAAGACGTACTCAGCGGGCGCATTTTAATCGAAGCAAGGCACAATTTTTCTACCGTGAATACCTGATGGAGGCAAGATTGTCCAGCAAATGCCAGATGCTGGAATCGGGTATTTGTCACTGAGCGTTTAGGCGAAACCGTGGATCGTCTGGAAATTCAGGCGTGCGAGGTTGCGGCGCTCGGAACCAATTCCGGACCGGACGCGCCAGCCAGCGCCGTAAAGAAATTCACGCTGACGGTCGCCAGCTCCGAAGCAGGGAACTTCGCGTGGTAACGGTCGTCCGCCTGCAGTCCCGCTTCCCGCGCGCATTCGAGAAAAATCGGCAACTCCACCAAATACTGATCGGAAAAACCGTGTGTGCCGTCGTAGGCCACCACCGGCGTCTGGCGCAGATTCGCCGCCGCAAGTTCCGGCGGCAAGGTGTGCAACTCCAGCACCAGCAGTCCGAACCGCCCCACGTATGGCGCCCACCGCCGCAGATATCGCACTAGATTTTCTTCCAGTTCGTCCGCGGGAATTTCTTCGCCCAGATAAGCGAACGCGCCCGTCGATTTCCCGCGCCGGCTGCCCCGCACATAATTCGCCGGCGCCGAATACGGCCGATTGTGATCGAGAAACGAACGCACGTGCAGCAAATCGTGCACGTCCAATCCCAGCGCTTCCAGATCGCTGCCCAATTGCGCGGGACGATTAATATCCCCGGCAATCACATGGCACACCGGCACTTCGGCTTTGCGCAAATGCTGTTTCGCCACACGCCGCGCGACCTTATTGAAGTCAGCGCCCACCATCACCAGCGGATGCCGCTCCAACACTTTACCGCGCGCGGTTTTCTGCTTCACCACTTCGTACAAATGCTCCAGAAAAGTTCCATCGCCGCAGCCCATATCGCAAATCCCCTGCGGCTGCCGCGCCAGCGGGCGATTGAAAATCTCGATAATAATTTCATCTACTTTCTTGAAATAAGTTTTGTGCGTTCCACCGCTGCCCCACACGTTCATCCCGCGATTCACGAGCAGCTCCACGCCACTTTCATCCACCCGCGGCCCGCGAGCGTTTCCAAACAGCAGCGTGGGCAGCGCATTGAACATCGGCAAATACGAAACCGTCACTCCATACGAAGTCGCAATCTGCGCCGCATAAAGCCCACGCGAGGTCAGCCGCACGCTATCCCCTTCGCGCACCAGCCAATCTTGGGTTGCGAGCAGGTCGAACAAACAACTCAAGCTCACCTGATTTCCTGCAAGCGTACGCGTTTCCACCGGACCTTGTTCCAGCCGCGCCAACACGCCGCCGCGCGCCAGCGCCACCATCGCCGGTCCCATCAACACGCCGTCCAGATGCCCGCGAACGATCGACACCACATTTGCTGCGGCCGGATCATCCTGCGGCGTCGCGAACCAGCCTGCTCTAGCGCGCTGCACCAACGCTTGCAGGGAGGGGAGGACCGGGCCATCGAACTTGCCGTAAAGAAAATCTTCGAGGAACAGCGCCTTCGGAATAAACGAAATCACTTCGCGGTAAAGCGGCGTACCCAGTCGCACACCAATCACGCCTTCGGGAGTAAGCGCGTATCGTAACGACCCGTCGCTCGCTTCCGTCCGCTGCAGTAGCCACCCACACGAAGTCAGCAAACGAAGCGCGACCCACAAGTAGCCGCGATTCGCATGTGTGCGCTCGGCGATTTCTTCCAGAGTGATCCACGCTGCGGAAGCATCGAAAAGCCGGAACACGCCGCGGTCGGCCAGCGCCGCAACTGTGGGGGCCAGCGCGATTCCCGCCAGGTGATTGAAGATGGTCGCCCGGACGGCTGCTTTTTCGTCTTCCACCGTCAACGCTCCAACCTTACGAACGTAATCGAACGCCCGGAATAGGAAGTTCCTACTCGCGCCCCTCGAATAAATCCCGGCCCTCAACCAGCGCCCGCATCTTGCAATCCACCACACTGCGCTGCAGCATCCAGAATCCGCAGTCCGGATGCACGTAGTGCAGCCGTTCCGCTCCGATCGTCTTCGTGATTTTTTCAATCCGCGAAGCGATCAGCTCGCGCGATTCCACTTCGTTATCCTTAATATCAATTACGCCGATTCCCAGCCCGATTTTGGGGTTCAGGTCGTTGAACGCGGACAATTCCTCGTAACCGCGCCGCGCAAATTCCAAAACTAGGTGGTCGGTCTCGAGCGAATTTAGAAAAGGGATCAAATCGCGCCAGAACCCGCGCAGCATCGGCTGGCCACCGTAATTCCCAAAGCAAATGTGCACCGCCTTTTCGTTCAGAATCCCGCCCAGCGCATGGTTGATCGCCTCCGCGGCCCACGGCGCGTCCTGCGGAAATCCTACGATGCTCGCTTCGTCCAGCTGCACCGTTTCCGCTTCGATCAATTCCAGTTGCCGGCGCAAAATGTTGGCGATGTCCATGGCCAGCTCGGCCGTATCCTTGTAAAAACAATTCGTCAGCAGCCGCGAAAGCATATGCGGCCCGGTAGAAGTAAACTTCAGCGGCGATTTCGTCAGCACGCGCGAGAATTCGTAATCGCGCGGTAAGTTCAGAGTGCCTTCGCCGATTCGTTCCATCACCATGCCGGCGGTCAGCAGTCGAAATCCCGAAGCGCGATCCGCCCGGAAGTGGTCAAAATCCGAAAGCGAAAAATGTTTTCGTATGCCTTCCATCTGCGAAACGAAATAATCAATCATCCCGTTCGTTTCCGGATGGCTGGGATCGAAACGCATCAGCTCGCCGTCGGAAATCAGATCCAGCCCAGCCAGTTCCTGCGTCTTCAGCACGGACATCACCGCGTCGCGCAGCACCAGCCGCGAAGTATTTCCCACCAGCCACGAAGGAACCGGATAACTGCCGACTACGGTTGTCTTAATTCGCGGATTCACGCGGTCTCCTCCCGTCCTTGGGACGGTGCGAGCGAAAGCAATGCGCCCGATGAAACCGATGATAACCCCGATGAGACTCCCGTTGATGCCCCGGTCGCCGGCCGCGCCGCGCGCAAGAATCGGGCGAACATCGGCCAATCGGATTGCCCCGCAAGCACGCAGATGTATACTGAGGCCGCGATCGGCGCGCGAAAGTGCTCTGCGCAGCTTGCTGTCCGCGCGCAGCCGAGTCCGGAGGCCCACATGGCTATCGTTGATGCGAAAAGCAGTTTGGCGTCAGTTATACAGGAATATGCTCGCCCCGAAGCTCACATTGGCGCCGGAGAAGATGAATCTCCTTACGTGCCGTTCAAGGAAAATGTTTTTATCCGCCATTTGGCATTCGATGTGCGCACAAACTCCTTCGCGAACATCCTGTGGGTCAAGAAGGGCGGCATGCTGGGACGCCACAAGCACCGTGGCCCGATTTCTGCCTGCACGCTGGAAGGAAGCTGGCGCTATTTGGAATATGACTGGGTCGCGCGGCCCGGCAGCTACATCCGGGAAAATCCCGGAGCGATTCACACACTGGTCTCCGATGACCCCAACGGGATGAAAACCGTTTTCTTTTTGAACGGTTCCCTTGAATTTTACGACGACAACGATGTGCTGCTCGATACCCTCGATCTTTTCTGGTTCATTGACCATTACCTCAGCCACTGCCGCGCCCACGGCCTGAAGATCAACGAGAAACTCTGGATCTGACCGCGGCGTAAATCGAGCGTCGGCGCACCACAGCGGGGCATCTTTGCGCTGAATCGCTCGTTTCATATAGTGAAACACTCTTTCATATTGACACTTCCGGGATTCTATCTACAATGCCGCGAGCGTCAAGAAAAAGTTATCCGGTAGCCGCGAACGCAGCATGCGCGCCGTTATCTCTCACATCGGAGTGTAAGTGCCAATCAATTCACCATCCACAAAAAAGCAGGCTCGCGCCAGCCTCCGCACAATCACCGGCCCCGGTTCCAGCAAATCCCTGCAAAAGGCCCTGCGCATTCTCCTGCACCTCGGCCAGAACGGCCCCGAACTAGGCGTCACGCAGCTCGCCGCCGAACTCAATCTCGACAAAGCCACGGTCCATCGCCTCCTCAACGCCATGGAAAAATTCGGCATGATCGAACGAAACGCGGACAGCGAACGCTATCGCCTCGGCCTGAAGCTCCACGAACTGGGCGCCAAAGCCGTGGAGTCGCGCACGCTTCAAACCGAAGCGCACCGTTTTCTGCTCGAAATGTCTCGCCGCTCCCACGAAACCGTCAGCCTCGCCGTGCCCGGCGCGGGAGGAATCCTCTGTCTCGACCGCGTCAACTCCCCGCACACCATAATCACCGTGCGCACCAATGTCGGCGCGCATTTTCCCGCGCACTGCACGGCGATCGGCAAAGCCGTGCTCGCTTTTCTGCCCGACCAGGAAATCAACGCGATCCTCCTGCGCAACGGCCTGTCGCGCTTCACGCCGTCCACATTCACCCGCGCATCCGATCTCAGAGAAAATCTGGGCCAAATACGCCAGCGCGGATACGCCATGGATAATCAAGAACTCGAAAGGGGATTGAGCGGCGTCGCCGCGCCGGTTCTGCTCTCTGAAAATCGCGTGGTCGCCGCAGTCGGAATCGCCGGTCCCACGCTGCGCTTTCGCGGGAAAGAGCTGGCGCAAAAAATCGCGCTGGTCCGCGAAATCGCCGCAAAACTTTCCGCCAGCCTCGGAGGCGCGCCGTCCTTGTCACGAGCGTCATGACCAAAGCGTTCCGATACGAGTAAAGGAGCAAAAAATGTCCGCACCATACCGAGCCGACCACGTCGGCAGTTTTCTCCGTCGCCCTGAATTGCTCGAAGCGCGCCGCACGGCTGCGCAGAATCCCCAGCGCCTGCACGCCATCGAAGATCGCGACATCGAGCGCGTCCTAGCCAAGCAAAAGGAACTCGGCTTGGAAATTTTCACCGACGGTGAATTCCGCCGCCGCAATTTCATGAGCGATTTCACCGACGCGGTCGAAGGTTTCGATCTGGGAGACGCCGTCGCGCGCTCCTGGAAAGCCGGCCAGGAAAAAGACGCGCCCGTCAGCAGCGTCACCGGCATCGTCACCAGAAAACTCCGCGCCGTCGAGCCCCTCACCGGCCGCGAGCTCCCCTTCCTCAAAAAACACAGCCCCGGCAACATCAAAATGACGCTGCCCAGCGCCACGCAATTTCCCGCCATCTCCTTCAAACGCGGCGTCACCGACAAAGTTTACAAAGATCACTCCGAATTGCTCTGGGACATCGTCGCCATCATGAAAACGGAACTGGCCAGGCTCTCCGCCGAAGGCGTGAAATACATTCAGATTGACGCCCCGCGCTACAGCTACTTCATGGATCCCAAATGGCGCGAGTGGATTCGCACCGAAATGAATATCGCGCCAGACGCGCTGCTCGATGAATCCATCCGCGCGGACAACGCCTGCTTCGCCGCCGCCCGCCGACCGGGCGTCACGCTCGCCATGCACCTCTGCCGTGGAAATAATCGCAGCCACTGGTACGCCGAAGGCGGTTACGACGCCATCGCCGAAAAACTTTTCGCCACCATGGCCGTGGATCGTTTTCTGCTCGAATATGACGACGATCGTTCCGGAACGTTCGAGCCGCTGCGCCTGGTGCCGCGCGATAAGACAGTCGTCCTCGGCCTGATCAGTTCGAAAAAACCGCAACTGGAAAACGCAGACGACGTCGCCCGCAGAATCGAGGAAGCCTCACGCTATTTCCCGCTCGAAAATCTGGCGCTAAGCCCGCAATGCGGCTTCGCCTCCACCATGGAAGGCAATCTCCTAACCGAAGAAGAGCAGTGGGCCAAGCTGCGCCTGGTAGCCGACGTAGCTCGCCGCGTCTGGAGTTAAAAGTGTCTCCCAACGCGACGAACAGCGTTGCTTGACATTCCCAGACCGGAGGAGAAGAATCCACACGAAGTGAATCGTACAATCACGCGATAAACGCGCACTGTGCGCCCGCACGCGGACCATCGCACCCAACCCGCGCTCCGCGCCCGGCGAGGAAGGTGCATCGTGCTCTCCACTCCCTACATTGACGGCAAGGCCATCGAAGTTTCGCCCTCCGCGATGGCAGACGTTCTCAACCCCGCCAACCAGAAACCATTCGCTAGGATCTTCATGGCGCAAGAACAGCACATGCGCGCCGCGATTGACGCCGCGCACGCCGCGAGAACTTCCTGGGGCAATTCACCCGCCGCCTTGCGCGAAAAAATTCTGCATCGAGCCGCCGACGAACTCGAAGCTGCCACCAGCGAAATCGTGGATCTGCTGATCGGAGAGGGCGGCTCCACATTCGGAAAAGCCCATTTCGAAGTGCCGTTCGCCGCGAACATGTTGCGCTCGATCGCCGGAGAAGCGCGGCGCGTGCAAGGCGACGTGTTTCCCTCTGACGTCTCGGGTCTTCTATCGCTCGCGATTCGCCGTCCGCTGGGCGTCGTCGCCGGCATCTCGCCTTTCAATTTTCCGGTGGTACTCGCGCTGAAGAAAGTGGCGTTCGCTCTGGCCACCGGCAATACATTCGTCCTGAAACCGTCGGAAGAAACTTCGCTGGTGGGGTTGAAGCTCGCCGAAATTTTCGAAAAGGCCGGCATCCCTCCCGGTGTTCTCAACGTCGTGCCGGGCGACGGTCCCACGCTCGCCCGCGTCCTGTTCGATGATCCCCGCGTGAAACTGATCTCCTTCACTGGTTCCACAGCCGTCGGCCGACACATCGCCGTCGAGTGCGCCAAAAAAGGCAAGCGCGTCATTCTGGAAATGGGCGGCAAGAGCCCGCTCATCGTCCTGAAAGATGCGGACGTGGATTACGCCGTGGATACCGCATGCTTCGGCATCTTCATTCATCAGGGACAAATCTGCATGGCCGGCTCGCGCATCATCGTCGAAGCTCCGATCTACCAAACTTTCCTGCAGCGCTTCGCCGCGAAAGCCAAGACTCTGCAAGTAGGCGATCCGCGTGATCCGCACACAGTCATCGGCCCGCTGATCCGTTCGTCGCAATGCCAAATGATCGACCGCAAAATCAAGGAAGCCGTCGCTGCCGGCGCGCGCGTCCTCACCGGCGGCACCTACGAAGGAAATTTCTATCAGCCCACCGTCGTTGCAGACGTCACTCCCAACATGGCCGCATTCCGCGACGAGCTTTTTGGTCCGGTCGCAGCCGTCAGCCGCGCGGACAACGCCGATCACGCCCTCGCTCTCGCCAACAATTCGTCTTACGGTCTTTCTTCCGCCGTCCTCACCAATGATCTGCAGCTAGCCATGCGTTTTGCTCTCGAGCTCGAAGCCGGCATGGTGCACCTGAACGGCCCCACCGTGCATGACGAGCCCACAGTCCCATTCGGCGGCGTGAAAGATTCAGGAAGCGGTCGCGAAGGCGGCCGCTGGTCAGTAGAAGAAATGACCGAAGTAAAATGGGTAACAATCCAAATGGGCCGCCGCCACTATCCGTTCTAAGCGCGGCTTAGCAATTGGCTGAAAAATGGACGCGGTGAAGGTTTTGACTTTGTAGCGGCCGGCTTTACAGTTTGCGGAAAAAGGCGGGAGTTTGCAACTTGCGGGGATGGGGAGCGTCTAAGGGAGCATGCGCGGACACGACGAAGTGCAAGACGGGATGTTCAGTTATATATCCACGGAGCAGCGGGTGCCGGCGGAT
>Ga0182024_10009439_pt1 | contig 20167 bp, 28 predicted proteins | sample P32metaG_FD_120480 | JGI IMG/M metagenome (GOLD analysis project Ga0182024, IMG submission 120480) | Permafrost microbial communities from Stordalen Mire, Sweden - P3-2 metaG (Illumina Assembly) | ecosystem: Environmental > Terrestrial > Soil > Wetlands > Permafrost | place: Sweden: Stordalen... | reverse complement strand
TACCCAAAACCTTTGGCAGCGACTCACGGCGCCGCAGTCACGTGCGCGCGGCGATTCTTCTGCCAGCAATCCTCAGTCTGGTCGGTGCAGACCGGCCGATCCTTACCGAGGCTCACGATGGTGAGCTGCGCGTTCGGAATTCCCATCGACGCCAGGAACTCCTCGGTCGCGCGCGCGCGCTTGTCGCCGAGCGCCAGGTTATATTCTTCCGAGCCCCGTTCGTCGGCATTACCTTCGATCAGCAGCTTCTGGCTGGGGAAATCGGAGAGGATTCCACGGATCACGTTCACATCGTCCCGGAGAGCAACCGTGGCGTCCGCGCGAATGGTGGCTTTGTCGTAGTCGAACAAGGCGTCTTCCAGACGGGCCAGCCGTTCGTTGAGAGAGGCTCGAACTGCCGCCGGCATGGTCGCGGCCCGGCTAGCAGCCGCGGCGGCAGCCCGTTGAGCCGCCTGTTGCGCGGGCGTAGCGGCCCTTTGCCCGGGCGTGGTCAATCGCGGAGCGTTCGCGACCGGGGTCGTGTCGGGCGGGGGCGTCTTGGCCACCGGCGCGGGGTGGCTGCAGGCGGCGGTCGTCAGCAATGTAGCGAGGCCCATCAGGCCTAATATGTTTCGTTTCATCAAATCCTCTCGATGTTTAAGGAGTCTGCATCTTCCTAATCAGGAGGTTAACTCCGTCCAGCGCTTTGCAACAATCCCCTTGAGACGGTATTTCCTAATTTCCTGCATCCGATAGACTTGAGTTGCGGATGCCTAATCGACCTTTCGCCGGCGTCGACGAGTTGAAAACGTGTATCTATCGAGTGATTCAGGAGGCCTTGCATAACTGCGCCCGGCACTCGCACGCGAGGACCTTCAAAGTAGTGGCGCGACAGGAGCCATCGAAAATCGTTCTTTCTGTCGAAGACGACGGCCGCGGTTTCGATGCGCGGCGTGTACGCGGACTGGGACTGGTCGGTATGGAGGAGCGCGTCCATCATCTGGGCGGCGCGTTCGAAGTGGAATCGCGGCCCGGCGCGGGGACCAGAGTCGCCGTGGAGTTACCCATTGCCAGTTAGCTCGAAAACCATCCGAATTCTGCTGGCCGACGATCACACCGTGATGCGCAGCGGGTTGCGGCTATTGCTCGAACGCCAGCCAAATCTGCAAGTGGTCGGCGAAGCCGCCGATGGCCGTCAGGCCGTAGACATGGCGGCGGCCGAAAAGCCCGACGTGGTGGTGATGGATATCGCCATGCCGCACCTGAACGGCGTCGAAGCGGCGCGACAGATCGCGATTTACAGCCCGGAGACGGCCATCGCCATCCTGAGCATGCATAGCGACGAGAGTTACGTGATCCGGTCGTTAAAGGCGGGTGCGCGGGCGTATCTGCTCAAGGATTCGGCCGAAGCGGATTTGATCGCGGCGATTCATGCGATCACCGAAGGGAAATCGTACTTCAGCCCGGCGGTGACCCGACTCTTGCAGGAAGATTATATGCACCAGCTCACCGAGGTAGGCGCGGAGGATAGCTACGAATTGCTGACCAACCGGGAGCGCGAGGTGTTGCAGTTGGTCGCCGAAGGCCAGAGCAATAAGGACGTTGCGAATCTGCTGAATTTAAGCTTGTACACGGTGGAGACGCACCGCACGCATATCCTGCAAAAGCTGAATCTGCACAGCGTCCCGGAGTTGATTTTGTATGCTGTCCGGAAGGGGATTATCAGCTAGCGGTGGGGAGGTAATGCGAAAAGTAGCCATGTTTCCCAGAATGCTCTTCATCACCACAGCGCTGCTCGCGTTGCTCGCCGCGCAGCAACCGCCCGCTGCGGCTCCACTTAATAAGCCCAGTGCGGCTACGCCGAACGCCGCGGCTCCGCCGTCCCAGGCGGCCAAGATCTCGGATGCGATCGTCCAGAAGGGTGCTCCCGACTCAACCACGGACGACGACGTCGAATACATGTGCCCGATGGATAAGGACTATCGGTCGAAGACGCCCGGCAAGTGTCCCAAGTGCGGGATGACGCTGGTCCTCAACCTTCCCGATCCGCGCGAGTTTCGGGTAGTTCTGACGACCAAGCCGCGCGTTCTGAAGGCAGGCGAGAATACGGAATTGCATTTCCGTATCGAAGATCCACTGGACGGAAAGCAAGTACGGCAGTACACGATCATGCACGAGAAGCTGTATCACCTTTTCGTGCTGAGCCAGGACACGACGTTTTTCCAGCACGTGCATCCGGTGATCCAACCGGACGGCAGCTTCATCCTCAACGAAACCTTTCCGAAGCCGGGAATGTACCGCATCCTGAGCGATTTCTACCCGACCGTCGCTACACCGCAGTTGATCGAGAACACGTTGATGGTGTCCGGAAAAGGGTTCAACATCGAGCCGGCCAAACTTCAGCCCGACATGACGCCGAAGGACGACAAGAATATCCACGTCGAGCTGACCACCGATCCTCCCCAGCCGCTCACCGGTTTCAAGACTCTGATGTTTTTCAAACTCACTCCCGACAAGAACGTCGAAATGTATATCGGGGCGTGGGCTCACATGCTAGCGGCCAGCTCTGACGAAATCGACCTGATCCACGCGCATCCGTTTCTGGTGACCGATCCGGACGACGGCGCGTACAAACAAATCCAGTTCAATATGATCTTTCCGCGCGCGGGGATCTATAGAGTGTGGGTGAATTTCCAGCGCGCGGGCGTCGTCAACACAGTGGCCTTCAACGTTCCCGTGAAGAACCTCGAGTGACCTCCGCCCTCAGTGCTCGGCATCCCGTAATCTGAAAGAGTGCAGACTGCGAGTGAGGGCACCACAGTTCGCCTAAGCGGGTTTCGCGATCGCGAGGCTCAGCTCACCATCCTTCTCAGCCTGGTAATCGGCGTATCGGTCGGATTGGTGGTAGTCGCGTTTATTCTGCTGACGGGCCGGCTTGCCGCGCGCCTGCATCCCGACACCGGCGCGGCCTGGCGAAGGGTGGTGATTCCGACCATCGGATCGCTGGTGACGGGGTTTCTCCTGGTTCGCTACTTCCCGAATGCGCGCGGCAGCGGCATTCCGCAAACCAAATACGCGCTGTTCATCAATAACGGATATATTTCGCTGCGGACCGTGATCGGAAAATTCGTTTGCTGCGCGACTTCGCTGGCGAGTGGAATCGCGCTAGGGCGCGAAGGACCATCGGCGCAGATCGGAGCGGGGATCGCGTCGGTGCTGGGCCGGCGGTTCGGACTCAGTACGGAGCGCGTGAAGGCGCTGGTGCCGGTGGGATGCTCCGCCGCACTGGCCGCGGCTTTCAATACTCCCATTGCGGCGGTGCTATTTTCGCTCGAGGAGATCGTCGGCGATATGCACGCGCCCGTGCTGGGGTCCGTAGTCATCGCGTCGGCGACTTCGTGGATGACCCTCCATCTGATCCTCGGCGATCAGCCGCTGTTTCACGTTCCCGCGTATCAGCTTGTGCATCCGGCGGAATTCGGAATCTACGCGATTCTGGGCGTGGTGGGCGGCTTGGGTTCGGTGTGTTTCGTAAAGCTGCTGCTGGCCATCCGCGCGCGATTCTTGAAGTTTCCGAAATCGACGGCATGGCTGCAGCCAAGTGCCGGCGGATTGCTGGTCGGGCTGATCGCATGGTTCGTGCCGGAGGTGCTGGGCGTCGGATACCAGTACGTCGACACTGTCCTCGGCGGCGATTTCGTTCTGAAAACCGTGGTGCTGCTCGCGATCCTCAAGTTGATCGCCACGCCGGCCTGCTACGGATCGGGAAACGCGGGCGGCATTTTCGGTCCCAGCTTGTTCATTGGCGCGATGATCGGCGGGTCGGTGGGGAGCGTCGCGCACTCCTTGTTCCCGGACATTACCGCGAATCCGGGGGCGTACGCGCTGGTTGGAATGGGCGCGTTGTTCGCGGGCATTGTTCGCACGCCGCTCACTTCCGTGATCATGATCTTCGAAATGACCCGTGATTATTCGATCATCGTTCCGCTGATGATTTCGAATCTCATCAGCTTCGTCATTTCCTACGAGCTTCAACGCGAACCCATCTATGAAGCGCTGGCCTTGCAGGAAGGCGTGTTTCTCCCGACCGGGGAATCGCGCGAAGAGCTGGCGGGTATTCGCGTGGCGGAGGTAATGCAGAGCGGCTTCGATCTGCTTCCGCCGGACCTCGATCTTGGGGCTGCCCAGCGGCGCTTGCAGGATATGGGGCGCAACGCGTGGCCGGTCGGCGACGCACAGCACCTTTCCGGCGTAGTCACCGCGCGCGAGATCGAGGAACGAAAGGGAACCGCCGCGACACTGCGTGAGATGCTCGGCGCAAACGCGACTTTCCCCTACGTGCATCCTGATCATCCTTTGTCGCTCGCGCTGGAGCGAATGGGATTCGCGGCGGTCGATACGATACCGGTCGTGAGCCGCGCCAATTTACGAGAGCTGTGCGGCATCCTGACGTTGCCGGATGTTCTCGCCGCCTACGGCGTTCATCACCACTCGGGAACGGAGGGCGGCCATGGGACGTAAATGGGGACTCATGATCACGATCGCCGCAACCATGGGCGCCCTCTGGGGAATCGACGTGTTCCTCGCGCGCACGGAACGCGCCGAAGTGAGTGGGGAAGCACGGCGCGATTACGAGGCCGGGTCCGCTCGGCTCGCGGCGGGCCACGCTACCGACGCGGTCGATCCGCTGCGAAAAGCTCATACGCAGGATCGTTCGAATCGGCAGTACACGCTGCGCCTGGTCGCCGCACTGGTGGAGACTGGCAAGCTGGATGAGGCCGGCAGGCTGTTGGCGGACCTGCTGGAGCACAATCCGAATGACGGCGAGACGAGTTTGGCTGAAGCGCGTTTGCTGGTGCGCGAAGGCGAGTGGGAGAACGCCCTCGCGTACTACCATCGCGCGATTTACGGAAGCTGGGACTCCAAGGCGGCCTCACCGCAAACGACCGTGCGTCTGGAGTTGGTCAACGTTCTTGTCCAGCGCGGCTTGCAGAAGGATCTGCTCGCCGAGGTCCTGCTGCTTGAAACCGAAGCCGCGAAAGATCCTCAACTGCTGCGGCGAATCGCACAGCTGTATCTGATCGCCGGATCGCCGGCTCGCGCCGAAACCATCTACCGGGCTCTGCTCCACGACGACATGGATGACCCCGGCCTCTACAGCGGACTGGGTGACGCGGAGCTCGCGCTTGGAAACTATCGCGTAGCCGAGGCTGCGTTTCAGAATGCGATTCGCAACGGCGCGGAGCGGAACCGGCTGGAGCAAAGAATCCAGCTTGCGGGGAGCGTCGCGGAGCTGGATCCCACGCTGAGGCGCCTCACCTCAATGGAAAAATTTGACCGGGCTGTCAGGATTCTGCAACTCGCCCTCGATGCATTGAAGCAGTGTGGTCGAGGCTATAGTGCGGAGCAGATCGCGGGAGTAGAAAAGCTCCTGGCGGCGCGCGTTCGCGGAAATCCGGCAAATGAGCTCGCCGAACAGCGTCTATCGACAGCGGAGCAGATCTGGCAAGAGCGAATCGACGCGTGCGGCGCGAGCACTTCAGTGGAGGAGCCGCTGCGCCTGGTAATGGCGAAGATCGCTCAATAAGAATGTTCCGTGCCGGTCGAAGCTTGGCCTGGATTGCTTCCGGATGGTCGGCTACACTTCCCTTACTTTTTGGCGGCTCTTCGAAGTTACGCCAAACTTCGAATCTGAGAAGCAGGGGACAGATGCGCCGTCATCCAGGAACTATCAGCCTTTTGATCGAATAAACTGCGCTGAATCACCCGTCCTCGGACCTCTCTCGAAGACGAGTGGTTGTTGAACTCTATCGCAAACGGCTGCCGTTGGCTCATGAGTCCCGCGAAGTCTCTTTCACGGTTTCATCGTGGCTTTAAAGGGAACGGTCTGACCCGCGAAATTGAGCGAGCCGTCCATTTTGTCGTCGGCAACCTTCGCGGTAATCACCAGGGTAAGGGGCTGTCCACCGGCAGTGATCGAAACCGTGAGCGAGAGCTCGTTGCCCTTTTAACGTGCCTTTGGCGGGCGCCTCATTCCCGCGGTCCCTTATAGGTGCCTGTTACGTTCTCGCCGTCCTGCTTCAAAATAAGCGTGGCCTCCGTGGACCCTTGCGGAGCTTCGAGACTCATCGCCCATGTGCCCGAAGCATCTGCGCCACACGCGGCCATCGCGGCGAATAACAGGGCGGCGAGGGTGGGCAAAAGGCGCATTGCGCAATTATAGCGCCGGCCGCACGAAGCTGGACCGCGGTAGCATCGAGGCCTCGCCTTGCACTAGGTCACCGCATCAAGCTACAATCGGGCTCAGTCACGAAATGGCAAACCGTTGGCTGCTGTTTACGGTGTCGTCGCTTCTCGTCCTAAGCTGTGGGCTCATGGGACAAAAGGATTCGGCAAATTCCGGTTCCTGGTCCGGTGTAATCGTGAACAGCGACTGTACCGCCGACGAAGGCTTCGCCGAATCAGCTAAGTGCACGGAGAATCGCGGGCCGGCTGCGAAGCTCTCCCTGTATGATGACACCATACGAGCGGTATACGCTCTCGACCCACAGGACCAAGCCACGGGTCACTTAGGTGACGCCGTTACCGTCGAGGGAACGCTCCGGAACAATGCCATTCAGGTAGCGTCCATCAAGATGCTTACGGCGATTGGGTTGGGCGTCGGCCAGAAGGCCCCGCCCTTCTCCGCTCACGATCAGTTCGGCCATGAACAAAACCTCGTGACGCTGAAGGGGCCCAAGGGTACAGTGCTTCTCTTCTTCCGCTCGGCCGACTGGTGACCTTACTGCAAACAGCAGCTGGTCGAGCTGCAATCCGCGAAAGCACGATTTGAGAATCAGGGCATCAAAGTGGCGGCAATTAGCTACGACAGCGAAGAGATCCTGAGATCCTTCGCTGACCGGCGAAAGATCGAACTCCCTTTACTCGCCGACCCTGATTCCAAGATCATTCGGGCTTATCAACTGTTGAACCAGGAAGCAGTCGGGCAGTTCAAGGGAATGGCGCGGCCGGGATTTTTCTTCATCGATGCCAAGGGCGTCGTCCGGGAGAAGTTTTTCGAAGCGAAGTACCGGGATCGGCCCTCGGGGAATAACGTCATTTCGAAGCTTTTCCCGGAACTGGGCGAAGAGGTGAGCAGCACGGTCGAAGCACCGCATCTTCAGGTCGCCGCTGAACAATCCGACCGCGCCGGTGTTCCCGGCAGCCGGATCACTTTGATTGCCGAAGTGCGGCTCCCGCGCGACATCCATGTGTACGCGCCGGGGACCAAAGGCTATAAAACCGTAAACCTCGCCGTGGATTGTCCGCCCGGGCTAGAGGTTACACCGGCCATTTACCCGCGCGCGCGGGTCCTCTACATGCCTGCGATAAAGGAGCATGTGCCTGTGTTCGAGGGGACGTTTCGCATCCGGCAGGACTTGAAAGTAAGCTCCGCGAACGAGTTTGCCAATTCTCTCGGGACGGACGGTAAGACCTTCACGATCACCGGGAAATTTGCGTATCAGGCTTGCGACAGTAAGATGTGCTTTTTGCCAACCTCCGTGCCCATCCAATGGCAGGTGCACGTTGTGCCCCTTGATAGGCAGAGATCGCCGGAAAACATTCGGCACAAGTAGCAGTTTTCACCAGGCGTGTCGCGTGCAGTCGTTTTTCGCCCCGCGCGGGCGTTGCGATCCGGGTCTAATTCGCGGTCCCAAGGACGGGAGAGCGTCAGGATGGTCGAACATCCTTCATCTCTTTTTCGCGGGTCGTCGGCCGGGACAACTACCGGATGCTCCGTAATTCAGGAGTAACCGCAAGAGGATAGCAGCATGGGTCATTTCTAGGGATGTCAGCGCGACCAGGTAGCACCTTCCCTGAAGCGGTCTGTCTCGCCTTGGGTCAAGTCGCTGGAGCCCGTATCGGAAGAAATGTGCTCAACCGTTTCCTCGTGTCGCTCCCGCAACACCAGGACCGCTGCCAGGATTACGGCACGCTGGAGGAGAATGGGCATGGAGGAGAATTGGCAGAGCGTTGGGCCAGTAACGGTGCTATACTTTCGAGCCAGCGAACTAAACGCGAGAGCCGGCTCGAACTGCTGAGGCGGCCGATTGGGAGGCAAGATGCCATTCGAGGTTGAGCGAACTGCCCTGGATTGTGGAGTGGTGGTATTCGCGTTGTCCGGATCCATGACGATGGGAAACCAGCTTCAGCAGTTCGAATGGAACCTCCAGGAACTGACCAAGAAGAATCAAAACCGGATTGTGCTGGACATGTCCAAGATGTCTTACCTCGACAGCTCCGCCATCGGGGTCCTGATCGGGTGCCACGGGAGTGTGCGGGCCTCTGGCGGGCAGTTGCGCTTGGCGGGCGTCACCGGCCGGGTCAGCACGGTTTTGAAAATGACCGGGGTCGACAAGCTTCTGAGCGTGGACCCAACCAGGGAAGATTCTGTTTCGGCACTCTCCGCCAGCGCTTAGGATTGGGAGCGATCTTGAACTCGTTGCCTGCATTCTCCTGCACGCTGGATTCAATGGTGGAATCGGTGGACGGCGCGGAAGAATCCGTTCGCCGGTTCGCGCAGGACGCCGGTTTCGAGGAGTCCGACCAGTACTTCATTGGCCTCGCGGTCCGCGAGATCCTGGTAAACGCCATCAAGCATGGCAACCGCTTCGATCAGAGCAAGAAGGTTGGGCTGCGGTTGTCCACCAACAGTGACGATTTGACCATCGAGGTCACCGACCAGGGGGAAGGGTTCCGGATCGAGAGCGTGCCGGATCCACACCTGCCCGAAAACCTTGAGCGCCAGTCAGGCCGTGGAATCACGATGGCTCTGGCTATTATGGATGAGTTTTCGGTCGATAGGAACTCGCCGAGCGGAACGCACGTGCGGATGGTGAAACGGCTCCCGGCGCGCTAGATCACGGCAGAATCAGGTACCTTGAGCACACGGCGCCAGTCCGCTGGATCAGTACGAGGGCGATTACTTCGGCGCGACTCAATCCGCCCAGCACCGCGCAGGGCAACACGGTGGTAAACACCCCAACCCCGAACTTGAAAATGTAATGGACGGTTACGCCGTGAACCGTCCGGAATGTATACTTCTGCTCATGCCACCCGACCAAGACGTTGTGAATCGATGGAGCGCTTCCGCTCCATTCTGGGAGAAGCACCGCGAAATCATCCGGCAGATGTTTGCGCCGGTCACGCAAGCTCTTGTCGAGGATGGGCTGATTGGCAGTGGGCAAGCGGTTCTGGATATTGCTACCGGTCCCGGCGAGCCAGCATTGAGCGTGGCTGGCTTGGTCGGACCTGAAGGCAAGATCTTCGGGATCGATCCAGTTCCGGAGATGGTGGCAGCGGCGCGTCGAGCGGCAGACCGTCTCGGGTTAACGAATGCCCAATTTGAGGTCGCCTTTGCAGACCATCTGCCGTTTCCGGCCGATACATTCGATGCCGTGGTCAGCCGCTTCGGCGTGATGTTCTTTCCCTCTCCTGTCGACGCTGTCCGCGAGATGTTGAGAGTGCTCAAGCCAGGACGAAAACTGGCCTTGGCGGTCTGGCATTTCGCCGAAAGCAATCCTTTCCACTATTCGCTGTCGCGAGTCATCGAAAGGTTTGTCGACGCGCCATCAGCCGCGCCGGATGCTCCGGACGCATTCCGCTTTGCCAGTCCCGGCAAGTTGGAGGACGTTCTTACCGAGGCTGGCGCGATCACTCCATCCGAGCGCCTGCTGCAATTCATAGTAGAAGCGCCGATCTCGGTTGAAGACTTTTGGACGCTGCGACGCGAGATGTCTGAGAAGGTTCGTGAAAAGGTCGCCACGCTTTCCAAAGAGCAGATGACCGAATTGACGCGCCAGGTGCTCGAAGCTCTTGGTGAGTACTCCACCGACCGTGGGATGAGTTTCCCGGCTGAGGTTCTTATCGTGAGCGGAGCCAAGAGCCGTCCGGCATAGCTGAGCCATAGGAGCCGTCGAGTCCCTGCTCTTCAAGGGCACCGACTTTCCCTTGAGGGGTGCGCGAGCAACCGCACAGGGAATGGATGATCGGGCAACCGGAAGTTGGATTTTTGCGACCCTCGGCTCTATGCCGAGCCCCGAATTTGAAAAAGTAATGTACGGATGCGCCGTCACTCAGGAGGAACCAGCAGCACATAGCTAAACGTCGAAAAAACGTTAGATCAGCTTAGGACACAAAGATGAAAGCAGAGTTACACAACCACTCGGCTGAGGACTCGATTAAGCTGGCCATGGCACGCAGCCGGCCCCGCCGTCGTCTCCCTGATTCCCGCTGCCGTGGCGTCGTTCGTCTACCTGCGATAGCTGTCGCCGCGAAATGCGTCCAAGCCGCAAAACTCTCACCCAAGTGCCCCCAGTTTCCCACCAGTGCGTTCGCAACCGCTCAGCCCACACCCCTCGGCTATACTGGAATTGCCGACCTAAAGCAGGAAGCCAGCAGTTCCTTTTCTTCGAGCAGGAAGAGGGTTTGATGGAACTCTACAGGAGAGAGACTGAAGGGGCGATTCGCGCCTTTCATCTTCACGAAATCACCGTTTCTGAGTGTAGGGATGCCTTGGACAGTTCGATGACGAGGATGGCTCACCGGCATCCCGCACAAGAAATCGCCAGTCTTCGCACGCTGATGCTGACCAACGAGGCAAAGGTTGCGGAGGAGGGGGAACGACGCGCGAGCGGGACAGCGCTCAGCCCACGCCTCTGCCCCAAGCGCGACGTTGCGGCGAACCACGCGTGGCTGCAACCCCCGGAAGCGCGCCAGCGGTCACCAAAATGGAGCCACGCCCCCCGTAATCAGAGACAGCCTATTCCACTGTGAGCTTCACCGGCTGCTCCCTCAACTGATTGTTGGTGGTGTGCACCATCAATGCCCACCGGCCCGCTTTCATACCCGCAGGAACCTTGAATGTGATGCTGGTCGCGGTCTGCTCGATCATCTCGCACTTGAAATCGTGGGTGCCATCTGTCAAGTAGAGCGTATCCACCGCAGCCTTGTCGATGCCTTCGCCCTTGGCGCTGACCGTGTCGCCGGCTTTGACGGAAAGCGGATCGACCGCGGTGATGAGCTGAGCTCGGGCCGAGACCGCAATCAGGCACCCGGCCAGCAGTGTGACCACACGGAACAGTCGCATGCTCTGCCTCCTGTACCTTCGATCAAAAGAATGTATCGACTTCGCGGGCGAGATGCAAGGGGGCTGCTGTTCCTGCTGCTCGACGGACAGGGCGATGCCTTCCTTCTTCTTCGGCACTGGCGGCTCGGACGCGGGCACGGCGTTCACTTCGGCGATGCCCCACCGGAGCGCGCGTGTGTAGCCGGCGTAAGTCGTGCCGCCTGTCATCTCGTCGCCGATCTTCGGCTCGGCAGCAGGGGCGCCCCGGCCCCACGCCTCGTCCTGCTACTCGACTCTTGCCCGCCCTGGCGCTTCCGATAGAGATCTAACGTCATCCAGGACTTGGCCGATTATTTGGGCTAAAATCGATCCACGCAGGGCCACACACCCTGGTTACTGGGAGCAATTCGAAGAGGAGTGATCCACTAATGCCAGGCAAAAAGGCTCCGACTAATGGGTCGCTTCCAGGAGAAATTTCCCACAAGCCGACTTCGGTCCCAGGTCACCCGAGTCTGATCGTCGTACGAGTGGCGCGCAAACCGACCAAGGCAGCACTTCGACGTTTGGCGACTATACGTCGAGTCGAATCCGTAAACACCGCGCCGTTACCGAGGACCGACGCGCCATAGAGTTGTCCTGAGGCGAATGCCGTTTCAGATCCTTGAGCCGCGAATCGGCTGATCAGACCCGTTCGCCGCGCCCACGAATCGGCTTTACGCGGTTCCTGCTACGGCTTCTTGGCCGGGGCTTTGTCGTGCTTCTTCTGCTCCTCGTGTTTCTGTTTCGTCAACTGCTGTTGCTTGTTCTTGTCCTTGTCTTTCTTGCCACCCTTGTCTCCCATGCCTGCTCCTTTTTCAGCGATTGTGCCTTGAAGTCTGGATCACTGCGCGGTTGATCATTCGTAATCGCCGCGAACCAACGCTACCACAATTGCAGTCAGGAAGAGTCACTGCAGAGTAGTGGACGGTTACGCCGTGATTCAGGAGTTGACCATCAACAATGCCAGAACACGTCTTTCTTCTGGACGCCGACAGGGTGTCCAAGTGATCCACAAGTTCCCGGACCGAACTTCGGGCGCAACGATTTCGGATGTTAAGATCGGGCAGCAGCTCCCGCATGATCTGGCGTGAATATCACGAATGTACCAAGCACAGCATTGCGTCCTTGAAACGAGCGCCACATGTCCTCGATTGGGAGAACATGCCCAATCCGTTCCGGCACTATGAGGGCGTTCCGGTGGTCGATCTGCCAGCAGATCCGCCCACCCCTGAAACACCGGCGCTCGAAGTGCTTGACGGTATCTACGGGGCCACACTTGCCAAAGATGGCCCAACGTTTCTTTCGCAACTGCTGTTCTATTCGGCTTCGATTAGTGCCTCCAAACTCGTTCCATCCGGGGGACACCGATACGCTTTGCGAGTGAATCCATCGTCCGGGAATCTGCACCCAACCGAATTTCACTTCCTGACGCGCGGTCTGAAGGATTGGCCCGATGGGCTATATCATTACCGTCCCTCCGCGCACATGGCCGAGCGGCGCGCACTCGGGAATCTTGAAATGAAGTTCGCCAGCAGTTCCGCGCCGATCGTATTTGTATTGACCAGCATTGCGTGGCGCGAGGCGTGGAAGTACCGCGACCGCGCCTATCGATACTGCCTGCACGACATCGGTCATGCGTGGCAAGCCCTCGCTCTTGCAGCCCGAGCCATCGGATGTGAAGCCTTCGCAGTCGCTCAGTTTGCCGATGACGAGGTGGGGGAGTTTTGCCGCTTTCATGAAGACGAGTGGCCCATGCTTGTTATCGAGTTGCGCGGTGCCTCTATTCCCGTGCAAGAATCGGGCGCCGTTGAGGCCATTTGGGACGGCGGACACGCAAATCAACTCTCGCAGGAAATTACGGCATACCCACAGATCGACAGGATTCATGACGCGACGAAGCGCAGCAGTCTGGTCTGCTCAGCTGCCACGTCGGCGGTGGTCGGTGCTGGCGAAATCATTCTTCCTTTCCCGGCTTCATCCAGCCGCCCCTTTGGTGAGGTGGCGCGAGAACGCCGTTCGGCACTCGACTTCGTGGGTGGAATGCAGTCAATGTCCTTGCCACAGCTCTCGGCCGTCCTGGCAGCCGCACGTCAGCCGCTCCATGCTGATTTTGCGGGATGGCCATTCATCCAGCTCTACCTATACGTCCATCGCATCAACGGGCTGGAGCCTGGCGTATATAACTGTTGGCCCGAACGTGGCGAGTTGGAGCTAATCAAGCGCGGCGACCAGCGCGTCGCAGCCGCGGGCCTAAGCCTCGGCCAGGACCTGGCGGGTAACGCATGCATAGCGTTCTCGATGATCGGCGATCTTGAACGAGCCGTCCGAATCCATGGTGAACGTGGTTATCGCTATGTATATTTCGAAGCAGGCACGATCGGCCATAGAATGTACCTTGCCGCGGAAGCGCTTGGTCTCGGTGCAACCGGCATCGGCGCGTTTTACGATGACGAAGTGCACCGTTATCTCAATCTGGCGCCCGATCAGGGACAGGTCGTCTACCATTTTGCGATTGGTCATCCGGTTCCCGATTTTCGCCTAATTGGATGACCACGATCGGCCTTCTAGTCCATGGCGACAATCATTTCATCGTGCAGGGGGCGTTACCTAACAGGGAAGTCGCACTTGCGCTCGTGCGGCAGTGGTCGCTCATTCAGATCGGAGTGATAAAGCCGTCGCTTCTCGATCAATGGCGCATCATCTCCAGGGCATTCCGAGAAGACCTGACATGGGCGGTGGTCATACCCGGAGACGGTGAGATATCCCCTGCTGTGAAGACCTTACTTGACGAACTATCGTCCCGTGCAATCACCATCCACCAGTCCCGTTTCGGGCCTTGGTAGAAAATAGGTCGTCAACTGGCACGGAAACGATTTTTTGGACGCGCGGGCTTCTTGAGGTGTAATCCGCAACCCGCCGAACTGGCGACGGCCCGATTGTTTCCGGATGATGGGCGCTCTTGGCAGTTATTCTTGGGGCTCGTCGCCGGGCGGATAGTGTACGGTTACCCCGTCATCCAGGAGTTGGCCACATTCTCTGACCCGCCGCGATAGACTTGTGTCGTAATTTATGTCGCTTGACGCGGCCAAGAACCTCCGCCCCTACGACACGCGACCAAAGGATTGGGAGCGCCAAGATGTGGGGAACCATGTCTATCGAAGAACCATGAATTTGGAAGAGGGGAGGCCGATAAAATGACCAAGGCTGAGTTGATCGAGGTAGTCTGTCGCGATGTGGAAATGACGCGGAAAGACTCGCAGGTGATTCGTCGAGGCCATCTTTGGACAGCATGGTGCGTGCGTTGCGCAGCGGGGATAGCGTCGAGATTCGGGGTCTTGGAAGCTTCCGCACGCGCCAACGGCAGGCGCGCGTGGGGCGCAATCCGAAAACGGGCGCACCGTGGAGCGCCGGTTGAATCAGGCAATCCATCCCAAGCATTGTTGCCGGCGTCGAACTTGAATTGATTGAGAGCTTCGTCCTTGACTTGGGGAGGGATGATGCATCCCTTCGAACAGCTTGCGGGCTTCTTCGAACTTCACCAGCTGCTTGCGCTTGGTCTTGATCTCCTCTTCCATTTGGGCGATCTCGGCTTTCAGCTTGTCAGCCTGCTCCAGGACCACCTCGACGGGCGACTTCTTCTTCCACGGTTTGCGTTCCGGCTTCGATGAGGCCGGGGTTGCTTTCGGATCGTTCAGTTTCGGTAAGGGCATTTGACTTCTCCTTCATCAGTTGCTGAGTTTGGTGTTGCACCCAGTGCTCAAGCTTCCGGATGGCTTCGCGCTTGGCCGGAAGTTCGATATGGGTGTAGGTCGCGTGAATCTTCGAGCCCGAGGAATGGCCCATGAGCGCCATGCGGATTTCCTGCAGGACGCCGGCTTCCATGAGGCGGGTGTTGAAGGTATGGCGGAGATCGTGGAAACGGACGTGCCGGATCTGTGCATTTTTCAATGCCGTCTTCCAGGCGTGCTTCACGATTCGGACCGGACGGCCGCGGAAATCGATCACCAGGCCGTCGGCCTTGCGGTGCTCAAGTAGGTACTTGTGCAGCCGTTCGGTCAGCGGAATCTCTCGGGATTCGCCTTCGGGCGTCTTCGAGCGGGTAACGAATAGGACTTTTTGTGAAAAGTCCACGTCTTCCCAGCGCTGGCTGGTGATTTCGCCGCGCCGCATGCCGGTATCGAGTGCGGCGATGATCATTGCGTACAGGTGATCCTTCGCGGCACCGAGCAGCATCCGCTCCTCGGCGACACTCAGGACCTGACGCCTGGTGCGCCGTTCGCGGGCCATTTTCATCCGAGCGAGGGGATTCGCAACGAGTAGCTGCTCATCGACTGCCCAGTAGAGAATGTGCCGGAGCACACTCAGGTCCCGGTTGATGGTCGCGTCCTTAATGGACGGATTGAAGTTCTTGCGCACGCGCCGGAATTCTTCGGCCAGCGACTTGGTTAGCCGCAGCACGGGAATGTCAGAGAAGCACGGCAGCAGGAACTTCAGGTGGTAGATATGATGCGGGCGCACGCTCCCGCTGGCGATGAACCTTGCGGCGAGCGCGCCGAAGGTCATGTTGGGGTCGGCTTCGACGATCTGAAACCGCCGGGCGTTGACTTCCTCTTTTTTCTTGGCTTCGATGGTTTCGGCCTGCCTGCGATTCGCAGTGCCGGTCGAATACTGGTGGCGAATTCCGTCTTTATAGAAATACGACCACCATACGTCGCCGCGTTTGAGCAGGCTCACTTGGTTGTCTGTCCTCCTTGGATTTGTTCGATCCAACGGACCACTTGATCCCGGTAGAAGATCAATTTGCCGCTGGCCCCGGAGCGGAAAACAGGGAGACCTCGAGGAATGAGGGTCTGTCTTACGGTCCAGGGCGAGCAGCCAATCATGCGGGCGACTTCGCGGATGTTGAGCGGAATGCCGAGCGGCGGAAATGGGCCGATCTCAGGCGCTCTACCCGCCAGGATTGCCCCTGGTTGCGCACCGTTCGCGCCAGGTTGGCCCGGCCAATGCCTAGGCCAGCATTGGCCTAGGGAAAGCGCCGAAAAGCCTCGTATTTGCGCGGATTTACGCGTCCCTGCCTTCTGGGTCTTTAAGCGAGTGAGCGCGTCTGGGGTCGAGTGCGGGAACTTATCTTTCATGGTCGCCGCGGTTAGAGCGGCTGAATAGTCTGGAAATGAATCGCCGTAGGAAGTGCGGAAGCTGGGAATAGAGGTACCAGAGGAATGCGAGCATCAAGCCGGCAAGGACTGCTTGGAACATCAGGGCCTGATTAGTCACAATGGTTCGGATCAGGCCGAAGGCGAAGGCGATGGAGATCGCCGCGAGCACCAGGCCGGGCAGAATCGTCAGCAGAGTCACGACCGGAGCGAGCCAGAAAGGGACGCGTGGGTGTGGCGTCGAGAGCTCGCGGGATCCGCATTGGCTGCAGATTTCGGCATTGCGAGGATTCGGATGCCGGTGCGGGCAGAGCTTGGAATCGTAGGAGCGTCCGCAGAAGTTGCAGAAGAGTGGCTCGCCGGAAGTGATTCGATGACATTGGTTGCAATAGCGCATAGGATTTACAAGAGCGAGTGCCGCTGATCTCCTTTGGGACGCAGCCAGATTGAGGACCAGAAGCCATCGCGATGAATGTTGTCGAAAGTTGTGAACCGGAAAATCTTGTCTGTGGATGTGGCGACGGTGGCCCGAATGTTGGCTAGGCGCCGCTCGGAGGTTGCGACCACAAGAACCCGGAACTGCGGTTGACGGAATTTTCTCTGGAACTCGCCGGAGATCGCAAGCTGAAGGTAGCTAGCGGTTTTCTGCTGCCAAACTGAGAGCGCTTCGGTGCCAAGATCAACCTCGAGAAATATGGATGCGACACCTTCGCCTGCGAGTTCGAAGTAACCGTCCGGGGTAAGGCGGATCGTTTCCGAGATCGCGGTTCGGAAGACGACCCAGCGAATCAGGCGAATGCCAGCTTGAACGGTACTGCGGTACTTCACTGCGAGATAGATTTGGTTGATCCCGATCTGGTGTTCGACAAAGCGATCGCCGACGACCAGACGGCCCTGGGGCCGAACGATGCCACCAAGTTTGGCGTTGACCAGATCCACTCCTTTGGGCGAGAGCGTGTAAACCGCCTTCCGGCCGTGGGCAACACTGCCCACAAAGAAGCGCCGAAGCAGACCTGTTTGAGTCAACTGCAACAGCCGGCAGTTGGCGCGGCGTGTGGAACGGAAGCCGCCCACCACCTTGGCCATTTCACGATCGACGATCCGCATGATGTCGAGCTCCGACAGAAGATGCCGATCGCGGTCCTGGAGCAAGAATCCGCCGTGCTTACGCCCAGTCATTCAGGTCCTCCTCAGTCGTGCGACTCGCCCGTTGGTGGCGGGCGCGGATTTCGGCTTCGATGTCGGTGCGGCGTCTCGCCCAGCGCGCGCGGCAACGGTTGTATAGGTCGGTGGAGTCGGCTTCGGCTTCATCGACATTCGGCACCAGGACTTCCTGCGGACGATGTGAGCCGCTTTTGACGATCATGCGGCGCTTGGGGAGATTCTTCAGAATCTCCGCCAGGCGTTTGCCGCCGTCGAGCGCCGAGGCGATCTTGTCGGCGTCCGTTGAGGAAAGCTGAAAGAAAATGTGGGTGCCGACCGCCATGATCGCGGCGCGCATCTGCGGCGGGTATTGCTCCAGAAATTGATTGGCGGAAATCAAGGAGATGCCGAACTTGCGCGCTTCTGAAAGCAGCGTGTCAAGTCCGGCATCGTAGGCGACCAGATTCTGAATCTCGTCGCAGTACAGGGTGAACAAGGGCCGCCACGATTGCTTGCTGGAGCGTTTTGCGATGGCGTTCATGGCCGTTGGGAATCGCCTCGATCACCGCCGATTTGACTTCGAACTGCCTCATGATCCGCTCGATAAAGCCTACGGCGCTGGAAATCGCCTTTCCCGGCGCGGCCGAGAGCTGGCGGGCCTGCGCGTACATGAGGTGGTCGCTGTTGAACACGGCGACGCCGACAGCTCGCCGATCCACCCGAATGGCAGCGAGCTTGTACGTGGACTTGCCGTTACCCGGGTTCTGGTCGTCGCGATGCTTTAGCGGCTGAAAGAAGTCATGGAAGCAGCGGGCCAGGTTGCCGTTATGGCAATGCGCGACTGCGCGGTGGTAGGCAATCAGGAGGTGATCGGTCGGGTACCGCTCGACAAGCTCTGCGTAGTGTTTCGCCGCGGCGCCATCGCCGAGCTTCGTCGCCAGCCGCAGCGCGAAAACTTCGGGCGTGGTGCCGGGCCTGAAGTCGGAATAGCCCACGCGCTGCGCAGTCTCGTTTTGATCCAAAATCGTCATTTGAGGGCGGGAGTTAATGATCAAAACAAGGTGGCCTGCGTAGGCTTGGCGATCCGTTCTTCCTCAGCCCGGATCTGCTCGCGTAGCAAATCGTAAAGTGATGGGAACAAGAACTCGACCGGCACCCGCAGGATTGCGCTTAGCCGAAACGCATTCCGCAGATTCGGTAAGCGCTGACCACGCTCATATTTCGAGAGCCGGGAGACATCCTTGTCTCCCAGCAGGCGGGCCACATGCCGGGTGCTCAAGCGCATCCTCCGTCGGTAGATGTCAAGAGTATTTATGTTTTGTGTTTTATTTTGCATGCCGTGCTTTCCGTTTACGTGTGGTTAGCGTAACAATTTGCTGGATTTCGTAAAGTAGGGAAAATTTGACGGATGTGGCATCTCTGGGCCCTGTTCTGTGGATAACCGGTTGAAGAGTCGTTCCCGGTTTGTCCGGTGAATATGCCTGCGCACTGCGCCAATGCCACGCAACCGGGGCTGCGGGCGCAGCTTGCGGACACGATCAACCAGGCCATCGATGAAAAGGCCTCGGATTAGTTCGACGATGATTTCGATAAGCGTGTCCGCCACCATCGGAGGATGATGGCGCTGTTCTGGAATTTTGTAAAGTAGGGAACCGAATTCAGGCGTTGTCGATAGGGTGCATTGACTTTAGAACGTAAGTCGATTAAAGTATTTCAGAAATGCTTCCAGAAAGCGTTACCCAACGGGATCTGCAGCGTGCTCGCTCACTGCAAGACGCGCTTGATGAAGTCATCGCAGAGTTGGCCGTTCGCATCGCAGAAGGCGCGTACATCGAATCCGGCGCTCTGGCCTTGCTTGGCTCGCGTGTCGTCTGGTCTGAAGTCAAGACCCGGGCCGACCGTTTTCGTTTGTTCAGCAGGGTCCTGGATAAGGAGGAAGTGCAGTTTTTCGCATCCAACGCCAGCTTGGCCAAGAGGTTTCGCCAAGCTCGGGCTCAGATATTCTTGGCGGAGGTTCGGGATCTGCGCGTCGAAGTAGCCCACATTTTCAGGGCGCGGCGGGACCTCATTGCGGATTCAGGAAAGTGGACCGTTTATTTGCACCTCGTTCGACAAACGGCTTAAGCCTACGCGGCGCTTTCCATTTTATCCCTCAATGGACGCCTGTTTTACTGGAATATGCCGTTCCGCGCTGGTTTCGCGCTCAGCGGAAACGTACTCTACCGATACCTCAGTTTCGAGTCTCCCGCTTTAGGTTCTCAAGGCTAGCCCGCGCCTGCTGTACAGTGCGATTCATCGCGACTCTGTGTTTAGCATCTAGATCCTCAAACTCCTCCGCCGATGGAATCGGACCTGGTGGAAATGGTAACTGCTCCCCACGAGGTCGGATGAGCATGGCCCAGCTTCCATAAGCAGCGACGATTCCCAGATTGATCGCGAGATTGGCGAGAAAAAGGCGGGTGTGCTGATCGGATTGGAGGAAGAAGCTGCTGACAAACAGCGATCCGAACAAGAGGGTCATGATCCGAACATGGCGTATCGCATTGGGTTTGATGGGAACGGACGAAAACTGTCGAAAAAAGAGCAGGGACAGCACACCGAAGACGATCAACACCAAAGCGACGTGTTGCGCTAGGTCTTTGACCGCCTGAAAAGATTCTTATAAAACAATTCATATCAAGAATGTTTTCGTGCATACTTGGGTATGGCACGTCCCACCCTGAGTATCAAAGTCACGCCAAAGCAT
>Ga0182024_10009438_pt1 | contig 20168 bp, 12 predicted proteins | sample P32metaG_FD_120480 | JGI IMG/M metagenome (GOLD analysis project Ga0182024, IMG submission 120480) | Permafrost microbial communities from Stordalen Mire, Sweden - P3-2 metaG (Illumina Assembly) | ecosystem: Environmental > Terrestrial > Soil > Wetlands > Permafrost | place: Sweden: Stordalen... | reverse complement strand
GGGCGATGGAGAAACGTCACGATATCCACGTCGTTCGGGTGCCGTTTTTCGAGCGTCTCGATGTCCTCCATAAAGCTTCCTGACAACCATTGGAACCCGCCCACCACTCCGATGTTCGACAATTCGCCCCGATACCGGAGCAGACCTCGGAAGATTTCTCGCCGTGGGTCTGAACGGCACAGTTTCTCTGCAATGCGGGTCAGCGTTGTCTCATAAGGTGACATCGCAGCCCGGACAGTAGGCGTGGCACCAAGAAACGGCGGCAGCACCCCCGAGAGTGTAAAATCCGGGATGTCAAAAGGAGGCCCAAGGGGCGCCCCTGCACCACCCATCTGTAGCAGGTACCTTTCGATTCAGCCTTAATGGAGACCGGAACATCTTATCAAGTTTTGCATTGACGCTGCATTATCAGTCTATCAGGTATTGGCGAATACAGGGCGAATATTACTGATATGCCTCCACGGGAAGCCGCCTGTGTTTATTCTGACGCTGATGGCGTTCATTTCCGTCGAAGTCACTTACGGACCATTGAGGAACGAGTTCAGGGACGAAGCGGTAATCCCGAGGAACGAACACCCTCTTCGTACGCTTGTTCCTCAGCCGCGATGTCGGCATCGATCTCCTGCTTGTTCGCGTGGCAGAAGGCTAGTGCAGCATGGATTTGCGCCAGAGAGAGGGGCGGACGATCCGCAGCGATCTCCTCAGGCGATAGCCCGCGGTTGTTTTCGATCGCGATTCGTTCGCACACAAACACTTGTTCCGGCGATGATAGGCCGACCGCCGCGCAATGCAGGATCGCGCGTGATCAGGGCACCAATCTCCGCAAATGTAACAGGCATCTCGTCCACAGTATAACGCCAACACTACCAATCAGCGCTTTTCTGTGATCTGGCGGAAGACTCGGAGGAGGTTTTTGCCTAGGAATTTTTGGATTCTCTCGTCGGAGTAGCCTCGGCGGAGCATGGCGTCGGTGATCATCGGGAGGTCGCTTACGTCGTGCATGCCTCGCGGAGGGGTTGGGCCGCCATCGAAGTCGGTTCCTAGGGCTACGTGGTCTTCGCCTACCATCTGGATCGCGCGATCTACTACGGCGACCCAATCGTCTACTGTTAATTTGATGTCGTCGGGGGCGTCGGCGCCTGCCATGGGGAAGCCTTTTCCGGCGATTTGGTCGATTTCGAAGATGGTCATGGGTGCGCGGTCGTGAATTGCTTTCGTATCCCAAAAAGGCTTTCCGGCGTGCGCTGTGACCCAATCGAAGACTTTGCGATTGTGGAATTCGTTGCCGATCTGAAAACCGATTACGCCGCCTTTAGCAGCTAACTTTTTCAGGAGCCAGTCGGGCATGTTGCGAGGGATGTCGTTTACCTGGCGCAGGCCGTGATGAGTGGCGATTACGGGATCGGTGCTTATGTCGATGGCTTGCGAGATGGCGTCGTCGGAGGCGTGCGATACGTTAATCACCATGCCTAACCGGTTCGCTTCGCGAATCCAGGCGCGGCCGCGATCGTTCAGGCCGTTATTTTTGAACGTGCCGGCGCAACAGGAATCGGCGTAGTTGCTCTGCCAGTTGTGCGCGGACAGTTGCATGGACCTCAGGCCGAGGCGGTAGAAGTCGCGCATGACGAGAACGTCTCCGTCTAAATCGAAGCTTCCTTCTATATCCAGGACGGCGGCGATCTTCTTTGCTGCGTGGATTCGTTCGATTTCGGTGGCGTTGTGGGCGATTTCTATGGTGCTCGCGTTGGACTGGATTTGTTGGATACAGGCGTCTATCAGACGCAGGGCCTGCTTGGTCTCTAAGCGAGCGGGGTAGTAATCTTCGGTGACGTAGAAGGAGAAGAACATCGCTCCTAAACCGCCTTCGCGGGCTCGGGGGAGATCGAATTGGCCGTCCGGTTTGCGCTGGGCGATGTCGCCTCCGTGATAGAACTCGCGTTCTATTGCGTGGATGTGGGCGTCGAAGACTAGTGAGCTATTGTGTAATGCCCGGGCTCGGTCGGAGACGGCGGCGGCGGTTAGAAATAGCAGGGAAAGAAGCAACAAGGCCAGAGATGCAAGAAACGCTGGCAGGCGAAACCGCCTGCCCCACCTGGCTGAAGACCACGTCACCACGCAGGGCGATTTAAGAAATCGGCTCACTTAGGGATTATAATGGCTGCACTGTTATGGCTGGTAATCGTCCGAAGCTCGCTGCGATCACTACTGTTTACCGGAAGTATTCGCACACACAACATGTTGTCGACCGGTACCTGGAAGGATATGGGTGGAATGGCACGCATCATCATCCGGAGATGGATCTGATTGCGCTTTATGTCGACCAGGTTCCGCATGACGATCTTAGCCGGGATCGCGCGGCGCGGTTTCCCGCGATGAAGATCTATCCGACGATCGCGGAGGCGCTGACTTGCGGGACAGGCAAGCTGGCGGTGGATGGAGTGGTGGTGGTCGGCGAACATGGCGACTATCCGAAGACGCCGAAGGGGCAGGTGCAGTATCCGCGCTACCGCTTCTTTGAGGAGATTGTTGCGGTGTTCCGGTCGAGCGGGCGGTCCGTGCCAATGTTCAATGACAAGCATCTATCGTGGAACTGGGAGTGGGCGAAGAAGATGTACGACACTTCGAAGGAGATGGGATTCGCTTACATGGCGGGATCGTCGCTGCCGGTGACTTGGCGGATTCCTTCGGTTGAATTTCCGGATGGGGCGCGGGTGAGCGAGGCGTTGTGCATTTGCTATGGAGGGGTCGACAGTTACGACTTTCATGGGCTGGAAACGATTCAGGGAATGGTGGAGAGGCGCAGGGGCGGCGAGAGCGGGGTGAAGTGGATTCAGGCTTATCGCGGCGATAAGTTTTGGGATGCTTGCAGGGATAATGTCTGGCCACGCGAATTGATGAATGCGGCATTGTGCAGGAGCCATACGCTGACGCCGGCGCGCGCGGGGTTTAACGACGTTTTTCCGACTCTTGACGAGATGCGCAAGATGGTGCGCGATCCGGTGGCGTATCGGTATGAACATAACGACGGGTTGAAGTGCACCATGATGCTGATGGGAGGGCTGGTTCGCGATTTTAATTTTGCGGCGTCCCTGGAAGGCTCGTCGAAACCGTTTTCCACGCAGATGTATTTGCCGATGCCCGATGGGCGAACGACGCTGGCGGATTTTTTCAATCCTCTGTCGAACAATATGGAGAAGATGTTCCTTTCGGGGAAGCCGACGATTCCGATCGAGCGGACTCTGCTGACTACGGGGCTGACGGCGGCGGGCGTCGATAGTCTTTACGCGGGGCAGGTGCGCGTCGAGACGCCGCATCTGGCCATCAAGTATCAGGCGGCGAAAGACTCGACGTTCTGGAGGACGTGATGAGAATTACACGCAGAACTTTTCTGGGAACTGCCGCGGCTCTTCCGGTTTTGGGGCAGGCGCGGCCGAAGCGGATTGCTATCGTCTCGACAATTTTCAGGCTCCAGTCGCACGCGCAACATATTGGGGATCGGTTCATCGTGGGGTATCCGTTTGCGGGGGAGTGGCACAAGCCGAATACCGAGGTCGTGTCGTTGTATGTCGATCAGAAGCCGACGGGCGATTTGAGCGAGACGCGGGCGAAGGAGTTTGGGTTCAAGGTTTATCCTACGATCGCCGAGACGGTGTGCTGCGGGGGATCGAAACTGGCTGTGGACGCGGTGTTGATTATCGGCGAGCATGGCGATTATCCGAGGAACGAGAAGGGGCAGGTGCTCTATCCTCGTTTCGAGTTCTTTGAACAGGTGGCAAAAGTTTTTGAGGCGGACGGGCGGTCGGTTCCGGTTTATAACGATAAACATCTTTCTTACAGTTTTGAAAAAGCGAAGACGATGAGGGATACTTCGCGGCGGTTGAAATTTCCGATGCTGGCGGGCTCGTCGCTGCCGGTGACATGGCGCCTGCCCGAATTGGAATTGCCGATGGGGTGCGAGATCGAGGATGCTCTGATGGTTGGCTGCGGCGGATCGGATGCCATGGATTTTCACGCGCTGGAAGCGATGCAGTGCATGCTGGAGCGGAGAAAGGGCGGCGAGCGCGGCGTGAAGAGCGTGCAGTTGATCGAAGGCGACGCGGTGTGGAAGGCGGGCGAAGATGGCAGGTGGTCGAAGGAGATGCTGCGGTCGGCTTTATCGCGGAGTGACAATCTGAAAGGCGCGTCGGTGACCGATGGGCGTCCGCAGGACATGGTGGGGACGGGCGTGCTGCCGGGGGTCGAGAAAAATCCTTGGGCTTATTTCATTGAGTATCGGGATGGAACGAAGGCCACGCTGTTGATGTTGTCGGATGCGGTGGGGGATTTTAATTTTGCGGTCAAGGTGAAGGGACACGCGGGAATTCAATCTACGCAGTTTTTTCTTTCGCCGGATCCTAACGTGACTTACTCGGCTTGTCTGGCCAGCAAGATTGAACAAATGATTGTGAGCGGCGTCGCGCCCTATCCGGTGGAGCGGACGCTGCTGGTTAGCGGGATGCTTGAGAGTTGCCTGGATTCTCGGGTGAAGGGACACGTGAAGATCGACACGCCGCACCTTGCGGTTACTTATCAGGCTCCGCGGGAATCGCAGTATTGCAGGGTTTAGGAAAGGGCAGGTCGGGAACCTGCCCCCCTGGTCAGAATTGCAGCTTGAGCGCGAACTGGATGTTGCGATTTCCCGTTGCGCTGGTGATGTTGCCGAACGACGACGTGTTCAGGGTCGAGGCCGGGTTCGAGAAGTTCGTATGGTTGAACAAGCCGAACGATTCGAACCGGAACTGGAGCTTCATGCGCTCTTTGAGCGGGAAATTCTTGAATACGGAAAAATTGACGGTTTCCGCGCCCGGGCCGTGGAGCAGGTTGCGGCCGGCGTTTCCGTAGGCGTAGTTGGTGGGGGTAATCGGATACAAATCATTGACCGTGAAGGCGGTGGCGTCGATACATCCGACCAAATCTCCGCGTCCACAGCCGTCAATGGCGGTGTGAAGCAGATCCGGCCGGTAGGTGCCGCTGGAACCGGTGTTCGCGGTGTCCGTTCCGGTGATGACGTTGAACGGAATGCCGGTCTGGATGGTGACGATGCCGTTGGCCTGCCACTTGGTCAACGCGGCCTTCAACACCGGATTCGAGACGGCGAAGAACGGGATGTCATAGACAAAGCTGGCGATGAAACGGTGGCGGATATCCCAGTTGGAGTTGCCGTAATCGTCCTTCCACGTATAGGGAATCAGCGGCGTACCTCCGCCATTGGAGTCGGTAGTGACGTCCAACGTGTGCGACCACACATAGTTGGCGTTCATCATCAGGCCGTGCGTCAAGCGCTGGCGGAAGATGACGTTCAAACTCTCGTAGTTGGCGATTTCGTCGTCGTTGATGGTGCGGATGGAACCAAATAGCTGATTGGGCCGGCGCGAATTGACAGAGCCGGGTCCGGGCTGGAGAGGCGTGTTGTTATAAAAACTGCGGTCCAGATGGTAGGAATGCGAGCCGAGATACTGAACTTCCAGGCCGCCTCCGCTCCAAAGCTGCCGCTGCAGACTGGCGCTCCACTGATTCATGCGGGGCGTGGGCTGGTGCCAGGGATCGGTGACGATGGTGCCGGCGGTCGCCGCGGTGGGACACACTCCCGTGGCGAAGGGGTTGGACAGGCTAGGCAGCCCGTCACCGACGGAGTAGTTGCACGTCAGAATCGTGGTATATGGCGGGTTGGTGTTCAGGAAGGTATAGCTATTGGTCTGATTCGGGTTGTAATAAATTCCACCGCCGGCTCGGAACACCGTCTTTTCGGTGATGCGGTATGCGAACCCGACTCGCGGCGCCCAGTCGGAGTGATTCGGCGCGGTGAAGTGATAACCGGGCGTTCCGCCGACGAGCGCCGTCTGGTTGGGATTGAGCTCGGTGGCGACACCGTTTATGGTGTAGGCGACGGTCGGCAGCTCATAGCGGATGCCGTAGTCGACGGTCAATTTGCGCGTGACCTGCCATTTATCGGTGACGAAGAATCCGTCGCGCCATTCGGCGGTGCGGCCGCGCACTTCCGGTCCAGGAGTGGTGAAGGACTGGGGCACTCCGAGGATGAAGTCGGCTGGCGCATAACCGCTGAGCGTTCCGTTGAACGTGAGCCCGCCGCGGGCACTGTTGACGGCGGCGCGGCCGGTGGCAAGCCTGCGGAACTCCATCCCGGCTTGGATGTTATGAGAATGGTGGTTCCAACTGATCTGTTCGGAGAGCTGCGTGGTGCTGTCGTTTTGATACCAGTTGGTGGAGGCGTTATTCAAACCATTGAAGCCGGTGATGTTGAAATCGGGAATGCCGGGATTGTTATAGGTGGTGTCTCCATTGAAGCCCGGGATTCCGAGGGCGGTGCCGGCGTTCTTATTAGCGGCGACGGAGAAGGGGTTGAGGGTCGCGGTGGAGAGGAAATTCCGGCCCACGCGCAGATCGTTCACCAGGTTGGGGGTAAGGGTTTGCGTGTAGCCGACGCTATAGTTCGAAACGGTGACGGGCGTGGTGGCGGCGTTGGTGGGAATCGCACTGCCGCCGAACACGTTCTCATATTGATCGTCGGCGCGCGCATACAAACGGACTTTGTCGCCGATGTTCTGATCGATGCGATCCACGGTTTGGTTGGTATTGATGGTGGTGGGCACGGGCACCGAGTAATTACTTGCCAAGCCCGGCAAGTCGGTTGCCGGATAGTATGCCTGGAGCTTGAGGGCGACCGGAGAGATGCGCGAGGTCGGGATGATGTTGCCGGGGAACGGCAGGCCGGTCAGTGGATCCTTGATCGCGCCTCCGGTGATGCTGCCGGTGGGGACTCCGGAGAAATTGCCGGTGAAAAAAGCCGCCGGCATGGAAGTCGAAAGCGACGTCGCCGACTGGTCGAGGCGGTAGCCGCCGTACGATGCCATGAAGAAGGACCTGTTCCTGCCGTTATAGAGTTTCGGAATAACGATCGGGCCGTCGATTTCGACACCGAACTGGTTCTGGCGCAGAGGAGGTTTCGCTGCGGTGGGGTTGGCCGGCGTCGGCAACGTGAAGAAAGTTCGGGCGTCCAGAACCTGATTCCGAAGGAATTCGAACAGGGAACCGTGGATCTGATTGGTCCCGGACTTGGTGATCATGTTGATGTGAACGCCGAGATAAGAGCCGTATTGGGCCGAGTACGTGCCGGTCTGGATCTCGACTTCCTGAATCGCCTCAATGATGGGCTGCACGGGCGTGGTGGTGATCAGGTTGTTCATGATACTGATGCCGTCAATCGACATTTCGTTCTGGATCTCGCGAGTGCCGGCACCGTTGAAATCCTCGCCAGGCGGCGTGCCGGTGGCGGAAGACTTGATCCCCAGAAGGACGCCGGGAGTCGTCGTCGCCAGGCCCATGGCGTCGCGGACGCTGAGCGGAGTTTCGGCGACGACGCGCGTACTTAGAATCTCCGAAATGGAGGCATCGTCGGTCTTGATCGCGGACACGATCGCTTCCACGGTGACCGATTGGTTCACGGCGCCGACGGGCAGCAAGATGTCGGTTCGAACCGTTTGATCGATGTCCACGATGATGCCGGTCTTAGTGACCCTTTGAAATCCAGTGAGTTCCACAGTGACGCTGTACGTGCCAACGCGGACAAATTCGAAGGTGTAATTGCCCTGTCCGTTGGTGGTGGTGTTGTATTTATCGAGCGTGCGGGTCTCGGTCGCGGTGACCTTGGCGTTAGGGATCAGCTTGCCGCTGGAATCGGTGACTGTCCCGACCAGGGACGTGGTGGTTGCGAGCTGTGCATGAACACCGATCGCGAAAAACACCAGGAGACAGATTGCTACGAAAAGACGCTGTTTCATCTTTCACACCCCTTTGCGAAATTCACCAACGCGTAACTCGGTTTAGACTATGCTGCCACAAATCGCCAAAATCTGCTACAACAAAACAGAAGTTTCAGCGGAGATCGATGACGGCGAAGACGCGGAGTTCGGGAACGGTGAACTCGGTTGCCGGTCCGTCCTGTGCTACGTCCGCGAGATGGGATTCTGGAATTCCGGACACTCGCAACTCGCCTTTGGAATAGCCGCCGCGGATGCGCACGCGCATTCCAAGAACGGGACGGTTGCTGTAATTGAGGAGAAACACGCGGGCCTGGCGTGGTCCAGTCAGAAGACGGCCGACTACGACCTCGCTTCCGTAGACACGTAGCGAGCGGTTGTCATCGCCGATTTGAGATCGAATTTTGTGCGCGGCTACGCTGGGGTTTTGCGCGTCTTCCTGCGGATATTCCTTGGTTCCCAAGCGCACGTTCACGTGAAAAATGCTGTCGGGAGCTTTCTCGATCTTATATAACAGGTTCATTCTCGTGAGAAGATTGAGCAGCTCGCCGGTTGCGTCCGTTCCATCGTCGACGACACCGAAATCGGCGACAGGCGCCAATTCGGCGGGCGGGATGGTTTTGAGAAACTCGAGCATTTTGCCGAAAGCATCCTCGCCAGGCGCGTCGGCGGAGAGCAACGCGTCGGCGGTATAGGTGAATGCCTCCGCGGCGGCGAGCGCCGCGGCTTCGCCCTTCACCCGATAAACAAACTTCCTGCCGGGAGAGCGCAGAATCCGCCAGCCATTTGCATCGATCCAGGGACTGCGCGTCGCCGCGGCTTCATTGTTCCGGTACTGCACGCGCGGTTCGTTTAACTTCACGGCGTCGGCGGGGGGCTCGGAGCCCGCTGCCAGTAGGCTCGGCAGTAAAAGGGCGGCGAGCATCAGATCTCCACCGAGGTCACTTTGATGCGGCTCTTATCGTACTCGCCGAGTCCGAAATTCTTGGCGGCGTACTCGATGTGGCCGGGCTCGCGGATAAACGTGTTCTTGTGAAAATCGAGGTGCGCGCGGCGGTCGATTATATTGGGCGAGCGGTCCCATAACGACGGTGCGCCTTCGGCTTTGCGTTTTTCTTCAATCAGATCGAGGAGCAAGCGATCGATAGCCACGGGGTCCGTACCGAACATCATCAGCTTCGGATAGAAGCGGTACTTCTTATCCTCCGAGAAAGGCCCGCCGTGCCAGATCGCGCGGATGCCGTCCATAATATTGAGCACGCACTTGGAACGTAGGGGCTCGACCGCGGCCAGCGTTCCGATAAAGGAAAGCGTGTTGGTTTTTTCGCGCATGTGGGAACGCGCAACGTTCGAAAAATCGCCGTAGGCGAGGTTCTTCAGGCATCCGGTGACGCCCGATGCCTGATGCTCCTTGGCATTCGGGACGTTGATGATTTTGGTGAAACGCTCGGTGACGAGCCGGGCGAGATTGGAGCGGGTATCGTCTTCGCCGAAGAAGCTGACTTCGACATAAGTCTTCGGGTCGTATCCCAACAGCGAGGCGCGAGGCGTTTCGACCGCGACGATCTGGACGCCTGCCGGCACGAAACGCTCATAATGCACGCTGGTGAGCTGGTCGAGGAAGCGCTCGTAAATATAGATGTTATCCGGCTTCACGCCAACGCTCAGAAGATTCCGCACGATTCCGCTGACAACTTCGGGCGAAGCGCGAATCACGGGCGCACCGGAGCAATTTACTTTGATTCCTACGACGTCACTCGACGAAAAAAACGACGCCCACGCTTCTTTGTCGGCTTTGGCGCCGGTCAACCTCTTGATGCCGGCCGATAGCATATTATCCACGGTCGCTTGATCGATGCGCTCGGTGGAGGTATCGATGACACTCTCGGAAGTCACGCGGGCAACTGCGCCACGATAGGGTCCCGGCATCTCGGAACTCTTTGCCGCCGGAAAATGGCTCACCACCTTATAGGAGGGTGGCGCGTCAGACGCTAGCAGCGCTGGCGCTGCCGCGAACTGGAGGAACAATCTTCGATCCATGACTGTATATTAGTAAAAACCAAGCACGGCTCGACAGCGCGAGAGTCTGCCGGGCCGCGTCACTTTAGAATGTGTACTTTAAAGCGATCTGAACGTTGCGTGCTCCCTGCGAGCCTTGCAACAGGCCGAGGGTGGTTCCGATTCCGCGTGTGGGAGAGTTCAGAATCGGAGTGTTGGTCAAGTTGATAAACTCACCGCGCAATTCCAAATGCTGGTGCTCGGTAATCGCGAAATATTTCGCCAGGTTGAAATCGAGCGTCTTAAGTCCCGGTCCGCGCAAGGTGCTGACGCCACAATTGCCGAAAGTTCCTGCAGAAGCTTGCGCGAAATCGGCAGGGTTGAACCACTGGTAACCGCCCTGCGTAGCATCCTGCTGGCCGAAGACTACGGCTGGCGCGATGCAGTTGGCGCGCGCGGCGCGAGCCGTGGTTCCGGAAACATCGGTTCCATTCACAGTGATGGGGAATCCCGTGTGGAGGCTGAGGATACCGCTGGCCGTCCATCCGCCGACAACTCCGTCGAGGACTTTGTTCATACTCTTGCCGAATTGCCTATCGCGTCCGAAAGGCAGAGCGTAAATCGCATTGCCGACGAAGTTGTGAGTCGCGTCGTAACCGCACGCTCCCCACTCAGCCCTCATATTGTAGATGTTCTGGAAATACGCCGAGGCGTTGTCCGCCTGACCGCCCTGCCCGTAATAGCCGATCGAATTGGTCATGCATTTCGAATAGGTATACGACGCGGTAAACTGCACTCCGGCGCTGAGGCGCTTCGTTGCGACGACTTGCAAAGCATCGTAATCCTGACTGCCAATCGAAGAGGTACCGGAGATCTGTCCGATATCCGCCAGCAACGACGGATTTCCCGCAAGATACTGCGTCGGCGAAACCGTTCCGTTGGGGTTGAGCACCTTCTGGAAATACGGCATGGCGACCATCAAGTGCGTGCTGCGCTGGCCGACATACGCCGCTGAAAGCGTCATGGTGGGAGTGAGCTGCCGTTGGAGTGTCAGGTTCCATTGATTCGCGACTGCGGGGCGCACGTTAGGATCCCAGACGCGCAAGGTCACGGCATGATCCTGATCGCCGGGATTCGAGAAGAACGGCGCAAACCCCTGATCGAGCGTCGATCCAGGGAGCCCCTTGAAATTGCCGGACCCCGAATACTGATCGTCATGCTCCACCGCGAACGGAGGATTGATCGGCGTGCGGAGGTTCGTCCCCGTGCCTTCGAGATAGTTCGACAGGGTGTAGCCGGCACGAATCACGGTTTTGCCGCCGCCCGGAGTCCAGGCGATACCGACGCGTGGCTGGAAGTTCGTAATTCCGTTGTACTGGTTATAGAGTGCCCGGCAATTGTTGTACGGGCAGCTCCCCTGCCCGGCGATGTACTCCTGGCCGCTGATCAGGCCGAAGTTCGCCTGGCGGTTGTCGACCTCAACCCACGGCGTGTGCAGCTCATAGCGCAGGCCGAGGTTCAGAGTCAGGTTCTTGGTCACGCGCCAATCGTCCTGATAAAACGCGGCGAGGGAATTCGATCGCTGGCCCCAGGTGCCACCGTTTACGCCGCCCTGGATTTCATCGGGTAGACCGAGTAGCAGGTCGGCCTCGGCGATACCGCCGTTGGTGCTGCTCGCGCCGGTTCCGGGCGTCTTGGTGGTGTAATAGCCGTTGAACAGAATCGTGCCGGCGCGGCCATTGTTGCCGGAATAAAACGTATCCACACGATACCGGTAGCCCTGAAATCCGAAGTGCATCGTGTGATTACCCTTGGTCAAAATGAGGGTGTCTTCGTAGTGAATCACGGCGTCCGCGAAAAGCTGGTAGACATCGCTGGTCCCGAAGCTCGACACATTGCCGCCGGACAAACTCAACGAGGGCAGAAACGCGGATGGAACATCTTGAATTCCCACGGTCTGCGCAAAACCGGTCAGGTTGTTGGAGGAAGAACCATTGTTAATGAAAACATAATTCACACCGAATCTGGCTTCATTTACAAGCGACGGACTGACGGTATGTGTCCAATCGAGAAGCCCCGTATGGGTCGGATAAAGATTGAAGCTGTTGTAGAGCAGCGGATCGCCTCGGGTAATCGGATTGGTGTAGCTGCTCTGCGAATAGCGTCCGTAGATGTGGTCTTTCTCCGACATCGTGTAATCGATCTTAATGTCGCCCTGATCGCCGTTGATGTACTGCTGCACGCCGTAGGTGTAATTGTTCAGAAGGTTTCCATTGGTCGGCTGCGGGTAGTAGGTCGAGGACAGAATCTTCGCAGCCGATGCGTTGAACAAAGTCGACGGAATAATGTTGTTCGGGAATGGCAGGCGGTTGCCGCTTGAATCGAGCGAAAAAGGATTGTAAAGCTGCACAGGTTTCGCGCCGGCGAGCAGCGCTGAAAAGTCCCCCGTCCGTTCTGCAGCCGTATAAACCGTCGTTGTGCTGATGCTGGTCGGTGTATCCAGGCGCGATCCTTGATAGTCGGCGAAGAAGAACAGCTTGTCTTTCTTGATCGGACCACCGACAGCGGCGCCGAAATTATTCCAACGGGTCGCCGGCCGGATCAGGCCCTCAAAATTGTTGGTCCACGAATTCGCGTTCAATTTATCGTTGCGAAAGAACTCATACGCGCTGCCGTGATAGTGATTGGTCCCGGACTTGGTGGTCACGCTGACGATGCCGCCCATATAGTTGCCGAATTCGGCGGGCGCCGTCAGGGTAATCTCGTTAAACTCCTGAATCGCGTCGACCGACGGAGCGTAGCCGACCAGATTGTCGGACAACTGGTTGTTGTCCAGACCGTCCAGCATGAAGTTATTCGATTGCTCGCGGTTTCCGTTGACGTTCGGGCGGGCGCTGCCGCTGGTGGTGAGACCGCTCTTGAAACCGGCCGGATTGGGATTGATGCTGCCCGGCGCAAGCAGCGTCAACTGCAGGTAATTGCGCGTCGCCAGCGGCAATTCGAGATTCGTTTTCTCGTCGATCACTGTGCCCACTTCGGTCGATTGCGTCTGTAACAGAGGGGCGGAGGATGTGACGTCGACGGTTTGCGTGACGTTGCCGACCTGCAGGGCCACATCGATCCTGGCCACCTGGTTCATGTCGAGTACGATGCTTTGCACCTGCGAGATCTGAAATCCAGCGTGCTCCACTTTCAGCCGGTAGCTTCCAATCGGTAGCCGAGGCAGATTGTAGACGCCTTCGGCATTGGTTGTGGTGGGCCATTCGGTGCCTCGATCCTTGTCGGTCACGACCACATTGGCGCCGGGCACGGTTGCTCCGGAGGCGTCCGTGACACGTCCGGTGATCGCGCCGGTGACTTGTTGGGCGGGAGAAAGAGCCGGAAAGATCAAGGAAATAAGCACAACAGACAATACAGCGAGACACACGTTTGTATTTAATCGCATAAACCCCTTTCAAAGCGACGGGTAATAGGAGCGCTCAAGCCCAAATACTAAAGGCCCGAACAAAACTCCTGCCCCGTTTGCTATGATTTTGCACCCCAAGCCAAGGATAAGTCAAGAGGTTTGGCGGTACTCACGAGGTAGCGCGAGAGCCATTCAGAGGGAGACGGCGTGGCGCGAGATGTAATCGTCGAGGCCCGAGTCGGGCGCGATGTAGTGAAATTGTTCGGCGTAGGCGAGCCCGTGCGCCCGTCCCGTTTCCGCGTCTCGATGTTCGAATACCGCCTTGATGTAGGCGTCGATAGCCTCGTCCTCGCCGGCCGAGAATTCGGGAACTTTCAGCTTTTTCGCGGCCAGCGATGCGTTCACGCCTTTCACCATATTGGTCACCATGGTCCGGCAGGAATGGATGGCGGTGCGCTTGGCGTCGAGGGTCGGCGCGATATCGACGACGCGATTCACGAGTTGCTGGGGTCCGCGCGCGAAGTAATATTTTTCACGCACGCCGTGCGGCTTGAGGCCGGCTTCGAAATGCTCCGGGAAATCTTTGTTGCCGCCGGCCATCCAGCAGGCAGCTTCGACCGACTGCGCCGTAACGTAGTGATCGGGATTTTCCTCATAATGATCCCACGGATCGTAGCTGAAGATGGTGTCCACTTTGAGCAAGCGAAACAGAAAGATCAGGCGGGCACGCAGCTCGATTCGGCTGATGTCGTCCATGCGATGGTTGCGATAGCCCAGATCGAATAAATTTTTCAGTCCTGTCGCTTTGACTAATGCGCGTGCATCGCGCTCGTTCGCGAGAACGGTCTCGCCGACGCTGAGGTCGTAGGAGTCTTTTTCGTCGTTGCTCGATCGGATCAGGTATCCGGTGTAACCTTCGCGGAGAAGTTTCGCGATGGTCCCAAAGGCGAAGATGGGTCCGTCGTCGAGATGCGGCGTGATCAAGGCAAGCACTTTGCCTTGGTGGGGCGTTCCCTCCGCGGCGCGTTCGATGGTGACACCTGAGGGTCCGGCCACGTTCGTTTGCGCGGCGAGCGGAGAGGCGCCGGCGAGGCTCGCGGCGACGGCTTGGCCGAAGAAATCGCGCCTGTGCATTTTATGTCGCTTTTTCGAGAATTTCTTTGATGCGCCGCGCGACGATCAGTTCCTCGCCCGGCTCGAGCATCCACACGCCAACGACGATGGTGTTCTCATCGGACGGCAGGCCTGCACCGGGCTTCTTTCCGGTTTGCGGATTCAACTCAATGCTCGGAGTTCCCTTGCGCAGCTCGGCCATCACGTCCACCGGCCGGATCTTGATGCGTTGCGTGTCGTAACGGAGTAACAGGTGGGGAACCGCGTTAGCGGCGACGTTCGGGATCACGACACGCGACTCCAGCGTCGGGATGCTCTTGAGCTGCGCGGCGATCTTGTCGGCACGGCGGCGGAACTCGGCTTCGAACGACGCATCGGTCTGGCTGAGAAACCAATCGACCGCGGCGACCATCCCGACGATTTGTTCCTTCGAGACTTTCATGCCTCGCCCGACTGTATCGGAATTGGGGCTGTTATTATGCGTCGCGGCGTCGATGAGATCCTTCCGGCCGAGCAGCAAACCGGCGTTTTGCGGGCCTCGCATGCCTTTGCCGCCGGAAAACGCGACCAGGTCGAAACCCATCTTGGTGTAATTCCAGAGATTCGAGATCGGCGGAACATCCGCGGCGGCGTCGTTCAAACACGGAACACCGTGGCTATGGGCGACGCGGATCCAGTCCTCGCGGCCGATCTGTCCCTCCTCTGCGGCGTTAAAGAAATTGGTCATGACGGTCCGTTCCGTGAACGCCGCCTCGTATTCGGCGAGGGTCACGACTTCGACGAACTTCGAGCCGCAATTGCGGATCGCGTGATCGTATTCGTAGCGATGCGCCTTCTGCGCGATGACTTCGTTCTTGAGGCCGGTAACGTCGGTCGGGATACTGTGCATCGCGTTCCTGTTGCCGAGCGTCATCGCCGCCGCCGTTGCCAGAGTAAGGGCAGAAGCGGCGCCCGCCGTCACCATAGCGCCCTCGCACTTCAATTGACGCGCGAGATACTCTCCGGCGGCCTGTTGCAAGTCGTGCAAGCGGACGGGATGCTTCGCGGCACGAGCCACCGCTGCCTGCACTGAAGGCGGCATGATCGAGGCTGTCAGTGCCGTGTACGTGCCCGCGGCATTGATGATCTTCGTCACGCCGAGTTTTTCGTAGTAGTCCTCGCCAACGGCCGTGTGACGCGTATCCGCTGCATCGAGCCTGCTGCCCGCGAGTCCCATCCCGGCCAGCGCGGAATTGGCCCATCCCAAAAAACCACGTCGCGTGTCCATAACGCCTCCTTGCGCCGATCAGCTATATGCTAATACAATGACGCCTTGGCGAACTGGGGAGTTCACTTGCGGTTTTTGACGCCCTTGCTGGCGCTGGCGTGTAGCTTGAAAGGGCAGACTTACGACACCCTGCTCAAGGGCGCCCATGTAATCGATCCCAAGAATGGCATCGACCGGGTCATGGATGTCGCGATCTCCGGCGGAAAAATCGCGCGTGTTGCGGCCGGCATCAACTCGAGCGAAGCGAAACAGACTGTCGACGTCACCGGATTGTATGTCACGCCCGGCCTGATCGACATTCACGTCCACATTTATATGTGGCAGGAGCCGGGCGGCGAGGCGGTGCAGGCCGACGCGCATTCCTTCCGCAGCGGCGTGACGACGATGGTCGATGCGGGATCCTCAGGCTCGCGCACGTTCCCGGATTTTAAGAGGCGCATCATCGACCACTCGAAGACGCGGGTTCTGGCTTTTCTGAACATCGTCGGCGCGGGCATGGGCACGGGCAAGGAAGACGATCCCTCTGAGATGGACGCGCAGGCCGCGGCGAAAACGGCCAAGGATAATCCGGACATCATTGTTGGATTCAAATCGGCACACTATGCGGGACCGGGGTGGGAATCCGTCGGCGGAGCGGTGAAGGCGGGAGAATTGACGGGCCTACCCGTTATGGTGGACTTCGGACGAGTGAACGCGACGCGCAATATCAATGCGCTGTTCCTCGATAAATTGCGGCCTGGGGACATCTATACGCATTGCTTCTCCGGTCACCGCGAAGAACTGCTCGAAAACGGCACAGTGAATCCCGCGATGGAGGCCGGCCGGAAGCGTGGCATCATATTCGATATCGGGCACGGCGCTGGAAGTTTTTATTGGTATGTCGCGGTTCCCGCTTATGCCGCCCATTTTTACCCCGACTCGATTTCAAGCGACCTGCACATCAACAGCATGAATGCCGGCATGAAGGATATGACCAACATCATGTCGAAGCTCATGAGTCTCGGCTCGTCGCTTCAGGACGTGGTTCGCATGTCGACGTTCAATGCCGCGAAAGAGATCAGGCGGCCTTTACTGGGCAATCTTGATGTCGGCTCCGACGCAGATGTCGCGGTTCTTCGCCTCGACCGGGGAAATTTCGGGTTCGTGGATTCGGCGGGCGCGAGAAAATCCGGGAATCAGTTACTAGTGTGCGAATTGACGCTGCGCGCCGGAAAAGTCGTGTGGGATTTGAACGGCCGCGCCAGCCAGGATTGGAAAACATTTCCGTATCAGAAGCAATCATGGAAAAGATAACAACTCTGATTTTTATCGGCGCGACGTTTGCGTTCGCGCAGACTCGAACCTACGACCTCCTGCTCCAGGGCGGTCACGTGATCGACGCGAAAAATAATATCGACGCCGTCCGCGATGTCGCGATTAAGGATGGCAAGATCGCGGCGGTGGCAGCGCGCATCGATCCGGCACAGGCTTTTAAAGTCGTGAATGCCGCCGGACTTTATGTGACGCCCGGCCTGATCGACATTCATGTGCACGTTTACACGGGCACTGGAGAGCCGCGATCGTACGCCGGGGATAACAGCCTTTATCCCGACGGCTACACCTTCCGCGTGGGCGTGACCACCGTCGCCGACGCTGGCTGCGCGGGTTGGCGCAACTTTGAGGACTTTAAACAGCGCGTGATCGATCGCGCGAAGACCAGGGTCCTCGCGTTCATTAATATCGTCGGCAACGGCATGCGTGGAGCGAAGTATGAGAACGACCTGTCCGACATGCAGGCCAAGCCGACGGCGGAAATGGCAGAGAAATACAAAGGCCTGATCGTCGGCGTCAAGACGGCGCACTACGCGGGCCCGGAATGGACGCCGGTCGAGCAAGCGGTCGAAGCCGGCACCATCGCCAATATTCCCGTCATGGTCGACTTTGGCGAGAACAAAAAAGAGAGGCCGATGAGTGAGCTTGTCACCAGGAAGCTGCGCCCGGGCGACATCTATACGCACTGCTATTCGGGATTGAGAAATGAGCAGGACGAGTCGGGTCACGTCAATCCGGCGATGTTTGAGGCGCGAAAGCGCGGCGTCATTTCCGACGTCGGCCATGGCGGTGGAAGTTTTGCCTGGCGAATCGCTGTGCCTGCGCTCAAGCAGGGGTTCCCGCCCGATTCCATCTCCACCGATATTCACATCGGCAGCATGAATAGCGGCATGAAGGACATGGATAATCTGATGAGCAAATTTCTGGTGATGGGCCAGTCCCTTAAGGACGTCGTGACCGAGTCGACCTGGAATCCCGCTCGCGAGATTCATCATGAGGAACTCGGAAATCTCTCCGTCGGCTCGATAGCCGATGTCGCCGTCCTGCGAGTCGCTCGAGGCGATTTCGGTTATACCGACATGTACGGAGCCCGGCTCAAGGGCAACCAGAAAATCATCGCCGAGTTGACCTTGAAGGACGGAAAAGTCGTCTACGATCTAAACGGCATCACCCGCCCGGACTGGACCACATTACCGAAAGACTACAGGCAATCGGGCGACGCGAAATGGGACGCAATCACGCCCGCGAGAGGCGGCAGAGGGCAAGCCGCAAAGCAATAGTGGGGCAGGTTCCCGACCTGCCCGCTGGTGTGTCGCAGGGAAATCGTTACTGTCCCCTCCATGACGGTCGGGGTTCGGTGCCAATGCCGAGGCCGATTTAAGCGCGGTTACGCGCGATCCTACCGAGCCCCGACTGTAAAGGAGGGGACATGCTAACGATCTGGCTGCGACAGGCCACTAAGCAGGTCGGGATCCAGCTCCACCGTGCCGGCTAGCATGCCACCGAGCTTTGCCGTATTCCCCAATCAGTACGTCTCCAGTCATTCCTGAACCGGAGACGGAACCGCGAACGCATAAGTGAGCACATTGCCGTCGGCTGGCAGAGTGCTTCGGAACTTGACCTGGTCTCCTGAAATATGACCGCTCAAATCCCCTTCATACGCCCAGCCTTGATGCGTCCCGGCGATCTGATTGGCATTAGCGGTCAAGAACAGCTTGTGACGCGCCGAGCCGACTTCATAATCGATATCGACATCCCACGCGCCCGCAATGATTTCCCGCCACCGTCGTAATGATGCCGGTCTTCGATACCATGCGCACGCGATTGTTCATCGTATCCGCAATGTAGAGATTGCCGGAGGCATCGGTCGCAACGGCCGTCGGCCTCGACAAGCCCGCATTCAGCGCCGGTCCATTGTCGCCAAAGAACCCCATCACACTGCCTGCGATCGTCGTGATGACTCCATCCGGGAAAATTTCCCTGACAACATTATCGCCGTAGTCCGCCACAAAGATATCGCCCTCCGGATCGACGGCCGCGCCAATCGGCAAGTTCATCTGCGCTTGTTTGGCAGGCCCACCGTCTCCGCTGTAGCCTGGTGTGCCGTTTCCGGCGATGGTAGTGATGTCGCCATTGGGCGAGACTTGGCGCAGGGTGTTATGTCCGGAATCGGGAATGATCAGGTTTCCGAGCCCGTCCACCGCCAGGCCGTAAGGTGAATTGAGTTGCGCCTGCGTCGCCGGACCGCCATCCCCGACAAAGGTCGTATTGGTGACACCCGGTGTCCAGTTGCCCGCAATGGTCGTGATGATGCCGCTTGGCGCGACTCGAATGCGCGGGAGTGCGTATAGGGCGCCGCCGGCGACGGTGGCAATCAGATACTGTTGCCCGGAACCATCGAAGGAAGTTAAGACCAGCGGGAGCAGCGCGGGTAGGACGGAACGCATGGCCATCAGGGTAGCATTGCCAAATCAAGCAGACCGTTCGAGCTCCAAAAGGGGCTCAGTTGTGCTGAAGTCCGGATGTGGGAAGTTTGGCTCGCGACAATCTGAACCGATGTCGCGCATTATCGGCGTTTGCGGAACGAGACTTCGGCCACCACTTTTTCCGCAATGGGCGTTTTATGTCAACTTGACAGGTAGTGGGTCAGTTCTGACCCACTACCACTTGACAGCGAAACCGCTTTACGTCCGGACTACGCGTCCATGATTTCCAGGAGGCGGACTGCCGGGCCGCCTCATCCATCAACAGCGCTGCCTCGATCAGCTCTCAAACGAGCTCGCGCTTCCTCCGTCCGCCATCATTGGAGTAAAGTGCGGATATGTTCGAGCGCTATACCGAAAAGGCCCGGCGAACCATCTTCTTCGCCCGCTATGAGGCCAGCCACTTCGGTAGTCTTTATATCGAGACCGAATATTTGCTGCTGGGGCTGCTGCGCGAGGACAAGGCCCTGGCGACCCGCTTCCTTCGTTCGCACGCGGCCGTGGAGTCGATCCGCAGACAGATTGAGGGTCACACGGCGCCACGGGAGAAAGTGTCGACCTCGGTGGATCTGCCGCTCAGCCACGAATGCAAACGCGTGCTGGCATATGGGGCCGAAGAATCTGAGCGGCTCAGCCACTATCACATCGGCACCGACCACCTGCTGCTGGGGCTGTTGCGCGTGGAGGAGTGTTTCGCTGCTCAATTGCTACGCGAACAAGGTCTCACCCTGGACTCGGTACGGGAACAGGTGCAGCAATCGGAAGCCCCGGTT
>Ga0182024_10009437_pt1 | contig 20168 bp, 17 predicted proteins | sample P32metaG_FD_120480 | JGI IMG/M metagenome (GOLD analysis project Ga0182024, IMG submission 120480) | Permafrost microbial communities from Stordalen Mire, Sweden - P3-2 metaG (Illumina Assembly) | ecosystem: Environmental > Terrestrial > Soil > Wetlands > Permafrost | place: Sweden: Stordalen... | reverse complement strand
GGGCTGAAGGGCCTCCGAGGCCAGGCACCGGCCATCCTTTCGGAGGGTTTGGTCGTAAGCCATACACTCATCGTCGGTCATGGCCGCGATTTCCTCTTCTTCACCGTACACAAGGCATAGGTACTTCATGGAAGTCTCCATTTTTCGGATCGACTACTGCGTTTTGCCACCGGGCACGTGCAGAACTTCGTCGGAAAGCCTACACCAAACTCGCTGCCGCTCGTTTCGATGCTCACCATGAGCCGATTGGGTTCGCGGGCATTTATCGTGCGGTCCAGCCGCCGTCGATGAGGATGGTTTCACCGGTGATAAGGCTGGCGGCAGGAGAAGCCAGGAAGACGACTGCGCCGGCCACTTCCATGGGTTCGCCGATGCGGTGGAGGGCGGCGATGCGTTCGACGGTGTCGGCGCGGAAGGTGGGGTCGGCGAGTGCGCTTTCCGTGCCCGGAGTGTCGATGAAGGTGGGCGCGACGGCGTTTACGGTGATGCCGTATTTGCCCCATTCCACGGCGAGACATTTTGTTAAATGCGCGATGGCTGCCTTGGTCATGCAATAGATGGATTCGCCCGGCAGGGCAGCGAAGCCTGCTTGCGAGCTCATATTAATGATGGTGCCGCTTTTTTGACGGATCATGTGGCGGGCTACGCCCTGGCTGGCGAAAAAGGTTCCTTTCAAGTTGACGGCCAAGGTAGCGTCAAAATCTTCTTCGCGAACATTTTCAGCGGGATTTTCCGGGGCGATGCCGGCGTTGTTGACGAGAATGTCGATGCGGCCGAACTGCTTTTGCGTCTCTTGGGTGGCGCGCGAAATTTGCTGCATGGAGAGCATGTCCATCTGCAGGGGGAGAGCCTTTCTGCCCATGGCGCGCAGCTCAGCGGCTAAGCCCGCGTCGGCGTTTATGTCGCGCAGACCGAGGGCAACGTCCGCGCCTGCGTGAGCCAAAGCCAAGGAGATGGCGCGTCCCAAGCCGCGCGCCGCTCCGGTGACCAAGGCCACGCGCCCTTCTAAGCCAAAGTGAGGATAGTCCATGAATGCTCCTTCATCGCTGCTAGGTATTTCCCGACTGCTAAACGGTGGCGAGATGAGAGCAGAGTTTGCCTCCAGACCAGACCGGAGAAGGGTGACGCGGGTCGACCCGTGACGGTTCAAGCCGAAGCGATTCTCGAAGGCTTGGTCCTCTTCGTGAGCAAAGCCAGCCGCTGCTCGTGATTCATGGGCTCCCACGGGACAAGCTTCTCGGCCAGCACATCCATTCTGCGTAGGAGAGTCAACTCGACAAAAAGCTGCATAAAATCCAAATCCCGAAAGATCAGGGAGCCGGACTGTCTCATCTTGTCGCGAATGCGTTCCATGTGCGCCGGCATCTCGCTCCAGTGCAGACCAGAGCGGTGATGATGGCAAAGGTGGTAGCCTTCATTCATGAAATTGACTTCATCAAGGATGGTGACGGTACAAACAAAATAATCTTCGGGATGTTCCGGGTCGCAGAAGGCGTGTTGAACCCACGAGGTGATGGCCAGGATGAAATTCATGCAGAGAAGAGGAACCAAGACAAATGCGATGCCGATTTTCCAATCGTAAGTAAAGACCGTGGAGAAATAGATGCCGTACCGCAGGATTCCCCATAACATTCGTCTTCGGTTCTTTTCATCGCCTCTGGTTTTAAAGTACGCGTAGGGAGCAAGCCCCAGGGTGGTCCAAATGTTGTCCGCAAGATACCAAAAGAAATCGCGAGGATTCGTGCGATCGTAGCGACTGGTGGAGGCGTTATCGTCGCGTCCGCCGTTCTCTTTATGGTGGAGACGGACGTGCACGGTACGGCCCAGCTCTGGAAGGTCCCCATAAAAATATCCCAGAAAGAATTCGACATAGCGGCCGAAAACTTTATCGTATTTCTCAGAAAAGTATCCATGGGGCCGGTGCGCCTCCAGGTGTTTGGCGCTGAACATTCTGACGGAGCGCTGAAACTTGAGACCGTACAGGGAAAGATAGAAAGCGAGCGCAAGCAAAAGGTGAAGTTTCCCTAAAGCGAGTTGCAATAGGAAGACTGGCACAACGGTAAGGGTCGCGGACACCATGAGCCTTAACGCGGGGGCATCTCGGCAATCCTGCAGAACTTTCTGGCCGAGCCGGTCGAGGAGCCGGTCGTAAGCCCGGGAGAGAAATTGATAGGCGTCGTGTAAAGGGCGAACCTTCGCGAGAAGCAAGGCCGCCCCATAACATCCGAAGGACAGCATGCCCACGAAGGATATCGCAACAATGCTAGCCGAAGCGGTGAGTACCGCGCAGCCCCGAAATATAAGATTTGATAAAGCTGCAAGGATATTCGCGGGCGAGTGCGTCTTTGAGCGAGTTTCTTTTCGCCCGCCGGGCAAATCCGCTGCTGTTAGCTTGCCTGCGAATTGCATGTATGAGATGCGAATCTACGAACCGCGTTCGGAGTGTTACGAAAGAATCGTATACGCAAGGAGAGCAAAGTTCCAGAGTCGAATATCGGGTGGCGGCTTGATCTGAGATAGATCGAACCGCCTTGGCCTCTAGCTCGCGCCGCAATTTATCTTCTGTTTATGCGCTACGGGATAGATTCCAGCGAAGACGGAGACCTGTGTTACCGAAGAGAATTGCTACATTAGTGCGAAAGGGTCTTCCGTCAGAAGGGTAGGTTCGCATGAAGTCTTCTAAATTTCGATGGCTTGTAACTGGCGCGCTGCTGGTCGTACTTGGTTCGGTCTCGCTCTTGGTGGCAGCCGCGACCGGGTATCACCTGCTGGCGACATATAAGATAGGCGCAGCGGAGGGAAGCACGCGAGAATATTTCGATTACATCACGGCCGATTCCGCGTCGCGGCGCGTGTACGTTTCGCATGGCACGGAAATCAAAGTGCTGGACAGCGATACTGGCGCGGTTGTCGGCACAATTAGCGGACTGCAGCAAGATCATGGAGTCGCGGTGGCCAGCGAATTCGGTAAGGGCTTCATCAGCGACGGAGCGCAAGGCAAGGCGATTATTTTTGATCTGAACACGCTCAAGGTGACCGGCGAAGCGAAGGCTGACAAAGATGCGGACTGCGTGATTTACGATCCCTTCTCAAAGCGCGTGTTTGTGATGGATGGCGATCCACACAATTCGACGGTGATTGATGCGAAAAGCGGAAGCGTGGTTGGAACCATCGAGCTGGGAGGAGGACCGGAGTTTGCCGTGGCTGATGGCAAAGGAACGGTCTACGTGAACCTTGAAGACAAGAGCGAACTTGTGGCCATCGATTCCACCTCGATGAAGATCAAATCGCGCTGGCCGCTGGTGCCCGCGGGCGCGCCGACCGCTCTGGCCATGGACGTCGAGCATCACCGGCTGTTCAGCGCCGGCCGCAAACCGCAGATGCTGGTGGTGCTTGATTCCGACAGCGGGAAAATTATTCAGTCATTCCCGATCTCCTCGGGCGCGGACGCCGCGGCTTACGATCCCGAAACGGGTCTGATCTTTGTTTCCACGCGCGAGGGGTTGCTCCACGTGTTCCACGAGGATTCTCCTGATAAATTCAGCGAAGAGGAAACCATCAAGACCGAGTACGGGGCCAAGACCATGGGCCTCGACACCAAGACTCACAAGTTGTTTCTGAGTACGGCGGAATTTAGTCCGCCGCCTGCACCGGGGAAGCGTGGCGAACCGATTAAGGGCACGTTCCACGTGCTGGTTTACGGACGCTGAAGATCTCCGGTTCAATGGATGAGCTCGTGAAGATTACTGGGCGAGCAGGGGTTTCCATCGCTTCCAGGCATCGTCGCGGGCTTTTTTGTTGGCGGACGAAGCGTCGGGGGTTTCTCCTGCGCGCATGAAACCGTGGCCTGCTCCCTCGTAGGTGACGGGTTCGAAAGTCTTTCCGGCGGCTTTCATGGCTGCGATGGTGTCAGGAATCGTGGCGTCGATGCGGGCGTCGTTGCCAGCGTAAGAGCCGTAGACGGGAGCTTTGATACGAGACATCGCGTCTTTGCCTGGCGGCTGACCGTAAAAAACGAAGGCCGCGGAAAGATCGGCGCGATTAGTGGCAAAGCGGAAGCTCTGCCCGCCGCCCCAGCAGAAGCCTACGACGTAGAGTTTGCCGCTGGCGGCGGGCAGCTTGAGCGCGTAATCGGCGGAGGCGTTGAGGTCGGCGGTGACTTGATCGGGATTTAATTTGCTGACGGCCTCGGTGACTCCGGTGGGAAAGTCTTTGGTGCGGCCGCCATTGGGTGCCATCCCGGTGAGCAGGTCTGGCGCGACGGCAATGTAACCGGCGGCGGCGACTTCGTCGGCGAGTTCCTGGGCCCAATCGCTGAGGCCAAAAATCTCGTGAATGATGAGAACTACCGGGCGCTTGTCTTGGGATTCTGGGTAGACCACCAGAGTATCCACGCTGCGGCCATCGTGCTTCACGGTGACCCACTCGCTGTGGCGCGGCGATTTATCGATGCGCTCGCGGGCCCAGGGCTGCGACCATTCCTGCGCGGCCAGTGTTGGCGCGCTGAGCGACGTTCCGAGAGAAGTCGAGAACAATATGCCGATGACGCCGAGCGTTGTGCGAGTGAACGGTTTCACGATTTCGCTCCTCTTCAGGGTGTGGGATGCACGAGCAATGTTTTTAGGTGCGCAGCGATTTGGAACAGTTGCGCTGAGAACGAAATCACAGCTTAGCGAGAATTGATCCAAAAAAACGCCTGTTGGAGCAGGCGTGAAGCTCCAACAGGCGCTGGGTTTGCATCGCAAATTACCAGGTGATATTTTCCGACCAGATCTGCATGCTGGCTTCGTCGCGAGTATCGGACCAGGCCGCGTGGACTACACCATCGGGTCCGGAAACCAGCTGCACGTAGTCTCCGAAAAAGCCGCATCCGGGGAATCCATTGCAAGGATTAAAAGCCGTATCGCTGACGGCTTTCTGTTCCGCGAAAGTCTTTCCGCCATCGGTCGATTTTCCGACGAAGTATTCGACCTTGGCGTTAAAGGGGTCATTGCGGTTGTCATACCAGCCCACGTAGACATTGCCGACGGGGGTGGCGGTGGCCCAAGCGAAGAAGTGATCCTTAAAGGTGTTCATCGGGTCGTTGTTTACGCGATGGACCTTTGAACTTGCGGTGTTGACGTTCACGGCGGCTAGATAGACGCTGGGCGTGCTTTCAAACTTGCCGCCAACCACCTGATTGGCCGAGAAGGCGCAGTACGCGGTGTGATGATGAATTCCACAACCCGGAGCCGCGGCGCCGCTATCCCGAAATCCCCAGCTTGCATTAGCCAGCCCGTTGAAAATGAAGCTTGCGACGGGGCTCGCGGACACTACCCAGGTCCCGGCGGTCAAGGTGGACTCCCACATATTGACTACCGGAGAAGCCGTGAAGTCATCGAAAAAAATGTGCGGCACGCCGGAGGCGTCGATGACCATGTCGGAAAATTGCGTGTTGGTGAAGGAGCCGCTCACAAGCGCGGGAGCGCTGAAAGGCTGCCCTGGTCCCGCGGAATGCGATTCCAAAATTGCTGAACCGAAAGCGGGGATGGTGGCTGTGCCGTCGGTGCACGGAACGCCATTGCAGAAATACGTGTAATAAACATAGGTGGTGCCTTCATTAGGGCTGCCGGGATTGGTGTCTGTGGTGATCAGTGGCTTGTCGAGAGTGCCTGGGCAGGTGAAAACGCCGGTAAACGTTCCATTGCAGGGCTGATCGTCAACGGGCGTCGGCAGCAAAGAGGTATAGGTCCCGTGGGCATAGCCCTGAACGACGTCAATTTCGGTATCGAGGTTCTCGTATCCGTTGGTGAAATCGAGGATCAGGTTGCCGGTGATGTCGGAGAGATAGCTGTTTCCCCCGCTGTCAAACGACACGCCGGGGTCGCTCTGAAACGTCAGCGGAATAAATCCAGTAAAAGGATCATTGCCGCCCACCATGGAATCATCCGTCCAGGTTTTGCCGCTATTTGTTGAGACGTGGTAGAACTCGTGATCGTAGTTCTCGCGGAAGTCATTGGCCATGACTACCCAGCTGGTGCCATTCGAGGGATCAATCGCAGCACCGAGCTCTGCTTTGGGCCAGGGATTGCGGTCCTGGTTCACTTGAATGTTTTTATATCCGCTCGCCACGCTTGCCGCTGCGGCTTCCGAAGCAACCGTCCTTTCCGCCGCAGCCTTGGTATGTTTCGCGGCCAGAGCCTTGGACGCAGCCGGAGGAATCACCGCACCATCCCTGTCAAACGGCGCCTTGTGGTTCTTCGCGACGTAACTCACGTAGGAGTTGAAGTCTTTGAAGGGTTTCGCTTCCTGGGCGGATAGGGTCTGAGCACCCAAGAAGGCGGATAGAGGTAGTGCGACAGCGACGCCCATCCAGCTGACGTCGATCGCCTTACTGCTTTTTTCATCACTCCGAGAGGCCCGCCGGAACGAAAATAGCGACCGCAGAGAGATATCCCACCTGAATGTCTTCACGAGAACGTCTCCTTTTCTTTGGACGGGTTCGAGGAACAGAGTTGAATAGCGTCCAGTGCGGCGGATTATTCTCTTTGGACTCTCCCTTGTCAACGCGGGGCGTTAACAATTTTTCGCTGCCAATGATTCGGCGTTCACCCTGAGGTTGCAACCGCAGGTTTGCTACTGCGCGATGTTGCAGGCTTCCGCGCGGGCCAGCAGGAATTCGCGTTCGCGGGTGTTGCGGGTTAGTGTGGCGGCGCGCTGGAATTCGGATTGCGCCTCGGGGTAGCGGGAGAGTTTGAAGAGCAGGTCGCCGCGGACGCTGGGGAGCAAATGATAGGACTTGAGCGCGGGGTCGGCGGAGAGTGCGTCGATCAGCGCGAGGCCCGCGGCGGCACCCTCAGCCATGGAGACGGCTACGGCGCGATTTAGTTCGACGATTGGAGATGGTGTTTGTTGCGTGAGCAGTTCGTACAACGCGACGATGTGCGCCCAGTCGGTCGCGCCTGGCGTGCGCGCGCGAGCGTGGCAAGCGGCGATGGCGGCTTGCAGAGTATACGGGCCGCGCGGGCTCGCCAGTTTTTCGGCGCGGTCGAGCGCGGCGAGGCCGCGGCGGATCAAGAGTTGATCCCAGCGGCTGCGATCCTGTTCCAGTAAAAGGATTGGCTCGCCGGTGGGGCTGACCCTGGCGCTGGAGCGCGAGGCTTGAATCTCCATGAGCGCGACGAGGCCGTGCACTTCTGGTTCGCTTGGAGCTAGTTCAGCGAGGATACGGCCCAGGCGCAGCGCGTCTTCGCAAAGCGCGGGGCGGAGCCAATCGTCGCCGGCGGTGGCGGTGTAGCCCTCGTTGAAGACGAGGTAAATCACTTCCAGCACTGACGCGAGGCGGGCGGCGCGGTCACTGCCGCGTGGAACCTCAAAGGGGACGCGGGCTTCGGCCAGGGTGCGCTTGGCGCGCACGATGCGCTGGGCGACGGTGGGCTCGGGGACTAGGAAGGCGCGGGCGATTTCGTCGGTCGTGAGGCCGCCAAGGAGACGCAGAGTTAGCGCCACGCGGCCTTCGGAGGAAAGCACCGGATGGCACGAGGTAAAGACCAGGCGGAGGAGATCGTCTCCGATGTCATCATCGAGGGCGCTTTCAAGGTTGGCCACGGCTAACTCCTGCTGGGCCTGCAGCTCGCGGCTCAGTTCGCCGTGCTTGCGCTCGAGCAGCTTGCTGCGGCGCAAGCGGTCGATGGCGCGATGCTTGGCGGCGGCCATGAGCCACGCGCCAGGATTATCTGGAATGCCGGACGCGGGCCATTGTTCAAGCGCGGCGACGAGCGCGTCTTGCGCCAGTTCCTCCGCAAGGCCAACGTCACGCAGCATGCGCGCGAGGCCTGCTATGATGCGCGCGGACTCGATGCGCCAGACGGCTTCAATGGCGCGGTGGGTATCGGTAGCAGTCACGACTACCGATAACACCACGTTGCCGGGCGTTCGTGCAAGATGCGGTTAAACGCCTTTACAGGGGAAATCGTCTGGCCCCATGATTTGGCGCACTTCCGTCTCGCCTTCCCATTCCGGCCAGTGCTGGCGGTGCAGGTCCATAAATCGCTGCGCGCCTTCGAGCGCTTCTTCCTTGGACTTCAGGTCGAAGATCGCGAAGCCCCCCACGATTTCTTTGGCCTCGCTGAACGGTCCGTCAGTCGCGGTAACTTTGCCGCCCGAAACGCGAACGCGCGTGGTGGCGGCCATCGGTGCCAAGGCGCCGGCCAGCACCATGGTTTTGTTTTTGGTCGCCTCTTCCCCAAGTTTGTCGATCGCGTCCATCAGGGCCTTGGGCGGCGGACCTGACAGTTCTTTGTGTTTGACGAGCATCATGAATCGCATGGTGTGTCTCCGTTCCTAAGTATTTTTTTCGAGCTAACTTTCACCAGCTAACTGCCAACTCGGCCGCGTCGCCGGTGGGCTGCTCGGGCTAAGCTTGGTTCTACTAACGCGTCGAACGAGGGTGCAGGAATTCGACGCGCCTTAAAGAGATTTTTCCTTGGGCAAATATCCTGGTGAGCTATTTCGCGCCGCCACGTGCTTCGAGGCGGTGCGGACCTTCCGTCTGGACAAAATCGCCAGCCTCGAACACGGGACGAATTTCGACTTCCGTGTCGCCATCGAAAGGAGCCCGCTTGAGCCATTCCGCGGCTTCTTCCATGGTTTTTACCTGCCACAACCAATAGCCGGCGATCAGTTCCTTGGCGTCGGTGAAGGGCCCTTCGATCACCGTTCGTTGTTGGCCGGAGAATTTGACGCGTTTGCCGTTGGAACTGGCTTTCAGGCCATCGGCGCCCAGAAATACGCCAGCCTGCATCAGTTCCTGATTGAATTTTCCCATCTTTTCGAGCAGATCAGGGGTGGGCAGGATGCCGGCCTCGGATTCCTTGCTGGCCTTTACGATCACCATCACTCTCATCGACATTCTCCTTGCTCAAACTCCTCGTCAAAATGCGCTGCTGCTATCAATGCGTCGAACGGGAACCGAACAAATCGACATGGATGTTTATCTTTTTCGAAGGTCGCCGGGCGCGAATCAGTCTCCGACCTTACCCGCAAATACCGTGCGCAACAATACCGCCGTGCCCACCACGGCCAGCACCAGCCAAGATGACGCCGCCATCTGCCATAGGTTTTGCAAAATGCACTGCTGATTGAAGATAGAGGCTTCCACGCTCTGCGATGCGGCGGCCAGTGCGATGCACGCGATAACGTGTAGCGCTGCGGAGGCGCTACTGGCAAGTGCGCCGGGCAGCTCAGCTGCCGTGTGCGCGTTTCCGAGGCAAACGAAAAGGCTGATGCCTACCATGCACGGTAGGACGGCTGCCTTTGGCTTTTGTAAGTAGGCGTGTTGCGTGTTCATGTGCGGCTCCTGAAGGCCAGCGTTTGGCTTCATCTATACGTCGCGTCAGGAGCGGCGGAATCGACAGGTGCTTACGGTTTTTTTGGTTCTGAGGTCAAATAGACGTGGAACAGAAGTCTAATTGGATAGGAGAGTGGCCGCTTACGTAGTGTCTCGCTTTTGCGACTGTCAAGTCTGGTGGCTTCGTGAAGCCTGACAAAAAGCGGCGGTAATCGAGAACCTAGCCAACGCCGACGTTGGGGTAGTGATTCTGTGTTGCTGATTTTTCCGGCCAAGATCACCCGCCATAGAATTAGCGCAAAGCCGACGTTTGAAGAGGCTAGGCGCACGCGGGGAGGTCTGATAAACTAAGCTTTGCTCGACCGCACCTGACAATCCTGTTTTGCAACAGGGCCATTTGCACAGGGGCCTATCAGAGGCCTCTGACATTTAAGGAGAACCGTCCGGGCTGCTGGTTGTTACGGCAGCTATTTTTGTATCTAGACGCTACGCATATGACTCAAGACATTCGAAATATTGCCATCATCGCGCACGTGGACCATGGCAAAACCACGCTCGTGGACGCCATGCTGCGGCAGAGTGGCATTTTCCGTGCCAATGAAGCGTTAGTCGAACGCGTCATGGATTCGAACGATTTGGAACGCGAACGCGGAATCACCATCCTCGCCAAAAATACCGCCCTTTTTTTTCACGACACTAAGATCAATATTGTGGACACCCCTGGTCACAGCGATTTCGGCGGAGAAGTGGAACGCGCGCTGCGCATGGTGGATGGCGTGGTGGTGCTTGTGGATGCCAGCGAAGGCCCGTTGCCGCAGACCCGCTACGTTTTGCAAAAGGCGCTGGCGGCGAAACTGCCTCCGGTGATCGTGCTGAACAAGATCGATCGCGTGGATGCGCGCGCCAAGGAAGTCTTAGACGAAATTTATGACCTTTTTATCGACCTGGACGCTACCGAGGACCAACTCGATTTTCCGGTGATCTACACCAACGCCCGCGATGGCGTGGCGTATAACAAACTGGGCGATGAATCGACGGATTTGCTGCCGCTCTTTGAGGCCATCGTGAAATCCATCCCGAAGCCGCCCGGCGATCCCGAAGGCGTCTTACAAATTCAGGTCATGAACCTGGATTACAGCGAATTTCTGGGACGCATCGCGATTGGGCGGGTTTTCAACGGGACGCTGAAGCGCGGGCAAGAAGTGGGCATCAGCCGGCTGGACGGCAAGATTACCACCACGAAAATCACGAAACTTTATACGTTTCGCGGACTCGAACGCGATGAAGCAGAAAGCGTTCCAGCCGGCGACTTGGTGGCCATTGCCGGCGTCGAAGGCATTCAAATCGGCGAAAGCTTGATTGATTTGACGAATCCCATGCCGCTCGAGCCGCTGATCATCGATGAGCCGACGCTAGCCATGATTTTCACGGTGAACAGCAGCCCGTTGTCTGGCAAAGAAGGCAGCTATTTGACGTCGCGCGATTTGCGCGACCGTCTGGCGCGCGAACTGCTCACCAACGTTTCGATTCGCGTGGAAGATACCGACACGCCCGAATCGTTCCGCGTGCTGGGGCGCGGCGAATTGCAGCTGGCGATTTTGATTGAAACGATGCGGCGCGAAGGTTTTGAGCTGATGGTGGGAAAACCGGAAATTGTGACGCGTACCGAAGGCGGCAAGAAGCTGGAGCCGCTGGAGCGCCTGGTGATTGACGTGCCGGAAAATTTTATCGGCATCATTATGGAAACGGTGGGCAGCCGCCGCGGCGAAATGGCCAAAATGAGCAATCACGGCTCTGGCCGCGTGCGCATGGATTTCAAAATTCCATCGCGCGGGCTGATCGGTTTGCGCAGCCAGCTTTTGACGGACACGCGCGGAACGGCGCTAATTCACTCAATTTTTGAGGGTTGGATGGATTATTCCGGCGAAATGGCGTTGCGTCCCACCGGTGCACTCGTCGCGGATCGCAGCGGACCATCGACGGCGTTTGCGCTTTGGAACATTCAGGAACGCGGCGAACTGTTTATCGGCCCGGCGATCGATGTGTATGAAGGCATGATCGTGGGCGAAAATTCCCGCGAACAAGACATGGACGTGAACGTCTGCAAAGAAAAAAAGCAGACCAACATGCGTTCTTCCAGCGCGGATGAAGCGATTCGCTTGATTCCGCACCGCGAATTGAGCTTGGAGCAAGCCATCGAATTCATCGCGGATGATGAGTTTGTGGAAATCACGCCTAAGTCCATCCGTTTGCGGAAAAAAGTTTTGCAAGCGAATCGCCGTCCGCGGCGCTGGCAGGAAATTCGCGCCAGCCAGGTGTGAAAAAATTGTCTCCTGGCGTGCATCTTACAACCCCAGCATGGTATACAGTGTTCTAAATAAAGCGTGCCCAGACGCTGTAAAGAATGGACTTGCCCGGCCATTTTCGATACTCTCCGGGATTCGCACTGACGAGACAGGGGAGCCTTCGTGACCAGTCGAGAAATTGCCAGCGCCACCGCTTCGCATAGCACCATTGCGGCGATCGCCACGGCACTGCCGCCGCACAAAATCACGCGCGACGATGTGAAGTACTACATGGGGCGCGTCTTCGACATTCCCGAACGACGTCTCGAAGCCATGATGTCCATCGTTGATAACGCGCAAGTGCGCGAACGCCATGCGATTTTCCCCATCGAATATACCGTTGAGCCCCGTGCGCTTTCCAAAACCAATGAAGAGTACATGGAGCACGCCATTAAGCTCGGCCGAGAAGCGGCGGAGAAAGCGCTCGTACGAGCCAACCTCACGCCGCGCGACATCGATCTGATCATTACAGTGTCCTGCACTGGCTTCATGATCCCCTCGTTAGACGCCCACCTTATCGAGTTGATGGACTTTCGGTCGGATGTGCGGCGCATGCCGTTCACCGAACTCGGATGCGCCGCCGGCGCGATGGCCATTGCGCGCGGAGCCGATTATTTAAAAGCCTATCCGGGCGGCAATGTTTTGATTATCGCGGTGGAGCTGCCTTCGCTGACTTTTCAACGAAAAGACATTTCACAGGCTAATTTGATTTCCTCCATTTTGTTTGGCGACGGCGCGGCCGCGGTGATTGTCACCGGCAAGAAAGTGCCGGGACCGAAGATTTTGGTCTCCGAGACGTATACGTTTCCGGACTCCCTCGGCGCCATGGGTTTCGACCTGCGCGATTCCGGATTCCACATTTTGCTCGACAAAGGCGTTCCGGAAATGATCGGCGCGAAAATCAAAGCGCTCGTGGATGGATTTCTGGGACGCCAAAACCTAAAACAGGAAGACATCAAAGGATGGATTCTGCATCCTGGTGGCGCGCGTTTGCTCGGAAACGTGGAAGAAGCGCTGGGGCTGACGAAATGTGACACCGCCCCGTCCTGGGACGTGCTGGCGACGGTCGGCAATCTGAGCAGCGCCACCATATTATTTATTCTGCAGCAGTGGCTCGAAACGCGCCCGCTGAAACCGGGTGATTACGCGATGATGGCGGCGTTCGGCCCGGGCTTCAGCGCGGAATTTATCCTCCTGCAATGGACATAAGCGTTATCGCGTTTCTAGCGTTGCTCGTCGCGGTCGCCGCGCTGCGCCTGCTCGAACTGCGTATTTCCAAGCGTCATCAGCGGCAAATGCTCGGCCGCGGCGCCGCCAAGGTTGATGAACCAAGATTTCGCTGGATGGTGCTGTTGCACACCGCGGTGCTCGTCGGTTCGGCCGTTGAAGTTGTTTTTCTCCATCGTCCTTTTATCCCGGCGCTAGCCGCAGTGATGTTCGTGATTTTTGTGGCCGCCAATGCCGTGCGCTGGTGGGTCATTCGCACGCTAGGCGAGCACTGGAATGTGCAGGTGGTCGATTCGACACGCCTCGGCGTCGTGACTTCCGGTCCTTTTCGTTTTGTCCGGCATCCTAATTACGCGGCGGTGTTCGCTGAAATGATCGCGCTGCCGTTGATTCATATGGCATGGATTACCGCAGTCGTCGGAGCGGTGGCCCACGCCATGGTTTTGAGCCAGCGCCTTGCGACCGAAGAGCGCGTGCTCTTTGCGAATCCTGACTATCGAGCTGCGATGTCCGGTAAGCCTCGTTTTCTGCCAGGTTTGTTTTAGCGGTAAGCGCGATCGCAGCCGTTGCGGTTGATTCAGATGAGGTTCAGGCGGCGAGTCTTGTGGCTTTGATTGGGAGATTGGTTTCTATGCACAAAGCAATGACCGCCATGCTGGCCTTCGTTTTGCTGCTGGCAACTTCGCCGGCCTCGGTCGCGGCCGCGTTGCAGAAACATGCGAAGACGAAGTCGCACGAAGCGGCTGAATCGACACCCCCGCCTAAAGAAGGGCCCGCATTTACGACCGATCCGGAATTGATGAACGGTTACCGCGCCCTCTACGAACAAGATTTTCCCGGAGCCCGCGCGAAGTTTGCCGCCTGGTCCGCGGCGCATCCGGACGAAGCCTTCGGGCAAGTGTCTATTGCCGCCGGATATTTATTCGACGAATTCAACCGCCAGGGCGTGCTGACCAGCGAATTTTTCATGAATGACGACAAATTTCTTCACGGCATTGATGGCCAGGCCGATCCCGGGCGCATTAAGGGTTTTCATGACGCCATCGACAAATCGCGCGTCTTGGCCAACGCCAAACTGAAAGCTTCTCCCGGCGACCCCAACGCGTTATTTGCGTTGACGCTGGCCGCTGGCATGGAGTCCGACGATTTTACGATCGTCGAGAAAAAACATCTCGATGGCTTGAAGCGCATGAAAGAAGCCAACGATTACGCCAAACAGTTGCTCACCGCGCATCCGGAAGTGATCGACGTATACGTGGCGCCGGGCTCGGCAAATTATATTATTGGCTGCCTGTCCGGCACCGCGCGCTTTTTCCTATGGTTTGGCGGTATCAAGGGTGACAAAAAATTGGGTATGGCGGAAGTGGACAAGACCGCGCAAAACGGCCGATACTTGCAGGGATTTGCCAAAATTTTGCTGGCGCTTTCCTCGCGCCGCGAAAAACAAAACGCTCGCGCGGAAACTTTGCTGAAGGAACTGACGGAAGAATTTCCCGCCAGCCCGTTGTTCGCCGCGGAGTACGCGAAAGTGCAGGGCCGTCCCGTCCCTGCAGTGATGAATCCCTGAAAATACTCCCGGCCGTTTTCCTGATCCGGCGGCGCGCTTGCGAGGTCATTCGTGTTCGATAAAAACATGTTCAAAGGCCGCGCGATTTTTCTTACCGGAGGCGGCACCGGGCTGGGCCGGTCGATGGCGCTGCATTTTGCCGCGCTGGGCGCGCGCGTGTTTATCGCTGGGCGCCGCGAAGAGCCGTTGCAGCAGGTGTGCGCGGAAATTCAAAAAGCCGGAGATGAAGCCAGCTACGCTATCTGCGATGTGCGCGATTACTCCTCAGTTGAAGCTGCCGCGGAAAAGGCCGAAGCGCGATTCGGCGCTATCGATTCGCTGGTCAATAACGCGGCGGGGAATTTTATCGCGCGTACGGAATCGCTTTCGCCCAACGCGTTTAACACCGTTGTCTCCATCGTGCTCAACGGAACCTTTCATTGCACCCAGGCTTTTGGCAAACGTTGGATCGCGCGCAAAAGCGGCGGCAACGTGCTGAATATTGCCACTACGTACGCCGCGGCCAACGTCGGATCCGGCTTTGTGGTGCCTTCGGCATGCGCGAAGGCCGGGGTGCTGGCCATGACTACTTCGCTGGCTGTCGAATGGGCAAAATACAACATTCGGCTTAACGCCATCGCGCCCGGACCGTTTCCGACGGAAGGCGCGTGGTCGCGGTTGATGGCCTCGAAGGAATTCGAGGAGCACGCCAAAGACAAAAATCCCATGAAGCGCTTCGGACGCCACGAAGAACTCACTAATCTGGCGGCATTTTTGCTCAGTGATATGGCTCCTTACATCAATGGCGAATGCGTGGTGATCGATGGCGCGCAGTGGCTGCGTGGCGCGGGCGAGTTCAACGATTTGCTGATGCTCCCCGACGCGATGTGGGAACAGATGGAAGTGTCGCGTCGCAAAAAAACCTGAGCGTCACTTCGCTTCCCTAAACGCGTGGGTTCATTCCGGCAGGGCTCTTTTCCGCAATTCCACGCGGATCTTAATCACGCCGATCGATTTTCCTTCTGATTCGGCGTTGATCGTTACTTCTTGCAGTTCTTTCTTTTTTCCGTCGGCTGGCGCGGGTGGCAATTCGATCTCCATGCGAGTCGACGCAACTTGCTTAGGGCCTAGCAGTAACGTTTCCGCGCCGCTCTGGGCGGTCCATCCGGTTGGCAGCACCACGGAGAGTGTGATTGTTTGCGGCGCCGCAACCGGATTGCGCAGCCAGATCGGAATTACCAAAGTGGTGCCGTATTGCAGCGCAATCTCCGGCGGTTCGGGATGCGGCAATTTTTGCAGGCCGTGCGCGCGGCGGAAGTCATCGTAGAAACTCCAGGGTCCGCCCAGTTCCGCGGAGAGAGTTGGCGACTCGCTCCGGGGTGCCCTTTCGGGCGGCGCGAACGCCACAGCATCCGGCGTAATGCCGTCGAAAATACCGCCGGTCAGACTTCCGCCCACCAGGGAACGGCCGCGCACAAAATGCTGCAGGTCTCCCCAATCGGAAGTCGCCAGTTTTTCGAGTTGCGCATCATTCATATTCGCAATCGAATCGACAAAACTCTTTGCTTGTGTTTCGTGCAAGCGGAAAGCATCGAGCGCCATGCGCCAGTACGCGTGTTTGCTGGATTTGGAAATATCTTTTACCGGATATTCTGGTCCCAGGCCGCGAAAAATGTCTTCGTGGTCGGCGTCCGCGAAGTAATAGATTTTCTTCGCTTGCCACGGCCGCAAATTTTCCAGGAATATTTCCAGGCGGCGCGTGGGACCGGCAACTTGTTCAGGAAACACCGTGGGATCTCCCGCCAGATCGAACGCTTCCGTCGCCAAAACTCCCGCGGCCTGATGGTCGCCATGATCCTCGCCCACAAATGTTCCAGGCAAAAAAGTGAGGATCACTTCCGGACGCGTCAGGCGAACTAGCTGCACCAATTCCTGCAGCGACTCTCCGTGCCCCCAATTGGCGAGCGACTGCAAAACGTTTTGCGATGCGGTGTCTTTGCCGTTCAGAAACCAAACGTTCGTGATGCCAAGGAATGCGTTGGCGCGCCGCGCTTCGATCTCGCGAATTTCGCCGAGCGCGCCTGCTTGCTCGGAGCCAACTTCGTTCGCGCCGCTGCTGCCGCGTGTTGTGTAAACCACCGCGACGCGCTTGCCTTCGTCAATCGCGCGGGCGAGGTAGGGAGTCGCAGCGCCTTCGTCGTCGGGATGTGCGACCACCAGCATAACGTCGGCTTTATAGCGTTCGTCAGGTTGTGGCATTTGCCGCGCTTGCTGCGCAGCGGCGGGAAGCGCAAAGACGAGTAGTAAAATGAGCGTGCAAACATTCCGCATCGTTGTCCTCTGTAGGGAACAGAAGTTTACATGGATCGTGAACAAGGGCGAAACGCATATCGAGAGCCGGCGGCTTGACCGCATCCTGCAGCGTCGATATTCTAGATTTTCTCCTTCCAGGTGAACACATTGATGGAAACGATACACGTCACACTACCAGACGGCAGCGTCAAGGACGTCCCCAGAGGGACCACTCCGCTGGAGATTGCCAACGGCATTTCACCACGGCTTGCTAGCGCCGCAATGGTGGCGCGCGTGTTTACCAAAGATGGACCATTTGTTGGCGAGCCCGATTTTATTTTGCAGAGCGGCGCCAAGGAAGAAGGCGAACTAATCGATTTGCGCCATCCTCTGGACCGCGACGTGAAGTTGCAGATTCTGACCGAAAAAGATACCGATTCGCTGTACGTTTTCCGCCACTCGGCGGCGCATTTGATGGCTGCAGCGGTAATGGAACTGTATCCGGACGTGAAGTTGGGCATCGGCCCGCCAGTCGAAAATGGATTTTTCTACGAATTTTTGCGCGAACAGCCTTTTACGCCCGAAGATTTGGCGAAAATCGAAAAGAAAATGCACGATCTTTCTTCCGCCAATCTTTCTAACGAGCGAAAATTTATTCCCAAGCCTGAAGCGCTAGAGATGTACAAGCGCGCCAACCAGCCGTTTAAGTATGAGTTGGTGGACGAAAAGGCCAACGAGCTGCTGGTTTCTTTTTACACCACGGGAAAATTTATCGATTTCTGCCGCGGGCCGCACATTCCTTCCACCAAGAAAATCAACGCATTCAAAATCATGAGCGTTGCCGGGGCGTATTGGAAAGGCCAGGAAGGAAATCCGCAGCTGCAGCGAATTTACGCGGCGGCGTTTTATAATCAGAAAGATCTCGACGAATATCTGCACCGTCTCGAAGAAGCCAAGCGGCGCGACCATCGCAAGCTGGGCACGGAGCTGGATTTTTTCAGCATTCAGGAAGAAGCCGGCCCGGGGCTGATTTTTTGGCATCCCAAGGGCGGATTAGTGCGCACCTTGGTGGAGAACTGGCTGCGCGATGAATTGCAAAAGCGCGGCTACGACATGGTCTTTACTCCGCACATCATGCGACTGGATCTTTGGAAGACCAGCGGGCATACCGGATTTTACAAAGACAACATGTTTGGCGCGGTGGAAGTGGAAAAAGCCGACTACCAACTGAAGCCCATGAATTGTCCTGGGCACATATTGATTTACAAGTCGAAGCTGCGCAGCTATCGCGATTTGCCGGTGCGGCTGGCGGAGCTTGGCACCGTCTATCGCTACGAGCGCAGCGGTGTGCTGCACGGATTGCTGCGCGTGCGCGGCTTCACTCAAGATGACGCGCATATTTTCTGCACACCTTCGCAGATTGAATCGGAAGTGGAAGGCTGTGTGGATTTTGCGTTTGCGGTGATGAAGAATTTCGGCTTTGAGAAATTTGAGGTGGAACTCTCCGATTGGGACGCGACTCATCCCGAGAATTATGCGGGTAAGCCGGAGGATTGGCGGCGCGCGACTGCAGCGCTGGCTAACACCATGGACCGCATGAAGATTCCGTACAAAAAGATTGAAGGCGAAGCGGCGTTTTACGGACCGAAAATCGACATCAAATTAATCGACGCTATTGGGCGGCCCTGGCAACTAGGCACCGTGCAATTTGATTTCAATTTGCCGGCGCGCTTCAAGCTTGAATACGTGGCGGATGATGGCGCGAAACATCAGCCATTGATGGTGCATCGCGCGCTGCTCGGTTCGGTGGAGCGTTTCTTCGGTATTTTGATCGAGCATTATGCGGGAGCGTTTCCGCTGTGGCTCGCTCCGGTGCAGGTGGAGATTTGCCCGGTGAGCGAAAAAGTTGCGGAGTACGCGCAGCAGGTCACCAACGCGCTGAAGCAGCAAAACATTCGCGTGCACCTAGACGACCGCAACGAAAAACTGCCGGCAAAAATTCGCGATGCGCAGATGCAGAAGACTCCGTACATGTTGGTGGTGGGCGCGAAAGAAGCCGAAGCCGGAACGGTTTCCGTGCGGCATCGCACCAAGGGTGATTTGGGACCAAAGCCGCTGGCGGAAGTGATCGCAGCGCTGCAGGAAGAAGCGAGCACCCGCGCGAAATTGTAAGTGGGTCTGCGCCTGCGACGTTCGGTGGTGGGATACTCATCAAATTCTCTTGGCTACCCGCCCGACCCGTCTATTACGCGAAGCCTGTCACAAGAGACCAGTGGCCAGTTTCGGCCCCAGCGACCACTCTCCATGGGAGACCGATTTCTTGACCCATTTCACGCATGATTTTAGTCGGACGTGTAGGTGCGTTGCGGTTTTGCATTGGACTGCTCGCCATTAGATTGCCACGCGATCTGCAGTTTCCAAGCCGCGAATCGCACGCGCTTAGGGAACGATATTTAAGGTCAGCGTGTTCGAACGAACCGTGGTCTTACTATTCTCATCCAGTCGGCTAACGTAGAGTGTGTAAACACCAGGCTCTTCGATTTCATACAATCGCTTCAGATCCAAACGAACGGGAGGGGTCGGACCATCCACTGCGATCACAAATCCCGGAATAGACGACTGCGGGCTCGGACCGGCCGTTTTAGGGGACGTTTGTCCCAAACAGGATTGCGCGAAGAGCATCGCTATACCCAGAGTGGAAACTAGAACTCTCATATAGATTTCCTCCATCCGAACAACACGCATCTGGTGCCTGCCGGAAAACTAGCTTTTCGATACACGGTGACTGCGTCAGAAACTGGATGGCGCGGGTGATTCTTGCGTCAGGCTACGTTGCCACGCGCGGTGCAATTTCCAAAGGCAGAACAGCAAGCCGGCGATTTCCAAAGAGAGTCCCAGTGCGATAATGGTGCGTGAAATTCCAGCTTTCGCTAAAAATACAAACCAGCGATCGAAACCTCTGCCAATCGCAGCGGGCGCGGGCGAAAACGCGTAGTGTATCCAGAGTTTCGTCTGGCTGATGAGTGGTGCATAGTTCGTTTTCAAATTCCAGAAATGATCGTAGTAGCTGCCATTGGCTTCGTCTTCGAGGAAGCTGGTGGCCATGCTGGTGAGCTGCACGAAAATTCCCGCGATGAGCAAAATGATTGCCGCGCGTTTGATCCATTGCGGACCCTCTTCGAGCATTGGGCCCAGTCCCAGGCAGAGCAGCACCATCGCGGGCAGCAGGTAACGCGGACCGACACAGTAGCCGCCTTCCCACTGCGTGTAGCGCGAAAAAAAGAGCAAGTACGCAAGGGGCCCGACGGTGGCCAAGACCGCGAGTCCGCGCCGACGATTCCACAGCGGGCGTAGGCCGGGAATTGCCAGGAGCAGGGGGGGCGCGAATAGAAAGACGGATTTCGCGGGAGACAGCAAAAAGCCATACAGG
>Ga0182024_10009436_pt1 | contig 20170 bp, 9 predicted proteins | sample P32metaG_FD_120480 | JGI IMG/M metagenome (GOLD analysis project Ga0182024, IMG submission 120480) | Permafrost microbial communities from Stordalen Mire, Sweden - P3-2 metaG (Illumina Assembly) | ecosystem: Environmental > Terrestrial > Soil > Wetlands > Permafrost | place: Sweden: Stordalen... | reverse complement strand
TCCCGCTCGAAGTCGCTATCCCATCGAACTGAATGATGAGCGCGTGACTGGTATTCACAAACTGAACGCCCAGAGTTTCAAGTCCGTTCGCGCCGAGGCTGCTGTTGTTGGTTTGCAAAGTCAGCGTTCCCTGGCCATTGGCATTGACTGAGAGCGACCCTCCGGTTATTAAGTCGCCGGAAGGTTCTGGCGAAGCGAACCCTAACCCGCCGTCGTTGTAGTCTTGCTTGCCCGCCACTACTTTGCCGGTCGCATCAATTTTGACCGCTCCAGCGAGAGCGTAGAAGTCCGGCCCTTGGGCTTCTTGCCCGCTGAGGTAGAAGACGTACGTGTTCGCGCCCGTCGTATTGGTCAGACTAAAGTCGGCGGGAGTGGATACTCCGCTCACGGTGGCCGTGACCGTATAAGCGCCAGCGGTCCCGTTGGCGGTGAATACGGGCGACGTGGCTACGCCGCTGGCGTTGGTCGTTGCCGTGATTGTGTTCGTGCCTCCGGCAAAAGTTCCGCTGGCCCCGCTGGCCGGCGCTGTGAAAGTAACCACGACCCCGCTATCGGGTGATCCGCCGGTTGTTACGGTTGCGGCCAGTGGCTGCGCAAACGCTTTATTGATCTCTGCACGTTGCGGCGTGCCACTCGTGGCGGTGATGATTTCGACCGGAGCTGCGGTGTTCGTCAAGGTAAAGTCGGCGGGTGTTGACACTCCGGTCACGGTTGCCGCGACGGTGTACGTCCCGGTGGTTGCATTCGCCGTAAATACTTCCGAGGTTGCCACGCCGCTCGCGTTCGTCGTCGCGATTGAGGTAATCGATCCGCCCGCGAAAGTTCCGCTGGCTCCGCTGGAGGGAGCTGTGAACGTGACCAGGACGCCACTGTCCGGTAATCCTCCGGTCGTCACCGTCGCCACCATCGGCGCCGCGAACGCTGTGTTGACGACCGCGCTTTGCGGAGTTCCGCTGGTAGCCATGATTATCTCCACGGGCGGAGTCGTATTTGTCAGGCTGAAGCTGGCAGGAGTAGAAGCTCCTGGAGCCGTGGCAGTCACGGTATAAGTTCCCGTGGTTGCATTCGCGGTAAATGCCGCCGATGTGGCCACGCCGCTCGCGTTCGTCGTCGCGGTGGTGGTAATTGCGCCGCCGGCGAAGGTTCCGCTAGCGCCGCTCGAGGGAGCGGTGAATGTAACCACCACACCGCTGGTGGGCAATCCGCCCGTCGTTACTGTCGCCACCAGAGGCACGGAAAACGCTGTGTTGATCGTTGCACTCTGCGGCGTTCCGCTGGTCGCAGCGATGGCCACCGCGCCGCCTTGGCCCTGACCACCGATCCCGCTGAGCGATCCCTGCTGTTGCAAACTTCCAAGAGAAACGCCACTGACGTCTTCGTTGAGCCAGAACAACTGCCCTCCACTCGCCTGATAGATGACTACATCGAAAGGCGTCGTAGTGGACCCGATTGTGATGTTCAGCGGATTCGGTGTGGCATTCGTCGAGAACATCGTGTAGCGGCCGGCATTGCTCGAATCCGCGAGCGGCGTCCCGGTGAACGTGACGTTCTTATCGGTCGTGCTGGCGCCCAGGCTCGAGAAGGGATCGCTGAGCATTCCTGTACCACTGAGAGCCCCGCTCGTTACCGCTCCCTGCCCGACAAAGTCGAACTCCAACGAGTTATAGAAATCCTGCGCTCCGAAGGCATAATTCCCGGTAAAGCTGGCCGTGGAAGTATCGGTTTGTGGGACTATGACTCCGATGCCGCCCGCCAGAGCGCCATCCATATCGGCCACCAGTGCGCCTCCCAATCCCGTCGTCGCGTTGTTCGGATCGGAAAGATTGAGGTTGGGGTCCGTCATGTAAATGCCCAGGGCGCTGACATCGCCAAAACTTCCAGGCGTGATCGTGAGATTGCCGTAACCGTTGCTGCCGATCGCGTAAGTGCCACTGATGGGCGCAGCCGCTATCTGAACGTCATAGATGAACAATTCGTTGTCGTCGGCAATTCCGGTGAAAGTTCCAGCGGAAGACGTGGGCTTGATTATCCCCGCGGTGGCATAGTTCACCAGATAGGGGCTGCCCTCGATCGCGAAAACGGAGTTCCCCAGAGATGCGTTAGAAGCGTTGGTGCCGTTTGCGCCTTGACCGTACGCCGAACCTACGGCGGAATCGGTTGTGTCAACATCGATGAGCCTGATTACTTCTGGGTTCACAACATAAAAATTCATTACGACGGGAACGCCAGAGTACGCGAGATTGGTATTGAAGATACCGCGACCAAAAGAATCAAATGCGCCGGCAGAATTGGCGGCGGCAAGTGTTCCACTGAGGGCCGTGGCCATGGTCACAGTTCCGTTGTCGTTTTCGTCCACCGAGCCGCTCAGAGTCGTCCCCCCGGTGATGGAGAGCACGCCGCCAAAGCCCACCGGCGCAACCGAGGGATCGACTCCCTCGAATGCGAAGGCATAGCCTCCGTTCAGCGAGCCGGTTAGCTTCTGCAAATCCATGCTTCCGCTGGAAGTTGCAGTTCCATCAAATTGAATGATGAGCGCATGATTGCTGTTCACAAACTGCACGCCCAGAGTTTCAACGCCATTCACTCCGAGATTGGTGTTGTTCGTAGTGAGGGTCAGTGTGCCCTGGCCAGTCGTGCTTACTGACAGCGTGCCTCCGCTGATGGTGTCGCCGGAAGGCTGGGGCGAAGTGAATACAGAATTTGCGCCGTTGTTGTAATCTTGTTCGCCGGCCAGAACTTTGCCGGTGCCATCAATCTCCACTGCCCCGGCCAGGGCGTAAAACGTTCCAGAGGATTCCTCGCCGCTCAGGTAGAAGACGTAAGTGTTGGCAGCCGCGCGATTGGTCAAACTAAATGCGGCCGAATTTTGAACTCCGGGCGTTGTGGCTATCACCGAGTAGGGGCCGCCGGTCACGCTGTTGGCGGTGAAAGTTGTCGAGGTAGCCAGGCCGGAAGCGTTGGTTGTATCGATTTCGGTGGCTGTTCCATTTGCAAATGTGCCGGTCGCACCCGTTGTTGGCGCCTGGAAGGTAACCACCGCGCCCGCGACCGGGTTCGAGGCGCTATCGAGGACGGCAGCGACTAATGGAGCGGCAAATGGAGTGCTGATTCCGGTATTCTGTGGGGTTCCGCTCGCGGCTACGATGGTGGCGGCCGCACCTGATCCGTTCGACAGATTAAACGTTGCCGGCGTCGACACTCCCGCGACTGTGGCCGTGACAACATCTGTTCCGGAGGTTCCATTCGCCGTGAATACCGTAGAAGTGGCCACGCCGCTGGCGTTGGTGGTCGCTGTCATGACGTTGCTGCTACCGGCAAAGGTGCCACTCGCTCCGGTCGCCGGAGCCGTGAATGTGACTACTGCTCCGTTCACTGGATTGTTGCCGCTATCCACAACCGTAGCCGCTAGCAGCGCCGGAAACGCGGAGTTGACCGGAGTGCTTTGCGGAGTTCCGCTGGTGGGTGTAATTGCTGCGGGTGATCCGGTGGTATTGGAGAGCGAAAAACTTGCCGAGCCTGAAGTTCCTGTAATCGTCGCGGTAATGTTGTAAGCGCCTGCGATTCCGTTGGCGGTGACGGCGGGCGACGTGGCGATGCCATTGGCGTCGCTGGTGGCGTTCGCGGTTATCGAACTGGTATCGGAGAAAGTCGCGCTCGGCCCTATCGACGGAGCAGTAAAGGTTACGATCACTCCGCTGGTGGGCGATCCGTTCGTCGTTACGGTCGCAACCAGCGCGGCCCCAAACACTCCGTTGACCGCATGGCTCTGCGGCGTTCCGCTGGTTGCGGTGACAGCTGGGAGGGGAGCGGCACTCGATCCAGGAGCAGGTTTGAATCCCGTTGTGCAGGCGGTCAGCACCATCATCAGCGAAACGGTAACGAATACTTTGCCCCAAACCTTGCGCTTCATCGCGTCTCCCCGTTCTCAATTGCACGCTCACGAGCCTGCGGCGTGATGGGTATGCCGTGCTCGTTTCGGATGGCATAATCGTGGCCGCTAACTTTGACTGTGCGGGCTAGAAAAACCTGCTTTCCCTTGAATGTTTTCATCACACCCGTGGCTTCGATTTGCTGACCTGCGGCAACTGAAAGCGCGCCCTTGCCTCTCAGGCTGAATGATCCCAAACTGATATCGACATCTCCGGAGAGCGTTGTGAGCAGCAGATGAGCACCAGCGACCATATCCTGTGCGGGGCGCGCGACGAGGCTTGAGACGGTTCCACTGAGCGTGACTTCCTGCGAGACGTCATAGTTCAACTGCTCTGTACTCTTGGAAGCGGGTCGCACTACTTGCGCCTGGCTAGCACCAGAAGCGCCTAATACTGCGGCCAACAGAACCAGCCTGCACATCGGCGCGAAAAGCGGTTTCATCATTGCCTCCGGTAAAAGCTCGAAAGTCGCACGCGCGAAAAACGAAAGCTCTTCACTCTTCATCTTGATCTTGCCGATCGCGCTTCGACGGTCGAAGAGGACGCGTCGGGCGCGGATAACGCTCGAAGCTCGCTCCGTATCCATTGCAGTTCGGTTTTGCCTCGAACCACGGCGTTGAAATCTTCGGGAGTCTTGTAGATCACGATCGTGGCTCCGGTGGGAACCACTGCCCGCAGTTTTTCCTTTGCAGCCTTTGGCGTGTTGCTTTCGAAGATCGCATCCTGCAGTCGAAACTTTTGTGCCTGCATCCGAGGCAGCCAATCGACGGGGTCAAGCGCCGCCGCTTTCTTCAGGAATTCCGGTTTAACGTAATCCGCACGCTCCTCCCCTGGCACGAAGGGAGAGTCTGCCATCCATGTGGGCCATGCGCCCCAGGGATCGAGCGCATCCAGAACTTTTATTCGTGCATCCACCGCAGAGGCGAGGATTCCGATGCTGGCTCCCGATCCCTGTGCATACATTCCCACTCGCGTCATATCTAGATCGCCGCGAGTCGCAAGGTAATCCAGAACCATCTGCACATCGTGTGTTGAAGTCGCCAGGCATTCCTGCAGTTCGCTGATGAACCATTCCTTCATCGGACGGTCGTGGTAGCGATGGCCGGTGAGAGCGGATACGAAGCCCACCGCGGCAAAGCCATCACGGGTCACAGCCGTTTGAAAGTCCTCGTCTTTGAATCGGTTCGTGTCTGCGGGATAACCGTAAAGGTAGAGGATTACCGGAGGCTTCTTCACACCTGCGGGCTTCATTACATACAAGTCAATGGGATCGCCAAAGCGCCACTGCACCTGCACCAGCTCCACCGTGTAACTGGGATGATCGACGATGTAGCCAACCAGCGGGGGAGCAGGCCGGAGAGCGCTGCCTTTTAGCGCGGGCGTAGCCCAATCTTCTTTAACGCCGTCGAAGCGCGTGTCCGCGGGATCGGCGATCGGCGGCGACGCCGGCAGCCACTGGGCCACGCTGATCTGCGACAAACATATTTGCGTCAAAAACAGGAGTGCGAATTTGAGAACCTGAGTTTTCATGAAAACAAATTTCGGCGACTTCCGACCCGTCGCCTTCTGTATCTACTGAAGTGCTTGTTCTGCGGGCGACTGTGATCTGTAGACATCTAAGAAAGAGGCGAACGCCGATTTCTCGGAGTTCGCCCCTGCCTATTCTTTTTAAGGGGGCAAGCCGTGTTGTAAGCACCCGCCCTCATTCGAGTTGAGCAGCCGTAACTACGGGACAGAAACACAGCCTGTGTCCGGTAGCGCCTGGGCAAGTTTTGTAGTGGTGTCAGAAGTAGCAACGACACCGGTGGTGGTCAGAATGCAGCCGCCCGCGTCACCGCCTCTGTCGCCGGTGGTTGCGAGGTTGACCGGATTAACTCCCTCTTGTAAGTAGTGCGAACGCAAGAGCGCAAGTCCCGGATCGGTTGACGCCACCTTCAGGGCCGGCACGAAGTCGGGAACAGTACCGGTCACGAAAGTCTGCGCGGCAGTCACCAGCAGATTTGCGTTGGCCAATGAGGTTCCGTTGCTTACGACCCGCAGAACGGACCATGCCCGATAGGAGCCGTTGCGAAGGTTGGGGAACGAAAGGTTTCCGCTCCAAATTTTTCCCTCGGCGCAGGGGAAGTTGCCGGCGCCGCCGGCGCAGGTGGCTGGCAGGTTGGCTGCTGCTGGCAGGACGCCTGCCGTTGCGGGCTGGCCGGGATCGATGGTCGATCCGTAGCGATGGAAGATTCCATCGACGCCGTTCAGCGTCAGATAGCCGTAGTTAGCGTTGTTGGCAATGGTCGAGACATTTCCGTAGCTGAAAAACGTGTAGCCGATGCCGTCAGTGCCATAATTCGTACCTGAGTTTTGAACGTACTCAACCTCTTCGCCAGTCCCAATCGAGCGATAGCGCTTTCCCCCTGCACCGCAAGAACTGGCGAGCGGGTTCACAGCGTTAACACCCGTCTCCTGGCTTACGCCAGAAAAGTTCGGGTAGCGGAACACCGTATATTCGGTAGTGTTCATGGTGCCGGAGACTGGTTCGCGGAGGTAAACCTGAATCGGCGAGCTTGGAGCACCGAAAGCGCCAGCATCGCAGTTCGAACCGCCGAAGGCAGCGTGCAACTCTGCATCGGTGGCGTTAGTTACGGTTGCTAATGCCCCAGTGCGCTGTGTGACGAAAATAATTGGAGCCGCTCCGACCGAGGTGGTGGAGTACGTGGGAATCGCGGTTCCAGTGAAGGGATCCTTTCCGCTGAGAGAAAAGGCCAGAATGTGAGCGGTAAGGATGCTGCCCGGATAAGCGCTCAGGATGTCGCTGCCTTCCAGGTTGGCCAGAGGGGCTCCGAAAGTCGCGCAGACTCCCGAAGCGTTCACGCCATATCCCAGACCGGCTGTTCCATCGACTCCACCACCGAGCTTCGAATTCGCGCGGCAGGTAGCAAACAATGCATCTTCCGGACGAATATCTGTGGCGGCAGCGTTTACCAGAAGAGACCCGCTCGTGAATAGAGCGCTGACTGCGGCTGGCGGGGTTGAATCCGAGGAGTTGTCACCCCATAAAGTGGAAGAGATGAGATTGGCGGGGGCGGGAAAGCTGCTGATGTTGACATTGCAATGAGGCTGCGCGAAGTAGCAGCGGTCTCCCACGCCGGAGTCTACTTTGCTGTAGGCCCACACGTTCGTTGTGGCAGCGCTATCCCACACCACCCATACGTTGCCAAGGTCGACTGCCGTGGAACCGCCCTTTACCGTAGGCCGGCCGTCGGTCAGGTTGAAGTTCTTGGCGGTGTAGTGGAAGCAAGGGGCCGTTCCTCCGGAGACACAGGCGCCGCTCTTGTAAGCGGCCAGCGCCATCGATTGCCACATGGCGGAGGAGCCCGCGAGCACCACCTTGACGGTTGTTTGTGCGTGCGACAAAGGAGCAAGGTTAACGATTGCGGCCATCGACAGCGCCGCAAACACTGATTTCATACGCGTCATAGATTTTCCTTTCGAAAGTTCTATCTGGGTTTGAGAAGCTTTACTTTCAGTTCTCGTGCGGCACCTTCAGCCGCACGCACAGTTCTGCATCCAAACAAGTGGTTAGCGATTAACTTGTCGGTGACTCGAATCGACGCGCCCAAAACTTGACCGGGAAGTTCAGGCGGACTATACCCGTTTGTTTGTTACGCCAAGATGAAGAGTTCGTGAAAACTTCGTGACTGCAAATGTTGGACGGATTGTGGTTCGCCACGAATTGTTCATCAAACTTTCACGATCCTTTAATGGTTCGGCCCTTTCGCTTCCTGTACTATCCGCCTTCGTTTTCCCAAGCCATCCAAAAAGATTCACAATCGGAGACGTCTTCGTGAGATCTGTGTTGCTTCGCGATATTTATCGCATCAGCATTGCCGGCATTCTGTCGCTGTTACTGCCCTGGCTGGCTGTTGCTCAGGAGCAAAAGGCAGACGCCAAAGCGGCGATCCATGGGACTATCACCGACCAAACGCAGGCGGTTGTGACCGGCGCGAGTGTGGTCTTAAGCAATACGGTAGGTTTCAGGCAGGAAGCGAAAACTGATGAAAAAGGGACTTATTCTTTCAGCGGACTCGATGCTGGCACTTACACCGTGACCGTTACTGCTCCTAACTTCGCTCTCAAAACGTTGGACTATATCTCGGTAACAGCTGGCCTCGAATTGAGCTTGGACGCTCCCCTGGAACCGGCGAGCGAAAAGACCGAGGTCAATGTTGAATCCAGCAGTGTAGGAACTGTAGAGACTGAGAATGCAACTGTCTCCGGCACTATTACCGAAAAAGAAGTAGTGTCCATCGGCCTCAACGGCCGCAATTTCACGCAACTCATCGCCCTCGCCCCAGGGGTCAGCAATCAGACGGGCCAGGACGAAGCGAAGGTCGGAGTCGTCGGCAGCGTGAAGTACAGCGTGAACGGCGGACGCGTCGAGTACAACACGTTTGAAGTAGATGGCAGCGACGTCCTGAACACCGGCCTGAACGGCGCTTCCAGTACGCTTATGGTGTACCCGAGTCTCGACGCCATTCAGGAGGTTAAGGTCCTTACCTCGAACTACGGCGCCCAGTTCGGACGTACTGCCTCCGGCACCGTACAGGTGACTACGAAATCCGGAACTGCCAGTCTGCACGGGAACTTGTACGAGTTCATTCGCAACGAAGCGTTTAACTCCCGCAACTATTTCGATCCGCCGGGAGGCGCGCCACTCTACCGGCGGCAGGATTTCGGCGGCACCATCGGCGGCCCGCTGACTATACCCGGCGTTTACAATCCAAAAAAAGAAAAGACGTTCTTCTTTTTCTCGGAAGAAGTCCGGCTGGAAAAAACTCCCACCGACTACAACCAGGCGGTGCCTTCTCTGAAAGAGCGCGGTCTGGTAATGACGCCCCAGGGAATTGAGCCGAATCTGAGTGCGCCCAACCCAGCGGGGTTGGTGTCGCAGGTCTTTGATTTCACCGACGTATGTCCACTGCCCGGAACTCCGGACTCCGTCAGCTTTAATCGCCAAAGCTATCCGGATTGCCCGTCCCTGGACGTAGGTGCTAATCCCAAGTCTCTCACCCCTTTGTTATTAAACAACCTGCAGGGCACACAGATTTCGGGAACGCCGGCGACTCACGGCGTGGATAAGAACGCATTGGCGATCCTGCAGTCGAACGTTATACCTCTGCCGAACTCTCCAACCGGTTGTAATTTTAATGTGGTGAATATCGATCCCACCGATCCCAACCATTGTTATAACGCCGCTGTATCTCCCTCGACCTATTGGCGTGAAGAGCTGTTTCATCTCGACCAAACCATCACGGCAAAGATGAGAGCATCGGTTCGATACATTCACGACGAATGGAATACCACCGTGCTGACTCCGCAGTGGAACTACCTGCACAGCACGAATCCGGCCGCCGCCAGCTTTCCCACAATTCAAAACCAATTTGTCGGACCGGGCACCAGCGTGGTGGTCCGCCTTACCGACACCATCTCGTCGACGCTGCTCAACGAACTGGCCATAAGCTTCGTCAACGCGAACATCACACTGGTGGATGAGAACGGCCCCGGGAACGCTCAATTTCAGCGCAATCCTTCGATCGATCAGCCACTGGTCACCGATTCATCGGCTCCCGGGCAATGTAACCCTCAACTCAGCCTTGACCCGGTCAGCGGCATCCCTCAATGCGCGATGGGCTATCTGTTCAATAACGGTTTCGGGGGCAAGCTGCCCGGAATCGCAATCCTGGGCACCAACACTGCTTATGGCGGCAGAGGTTTTGCCGCCGATCCCTCCTACATGCCGTGGAGCCATACAAATCCCACGTATGCCCTGCGAGATGACATTGGAAAATCGATCGGTAAGCACACATTGCAATTCGGAGGCCAGTACGTCCTGGCTCAGCGCAATCAGACGAACAACGTCATTGGCGCGGCCTCGGGTGATGTACAAGGCTTGTTGATGTTCAGCAACCTGGCATATAGCACGGGCAATGCGTTTGCTGATTTCCTGACGCAATCGGTTACCAATGGAGTGACAACCGGATTTATACAAAGCTTCACTCAGGATTCCGCGCAGCGCCGCTACTACCAGACTTACCAGATCGCGGAACCCTACTTCCAGGACGATTGGCGGATCAAGCCGAGGCTCACGCTGAACCTCGGCCTGCGCATAAGTTTGTTCGGCACTTATCGCGAGAAATATAAGAACGCATGGAACTGGGAGGCTTCAAAGTTTAATTCGACACGTTTCGCCGTCGATCCTTTCAGTGGAATCCTTCTCGATAAGAACGCTGGCTCAACTCCGGTTCCATTCAACCCCACCACTTTCCAATTAGATCCCGGAGTAGTCAGCGATCTGGGACTGGTTCAATGCGGCGTTGACGGAAGTCCCGCGGGCTGTATGAAGGGGCATCTCTTCAACCCAGCGCCCCGCGTCGGTTTTGCGTGGGATCCGCGCGGTGACGGTAAGACATCAGTCCGCGGTGGCTACGGAATCTTCTTCGAGCACGGCACGGGGAACGAAGCTAATACGGGTTCTCTGGAAGCCAGCGCGCCCGTCGTTCTCAGCATGACGCAACCTCTACCACTCAGCTATCCTTGCATCGGGAATGTGGGTTACGGGGCCGCGTTCGATCCTACCAACAGCGCTTGTACTCTGGATCCGGCGCATCCCGCTCCGCCCGCCGGCTCGGTTTTCCCTCTCGACGTCACTGGAATTCCAACCACGGCTGTTTGGCCGTACGCGCAACAGTGGAGTTTCGGCGTCCAGCGCGAACTTCCACACGACGTTGTCGCCAATGTCGCCTACGTCGGCAGTAAAGGAACCCACCTGACCGTCGAGCGGCAGCTCAACCAATTAGCGCCGCTGCCCACCAGCGAGAATCCCTTTGGTCCCAACGAGCCGTTGACGTTGGCGGATTGCACGGTTTCTCCTTCGGGGAATCCGGCCGAACATCCGGGCGATGGCACATATCCTTTCCTTCTGCAGAGTGGCACAATCGTGACGCCGCAAAATCCGGCGTACGTCCATCTGCAGGCCGCGTGCACGAACCCCCACATCCCCAACGTGAATTCTCTTCCTCGGCCTTATCCGGGGTTGGGCAGAATTTTTTCGCTGCAGAATGTCGCCAACTCCGCCTACAACGCTTTTCAGTTTTCGCTGCGTCGTGCACACGGCCCTCTCACCGCGGGACTTTCCTACACCTACAGCCATTCCCTGGATAATGCTTCCGATCGAAGTGATCCGGTTCTGGTGAACTCCTACAACCTGCATCAGAATTGGGCGAGCTCGAATTTCGATGAACGCCATCTGATCAACTTCAGCTATCTCTATCGCATTCCAAATTTTGCGACTTGGTTTTGGGATTACGCCGTTGAGGCGGTAAATCAACCTGGAGCCGACGGATCCCCTGGCACTTCGAACTGCTGTTCGAAAGTTGTGAACGGTATGTTCGGCGGTTGGGAGATTTCAGGAATAACTCTTTTCCAATCAGGCACGCCGTTTACTGTAATCAACAGCGCCGGGAACACCGGCATTTCTCTAACCGATAACGCCGGAGTTTCGAGTGGGCTCGGCATCGCCGCCTCCTATCCTGACGTCGTCCACGGATTGGCGCAGCCCGGCGACAATTACCGCAGCTTCGGTCCGCTGCTAGCGAATCCCGCAGAATTTGTGGCTCCCCGCGGCCTCACCTTCGGCAATGCAGGCCGGAACTTCCTGAACAATCCCGACCGCCTGAACTTCGACATGGCGCTGCTCAAGCACTTCAACATCACCGAGGGGAGTGAGATTCAGTTCCGCGCGGAGTTCTTCAACATTTTAAATAACACTCAATTCCGCGTTTATGATCCAGACAATCCGGGCAGCGGCGGAAATAATATGGTCAGTTGCTACGGCGGCCCGGTGTATTCCGCCGGCTTCCAAGGCAGCGGAGTCGATTGCGTCACAGGCGCGTCGTTCTTGCATCCCGTGGATGCGCACCGGCCGCGGACTATTCAGTTTGGAGTGAAGTGGAGTTTCTGAGGCTTCGACATCATGAAGAAATCCACCATCAATCGCGCGCCAGAGGAGATGAAGCGTTCCCCAATGATGAGGGGATCGTTTGAGGTAATTGCTGCTGGAAGGATCTGGAGTTGGCGGTTGATGTTCCTGCTGGCTTCCCTGCTGGTGTTGTCCGCCTGCGGAGGAAGCGCTTCCAACCAATCACAGAGCAATGCACAGCTTGCCGGCAATTGGCAGTTCACCATGGCGACTCCTCCCGATGGTTCATTCCAAGGTGGCATCCAGGGCGGATTTCTATTGCAGAACAACGGGTCCGTTACCGGAGGCGTGATTTACTCGATTTTCTTGCCGCCACAATCAGGCAGCCCGGCTTCACTCTGCAATAGCGGATCAGCCCCGGTTACGGGAACCATTAATGGCCAAACCGTGTCGTTAACTGTGGTCGCTGGAAATCAAACGTTCACTTTGAATGGCGCCCTGAGCGCGAATGGCTCAACCATGACGGGAACGTACGGCTCGACCGACGGCCAAGGCTGCGGGACAGCACAAAGCGCACTGCAATGGAGCGGGACCTTAGTGCCTCCGCTTACTGGTTCGATTCAGGGGAATTTTCATAGCTCTCTCAGCTCTCTCGATCCCAGTCTCAGAAACCAGGACTTTCCGGTCGCCGGGATGCTGACGCAAGGTCCCAACATTGGGGCGAGCAACGCAACGGTTACCGGGACGCTAACATTTCAAGGATATCCTTGTTTAGCGACCGCTTCAGTCAACGGCCAAATTAGTGGTAGTTCCGCGGTGCTCAGCATCATCGCGCCAAATGGGTTGACCGTCGGCCAAATTGGCGCTCCGGCCGGCTTCACCAATCCGAACCCCGTGACGTTTGTGACTTCCGCGGCGGGAGCTGTTCTTGAAGGCGCCAACGGATATGGAGTGACTACCGGTTCCTGCCCTGGCGGAAATCTTGCCGGAGATATTGGCGACGTTTGCCTTGCCATAGGCAGCTCAACCAGTTGCACGCAGCCGATCACGCTGTCTCCCGCTTCTCTCACTTTTCCCGCCCAGCAGGTCGGTTCGGCTCCGACGACACAGACGATCACGCTGACGAACACGGGGCTTGCGGGCACTCCACTCACGGGGCTATCGTTAGCGTTCATCCCGCAGGCCCTGGCCCCAAGCCCGTTCGGACTGAGCGACTTTGACGGCCTCCCGAATTTCACAGAACAAGATAATTGCGCCGCGCCCGCGGGATCGACGTTCTCTCTTGCGCCGCAACAAAGCTGCTCGATCACGATTTCGTTTTCGCCGCAGCAAAGCTGCCCATGGTTGCCATCGACCTCGATCGGCGGAGAGCCTCCCTCCGCCTGCCCGTTTCAGATGAACTCCGTTTTGACGGTCGGCAGCCCGCTGAGTGCGGATGGGAATACGGCATTTGCCATTCCCATCGGTGGTTTCGGTTTCAGCGCTCTTGTACCGTCAACGCCGGAACTCGATTTCGGCTCCGAAGCCCTAACCGAAGCAAGCGCTCCCCAGCTTTTGTCGTTCACCAATCAGGGTACGGCGCCGGTCCAGATTTTGCCCACATTGAACACTCCGTGCGTTAATCCTGCGGCCGGAAATTTCACTCTTCCGCGGCCCCCAGCGCCGGGATTAATCGCAGGCTTGCAAGTGGAAACTGGAATTCTCAACAAAGGTTCCGCCACCATTACCTACAACTGCGATAGCGACCTGGCCAGCAAACTTCCCAACTTCCAGATTTCTGCCGACAACTGCTCGGGGACGTTGCTCATTCCGCTGGCTTCTTGCAGCCTCGAAATTACATTTGCTCCACAACCGAGCACTTCTCTTGCTTCGGGTCTCGATTATTTCTTGCAGCTAAATACCACGCAGTGCACCAGCACCACGGCTTTGAACTGCGAAATCGATAGCGGCCGTTTTCCCGTCGAGTTGACGGCGAATCTGCCGAGCCCTTTAAGAATGACTCCCGGAGCTGGACTGGATTTCGGCACCCAGATTCGTGGCCAGGCGGGTGTTCCGCTAACCATCACTCTTTTTAACGATCCGAAGGATCCGAAGGCCAGCACTGTCAACTTTACGGGCAATCTGGTGAAGGGCGATTACACCGAAACGGATAATTGCAACGCCAGCCTGGCTCCGGGAAGCAGTTGCACCATGACCGTCACATTCCAGCCCAAGGTCGTGGGCTTCGATCCGGGAACCGTCACAGTGACGTACACGGTTGGGCAAACCCAGGTTATTCATTTGCGGGGAACCGGACAGTGACCGCGAAGACTCAGGAGGCAGGCCGTGGAGATTAGGAAGTGGGTCATCTCGCTTTGCTCCGCTGCGCCACTCGCGATACTCGCAGGGTGCGGAGGCAGCAACACGAATATACAAAATCCCGCTGCGCCGGTTTCGACACCTGTCTCCATCGCTTTTCAACCGGCGCCCGCCACAACCATTTCCCTGAGCTCAAACGCGGTACTCGCGGCGGTTGTAAACGACGATCCAACCAATTCCGGGGTGGATTGGTCTTTGCTATGCCAGAACAATGCCAACTGCGGCAGCCTGTCTCCTCTGCATACTGCCAGCGGTGCAGCCGCAACTTATAAGCCGCCAGCAACAATTTCCGGCAATAGCCAAACCTTCACGATTGAAGCCTTCGCCACCGCTGACCATACCAAGAATGCCGTTGCCGCAATCGCCGTTACCGGCTTTGCCAGCAACCTCAAAGGCACATACGCATTCGCGACCAAGGGAATCGATGCCAACGGGCCTTTTCAATTGGCGGGTGTGATTGCTCTCGACGGCAACGGTGGAATCGTCTCCGGCGAACAAACTCACAGCGATACGCTGCTCTCGGTGACGGATACGATCACTGGCGGCGTGTATTACATCGGCCCCGACGGGCGCGGAACGCTAACTCTCAACACCGCCGATCAAAACATCGGCCAGCAAGGGATTGAAAATCTCACGCTCGTGTTCTTGTCGAATTCGAAAGCCCTCGTTGCCACGCTCGATAACCCCATTCTTCCGCCAAGCTTTGAAACCTCCTCGGGATCGCTCGACCTACAGACAAGCACCGTTGCACCGACGGGCGGGTATGCCTTTGCAGTCAACGGCACAGACATCAATACCCAGCCCCTGGCAATTGGGGGCATTCTGAAAATTGATTCGCCAAGTACCATTTCAGGGTCGGGCAGCGTGGCTGATCAGGATGACTCCGGGACCATCTCTCCAAACGCAACCATCGCGGGAACAGTGACGGCTCCAGACTCGCTCGGATCCGTGAAGTTCAATCTAACCGCAGCATTTAATTCCCACCCGATCCAGTTCACGGGATACATCGTCGACGCGCAACATATCCAGCTGATCGAAAGCGACAACACCGGTTCCGGTTCAGGGGTCGGGTCAACGTCCGGACTCGCCATTGGGCAAGGTGCCGCGACTGGCACATTTACCGGCAACCAGTCGTTCGCAGGAAGCTACATCTTCGAAATCCTCGGGCAAGACCTTAATTTCCTTCCCACCTCGTTGGCGTCGCTGGGGGAATTTACCGCCGATGCCAGCGGTAATCTGACTTCTGGTTACAACGACGAATTGCTCGAGGGCTTCGGCCAATACATCAGCGACTCCTTCAACGGAACCTATGTTCTGGATGCGACTGGAACCGGTCGCGTGGATTCATCCATTACGTACAGCAAGAATGGAGCGGGGCCAGAATTCATTTTCTACCTCACGGGCAATGGAAACCCGCCGCTAGTTCTCGAGGCCGAGTCCACATTTGGTTCGCTGGGCGTGGGAGTCGCCAACCCCCAGTCTGCCCCGCCATTCTCATTCAACGGAATGTATGGGATGAGTTTCACGCAAGGAGTTTCCTCGCTGGAAAATGACGCCACGGGTCAGATTACCGCGAGCGGGAGCTCGGGCACTTTCTCGGGATTCATCGACACCGAGTTGGATTTCTCAGCGCAACCAGATACTCAACTGGCTGGCACGTTCAGCGCCTTCCTGAGCGCTGGCCGCGCCACCGGCACGATCAGCAACACATTCTTTCCCTCGCCGGGGAGCAGTCCCAGCACGCTGGCCGTGGCGTTCTATTTGATCGATTCTGGCCACGGATATTTCATCGAAACGGATTCCTTGACTTCCGGCGAACTCACGTTCGGATACTTCTCCTCGCGAACCGCAGTCTGCCCTGGCTGCCCATGAGTTTGACCTATAGGAAAATCAAAAATCGATTTCGGACCCGTCGGACCCAAATAGACCATACGCTCTTGACGTTTGGCTGCGACCGGGAAGCAGCGCCTTCGGAAGTCGATACGCTCAACCCGAATTTCCGTCATTTCCCCGACCCGACAACCTGTCGAATAAAACACTTCGATCAGCGCACGATCTCGCGTGTTGTCGGTAGTGGCAATCAACTTTTTTATCTGGGATTGAGTGAGCGTCTTGGGCAGCTTCCGCACGGGAGTGCGCGCTCTCAAGAATCTGGGTGCGACGTTGTCCACAATTCCGCCTAGGTACAGAAAGTCGAAGAAGCCACGCAATGCTCCAAGCTGGTGAAGTACGTGGCCGTCAGACCATGTGGGCGGAAGTGTCTTGGTAAGAAAGTCGCCAATGTCCATCGCGGTCACATCCCGCAACGGTTTGTTCTTCAGGAAGTGGCACAGTCTCAAGGAAGTGCGACAGTAAGAGTTTTGAGTACCGATAACGTAGTGTTGAGCGTTCAGCCAGCGGCCATAGCGTTGTACAAACTCACGATTGAGATTCTTGGTGCGATTGAGGCACGCCGCATGTTATCGCACATTTCCCTCGCGGGACGCAGAAAAACCGCATGGAGAGTATTGCTGTTGTGGGTTGTTGGTGAAAAATCGCGATTTCGCTCAAAACCCCCTCAATGAGCATCGTGCGCGGTGTACCGGTGGGTAACTAACCTGCCCCCTTTGGAGTGATCGGCGCAACCATGGGATGCAAACTCTTTGTCGCGCTGCAACTCGAAGTCGCGCATCATTTCATCAAAAGATGTGCCGGTGGGAGCGCCAGAAGGTTCAAACCGCCAGCCACATTCGGAGCAACCGAAACCCAAAAAATGCTGTTGCTCAATCCATTCCAGCGTTCGGTTCATGGCCGCCCTTTGCGGGAGTCGGCCACAGTTTACGGTATTCATTTGAGGGCCTCTTGCGAAGTATTAGAGAATCCTCCTTGCCTCTCTGTCTGTGACTTTCCATCACATATCGCCGTTCGTAGAAGTGAGCACGGAGCAACGAAATCGGCATTGCTGTTGTAACATCCGCGGACCTAAACACATCTCCTTTGGTTCCCGGTGAAGAGGAGTAGGGCAGATCATTGCCGCAACCAGGCGCAAGCATTATATAATCCCCGCCAACCCGGAACGCCCACCCGGCTCGGCCATGTACGACCACCCGGGCTTCGGAGTACCCATGAGATGCGTCTCGATTTCCTACCACCTTTGCGCCCTCTTGCTGATTCTAGCTGGCGCACTCACCTCAGCCACCAACTCCGCGGCTGCTACCGAAAAGATCCTCTATAGTTTCAATCCCAACGGACACGGAGATGCACCGAGCGGTGGATTGATCGCCGACGCCGCGGGCAACCTGTTCGGCGTCACCAACTCGGGTGGCAACTATGGGATGGGAGCGGTTTATAAGTTCGACCGCAATTCCCAAGGCGGATGGACAGAAACAGTGCTCTACAGCTTTAAAAGCAGTCGCGACCTAGCCTTTCCGAGTGGCACCCTGACCTTCGATTCGGCAGGGAATCTTTACGGAGCGACGGTCGGGAGCAACCCTTTGAACGGCGGTGGAGTTTTCGAATTGACGCCAACTTCGGCCGGTGAATGGAAAGAGACGATTCTCCATATCTTTCCGCTTGAAACCGCAGGCTGGATGCCGAATGGTGGTTTGGTATTCGACCATGCAGGTAATCTTTTCGGCACTAGCCCGTTTGGCGTTCTTTTCGAACTTACACCGGGATCGAACGGCAAGTGGACCGAAACTACTGCCTTCTCATTCCCCTCGGGGAGCGCTCCCTATGGCAACCTCGTTTTCGATAGCGCCGGAAGTCTTTACGGAACCGAGAGCAGCTACTCCTCCACTCTTAACTTCGGAGCCGTGTTCGAACTATCGCCATCCGTCGGAGGCGGTTGGACCGAAACTATCTTGTACGCCTTTGCCGGGGGCGCGGACGGAGCCTTTCCCGACGGAGGTCTGATCTTCGACCAGGCCGGGAATCTTTATGGAACTGCTTCAGAAGGCGGCAGCGGCGCTTGTAACGGGAACTGCGGCAACGTATTCAAACTAACCCCGGCCTCCGGCGACCTCTGGACAGAAGCAGTCATCTACAACTTCCAAGGCGGACTTGACGCCAAATCTCCCAACGGCAACCTGATCTTTGACCAGGCAGGCAATCTTTACGGCACTTCTCAGAATGGAGGAAGCGCGGACTCAGGCACAGTCTTCAAACTCACCCTAGGAGCCGACGGCCAATGGAGTGACACTATCTTGTGGGGCTTCACCCGAGGCGCGGATGGCGACCGCCCGCAAGCTGGTGTCGCCCTCGGACCGCAGGGACAAGTCTATGCGGCCGCGGCAGATTTGGGCAGCTTCCAACACGGCGCTGTCATTCAACTGACTCCCAGCACAACCGGCCTGTGGAACGAGGCCGCACTCACTGAGTTCCCCTTCACCGACGGTGAAACTCCCCAGGCAAGTTTGATCGCCGATGCCGCCGGCAACTTATACGGCACAACGTCCATTGGTGGCGCTTACGGCAATGGCACTGTCTTCAAGTTGACGAAGTCCGGCAACAACTCGTGGGCGGAAACGATTCTTTACAGTTTCATCAATGGTCTTTTTTTCACAACGGGCGCGGACCCTTCCGCCTTAGTTTTTGACTCTGCCGGCAATCTTTACGGAGAGACCGCATCCGGCGGCCCAGGTACTGTTGGAACCATTTTTCAGCTATCTCCTAACGCTGGCGGAGGCTGGACCGCGAAGAATATCTTCCTCTTCGAAGGTGGGAGCGGCTTCCGACCTTACGGCGGACTTGTGATCGACCAGGCGGGGAATCTTTATGGCACCACCGAGGGCGGCGGAGGGACTACGGGATGCCCCTTCGGATGCGGCACTGTATTTGAGCTCTCGCCCCATTCCGGCGGTCCATGGACCTTAACCGTGCTCTATAGTTTCGCCGGAGGCAGTGACGGAAACGCTCCTGTGGCCGGCCTGGTTTTCGATGCCGCTGGGAATCTCTATGGCACGACTCTGCACGGTGGGGATAGAAATCTGGGCACGGTCTTCGAGCTTTCGCCCGGCATCGGCGGATGGACCAAAACCACCTTGCATCGCTTCACCGACAAGAACGGCGATGGAGCATTACCCACGTCGGGTCTGGTGGTTGATCAGGCAGGAAATCTATACGGAACCACCCCAAACGGCGGCACAAATAAGAGCTGCTTCGAAGGTTGCGGTATGGTCTTCGAACTCACACCCGCTGCCGGCGGTGCATGGACCGAAAACATTTTGCTGGAGTTCAATGGGCCAAATGGGGCGAATCCCGCAGGCACCCTCGTCTTGGATTCCGCCAGCAACCTCTACGGTATCACCCAGGATGGCTCTAATAGCAATGGGGGAGGAATCGTCTTCGAATTGTCTCCTGCATTCGGTGGCGCGTGGACTGAGACGGTTCTGCATTCTTTCAAATTCCACGTGCCCTCGGTTGGCGACGGATATTTCCCCAACGCCGGCTTACTCCGGGATTCGCTCGGCAATTTCTTTGGCACAACCGTGGGCGGCGGACTCCCCAACGGAGGCACGGTGTTTGAAATCATCCCCTAGCCGTTTCGGCGTGCGGGCCGTAGAAGATTTCAAAATTCCATTTTTGACATGCTCAGCGTGCGGGATAAAAGCGTTGCGTCACGGTCCTATGTAACTGTTGTAACATCGCCATAGCACTCATTGACTCAGATCGGCCCAATTCTCAAGTGAGCAAAATCACCTGGGACTTCAACTCTTCAACTGACGATCATGCTAATCGAGTTGCGGTTTGGCGGCCCGAGGAGGCGGAAGTAATTCCGCCTCCCCGGACTCAACCAACTCAGAGCGTTCTTATTACGCGGTCACGAGTTCGTGCTGCTTCAGGGTCGTGGTGACGACGTCAAAGGTGTGAACCTGGGGTGTTCCCTCGATAAATCTTGCCATCGTCTTCAACACTTGCGGATAGGTATTGCTGT
>Ga0182024_10009435_pt1 | contig 20173 bp, 17 predicted proteins | sample P32metaG_FD_120480 | JGI IMG/M metagenome (GOLD analysis project Ga0182024, IMG submission 120480) | Permafrost microbial communities from Stordalen Mire, Sweden - P3-2 metaG (Illumina Assembly) | ecosystem: Environmental > Terrestrial > Soil > Wetlands > Permafrost | place: Sweden: Stordalen... | reverse complement strand
CCCGTTTGCAGCCCCCCGGCCGGCGCGGTGAAGCCCCTACTCCGCCCGCTCCACCGGACCGCTTCGGGGAGAAATCCGAACGGACGTCGTCCGTCCGGGGGGCTGCAAACGGGCCCAGGTGGCGAGGAGATCACATGGGTGGCTTCCAGCACCGACCGGTCATGGTCCGGGAGGTGGTCGAGCTCCTCGCCGCGGTACCGACCGGAACCGTCGTGGATGCGACGGTCGGGGGTGGCGGGCACGCCCGCCAGCTCCTGAGGGCTCGGCCGGACCTCCGCCTGCTCGGGATCGACCGTGATCCCGCGGCGGTCGCGGCAGCCCGGGTTGCGCTCGAACCGTTCGGAGATCGGGCACAGGTTGTGCACGGCGGCTTTGAGGACGTCGCCGGCATCGTGGAACAAGCAATCGAGGGGAACGTCATGGGCATCCTGTTCGACTTGGGGGTAAGCAGCCCCCAGCTGGACCTGCCAGAACGCGGGTTCACCTACTGGGGCGACGCGCCGCTGGACATGCGTATGGACAGCGCGCAGGTCCTGACCGCGGCGCGGGTCGTCAACGAGTACTCCCAGGAGGCGCTCGCCGAGGTGCTGGCCGGCAACGGCGAGGAGCGCTTCGCGAAGTCGATCGCGGCGCGCATCGTCGCGCACCGGCCGTTGCACACCACCGCCGACCTTGTCATCGCCGTCAAGGAGGGCATCCCGGCCCGGTCGCGCCGCCGCGGGGGTCACCCCGCTCGACGCACGTTCCAGGCCATCCGCATGGAGGTCAATCGCGAGCTGCCGAACCTCGCCGCGGGCCTCGACGAGTCGGTGCACCTGGTCGGCCCGGGTGGGCGTGTCCTGGTACTCGCCTACCACTCGCTCGAGGACCGCGCCGTGAAGGAGCGGTTCACGCAGTGGGCAGGCCGAGAGGAGAGTCAGCCGCCGGGTTTGCCGGTCGAGCCGACCCGGTCGCACGCGCTGGTGCGGCTGCTCACCCGTCGGCCGATGCGCCCCCAGCCTGACGAGGTCGCCGAGAACCCCCGCTCGGAGAGCGCGCGCCTCCGCGCGGTCGAGAAGCTCCCGTCACCGTCGGGGCCGTGAGCCCCGTCGCCGCAGTCGCGGCGCCGGCGCGCCGGACCCGCGCCGGTCGCAGTGGTGCGCTGCCGCGCCCGGCCCCTGCTGCTCCGCCCCGCCCCCGCCACCTCCGCGTCGTCGCGCCGGCGCGCCGGACGCGCCTTGTCCCCTCCACGATCGTCTTCGCGGCGATCGCCACCGCGCTGGTGCTGTTCGCGCTCGTCGTCGTGCACGTGCTGTTGGCCCAGTCCCAGCTGACCATCGATCGTCTCGGCACCCGCGTCGACTCGGCCCAGACCCGCTACGAGCAGGCCCGCTTGACCCACGCCGAGCTCGCGGCCCCCTCGCGCATCGTGGCCCGGGCCGGGCAGCTCGGCCTGGTCTCGCCCGCCCAGCCGCCGGTCCCGGTCCCGGTCCCGGGCTTGTCCCCAACGTCCACCCGCACGGATACCTCGCCGGCGACCGCCGCGCCGTGACCCCGGCCGCGAGCCCGCCATGACCACTCAGGCCCGGCCCCGGCCCCGGCCGCGTCCCGCGCGTCCCACGCGAGACGGACGCCCGTCGGGGCCGACGGGCCCGGCGCGCGCACACCGTTCGCCGCGACCTGCCGGCGGCGGCCGCGGGCACCAGCGCGCCGTCACGGTGCTCGCCGCCGCGTCGTCGGCGCGACGACTCAGCGCGTTGCTCGTCGTCATGGCCCTGGTGTTCGGTCTCATCGCGATTCGGCTCGTCGATGTGCAGACCATCGACCGGGGCGGGTACGTGCGTCTGGGGAAAGACCAGTTGGTCCAGACCATCACCGTCCCCGCCCAGCGGGGCAGCATCGTGGACCGGAACGGCAACGAGCTGGCCGTCTCGGTGAACGTCCCGACCGTGGTCGCCGACCCGAAGGTGATCACCGACCCCGCCGGCGACGCGGCGAAGCTGGCCCCCATCGTCGGCGTCGACGAAGCGACGTTGCACACCCGCCTCGCGGACCGCAACCTCGCGTTCGTCTACGTGGCGCGCCAGGTCACCCCGACCGTCGCGACGCAGGTGCGCAACCTGAACCTGCCCGGGATCAGCTTCGAGACCGAGCCGAAGCGCTTCTACCCCGCGGACCCGCTGGCCGCGCCCGTCCTCGGGTTCGTCGGCACCGACAACGCCGGCCTCGGCGGCGTCGAGGCGGCAGAGCAGTCCGTGTTGGCCGGGCAACCCGGACGCCTCCAGGTCGAACAGGACCCGCAGGGCCAGGCGCTCCCCAACGGCACCCACCAGGACCGTGCCACCGTGCAGGGCTCGGACGTGGTGCTCACGCTCGACCAGTCGATGCAGTACGAGGTGGAGCACGCCCTCGCCGACGAGGTCACCAGCCAGCACGCGGACGGCGGCATGGCGATCGTGGCTGACGTCCAGACCGGCGACGTCCTCGCCATGGCGACCGTCGACGGGCCGACCGCCAGCCAGCCCGCCGAGCCCGCCACCGCCGTGGAGGCGAACCGCCCGCTCACCGACGTCTTCGAACCCGGCTCCACCGCGAAGGTCGTGACGATCGGCGCGGCCCTGGAGGCCGGCCTCATCAACCCGACCACCACGCTCTCGGTCCCGCAGTCGCTCACCATCGGCGGGACCCAGTACGCCGACGTCGACTCGCATCCGACCACGATGAGCGTCGCCGACATCCTGCGCGAGTCGTCGAACGTCGGCACGATCCTCATCGCGCGTCAACTCGGCGCCGACCGTTTCGACGCCGCGCTGCACGCCTTCGGGTTTGGTGTCCCGACCGGCACCGGGTTCCCGGGTGAGGCGTCCGGGATCCTCCTCCCGAGGGACCAGTACAACGCGACGAGCATGGCATCGATGCCGATCGGGAGCGGTATCGCGGTCAGCGCGATGCAGCTGCTCAACGTCTACATGACCATCGCCGACGGTGGCGTGGCCCACGTCCCACGCCTCGTGGCCGCGACGGTCGACGCCGCCGGCCAGCGCCACGACGTCGCTGCCGCACCCGCCCGCCCCGTGATCCCGGCGACGGTCGCCGCCGAGCTACGCCAGATGCTGGTCGGGGTCGTCGCCGGCGGGACAGGCACCGAGGCGCAGATCCCCGGCTACGTCGTGGCCGGTAAGACGGGGACCGCTCGCAAGCCCCCCTACAACCACCCGCCGTACAACTATGTCGCCGACTTTGCTGGATTCGCGCCCGCCGGCGCGCCGCGGCTGGCTGCGATCGTGGTCCTCGACGCGCCGAAAGGCGCGATTTTCGGGGGCGACGTCGCCGCGCCCGTCTTCGCCCAGATCATGCAGTACGCGCTGACGGTGGAGCGAGTCCCCGCCTCGAGCACCCCGTCGGCCACCGCGACCAGCCCGGTACCCTGAGCCGTTTCCGGGACAGAGAGAAGGACCGCGCGCGTGCAGCTCCAGGAGCTCCTAGCCGACGTCGACGTGCTCGACGTTCGCGGCGACGCGACGGTCGAGGTGCGCGCGCTCGCCCACGACAGCCGGCGCGTCCCGCCGGACGCGTGCTTCGCGTGCATCGTCGGTGCCACCAGCGACGGTCACGACCACGCCCCCGACGCGGTCGCCGCGGGCGCGGTCGCGCTGCTCGTCGAGCGCGAGCTGGGACTCGCGGTGCCCGAGGCCCGGGTGGCGAGCGTGCGCCGGGCGATCGGTCCCGCCGCGTCGCGCCTCCACGGTGACCCCTCCCGAGCGATGCGCTGCTTGGGCGTGACCGGTACCAACGGCAAGACGACCACCACCCAGCTCCTGGCGGCCATCGCCGCGGCCGCCGGCGAGCGCACCGGGGTGGTCGGCACCGTCGGTGCCCGCATCGACGAGCGGGCCCAGCCCCTCGAGCACACCACCCCCGAAGCTCCCGAGCTCCAAAGCCTGCTGGCCCGCATGCGAGACCAGGGGGTCCGCACCGTCGCGCTCGAGGTGTCCTCCCACGCGCTCGCCCAGCACCGCGTCGACGGCACCTGGTTCGCGGTGGTGTGCTTCACGAACCTCACTCGGGATCACCTCGACTACCACCCCTCCCTGGAGGACTACTTCGAGAGCAAGGCGCTGCTCTTCGACCCCGCGCGCGCCGGCGCCGCGACCGTGAACCTGGACGACCCCCGAGGCCCGGAGCTGGCCCGGCGGTGCCGCGACCAGGGCTTGGCCGTCACCACGTTCGCATTGACCGACCGCGACGCCGATGTCGTCGCGGACTCCGTCGTGGTCGACGACGCGGGCGGGCGCTTCACGATGGTCACGGGAGACCAGCGCCTGGCGCTGCACACCCCGCTGCTCGGGTCGGTGAACGCCGAGAACGCGCTCGCCGCCGCGGTGACCGCACGCGCCGCGGGATTCGCGCCGGAGGCGATCGCCGCCGGTCTGGCGTCGGTCTCGACGATCCCCGGCCGCTTGGAACGCGTCGACGCCGGCCAGCCGTTCAGCGTGCTCGTCGACTACGCCCACACCCCCGACGCCTTGCGCGCCGCGCTGGGCGCTGCCCGCGGTCTGGCCCCAACCCGGCAGCTCATCGTCGTCTTTGGGTGTGGCGGCGACCGCGACCACGAGAAACGACCCGAGATGGGACGCGAAGCGGCGCGGAGCGCCGACCTCGTGATCGTCACGTCTGACAACGCTCGCTCCGAAGCTCCGGCCGCCATCGCCGCGGCGGTGCTTGCCGGGACGAGCGACGGTCCGGCACCCGTCCGGGTCGAGCTCGACCGGCGCGCCGCGATCCGCCAAGCCCTCGACGCGGCGGGGGAGGGCGACGTCGTTCTCATCGCGGGCAAGGGCCATGAGACCTCCCAGCAGGCGGGGGGACGCGAGCTGCCCTTCGACGACCGGGTCGTGGCTCGCGAGGAGCTCGGAGCGAGCTCGTGGACCTGACCGCCGCCGACATCGCCCGCGCCACCGGGGGACGCCTCGTCGCGGGGTCGCCCGACGCCCGGGTGACGTCGTTCGCGATCGATTCGCGTCTGCTCGAACCTGGAGCCTGCTTCGTGGCGCTCGTCGCCGAGCGCGACGGCCACGCGTTCGTCGCCGATGCGTGGGCCCGTGGCGCCGCGATCGTCGTCGTCACCCGCCCGGTCGCGCCACCGCCCGCGTCCGCGGCCGTGGTACAGGTCGCGGACGGCCTGGAGGCTCTCGCCGCGCTCGGACGCCATGCCCGCGACCGCCTCGTGCATGCGATGGTCATCGGGGTCACGGGCTCCGCGGGCAAAACGGCCACGAAGGACCTCACCGCCGCCGCGGTCGCCGCCACGCGGCGGGTGCACGCCAGCCCCGCGTCCTTCAACAACGAGGCCGGCGTACCCCTCACCCTGCTCGGCGCCCCCCTCGACACCGACGTGGTCGTCGTCGAGATGGGCGCGCGCTTCGCCGGCAACATCACCGCGCTCACCGCCGTCGCCCGCCCCCAGCTCGGCATCGTCACCCACGTCGGCCTCGCGCACGCCGGGCAGCTCGGCGGCCCGGCCGGTGTCGCCCAGGTCAAGGGCGAGCTCATCGAGGCGCTCCCCGCGGATGGCGTCGCCATCCTCAACGCCGACTGCCCATACGCGGCGTCGCTCGCGGCGCGCAGCGCGGCGCGGGTCGTGCGCGTCGGACAGGCACCGGACGCCGACGTGCGCGTCACCGAGATCACGCTCGACGACGAGCTGCGCCCCCGGTTCACGCTCAGCACCCCCTGGGGTGACGCGACGGTCCACCTCGCTCTCCACGGCGAGCACCACGCCCAGAACGCGGCGATGGCCATCGCCGCGGCGGTCGAGGTCGGCGTGCCGCTCGACCGCGCCGCGGCGGGTGTGGCCGAGGCCCGCTCGGCGGCGCTGCGGATGGAGGTCGTGCACACCGCCGGGGGTGTGACCGTCATCAACGATGCGTACAACTCGAGCCCGACCTCCGCCGTCGCCGCCCTCCGGGCGCTCGGCCGTCTCGCGGTGCGGGGACGGCGGGTGGCGGTCCTCGGTGAGATGCTCGAACTCGGGGCCTACGGCCCCGACGCCCACGCCGAGCTCGGATCGCTCGCGGCGCGGGTCGGGATCGACCTGGTCGTGGCGGTCGGCGAGGCGGCTCGGCCGCTCGCCGTCAGCGCCACCGCCGCGGGCGTCGCGGTCCTGGAGGCCGCTGATCCTTGCCGGGCCGTCACCTTGGTGACTGACTATGTCCGTCCCGGCGACGCGGTGCTCGTCAAGGCCAGCCGGGCGGTGGGCCTCGACGGTGTCGCGGCCGCCCTCGCCGAGGCGCCCGCGTGATCGCGCTCCTCATCGCCGCTGGGGTGGCGTTCGCCATCACCTTGCTCGGGACGCCGGTGCTCGTCCGGATCCTGCGGGCGCGGGGGATCGGCCAGCTGATCCGCGACGACGGACCGTTCACGCATCCCCACGCCGCGAAGGCGGGAACACCGACGATGGGCGGCATTGCGCTCGTGGGGGCCGCGACGATCGGGTATGTGGTCGCTCACGTCCGTACCGACGAGTTGAAGTTCGCTCGTACCGGCGTCTCGCTCCTCGCGCTCATCATCGGGCTCGCCATCGTCGGGTTCATCGACGACTACCTCGGGGTCCGACGGCGCCGGAACCTGGGGCTGCGGAAGCGAGGCAAGGCGGCCGGGCAGCTCCTCGCAGGGTCGGGCTTCGCCCTTCTGGCCTTGAACTGGATCAACATCTCGACCCATCTGTCGTTCACTCGCCAGCTGAACCTCAACCTCGGGTCGACGATCTGGTTCTTCGTCGCGATCGTCGTCGTGGTGGGCTCGGCAAACGCGGTGAACCTCACCGACGGGATGGACGGCCTCGCGGCGGGCTCGGCGACGCTCGCGTTCGCCGCGTTCACGATCATCACGTTCTGGGAGTTCCGGCATTTCACCGTGTACAACGTCCAACCCGCGCCGGCGATCGATCTCGCGGTGATCGCGGCCGCGTTGATGGGCGCCTGCGGCGGGTTCCTCTACTGGAATGCCGCCCCGGCCCGGATCTTCATGGGCGATACCGGGTCGATGGCGATCGGCGGCGCGCTCGCGGGCCTCGCCTTGCTCTCCAAGACCCTGTTGCTGTTGCCGATCCTCGGTGGCCTGTACGTCGTCGAGACGCTCAGCGTCATGGCCCAGATCATCTCGTTTCGTGGCTTCGGACGCCGGGTGCTGCGCATGGCACCGATCCATCATCATTTCGAGGTGAGCGGCTGGCCGGAGTTCACCGTCATCGTCCGGTTCTGGCTGTTCGCCGGGGTCTGTGTCGCCCTCGCCCTGGGCCTCTTCTACGCCGACTTCATCAACATCCCCGGCGCGATTGGGACCGGACTGCTCCGATGACCACCAGCACCGCCCGCCGCACCCACCTGCGCCCCGCGACCGAAACGTCGGCCGCTCGCCCCGCGCACTTCCTCTTGTTGCTCGTGACGGTCGCGGTGCTCAACGTCGTCGGCATGGTGATGGTGCTCTCGGCGTCGTCGGTCGTCTCGCTGACGAGCTACGGGTCCGCCTGGTACTTCTTCGAGCGCCAGCTGATCTGGACGGTCCTGGGCGTGATCGGCTTCGCGGTGGCGCTGCGGATCGATTATCGCCGGTGGCGGGCCTGGGTGACGCCGCTGCTGTTCTTGACCATCGCGTTGCTGACCCTGGTGCTGGTCCCGCATTTCGGCGTCTACGTCGCGGGGTCGCGACGCTGGCTGGGCGCGGGATCAGTGACGTTCCAACCCACCGAGATCGCCAAGCTCGCCCTCGTCCTCTTCGCCGCGCATGTTCTCACCCGCCGTGAGAACGAGATCGGTGACTGGCGGACCTCGGTCCGCCCGATCCTGCTCGTCGTCGTCGTGCTGGGCGGCCTCGTGCTCCTCGAACCTGACCTTGATTCCGCCATTCTGCTCGGCGTCGTCGCGGGCGCGCTCCTCGTCGTCGGCGGGGTCCGCATGCGTCACCTCGTCGCCGCCGGCCTCGCCGGGTTCAGCGCCGCGGTGGTGCTCGCCGCGGCGGCCCCCTACCGTCGAGCGCGGCTGTTGACGTTCCTGCACCCGACCGCCAGTGCAGCCAACGGCGGCTACCAGATCGTCCAGTCGCTCATCGCGCTCGGCAGCGGCGGCGTCGCCGGTGTTGGCCTCGGTGCCGGCCACGCCAAATGGTTGTTCCTCCCCAACGCGCAGACCGACTTCATCTTCTCGGTGATCGGCGAGGAGCTCGGCCTCATCGGCAGCCTCGCCGTCCTCGGACTGTTCGTCGCGTTCGCCGTCCTCGGGATCCGCACTGCCCGCCGAGCCCCTGACCGCTTCGGCATGCTGGTGGCGGCCGGGGTCACGGTGTGGGTCGTCGCGCAGGCTGCCATCAACATCGGCGGCGTCGTCGGACTCCTGCCGGTCTCGGGCGTGCCGCTGCCGTTCATCTCGTTCGGCGGCTCGGCCCTCATCTTCACCATGATCGCCACCGGAATCCTGGCCAACGTGGCGCGCCAGGCGCGGTGAGCACCCGCGCGGGAGCGGCCATGGTCACCACCCGGGCGTACGCGCTCGTCACCGGCGGAGGCACGGGCGGCCACGTCTACCCGGCTCTCGCGGTGGCCGACGAGCTCGTCGCCCGCGGCCATCCCAGCGCCGACCTGCGCTTCGTCGGGGCTCGGCGCGGTCTCGAAGCGACGGCGGTGCCCGAGGCGGGGTTCGCCATCGACGTCCTCCCCGGGCGGGGCTGGCAGCGCAGCCTCCGACCCGGCGCCGTGCGCGACAACCTCGTCGCGCTCGTCGACACGGCCCGAGCGTTCGTCGCGGCGTGGCGGATCGTCCGACAGACCCGACCCCGGGTCGTGTTCGGCGTCGGCGGCTACGCCTCGCTGCCCTGCGTGGTCAACGCGCGTCTCGCCCGGGTCCCGATCGTCGTGCACGAGCAGAACGCCGCCCCGGGGTTGGCGAACCGGATCGCGGTGCGCCTCGGCGCCCAGGCCGCGGTCTCGCTCCCCGGCACGCCGCTCCCCGGCGCGGTGCTGACCGGCAACCCGGTGCGGCGGGCCATCGCCGCCGTGCAGCGCCACCCCGACCCGGCCCGGCCCGTCGTGCTCATCTTCGGCGGCAGCCTGGGCGCGCGGCGGGTCAACGACGCGGCGCTCGGCCTCTACGACCGGTGGCGTGACCGCGAGGATCTCGTGGTAGTCCACGTCAGTGGGCGACGCGACCATCCCGACTGCGCGCGGCGGCTCGGTGAGCTGCGCCGCCCGGACGACCGACTGTCGTACACGCTCGTCGAGTACGAGGAGCACTTCGAGCGTCGCTACGCAGCGGCCTCGGTCGCGCTCTGCCGGGCGGGCGCGGTGACCGTCGCCGAGCTCGCCGTCGTCGGCCTGCCCGCGGTCCTCGTCCCGCTCCCCGGCGCTCCCGACGACCACCAGACCCGCAACGCCCGGGCGCTCACCGACGCTGGTGGCGGCGTCCTGGTGCCCGACGCGGTGGCGGACCCGAAGCGGGTCGGCGAGACGCTCGAGGCGTTGCTCGCCGAACCGGGCCGCTTGGAGGAGATGAGCGACGCGCTGCGTACGCTCGGTCGCCCCGACGCCGCGGCACGCATCGCCACCCTCGTCGAGGAGGCCGCCGATGCCTGAACTGGACCTGGGTCACCCCCGGACCGTGCACATCGTCGGCGTCGGCGGCGCCGGCATGAGCGCCATCGCCGCGGTCCTGGCCCGCATGGGCCACCGGGTGAGCGGATCGGATCTCAAGGACTCGCACGGCCTCGAGCGCCTCCGCCTCCTCGGCGTCGACACCCGGGTCGGCCACGACGCGGGGAACGTGCCCGCCGACGCCGACGCGGTCGTCCTCTCGAGCGCTATCCCGTCGACCAACCCCGAGGTCGAGGCGGCCCGCCAGCGCGAGATCCCCGTGCTGCGCCGCGCCGAGGCGCTGCGCGCCCTGGTCGCCACCCGACGGTCGGTCGCGGTGGCCGGCAGCCACGGCAAGACCACGACGTCGTCGATGCTCGCGCTGTGCCTCCGCGCCGCCGGCTGGCACCCCAGCTTCCTCATCGGCGGTGACCTGAACGAAGTCGGCGCGAACGCCGCCTACGACGAGGGTGACTGGCTCGTCGTCGAGGCCGACGAGAGCGACGGCACGTTCCTGGAGCTCGAACCCGAGGCCGCCATCGTGACGAACGTGGCCGCCGACCACCTCGACTACTTCGGGACGTTCGGCGCTCTCGTCGACTCGTTCGGACGGTTCCTCGAGTCGGTCCCGGGCCCGCGCGTCGTCTGCGCCGACGACCCCGTCGCCGCCCGGCTCGCCGCCGCGCACCCCGACGTGCGCACCTACGGCTGGCAGGGCGAGCACTACCGGGTCGACGAGTACGAGGGCGGACGCGCCGGCAGCCGGTTCCGACTCTCTCGTCCCGAGGGTCCCGCGGGCGTCGTCGAGCTGCCCGTCCCGGGACGACACAACGCAGTCAACGCGGCGGGCGCCGCCGCGCTCGCCATGGAAATCGGCGTCCCCTTCGAGGCGGTCGCGCGAGCCCTACGCGGCTTCGGCGGGGTGGCGCGCCGCTTCCAGTTCCGCGGCGAGATCGCCGGCGTCACCCTCATCGACGACTACGCCCACAACCCGGGCAAGGTCGCGGCGGTGCTCGAAGCCGCACGCGAGGGCGGCTGGCGGCGAGTCGTCGCGGTGTTCCAGCCCCACCGTTACTCGCGCACCGCCACGTTGTGGCGCGACTTCGCCGACGCGTTCGTCGACGCCGACCACGTGGTCCTCACCGACGTCTACGCGGCGGGGGAGGCCCCCCAGCCTGGCGTGTCGGGCCGCCTCGTCCTGCGGGCGATACTCGACGCGCACCCCGGCCTCCCGGTCACCTACCTGCCCCACCGGGCCGACGTGGTCGCGCACGCCCTGACGTTCGCGGGTGTCGGCGACGTGCTGCTCACCTTGGGCGCCGGCGACCTCACGACGGTGCCCGACGAGTGGCTCGCCGCCCGCGAGGCCACCCGATGAACCTCGACCGGCTCGCCGACGCGCTCGCCGCGCAGCTCCCCACCGGCGTCGTGCAGCGCGACGTGCCCGTTTCGGATCTGACCACCTACCGGCTCGGCGGCCCGGTCGCCGTCGTCGCGCGGGTCAGCGACGACGCGGCGCTCGGCGTCGTGGCCGCAACCCTCGCCCAGCTGGGAGCGCCCCCGCCGCCGCTCCTCGTCGTGGGCCGCGGATCGAACCTGCTCGTCGCCGACCGAGGCTTCCCGGGTCTGGGGGTGGTCCTCGCCGGCGACTTCGAATCGGTCGATGTCGAGCCTGGCCGGTCGCGGGTGCGGGCGGGCGCCGCCACCCCGCTGCCGGTGCTCGCCCGACGCGCCGCGGCCGGCGGTCTCGCCGGACTCGAGTTCTTCGTCGGGATCCCCGGATCGGTCGGAGGCGCGGTCCGCATGAACGCCGGCGGCCACGGCCGCGAAACCCGGGAGGTCCTCCACCGGGCCTGGGTCCTCGACCTGCTCGCCGGCGACGCGACCCCGAGCGCGCGCGACGTCGCCGACCTCGACCTCAGCTACCGCCACTCGGGGCTCCGCGCCGGCCAGGTCGTCACCCGCGCCGAGTTCCACGCCACCCCCGACGACCCGACCGCCTGCGCGGCGCGCGTCGACGAGATCGTGCGGTGGCGCCGCGAGCATCAGCCCGGCGGCTCGAACGCCGGCTCGGTGTTCCGCAACCCCACCGGCGACTCGGCGGGACGACTCATCGACGCGGCCGGCCTCAAAGGCCTCCGAGTCGGGGGTGCCGTCGTCTCCGAGAAGCACGCCAACTTCTTCCAAGCCGAGCCCGGCGCCAGCGCCGACGACGTCGCCCGCCTCGTCGCCGAGGTCCAGGCGCGCGTCGACGGTGCCACCGGCATTCACCTCGTCCCCGAACTCGAGCTGGTCGGCTTCGACGACCCGCGGCTCCCGTGACCACCGTTGCCGCGCCGCGCCGCGCGCCCATCGACCCTCGCCTGCGGGCACGGCGAGTCGCGGTCCGACGCGCCGAGGGTCACCACCGCCGCCGACGGATCCTCGCCATCCTCGGCGTCTTCGCCGTCGTGGGACTCGCGGTCGCGCTCGTCTGGTCACCGTTCCTGGCCGTCCACCGGATCGTGGTGCGCGGCGCCGGATCCCACGACGCGGCGGTCCGCTCCGCCGCCCACCTCAACACCGGCGGCCCGCTCCTCTTGGTCCACACCGGCGCGGTGGCCTCCGACGTCGAGCACCTTCCCTGGGTCGGCTCCGCCCAGGTCGAGCGCCAGCTCCCGAACACCGTCACGATCACCGTCACGATCCGAACGCCCGTCGCCTGGGCGCCCGCCGGACCGGGCCGGGTCGTCCTCGTCGACGAGCACGGCGTCGTCATCGCCCTCGCCGCCGCCGCGCCGGTCGGCCTGCCCGAGCTCACCGGCCTGACCCGGATCGCCCCCCTCGGGGGCCGGGTCGCCCCCACCGCCCCCGCCGCCGCCGCGGCGGCGCTCGAGCCCGCCCTGGGGGCCCGCGTCACCGCCGTGGCGCTGACCCCCATCGGGCTCACCGCCACCGTCGCCGGAAGCCCCGAGGTCCTCCTGGGCGACACCACGGCCTTGGCCGCCAAGGCCCACACCGCGGCAGCCGTCCTCGGCGCCCTCGTGCACCCCGCCACCTACCTCGACGTCAGCGTCCCCAGCGCCCCCGTGGCGGGGTAGGCGGGCCGACCCCACCCCACCCCGCCGGCGCCGGACCTGGTGGAGGGCCCCGACGCCGATGCGCTACCGTTTCTGTCGGTCAACCCGGTTTTTCCACCTTCCGCGCCCGCCTCCACGACTGGTCTCGGCGCGGCCGGCGGCGGGACCGGCTGGCGCCCGGCTGAGCCGAGCTCCGGAGGGCCCCCGGGGACTGGGCAGATCCCCCGTTCTGGGTCCTGGGCCGACGAGAATGAAGGGCCGGATCTGCGGGCCGAGGGACGAGCGACCGTGCCGAGCCCCCGGTATTACACCGCCGACGGCAGAACGAGAAGGGCGACCGACATGTTGGGCGACCCCCAGAACTACCTGGCGGTGATCAAGGTCGTCGGCGTGGGCGGCGGCGGCGGCAACGCCGTCAACCGAATGATCGACGCCGGCCTCAAGGGCGTCGAGTTCGTCGCGGTCAACACCGACGCCCAGGCCCTGCTGGTCAGCGACGCCGACGTCAAGCTCGACATCGGCCGCCAGCTCACCCGCGGTCTCGGGGCCGGCTCGGACCCCGACGTCGGACGCCAGGCCGCCGAGGATCATCGCGACGAGATCGAAGAGGTGCTCAAGGGCGCCGACATGGTGTTCATCACCGCCGGCGAGGGCGGCGGGACCGGTACCGGCGGCGCGCCCATCGTCGCCGAGATCGCCCGCGACATGGGCGCGCTCACCATCGCGATCGTGACCCGTCCGTTCGGCTTCGAGGGCCGCCGCCGCGCCGTGCAGGCCGACGGTGGCATCTCGCGGGTGCGCGAGAAGGTCGACACCCTCATCGTCATCCCCAACGACCGGCTGCTCGACGTCGCCGACGACAAGTCGTCGCTGCTCACCGCGTTCCGGATGGCCGACGACGTGCTCCTCCAGGGCGTCTCCGGCATCACCGACCTCATCACCACACCCGGCCTCATCAACACCGACTTCGCCGACGTGCGCATGATCATGCAGAACGCCGGCACCGCCCTCATGGGCGTCGGCGAGGCCTCCGGTGAAGGGCGCGCCGTCGCCGCGGCGCGGGCCGCCATCTCGAGCTCGCTGCTCGAAGCCAGCATCGAGGGAGCGCGGGGCCTCCTGCTCAACGTGTCGGGCCCATCGGACCTCGGCCTCTTCGAGGTCAACGAGGCAGCCGAGATCGTCAAGGAGACCGCGCACCCCGACGCCAACATCATCTTCGGCGCCATGATCGACGACTCCCTGGCGGAGACGATCCGGATCACGGTCATCGCGGCCGGCTTCGACCGCTTCGAAGGCGAGCACGGCACCCGGGGTGGACGCCGCCGGTCCAGCGCACCGCTGCTCGGCGCGTCCTCACCCGAGCGGCTGCGCCCCGAACAGCCCGACGACGAGGAGGGTGGGGACGACGACGAGTTCGACGTCCCCGAGTTCCTCCGCTGATCGACTACCGGCTCGGCCCGGCGCACATCGTCTGGACCGACCGTCACGGCGGCGTCTCCACCGGTCCCTACGCCAGCGCCAACCTCAGCGCCGCCGACGACGCCCCCGACGCGGTCCACGAGAACCGTCGCCGCCTCGCCCGCACCCGGGCGCTCACCGACCCCTCGACGTGGTGGTGGCTCCGCCAGGTCCACGGGACGACCGTCGTCGACGCCATCGGGCCGCCCACCCCCACGCCACCCGACGCCGACGCCGCGGTGACCGCCGAGCCCGGCCGGCCGGTCGTGGTGCTGACGGCCGACTGCGGGCCCCTCGTCTTGGCCTGCGACGACGCCCTCGCCGTCGTCCACGTCGGATGGCTCGGGCTGTGCGCCGGCGTGGTCGAGGCCGCCGCCGCTCGCCTGCGGGCCGTCGGCCGCGGCACCCTCACCGCCGCGCTCGGCCCCTGCATCCATCCCGCCCACTACGCGTTCGGCGCCGACGACCTCGACCGCGTCGCGGCCCGCTACGGCGACACGGTGCGAGGCCGGACCGCCGACGGCGGTCCCGCGCTCGACCTGCCCCGCGGTGTCCGCGCCGCCCTGACCGGCGTCGGCGTCTCGGATCTCTACGACGTCGAGGTCTGCACCGCCGCGTCCCCCGACCATTTCTCCTACCGCCGGGACGGGCAGACCGGACGCCAAGGGGTCGTCGCGGTCCTCGAACCGTGAGCGACGTGACCGCCCGGGTCGACGCGGTTCGCGCCCGGCTGGCGGCGGCCGCCATCCGGGCCGGGCGCGACCCCGCCGACGTCACCCTGGTCGGTGCGACCAAGACCGTGCCCGCCGAGCGGATCGCCGAGGCGCTCGCCGCCGGCGTCGTCGACGTCGGCGAGAACCGAGCCCAGGAGCTTCTCAGCAAAGCCCCCCAGCTCGGCGACGGCGACCCGACCCCCCGGTGGCATTTCCTCGGGCCGCTGCAGCGCAACAAGGTGGCCGGTCTCGCCCGGTGGGTCTCGTGCTGGCAGAGCGTGGACCGCCTCGAGCTCGGCGAGACCATCGCCCGCCACGCCTCCGGCGCACGGGTCCTCGTCGAGGTCAACCTGGCGGGCGAACCCCAAAAGGCGGGCTGCCCGCCCGACGACACGCTCCTCCTCGTGGAACGCCTCCGCGCTCAGGGGCTCCGCGTCGTGGGGCTCATGGCCGTCCCACCCTTCGGGGAGCCCCCCCGGCCCTGGTTCGCTCGCCTCGCCGCCCTGGGCGCCGCCGCCGAGCTCCCCGAGCTGTCGATGGGCATGACCGACGACTTCGAGATCGCCGTCGAGGAGGGGGCGACCATGGTCCGGGTCGGACGGGCCCTCTTCGGGGAACGCCACCGATCACAGGCGCCCCAGCAGTAACCTGGAACGCCGGAGGGCGTGCTCCGAGGCACGCGACGGTCTTGGCATCGGTCTGGCGCCGAGCGATGGTCTACCTGGGACTCCAAGACGACGACGAGGAGTACGGGTATGACTCGTACGACTACGGCGGCGGCTACGCGGACGAACCGGCCTACGGAGGGCCCGACGCCGCCGCGCACGCCGACCCCGACCCTCGCGGCGCGCCCGAGTACGAGCCGGTCGGTGCCGCCCCGGCCCGCCCGGTTCGCGAGCCGCCCGGCCCGGCGCAACGCGGCGACTACGGCGAACCGGCCGTGCGGGCAGTGCCCCGCGACGAGCCCCGCTCCGGGGTCACGGTGCCCCGCCCACCCGTGGTGCGCAGCGTGCCCACCACCGCGGGGCGCGTGCACGTCGTCGAGCCGCTCAACTTCAACGACGCCCAGGAGATCGGCGACCGGGTCAAAGGCAACCAGGCGGTGATCCTCAACCTCCAGGGCGCCGACCGAGACCTGCAACGCCGGATCATCGACTTCTCGAGCGGCCTCGCGTACGCGGTGGGCGGCTCGATGTCTCGGGTGGCCGACTCGGTGTTCCTGCTGACGCCGATGAACGTTCAGCTCTCCGAAGAGGAGAAAGAGCGTCTCGAGGCCCGCGGCCTCTACCGTCGCTGATCTGTGGGCATCCTCTGCACGCTCATCTCGATCTTCATCTTCGTGCTGTTCGCGCGCGCCATCATGTCGTGGTTCCCGGCTCGCCCCGGCAGCGGCGTCGCGCAGATCAATCGGCTGCTCGCCGACCTCACCGAGTGGGCGGTGCGGCCCGTCCGGCGCATCATCCCGCCGGCGGGGATGTTCGACCTCTCGTTCCTCGTGATCTTCGTCGCCCTCTTGATCATCCGCGCCGCGTTGGGCTGCTGAGGGTGCGGGGACGCTGAGCCCACCGGTCTGTGGGGCTTCCCGGGCGGCATCGCCTCGCCGACCACCGCCTCGCTACCATTGTCCGCCATGGCTTCCATGGACGTGAGCCCCCAAGAGCTGCGCGACGTCGAGATTCGCGAGGCATGGCGTGGCTACCACCGCGACGACGTCGACGAGCTACTCGAGCGGGCCGCGGCGACCATCGAGCATCTCGAGGACGAGGTGCACCAGGTGCAGGCCCGCGCCGCGCAGGCGCCCACGCCACCGCCCGCCCGCACCCCCGCCCCGGTCGCTCCCACCCCGGCGCCGGTGCCGGTCCAGTCCCGCCCCCCGGGCATCGACACCGACGTGATCCAGCGGACCCTCGTCCTGGCCCAGAAGGCCGCCGACGACGCGGTCGCCGAGGCGCGAGCCCGGGCGCAGCAGATCGTCGGCGACTCCGAGACGAAGGCCCAAGCGGTGGTCGGCGAGGCCGAGGCGAACGCCCGGCGCATCGCCGAGACCGAACGCCGCCGCCTCGAGGAGGAGATCGGCCAGCTGAGCGCGGCTCGCGACACGTTGAACGCCGACGTCGACGCGTTGGAGCGCTTCGAAGCCGAGTTCCGCACCCGGGTTCGTGCCGCGATCCACGCCGAGCTCGACGCGCTCGAGCAGAGCGGACGCAGCCACGACGAACGGCCGTCGCTGCACGCGGTCAACGTCCCCGCGCCGCGCTCCTGGGCCCCCGCCGGGGAGAGCTGGTCAGGGGCCGCCGCCGACAGCGTCACGCCGCGCCCGTCCTCGCGGGCGGCCGCCCCCGCGCCCCCCGAGCCGTCCGCGCTGCCGTCGGCGGGAACCCCGACGGTCAGCATCTCCGCGGTGCCCGCCCACGAGCAATGGGACGACAGCACCGGCGGCGGCGGCAACTGGCAAGAGGCCCCCACTGCGGGGATCGTCGACGACTCCGCCGAGCACCCACTCGAGCAGGGCGACAGTCTCGACGACGACGCGTTCTTCGCGTCGCTGCGCGAGGCGGTGCGCGACGACACCCCGCTCGGGTCGCGAGAGCCGCCCACCGAATCGCAGTTCTACGACGGCAACGAGCCCGACGACCAGCGCAAGCTGTTCCGTCGTCGCCGCTGAACTCAGGCTCGTTGCAGGCGCACCGCGATCGGTGCGCCATCGATCTCGAGGGCGGTGAACCCGTCCGCGGGTGACGCCGGATCGAGGTCGGTGACGGACCATTCAGTGGCGAGCACCTCACCGGCGATCCAGGTCGCGTGGCGGCGGGCCGCGTCCCCGACGGCGCCGCCGGCCTGGACCTCGACCCGGACCCGATCGGCGAGGTCGAGACGCTGGGCTTTGCGGAGATCGTTCACGGTGCGGACCAGCTGTCGGGCCAGACCTTCCGCCCGCAGCTCGTCGTCGAGGGTGGTGTCGAGCGCGACCGCGAGGCCCGCGTCTTCGGCGAGGACGAACTGCTCGTGGGCCCGGGCCCGGATCTGCACGTCGTCGGCGCCCAGCTCGACCGGCTGGCCGTCGACGTCGAGCACGACGCGACCCTCCGTGGCCAGCGTGCGACGCAACGCCGCGCCGTCCGTGTCGGCGAGCGCGGCCTTGAGCTTCGGCATGAGCGGTCCGACCCGCGGGCCCAAGCGGCGAAAGTCGGGCGTCACCGCGTAGTCGAGGAGCCCTTCGAGGTCCTGCACCGGCTCGAGCACCTTCACGTTCAGCTCGTCGGCGATCTGGTGGGCGAGCTCCTCGGGCAGCGCCCCGTCGCGTCGCAGCACCACCAGGGCGCGCCGCAAGGGCTGACGAACTCCGATCGCGGCGTCGTTGCGGGCGGCGAGGCCCAGCGTCACGAGCTGGCGGGCCAAGGCCATGTCGGTCTCGAGCGTCGGGTCCAGCGCGGCGGGGTCGGGTTCGGGCCAGTCGCCGAGGTGCACCGAGCGCGCCGACGGCGTGACCCGCCGGTGCAGCTCATCGGCGGTGAACGGGCAGAACGGCGCCAGCAGCAGGCTCAGCGTCACCAAGCACTCGTGCAGCGTCGCCGGCGCGCCCGGGTCGGCGGACTTCCAGAACCGGGACCGGGACCGGCGCACGTACCAGTTCGAGAGATCGTCCACGAGCCGATCGAGGGCCTGGGTGGCGCGCAGCGCGTCGAAGCTCTCCAGCCCGCGGGTCACCTCCCCCACCGTGGCGTGCAGACGCGACCGGATCCAACGGTCCAGCACATGACGGGTCGGGACCGGCGGGCCGGGTTCCCAGCCGTCGAGGTTGGCGTAGGTGACGAAGAACGACGCCGTGTTCCACAGCGTGATCAGGAACCGGCGGGTGGTCTCGTCGATGACCTGCTCGTCGACCCGCCGGCTCGCCCAGGGCGACCCGGCCGAGAAGAAGTACCACCGCAGCGCGTCGGCACCCCGGCGGCGCAGCACGGTCCAGGGATCGATGATGTTGCCCTGCGTCTTCGACATCTTCTGCCCGTCGCGATCCACGATGTGGGCCAGGCACACCACGTTGCGGTACGGAGACCGGCCGAACACCAGCGTGTTGACGGCGAGCAGCGAGTAGAACCAGCCCCGGGTCTGGTCGATCGCCTCGCAGATGAAGTCGGCCGGGAACCGCCGTTCGAACACGTCGCGGTGCTCGAACGGGTAATGCCACTGGGCGGCCGGCATCGACCCCGAGTCGAACCACGCGTCGAGGACCGGTTCGACCCGCCGGGCCCGCCCGCCGCACTCCCGGCAGGCGATCGTCACGTCGTCGACGTCGGGGCGGTGCAGGTCCAGTCCAGCCAGATCGCGTCCGGCGAGCTCGGCCAGCTCGGCCACCGACCCGACGCAGACATCGTGGCCCTGGTCGCAGCGCCAGAAGGGGAGCGGCGTCCCCCAGAACCGGTCGCGGGACAGCGCCCAGTCGACGTTGTTCTCCAGCCAGTCGCCGAAGCGCCCGTGCTGGATGTGCTCGGGGTGCCAGCCCACCGTCTCGTTCTCGCGCAGCAGCTCCTCGCGCCGATCCGAGGTGCGCGCGAACCACGTCGGCTTGCCCCAGTAGATGAGGGGAGTCGAGCATCGCCAGCAATGCGGGTAGGCGTGCTCGTAGTCGACCACCCGCTCGAGCAGCCCCCGAGCCGCCAGGTCGTCGATGATCAGCGGGTCGGCGTCCTTCACGAACCGGCCGGCGTACGGCGCCACCGTCGAGTCGAACCGCGCCGCGGCGTCGACCGGGTTCAGGACCGGGAGCCCCTCGCGTTCACTGACCTCACGGTCGATCTCCCCGAACGCCGGCGCGAGGTGCACGATCCCCGACCCGTCCTCGACGGTCACGAAGTCCGCGGCGACCACGCGGCATGCGTCGGCGGACAGCGCGAGCAGCTCGACGGGCCGCTGGTAGCGCCGGCCGACCAGCTGCGCAGCGTCCACGTCGGCGATGATCTCGGCGTCGTCGCCCAGCACGGCGGCGACTCGTGCCGCGGCGAGCACCAGGTCGCGCCCCTCGGAGCCGCGCACCCGCACGTAGCGGATCTCGGGGTTCACGGCGACGGCGACGTTCGAGATCAACGTCCAAGGGGTCGTCGTCCACACCAAGAGGTCGACGTCGTCGTCCACCAGCGGGAACCGGACATAGACCGACGGCTCGGTGACGTCCTCGTATCCCTGGGCCACCTCGTGGCTCGACAGCGCAGTCCCGCAGCGTCCGCAGTACGGGACGACCTTGAACCCCTCGTAGATCAGGCCCGCGTCCCACAGCTGACGTAAATGCCACCAGACGCTCTCGATGTACTCGTTGGAGAGGGTCCAGTAGGCGTTGGCCGTAT
>Ga0182024_10009434_pt1 | contig 20178 bp, 18 predicted proteins | sample P32metaG_FD_120480 | JGI IMG/M metagenome (GOLD analysis project Ga0182024, IMG submission 120480) | Permafrost microbial communities from Stordalen Mire, Sweden - P3-2 metaG (Illumina Assembly) | ecosystem: Environmental > Terrestrial > Soil > Wetlands > Permafrost | place: Sweden: Stordalen... | reverse complement strand
CGCGCATCGCATGATAGAACGCGGCATAGGCGCGTTGGTCGTCGGCCCGCTGATCGTCGTACGAGCGTGTCGGCGGTCCGGAACGAAACTTGAAGTCGACGATCGACTCCAACTGCACGACCGCATAGTCCAAGCCGAGCGACGACAGCGCTCCTCGAACTCCACCGGCGAGATGTCGCGCCCGGCGTTGCGTCTCGGCAAGCAGTTCGGGCTCGCTCTCGAGCGTGTCGAGCACGCGCAAACCGATCGCGACGGCAAACGGCATTCCGGCATGCGTTCCGCCGGTGAAGCACGGCCCGTCCGGCGCGAGCATCGCCATGATGTCGGCGCGGCCGCCGAACGCGGCGAGCGGAAAGCCGCCGCCGAGCACTTTGCCGACCGTGGTGAGATCGGGTACGACGCCGGCCCGCGCCTGGGCACCGCCGAGGCCAAGCCGCAGCCAGGTGATGATCTCATCGAAGATCAGCAACGCCCCGCAGCGCCGCGCGCGCGCCTGCAATCCGTCGAGAAACCCGGGCACCGGTTCGACGAGTCCCATGTTTGCGCAGATCGGCTCGACCAGAATCGCCGCCAGCCGATCGCCGGCGCGCGTCAGACACCGGTCGACGTCGTCGAGGTCGTTGTACCGCGCGACGATGAGATCGTCGACCGCCGCGCGCGGAATTCCCGACCGGCGCGCGTCGGGCGTCTCCGCCGATGCGCCGGCGTCTTGCAACGCGAGATCGAAGTGCCCGTGATAGTTGCCGGAGAACTTGAGCACGACGTCACGCCCGGTGAACGCGCGCGCGACGCGCACGGCACTTTGTACGGCCTCGCTCCCCGTGGTGGTGAAGCGCAGCCGCTCCATCGACGGCAGGTGCTCGCGAATCCGCGCGGCGAGTGCGAGTTCGTCCGGCGCGGTCGAGCCGTAGACAACACCGTGCGCCGCGAGACCGTCCAGGTCGCGCAAGAACGGCGGCGTGTGCCCAAACAGCAGCGGGCCGTAGCCCATCACATAGTCGATATAGCGCCGGCCCTCGGCATCGAACGCATGCGCCCCTTCGCCACGTGCGCAAATGAACGGTTCGCCGCCGACCCGGCGCCCGGTGCGCACAGGCGAGCTTGCACCCCCGGCGAGAGCATCAAGCGTCTTTTCGATCGTCACCGCCACGAACACACGGTTCCCGGCCGGCGAGCTTCTTCCTCAAGGGCCGGCGTGGCGCGCGCGGAAACGCCCCGTCGTGACCGAGCAACGCACGAACGCCTTCCGCGCCGACCATGTCGGCAGCTTCCTGCGCCCTAAAGAGCTCCTCGAATTGCGCGCGAGCGGTGCCGATCCGGAGCGCTTACGCGAGGTCGAGGATCGCGAGATCCTGCGGGTGCTCGCCAAGCAGCAGGAGCTCGGCTTCGGCTTGTTCACCGACGGTGAGTTTCGGCGCGGCGGGTTCATGACCGACCTCACCGATGCGGTCGAGGGCTTCGATTCCGAAGCCGGCGTCGCGCGTACGTGGAACGCCGCCGGAACGGCGACGACCGTCGCGCCGAGCGCCGTGCGCGGCATCGTGACCGAGAAGCTGCGCCAGACGCGGGGCCTCACCGCACACGAGCTGCCCTTCTTGCAGCAGCACAGCCCGGGCCCGATCAAGATGACGCTGCCGAGCGCTACGCAATTCCCGGCGATCGCGTACAAGAAGGGCATCAGTGAACGCGCGTATCCGAATCACTCGGCGTTTCTCGCCGACATCGTCGACATCGTCAAAGGCGAAACGAAATCTCTCGCTGAGGCCGGCGTCGCCTACATGCAGATCGACGCGCCGCGTTACAGCTACTACATGGATCCGAAATGGCGCGAGTTCTTGCAGGCCGAGTTCGGCGAGCCCGAAGCGTTGCTCGATGAAGCGATCGCGGCCGACAACGCGTGTTTCCGGGCCGCGCGCCGTCCCGGCGTGACGCTCGCGATCCATTTGTGCCGCGGCAACAACCGCAGCCAGTGGTATGCGTCCGGCGGTTACGACGCGATCGCCGAGAAGCTGTTCAACCAGCTCGAAGTCGATCGCTTCTTGCTCGAATACGATGACGAGCGCTCGGGCACGTTCGAACCGCTGCGCTTCGTCCCCGACAACAAGACGGTCGTGCTCGGTCTGGTGAGCTCGAAGAAACCCGAGCTCGAAAGCGGCGACGAGCTCATGCGCCGCATCGAGGAAGCCAGCAAATACGTCCCGCTCGAGCGGCTCGCGCTCAGCCCGCAGTGCGGCTTCGCCTCGATGGCCGAAGGCAATCTGCTCACCGAAGACGACCAATGGGCGAAGCTCCGGCTCGTTGCCGAGACGGCGCGAACGGTGTGGGGCTGAGCGTCAGGAGCCGCTGAGATGGCATCGGTTCGGCTGACGTCGGTCAGCAAGAAGTTCGGCGAGACAATCGTCGTCGACGACGTCTCGCTCGAGATCGCCGACCGCGAGTTCCTCGTGCTGGTCGGCCCGTCGGGGTGCGGGAAATCGACCACGCTGCGAATGATCGCCGGGCTCGAGACGACCAGCGGCGGCGACATCTTCATCGGCGACCGCCGGGTGAACGACCTCGGGCCCAAGGACCGCGACATCGCGATGGTCTTCCAGAACTACGCGCTCTACCCGCACATGAACGTCTACGACAACATGGCGTTCGGTCTGAAGATGCGAAAAGTCCCGAAGGCGGAGATCGACCAGCGCGTCAAAGAAGCCGCCGACATCCTCGGCCTGGAACCGTACCTCAAGCGCAAACCGAAGGAGCTGTCGGGCGGCCAGCGACAGCGCGCCGCGCTCGGCCGCGCAATCGTTCGGCATCCGGCAGTGTTCCTGATGGACGAGCCGCTGTCGAACCTCGACGCGAAGCTGCGCGCGCAGACGCGCACCGAGATCGTCAAGCTGCACCAGCGTGTCGCGACGACGATGATCTACGTCACGCACGATCAGATCGAGGCGATGACGATGGGCCATCGCATCGTGGTGATGAAGGACGGCGTCGTGCAGCAAGTCGCGCCGCCCCAACAGGTCTACGACCGCCCGGCGAACCAGTTCGTCGCCGGCTTCATCGGCTCGCCGACGATGAGCTTCCTCTCGTGCCGGCTCGAAGCCGAGAACGGCGCGCTCTACGCCCGCGGCCGCTCCTTCTCGGTCCGCATCCCCGACGAGCACCGCGCCACGCTCGGAGCGACGAGCGGACTGTCCGGTACGAGCGCAGCGAATGCCGCCTCCGTCACGCTTGGCGTTCGCCCGGAGGATCTCTCGCTGCACGCCGGCGACGCCGGCTCGATCCCCGCCGTCGTCGACGTCGTCGAACCGCTTGGCTCGGAACAAGTCCTGTACTTCACCTGCGACGACGAACGCCTCACCGCCCGTGCGCCCTCAAACACGACCATCACTGCCGGCGAAACGATCGCCCTCGGCATCAACCCCAACCGCATGCACCTGTTTGACGCGACGACCGGCGCAGCGTACTTCTAAACGCGATGCCTACTCTTTGACCGAGCCGGACAAGCCGGCGACGTAGTATTCGACGAAGAAGAAATACACCAGAACCGCCGGCAGCACGCCGATGAGCGCGCCGGCCATCAACTGGCCCCATTGGAACGTGTCGCCGCGGATCAGCTCGCTGGTCATGCCGACCGAGACGGTCTTGTTGACCGACGAGGACATGAACACCAGCGCGTACAGATATTCGTTCCACGACAGCGTGAACGAGAAGATCGCCGCCGAGATCAACCCAGGCACGGCGATCGGGAAAATGATGCGCCACAGGATCGCCAGGTTGCTCGCGCCGTCGACGCGCGCCGCCTCCTCGAGCTCGCGCGGGATGTTCTTGAGGAACCCGATCAGCAGCCAGGTGCAGAACGGAACCAGGAACGTCGCGTAGATCGGGACCAGCGCCCATAGCTTGTCGAACCAGTGCAACTGGATGATCACCGACGCGAGCGGGATGAACAAGATCGCCGGCGGGACGATGTAGGCGAGAAAGATCGCCGTACTCACGACCTCCGACCCGGGGAAGCGCAAGCGAATGATGGCGTACGCCGTGATGTACGAGACGAACACGCTGAGCACCGTCGCGGCGATCGAGATGAAGAGCGTGTTCGCGAACCACTGGGCATACGCCGTTTGCGTGAGCAGGTTGGTGAATTGGGAGAACGTGAAGTGCGAGATCCAGAACGGATTGAGTCCTTGCGCCAGCTCCTGATCCGACTTGAACGCCGTGAGGAGCATCCACACGAACGGCAGCATCAAGAAGATGCCGTAGAGCGCCAGCGGGACGTAGATCCGCAGCTTGCCGTTCACGCTACTTCTCGCGAACCGAACGGACGACGAAGAAGGCCAGCACGATCATGATGACGATCGGAGACACCGCGATCGCCGCTCCCTCCCCGAGCTGACCGCCGGAGATTGCCCGCTGGTAGGCCAGCGTGGTGAAGACTTGCGTCGCGTCGGTGGGCCCGCCGTGCGTGATCGTCCAGATGAGCTGGAAGTCGGTTAACGTGAAGATCGACGAGAACGCGACCAGAATCGTCGTGATCGGCATCAGGAGCGGCCACGTGATGCGCCGGAAGGCCTGCCAGCCGCCGGCACCGTCGATCGCGGCCGCTTCGTAGAGGTCTTTGGAGATCGATTGCAGCCCGGCCAGGTAGCCGATCGCGAAATACGGCAGCCCGCGCCAAATGTTCACCAGGATGAGCGACATGCGCGCGCTCCACGGGTGGCCCAGAAAATCGATGTTACTATGGATCAGATGCAGACGCACGAGCAGCCAGCTCACCGCACTGAATTGTGGGTCGAGCAGCCACAACCACGCCAGCGCCGAGAGGACGGTGGGCGCGACCCACGGCAGCAGCATCAGCGCACGCGAAACGCGGTAGCCGCGAAACCGCTGGTTGAGCAGCAGCGCGAGTGCAAGCCCGAGCACGAGTTTGCCGGCCTCGGCACAAATCGTATAAAAGACCGAGTACCACGCCGCCCCGCGGAAGATCGGATCGGCGAAAATCGTCGCATAGTTCTGCAGACCGACGAACTGGCCCGGGTTTCCGATGGTCGCGCTGGTGAGGCTGAGCCAAATCCCGAGCAGCAGCGGATACGCCAGCAGCCCAAGGAGAATGATCGCCGCGGGTACGCTGAGCAGATAGCCCAGTACCCGCGGCGAGTCGAGCCGCGCGGCCAGCGACGGCCGCCGGATCACGCGCGCTTGTAGATCGCGGCCAGCTTCGCTTCGGCCTTGCGCATCGCGTCTTTCGGCGCCATCTTGTTGACGCAGACGTCGGCAAACATGTCGACGATGACGAACTCGTCGAGCGCCTGTGCGGCAGCCTTCCCGGGTCTGCCGTTGAAGCCGTCGTACTTCGCGCCGGCGAGCGCGTCACGATAGGGAGTGATGTTCGGGTTCGACGTCCAGATCGGGAGATCGGAGTACCCCTTGAGCGCCGGCGTCACGTAGCCGAGCATTTCAGTGACCCACCGATCGGCCTGCGGGCTGTCGAGCATGAAGCGCAGGTACTCCTTAGCCGCATTGGGATACTTGCTGTACTTGAACACGTACGCCGAGGTGAAGTTGTTCGAGATCGTGTGCGTCTTCACCGGGCCATAGGGCGGCGTCGCGTTCGCAAAGTCGGGAAACAGCGCCGGGTCGGCGGTCTTCTCGGCGTACCAGATGCTGATTCCGTTCATCGTCATCCCGATCAGTCCGGCGGCGAAGGCCTTGTTGTTGCTCGAGTCGTCCCAGCCGGCGACACCGTCGATCATCGTTTCATAGAGCTGCCGGGCGTAGTCGAGCGCGTTGTTCGTCTCGCTCGAGTTGATGGCGATCGAGTTGTCCGGATTGGCCTGCTTGCCGCCGAAGCCCCACAGGATCCAGTGCGTCCAGCTGTTGGCATCGCCGACCGCGTGACCGAGCGCGAAGCCCGTTGGGTGACCGTTCTTCTTCAGCCCGCGAGCGAGCTTGAGCATCCCGTCGAGGTCCTTGGGGAACTCGCTGAAACCGGCTTCCTTGGCCCACCCCTTGCGATAGTTGACCGCGTTACCGGTGCAGCCGACGGGGAAGGCGACCCAGCGCTTCACGTCCTGATCGTAACAGTACGAGCGCGCGTTGTCGTACCACCCGCCGTGCGCTTTGCCCATGAAGTCGACGAGGTCCGTCATGTCGATGAGCTTGTCGGGATAGACGAACGGATCGTCGTTCCAGCCCATCACGATATCCGGACCCGAGCCCACCTGCGCTGCGAGCGCCGCCTTCGGCGTGACGTCGTTCCAGGTGAGGTTTTGGATCGTGACCGGCACCCCGGTCGCTGCGGTAAACTTCTTGGTGTTCTCGTCCCAGACCGTCTCGTCGCTCTTGACGAAGGCCGTCCACCGCAAGAGCTGCAGCGACGCGCCCTTCTCGGGCTTGAACGGCGACTCGGCCGCGAAAGCGGCTATGGGCAGCGAGCCGGACAATGCGGCTGCACCCACTCCGGCGGCGGATGAGATCAGGAACTCGCGACGATCCGGCATGCTGCGGTGCTCCCTTTTCAAGATGGCGAGCGAGGGGCGAAACTATCCTCCGGCCGTTCGCCATCCCTGCCTCATTCGCGTCTTTCTCCTTCGTCTCGGCGCACGGCTTCCTCACGTCGTAGCGCCGGCGTGTCGACGCGCCAAAACGTAAACACGAACGCGACCAACGCGAGGATCGCGAGGTAGCCGACCGCGCCTTCGGGGACCGGTCCTGTCGAACGCGCCGGCAGCATCGCGGCGTGACGATCGGCTTGCAGGTGGACGATGTAGGACGCGATGTCGTCGACGTCGTTTGCGGAGAGCTGGTGCTCGCCGAACAGCGGCATCTGCTCGGGCCCGACGCGAATCGCTTCGGCGACCTGCGCGATCGGCGTGCGGTCGAGCGACGGCGCCCAGTCGAGCTCGCCGAGGTCGCCACCTTCGCCTGCCAATCCGTGGCACTGCTGGCAGTTCTGCGAAAACAGCATGTGACCGTGCACCAGATCGCCGTTCGCGACGACCAGAGGGATCGCCGGACCGCCGGCAACGGTCGGTGCCAGATAGGTTTCCAGCGCCTGAATGTCGGCCAGCGAGAGGCCTTGGCCGCTGCGCTCGTCGCGATGCGCGATCTCGATCCAGGGCTCGGCGGCCGGCATGCGCCCCGTCATCAGATAGAAGTCGAGCGCCGCCATTCCGACACCGCGCAGGGTCGGACCGTCGGCGGTTCCCCACTTCTGCGGCGCGTGGCACGACGCGCAGTGCGTCGTGTAGAGCGCCGCACCGTCGGACGACGGCCCGAGCGCGGTGGCGGCGAGCAGCAGCGGGAGCGCAAACACCTCAGCGCTTCTCCGCCGCATCGTACGCGGCGCCGATCCGCCGTTCGCGCGCGCCCCAATCGGCCACGCACCACAGCAGCGCGAGCAGCACGGGCGTTCCGGCGCTCAGCCACATCACCGCGCCGGCATTCATCTGGTCGTCCAGCGCGCCGCCGCGCGCCGCATAGTGCGCGTAGAGGACCCGGTTCGTCACGTAGAACGCGAAACCGAGGAACGCGCTCATCGGTAGGCTCAAGAACAGCGCCAGAATCCGCGCGGGGTGCGAAGGCGCGTGCGGCGCCGGCGCGATGGCGAAGATCGGATTCCAATAGATGAGCGCGGTGACGAGGTACAATACGTGCAGCCACGCGTGGACCGTCTCGTTCTCCAGCGCGCGCTCGTACAACGGCGAAAAGTGCGTGCCGTACAGCACGGCGGTCAGCAGACCCAGGCCGAACAACGGATTGTCGATCACCCGCATCGGCGCGCTGTTGAGCGCGCGCGCGAGCAGTGCAGCGCCCCGCGCGGGCAGGGCGGCGAGTGCGAGCCGCACCGGTGCACCCATGAGTAACAGCGGCGCGGCCAACGCGATCAGCGCGAGATGCTGCACCATGTGCCAGCTCAGCGACGTATCGGCGAGATCATCGATCGGACCGAACAGCGATGCGGCGATGACCGCAAGCCCCGCGCCGAACGCGAACGGCGCAAAGCGTGGAAACGGCCGGTGCGCGCGCGCGACACGCCGGCATCCCCAACCGTAGAGCGCGGAACTCGCCACGAGGGAAACGACGAGCATCATGCCGGTTGCGGCTCCTCTTCGTCGAAGCCGCCCTCGGCGTTGCGCACCAGGGTCGTGACCTCGGACGGATACACCGCGCTTTCGACGATCCGCTCGCGCCGTTCGGCGGCAATGCGCCAGGCGATCCAACCAACGATGAACGGCCCGATCGCGAACAAGATGCGGTACGCCCACACGAGCGACTCGAGCCGCAGGTGCAACGTCATGGCGGTCTGATCGTCGGCCGCCGCGAGCGTGAGCAGCACTCCCTCGAAGATGAACGCCGCGCCGACCGCAACGCGCCACGGTACTTGCGTCGGCGCGTCGAGCACGTCGTGCGCGGTGTCGTCGCCGGTTAAGCGCTTCTCGATGAACGGCCACAGGAACAGAATGAGAAAGGCGATCCCCGGCAGCACGACGCCGGGCCAGAACACCGGCGGAATCGGGTGGCCGAAGATGTGGATCTCCGTCGCCGGCCCGAGCCGGAGCGCGCCTTCGAGAAACGCCGTATACCAATCGGGGACCGAGCCGTTCGCCGCCAGCCACGGTTGATACGGCCCGTATGCTTCGACCGGATTGATCTCGACCAGCGTCGCGAGCAGCGCGAGCGCGCCGAGCGTCGCGCCGAACACCGCCAGCGTGCGCAGCGCGTAGTCGGGCCAAAAGCGCCGGCCGACGACGTTGGCGGGATCGCGCTCGAACTGCGTGTGCTTCTGGTAGATCAGCAGCCCGAGATGCAGCGCAATCAACCCGCCGAGCGTGACCGGCAGATAATACACGTGCAGCGTGTAGAGGTGCGGGATGAGCAGTTGCCCGGGGTACGCGTCGCCGCCGTTGAACACCGACGCCGCCCAACGCCCGATCAGCGGCAGCGACAGCGCGATGCTCTCGGAGATGCGCAATCCCGATCCTGACAGCAGGTCGTTGGGCAGCGAGTAACCGGTGAAGCCGGTGAACGACGCGAGCGCGAACATGGTGAAGCCGATCATCCAGTTGATCTCGCGTGGCTTGCGGAACGCACCGGTGAAAAAGATGCGCGCCAAATGCACGAGGATCGCGGCGATGAAGCAGATCGCCGCCCAGTGGTGCACCTGGCGGGTGACGAAGCCGATTGGGTGCGCGCGATCGGTCAGCGCGAGCACCGAGGCGTACGCGCCCTGCGAGCTCGGATCGAACGCGAAGGTCAGCCAGACTCCAGTCGCGACGAGCGTGATGAAAAAGTAGAGCGCGATCTCGCCCAGGTAGAACGACCAGTGGTCGGGATAGATCTTGGCCAGCAGGTACCGCGCGCCGGCGTTCGTGCCCAAGCGCTCGTCGAGCCACGCAACGACGCGCGGAACGATCACGTCGGACGATCCCAATCGTCGGGGCCGACCGGTGCGCCGTAATCTCCGCGCGCGACGAGATACCCTTGCGCGTCGACGTCGAGCGCAAGCTGCGGCAGCGGACGCGGTGCCGGTCCCGAGATGTTGCGCGCACCGTGCAGCACGTCGAAACGCGATTGATGGCACGGGCAGTACAGCTCGTGCGACGCGTGCCGGTAGAGCGCGACCGGACAGCCGGCATGGGTGCAGACTTTCGAAAACGCGACGTATCCGCCGGGCGCCGCCCCGCCTTCGCCCGCGACGCGCAGCAGCTCCGGATCGACACGAATCAACACCGCCGCCGCTTCGGCCAATCCGACGCCGCCCTGTGGAAACACGGTTTCGATCGCGCCCTCGACCAGCCGGTCATGCGTGACCAACACGTTGTTCTCGTCGACGAGGCGCACGCCGGCCCGCCAGCCGGTGATCACGCGCCGTCCGGGTTTGCGCGCGAGCGAGATCAGCGGAACCAAACCCAACACGGCGAACGCGCCGAGCGCGGCGACCCACATCCGCCCGAAGACCGGCCGGCTCATCGTCTCGGACGGGATCGGCGTCGGCGCGGTCGGACCGCGCGCTTCCCGCGGCTCACGCAGATCGTCCGGCGCATGCAGCGCCACGGCGGCCGCTCCGGCCGCGCAGGCGAACGCGAGAAACGTCACGACCAGCGCGCCGCTGAGCAGCGCCGGTGGTGCTCCGACCGCCGCCGCGACCGTCGCGGTAAGCGCGCCGGCGATCGTCAACGCCAGGAAGAGCGCGACCCTCATCGCACCAGGAAGATCGTGGCGTAGAGCGCCAGCCACACGACGAACACGAAGTGCCAGTAGTATGCGACGGCTTCGACGCCGGCGTGATGCTCGCGCGTAAATGCCGGACGGCTCAAGAAGATTGCCACTGCGGCGAGCAGCACGACACCCGCGACGACGTGAGCGAAGTGCGTGCCGGTGAGCACGTAGTAGATCGTCCCATAGGCGTTGTCGGCGAGGTGGAAGTTCGCGCTGCTCCAATCGTTCCACTCGAGCGCGAGGAACGCGATCGCAGCGAGAATCGTCAGCACCAGCATGGCGCGCGCCAGCACGCGTCCGCCGCGCGTCGCGGCGACTTGCGCGATCGCCATCGTGACGCTGCCGATGCCGAGGAATACCGTTCCCAGCAACATTCCCGACGCGTCGAGCTGCGTTCCGGGCGGCGGCCAAGCCGCCGCCCCACCGCGCAAGTCGTAGTATGCCGCGAGCAGCGCGGCGAAAACCATCGATTCCGACGCGAGGAACACGACGGTGCCGAACACGAGCGGATGGGCTCGGATCGCGACGGATCGCATGTCCTCACCCTACCCGGGTGGGGGTAGCATAAACCGGGTAGCATAGCCGCGTGCAGCCTCCGACGTGGCCGGCGCTGGGCACCACGCAATCGCAGATGCTTGCGGACGACTGGAAGATTTTCACGTACGCGGCGCTGGCCGTTGCCGTGCTCGTGTGGGCGCTCATCGCGTTCGCCGCGCTACGCTTCCGGCGCACGGCGCGCAATGCCGAGCCACGTTCCCAGCGCGAGAACAATCCCGCGCTCGAAATCGGCTGGACGATCGCCCCGCTGGTGCTGGTCATCGCGCTGTTCGGCATCACCTACCACATCGAGAACGAGGTCGAACGGCTCGATCCCAACGCCGCGGTGCAGGTCGACGTCAACGCGTTCCGCTGGGGCTGGACATTTCATTATAAGGGTGGTCCGACGGTGAGCGGAACGTCCGCCGCGCCGCCCGAGATGGTGCTGCCGTTAGGCGAAACGGTCGCTTTGAACGTGACGTCGAGCGACGTCATTCACGCGTTCTGGGTGCCGGACATGCTGTTCAAGCGCGACGCGATTCCCGGCCGCGTGACTTCGTTCGATCTCACGCCGTCCAAGCCCGGGACGTTTCTGGGGCGTTGCGGCGAGTTCTGCGGGCTCGATCACGCCACGATGACGTTTCGCGTGCGCATCGTGGCGCCGGCTGAATACAAGCGTTGGCTGGCCCTCGAGACGACGCAATGAGCGCCGCCGCCGTCGCGCCGCGCGTCATCGCGCCGGAACGTCACGATCTGCTCTCGTGGATCACCACGACCGACCACAAGCGAATCGGCATCCTCTACATGGGGACCACGCTGTTCTTCATGGCGGTCGCCGGTCTCTTGGCGATGGCGATCCGCACGCAACTTGCCCGCCCCGGCGAGACGTTGATCGGACCGCACGCCTACAACCAGATCTTCACGCTGCACGGGACGGCGATGATCTTCTTGGTCATCGCACCGTTCGGGCTAGGGCTCGCGAACTATCTGATCCCGCTGCAGATCGGCGCGCCCGACATGGCGTTCCCGCGGCTCAACGCGACGTCGTTCTGGATGTTCTTGTTCGGCGGGCTGATCGTCTTCGCGGGCGCCGCGACGAGCGAAGGCGCCGCCGCGGCGGGCTGGACGTCGTACGTGCCGCTCTCGGAGATTACGGTCGCCAGCGGCTTGGGCCAAGATCTGTGGATCGTCGGCATCGCGCTGGTGTCGGTCGCCTCGATCCTCACCTCGCTGAACTTCGTGACGACGGCGTTCATCCTCCGCGCGCCGGGGATGACGATGTGGCGGTTACCGATCTTCACCTGGGAGATGATCGCGACGGCGCTGCTGATCTTCATGGCGTTTCCGTCGCTGACCGCGACGCTGCTGCTGCTGTTCGTCGACCGCCGGTTCGGCGGGCACGCGTTCGATCCGGCCTTCGGCGGGAGCCCGGTATTGTACCAGCATCTGTTTTGGTTCTTCGGCCACCCGGAAGTCTACGTGCTGATCTTGCCGTTCTTCGGCATCGTCAGCGAGATCATCTCGACGTTCTCCGGCCGGCCGATGTTCGGCTACACGGGGATGGTGCTGGCGGCATTCGCGATCGCCGGACTCTCGATGGGCGTGTGGGCGCACCACATGTTCACGACGGGCGCGGTCAACAATCCGTTCTTCAGCTTCGTTTCGTTCCTGATCGCGGTGCCGACCGGGATCAAGTTCTTCAACTGGATCTGCACGATGTGGGGCGGCGCGATTCGTTATCCGACCGCGATGCTCTACGCGGTCGGCTTCTTGGTCAACTTCTTGGTCGGCGGCGTCACCGGCGTCATGGTGGCCTCCCCGCCGGTCGATTTTCAAGCGCAAGACTCGTACTTCGTGGTCGCGCACTTCCACTACACGATCGGCGGCGGCAGCTTGTTCGCGCTGCTCGCGGCGCTCTATTTCTGGTGGCCCAAGGTGTACGGCTGGATGCTCGACGAGCGACTCGGCAAGATCGGCTTCGCCTTCACTTTCATCGGCTTCAACGTAACGTTCATGCCGATGTTCTTCATGGGCCTGTTCGGCATGCCGCGCCGCATCTACACTTACGCGAACGCCGGCGCACTGCCGGCGCTGAACATTGTCGCTACCGCCGGCTCGTATCTGATGCTGATCGGCGCGCTGCTGTTCGTCGTCAACGTGATCGTCTCGGCCCGGCGCCGCGTGCCGGCCGGCAACAACCCGTGGGATGCGACAACGCTCGAGTGGGCGACGACGTCGCCGCCGCCGGAGCACAACTTCGAGGCGCTCCCGCCGATCCGCTCGTCGCGACCGCTCTGGGATCTCGCGCATCCCCGCTCGCCGGAGTCGTCGTCGTGACGACCGCGCGCGGCGTGTTCGTCGTGGCGGCGCTGTTCACCGGAGTGCTCGCCGTCTCGTACTGGTTCACCGCGCACGAGCCCGCCGGAACGACGCTGCTGACGTTCATGACGGCCGCGCTCACGACGGTCGCCGTCTACATGTTCTTTGCGCAGCGCGAAGCGAATCTGTACGCCGACAACCCGAACGCGACGATGCGCGATGCCGCCGGCGAGCACGTCGGCACGTTCGTGACGCGGTCGCCCGCGCCGTTCTGGATCGGCATCACGCTGACCGCAATCGTCCTCGGCTTCGTCGTCGCGCCGGCCGCGGCGGGACTGGGCATCGTCGTGCTGCTGTTTCTGGCCGGCTTGATGATCGTGCGCAGCCGCTGAGAGCGGCTCAAGTCGCTGTTTTTGGGGCGGTCAACTCCAAGTCAAGAGATACGATACTGATCTTTCCGGTTGAAGCGCCGCTTCGAAGCTCAGTCGTCACACCGGACAGAGTGAAACATAACGGCCGCCTCAGCTGTATCCTCGTTGCCCGAGGGAGCGTGCATATGTCTTCGATGTCAAGGGCAGTCGCGGCATCTGGTGCTTCGACGCCGGAGGTGTCGCTATTCCAGCTCTATCTTCTGAGAGCCGCGTACCTGCTCTTAGTGGTTGGCCTTGGTTCCACCGTATGGCCAGCAATGATCGATCACGTACCCTGGACACTAACGCTCAGTCCATGGCGCGGCGTCGGCAACAGCATGCTAGCTGCGATGCCGCTCCTGGCCATATTGGGGCTTCGCTACCCACTCAAAATGCTGCCGCTGCTGTTCTTCGAGCTGGCCTGGAAATCGCTCTGGTTGATAGCGGTTGCGTTTCCGCTTTGGATGACCCACAGTCCGATCGACGCCGACATGGCGCAAACGATTCAAGCCTGCCTCATGGCGGTAATATTTCCTCTCCTTATCCCGTGGCGCTATGTCTTCACAAACTTCGTACACCAAGCCGGAGATCGATGGAAATAGAGGCTCGGCCGCTGGAGGAGGGGCCTTTGCAACGTTTGAGGTCCGGAAGGACGGTCCCGGCTCAACACCCCTCCGGGTTCATCCAGGGAACGCAGGCCGGCCGGTAGCGTAGGACACGAAAGCGGACGGGTAGCGACGAACGGTCCCCGAATGCATCTTCGTCGTGCGGATACGCACGGCCGCTACGCAAAGGTTCGCACCCGCTTCATGCCCGCCCACCTAGAGATTGCCTTCAATACCAATATCCGCGAGCTCGTCGCCGATCTGCCGATCGCCGAAGACGTGCTGACCGAGTTTGGCCTGCACTGTGCCGGCTGCGGCGTCAACAAGTACGAGACGATCGAGCAGGGCGCGAACGCCCACGGATTGCGCGTGGAGCCGATCGTCGCTGCGCTCGCGCAGGCGCGGCTCTCAGGGCGCGTGCCGACGATCATGAACGAGGACAAGACGCCGCGTCGCCGCGCGCCCGGCGCCTTCAACCGGCGGGCGAAATTCAAATATGTCGTGCCGATCATGTCGGGCAAAGGCGGGGTCGGGAAGTCACTCACCACCGCGCTGCTGGCGGTCGGCTTGCGCCGCGCGCATCTGAAGGTCGGCATCCTCGACGCCGACATCACCGGTCCGTCGATTCCGCGCTTGTTCGGATTGCGTCAGCCGCTCGGCCTCGAACCCGATCCGTCGACGCCTGCCGGGCAGCAGCCCAAACCGTTGATGGTGCCGGCGGTCTCGCGCTCGGCGATCGAGATCGTCAGCTCGAACTTGCTCACCGACAAAGAAGACACCGCCATGATCTGGCGCGGTCCGATTCTGTCGGGCGTCATCCGCCAGTTCGCCGAGCAAGCGCTGTGGTCGGATCTCGACTATCTGCTGATCGATCTTCCGCCCGGCACCTCGGATGCGCCGCTCACCGTGCTGCAATCGCTCGCGGTCGACGGGATCGTGCTGGTCACGATGCCGCAGCGGCTGGCGACGATGATCGTGCGCAAAGCGGCGAACCTCGTGCATCAGCTCGGCAAGCCGATCGTCGGCGTCGTCGAGAACATGTCGTACTTCGTCGCTCCCGACACCGGCGTGCGCTACGACGTCTTCGGCCCGTCGTATGCCGATGAGGTCGCCGAGCTCGCCGGCGCGCCGATGCTTGCGCGGCTGCCGATCGACCCGATGCTGGTCGCCTTGGCCGACCACGGCCGGGTCGAGGAGATCGAGCATCCGGCGATCGACGTGCTGGCATCGGGACTACAAGCCGCGATGGCACGGTTGCCGGCGAAACCGGCCGAGGCGATCTCGCTGATTTGACCGAGACGGCGACGGTCGCAATCGTCGGCGGCGGGGTCGTCGGCGCGAGCATCGCCTATCACCTCGCCGCGCGCGGCGTGCGCGACGTCGTCGTTCTCGATCGCGCGGCGCAGCCGGGCGCCGGCAGTACCGGTCGCGCAACGGGCGGCTTCCGCGTGCAGTTCGCGGCGGCGACCGAGGTTCGGCTCTCGCTGCTCGCGCGTGACAAGCTGCGCGCATTCCACGACGAGACCGGCGGTGACTGCGGATACGTCCCCGCAGGCTACCTGTGGATTGCGCAAGACGAGGTTCAGCTCGATGCGCTCCGCGCGGCGCTCGTGGTGCAGCGGGCGAACGGCGTAGGCGACGCGCGCGAAGTCGATGCCGAGGCGATCGCGACGCTCAACCCGCACCTGCGGCGTGACGGCATTCGCGGCGGAACGTATTGCCCGAGCGACGGCTTCATCCGCCCGCTGCAGATCCTCGACGGATATCGCCGGGCAGCTGAACGGCTCGGCGTACGCTTCATCTGGGATGCGGAGGTCATTGCGTTCGACCGCGGGCGCGACGGGTCGATCGCGACCGTGCGCACCGCGCGCGCGGCGTTTGCAACCGGTGCCGTGGTGAACGCCGCCGGTGCCTGGGCCGCCGCGGTCGCCGCGCTGGCCGGCGTCGAGCTCCCTGTGTCACCGCTGCGCCGGCACGTCGCGGTGACGGCGCCGACCGATGTGCTTCCGGCGGACATGCCGATGACGATCTATCCCGGCGACGGTTTCCATTTGCGCGTGCGCGACGGTCGCGTGCTGCTGCTCTTACCGGCACTGCGTGGTGCGAATTCGTTCGATCTGAGCGTCGAGCCGGCGTGGATCGACGACGTGACCCGGGTCGCGCGAGAGCGCGTGCCCGCTCTCACGCCGGTGGAAATCGATCGCGACGCTTGCTGGGCCGGACTCTACGAGATGTCGCCCGACGGCCGTGCGATTCTCGGTGCGTCGGGCGACGCGCCAAACCTCTACTTCGCCAACGGCTCATCGGGACACGGCGTGATGCACGCGCCGGCACTCGGGCAACTGCTGGCCGAGATCATCGTCGACGGATCGGCGAGTTCGCTCGACGTTGCGGCGCTGCGACCCGATCGCTTCGCTCGCGGGATCGCGCGGCGCAACGCCGATCTGCTCTGAACGAGGCAGGCGCGACACCCGCAGGAAGTCGCAGCGCGTAACACTCGATCCGGCCGAGCCCCGACTAGGGCAACCGTACATTGAACGCGATGGGGGGCTGGACGGGGGCGTAGCGTTCACGGTCGCAGGTCGATGCGTTCACGAACAGGGTCCTACCGTGGCGTTCTTCGCCGTAGGCCTCGTGGATGTGCCCGAACAGATGAACTTGCGCGCGCGGAAGTTTGCGCACCGCCGCCAGCAGATACGGACAGCCGGCGCGCGTGTCTTCACCGCCGAACGTCTGGTCGAGAATTCCCTGCGGCGGCCCGTGCGTGATGAGCACGTCGGTGCCCAGCGGAATCGCCGCCCACGTTTTGCGCGCGAACGCTCCGCCGTCGTCGCGCGGAAAGTTATAGGCCCAGTCGTAGAACCAGGGTTGCCACGGCGAGCCGTACAGATTGAGCCCCTCGACGACGGCGGGCTCGTCGATCAGCAACGTCACGCCATGGGTGCGAAACCGCTCGCGGTACGCCTCGGGCATTGCCGCGATCCCGAAGTCGTGATTGCCCGGGATCGCGACGATCGCGCGAAAGCGATGTCGCAGGGTCCCCAGCCACCGCGCGGCGCGCTCGAGCTCCGGCTCGGTGCCTTGCATGGTGAGATCGCCGGCGTGCAGCAACACGTCACCGTCGGGGATGTGCACGTGCTCGGCGCGGTTGTGCGTATCGGAGATCGCAACGCAATGAATGCCCGTCATGTCGGTCTGTGTCGTCCTTCGACGCGGCTCAGGACGACCTTCGTCGCTCGGTTGCGGCAAGGCGTCACCCTTCGACAGGCTCACCCTTCGACAGGCTCAGGTGACAAGAAAAGGCGCGCCGCGAAGCGAGCGGGTACAATCCCCAAGTGCTTCGCGCGGGAACGATTCGACGAGCCGCGCTCGGCGCGGCGACCGGCTTTGCGTTCGGGTACGCTGCGATACGCGCGGCACAGGCTCTGCGCGATCTGCGCGAACCGTATCCGGCGCGCGGGCGGCGCGAGCCGAAGCGGTATGGTGCCGAGCAACGCACGCTGATGCTGTTCGGCGTCGCTCGCGCCGCTGCGGCGCTCGCCACGACCGCGTTTCTGTTCGCCGATCCGCTCGAGCGTGCTTTGCGCCCGCTGCCGCGACCGCTGCGCGCGCCGGCGTTCGCCTGCGCCGCACTCGTGCTCGACAGCGTGCGCGACCTCGGGGTCGAGTACGTCGAAGGTTTCGTTCGCGAACGAAGCTATGGTCTGTCCGACCAAACCCCGCGCGGCTGGCTGGAGGATCAGGCGAAGGGTCTGGCCGTCGGTCTCGTCGTGTCCGCGATCGTCGTGGGGCTCGCCGACGCGATCGTGCTGCGCGCGCCACGCCGTTGGCCGTTGGTCGCGATCGCCGTCACGCCGGGGCTGCTCGCTTTCGCGACGATCGTCGCACCGACGTTCATCCTGCCGCTATTCAACACGTACGAACCGGTCACCGGCGAGCTCGAGCAGCGCATCCGCGCGCTCGCGGCGCGCTACGGCGCCGGCAACGCGGCGATCCTGCGCTTCGACATGAGCCGGCAAACGAAGAAAGCCAATGCGTTCGTGACCGGCGTCCTGGGCACCGAGCGCATCGTGCTCGGCGACACGCTGGTCGAAGCGTTTCCGACTGACGAGACGCTGTTCGTCGTCGCGCACGAGCTCGGTCATTACGTGAGGCGCGATCCGTGGCTCGGAATCGGCCTGGGAACCGCATCCCTCGCGCTCACGCTGCTCGTCGCGAAGGCGGCGTTGCAGCGCACGACCGGGCGCCCGATCGACGGGCCCGCCCAAGGCGCGCGACTCGCATTCTACGCGACAGGGGTGCAAGTCATGCTCGTGCCGCTGCTCAACGCGGCGTCGCGCGCGATGGAAAGCCGCGCCGACCGGTTTGCCTTCGCGGCGACCGGCGATGCCGCAGCCGGAATCGGTGCCTTCACCCGGCTGGGCGCGCAAAACCTCGCCGATACCGAACCGCCGCGCTGGGCGGAGTTGCTGTTCGGTTCGCATCCCTCGCTTGCAGCGCGGATTCGGAAGCTCGAAGCCGCTCGTCACCACTCGTCGCCGGCGTCGAACGTCTGACCGGCGGCATTGGCGCGCGCGTCGAGCCAGCGCACGAACGGCGCCGTGGTGCGCATTGCGTCGCGGAACACGGCGAACGCGCCGCGCTCGAGCAGCTCGCGATCGGAGACGTCACGGCGCACCAGATAGTTCCGCGCGCGAATGAGCGGCAACCGCGGATGCGCCCTCGGAAAACCGCGCGGGGTCACGCGCAGCGGCTCGGTATCGAGCGGAAGATACGGGCGCATCGCCTTTGCGGCCAGGACGCGATCGAAGGCGCGCGCCTCGCGGCCGTCCTCGGCGAACGCCGTGCGCATGGCGTGCAACGCCGGTTTGGTCGGTACGTAGATCCCGGCCGAGAAATGGGTGTCACCCGGCGCGAGGTGGATGTAGTAACCGGCGAACGCGCCGCTCTTTCCACCCGGTGACATCCAGGCCGACAGCCACGTCTTGTACGGCGACTTCGCGACGTGAAAGCGCGTGTCGTTCGCCAAGCGAAACAGGCACGCGCGCGGATCGACGTGCTGCAACCGTTCGTCGGTGCGCGCCCCGGCGAGCATCAGCATCGTCACCAAGTCCTCGAACGCGTGCCGCACGTGTCCGTCCCATGCGGTGCGGTTGGCGTGGAACCACGTGCGATCGTTGTTGCGCGTCAGGCCGCGCAAGAAGCGGAACGTGATCCGCAGATCGAGCGGATCAGAGCGCTTCGACGGCATCGATCATTCGAGCGGCGATGGCGTCCCAGGAGCGGGTGTGAGCGTGCGCGATCCCGCGCGCGATGCGCTCCGGTGACGAGTCGAGTGCGGCGCGCACCGCCGCGACGAACGCGCCGGCTCCATCGGCGATGTACGCGGTGTCGCCGAACTCGGCCACGACGTCGGCGATTCCGGTCGAAACGACCGGCACACCGGCCGCGAAGTACTCGAGCGTCTTGGTCGGCGAGATGAACTCGGTCGCGCGATTGCGCGCGAACGGCATCAGCGCGACGTCGAATCCCGCCAACCACGACGGCAGCGCATCATACGGCACCCCGCCGGCGAGGTGCACGTTCGCGCGGCGCGGCAGCCGCGCGGGATCGAGCTTGAACACCGGGCCGACCAGCACCACGTGTCCGGCGGGGAACGCATCGGCGAGCGCGGCGATCAGCTCGACGTCGATGCGCTCGTCGACGACGCCGACATATCCGAGTACCGGGCCGAGCAACTGCGCGGTCACCGGATGCGGCGCGACGTCGGCGGAGAAACGCGCGAACTCGACGCCGCTCGGCTCGCAGCGCACTTTCGCGCCGAGCGCGGCACGCTTGGCATAGAGCGATCGGCCGCCGGTGAAGACGAGGTCGGCGCGATTCAGCAGCGCGCGCTCGTTCTCACGCAGCCCGTCGGGCGCACCGTCGAATTGCGCCAGCTCGTCCATCACGTCATAGATCACCGGCCGCGTGACGAGCGCATCAACGAGCCCGCGCAGCATCGGCGTGTAGAGCCAGGCGCCGGTGCGCGCATCGCCGGCGATCCCGCGTACCGTTGCAATCGTCTCGTCGTCGAGCAGCGGAGGCGTCCAGCCTCG
>Ga0182024_10009433_pt1 | contig 20179 bp, 20 predicted proteins | sample P32metaG_FD_120480 | JGI IMG/M metagenome (GOLD analysis project Ga0182024, IMG submission 120480) | Permafrost microbial communities from Stordalen Mire, Sweden - P3-2 metaG (Illumina Assembly) | ecosystem: Environmental > Terrestrial > Soil > Wetlands > Permafrost | place: Sweden: Stordalen... | reverse complement strand
GCGCCAAGTCGAGCCGCCCAAGGAACTCGCGCAGCACGTTGGCGAGACTTCCGTAATAGGGAGTGGGCATATTTTCGAACGCGGAGCTATGCTGACGCGGCAGAATCCAGGTCTCGAACGGAAACCGTGGCGCGTAGGGGGCGAGCGCCAGAAAATAGTCGTTACCGAATATGATGCGATCGCCAATGTCGGTTTCCTGGCGGATCATGTCGCAGAAAATACAGCGCTCTTTCTCGTCGTAGTAGCGCTTTGAGTAGTCGACCTCTTCACGGACTCGTCTAGGAACGATGGGCAAGGCGATCAGTTGCGAGTGCGTGTGTTCGAGCGACGCCCCCGCAGGCTCGCCATGATTCTTAAAAAGCAGGATGTAGCGGAATCGCCGGTCGTTTTTCAGATCGAGCATGCGGTCACGGCAGGCCCACAATACTTCTTCCACCGACTTTTGCGGCAGAGTCGCGAGCGTACTCATGTGATCCGGCGATTCGATGATGACTTCATGAGCTCCGATCCCGTTCATCCGGTCGAACAATCCATCGCCTTCGCGGTCAAGGCCGCCTTCAATTCCCAATGCCGGAAATTTGTTCGGCACCACGCGGAGCGACCATCCCGGCGTGTCCCTACTGGCGCCGTTCCGCCCGTAAGCCAAGACCTCCGGCGGGGTCTTCCCCTCATTCCCCGGGCAGAACGGACAAAAGCCGCCTCCCTTGATCTGGACGCTCTCCCGAACAAAATCCACGGGACGCCGTGCCCGGTCGGTCGAAATGATCACCCATCGACCGGTGATAGGGTCTTTACGAAGTTCCGGCAATGCTCCTCCTCAAGAATCAACTTGTAGTCTTTTGATGCTCTGGATCAGGTTGTCCGTGCATCCGAGCGTTTTTCCAATAATGTCAGCAAAAGACATGCCATTCGGGCCGGCGATGTGAATCGTACGCATGAAAGACGCCCTTGTGGAGGCCTCGAGATTCAACTGTAAGTATGTCGAAACGGTGCGCGACCGATTCGAGGCGCCGTATGCGCAGGAACTGCCTGGTCATCCGCGAAAGGTTGCGGCGCTTTTCCCAATTGACGGCTTCTTCCGGCATCAGCTGAGCGGTGCCAGTTCCCGATTGTGGCAATTCACGTTTGGAACGGGTCTTCACCTCAACGAAGGCCAGCGCGGGACCGTCGTACCCGACCCTGTCGATCTCACCCTTCGGCGAGGTGTCGGCCAAGTCTTTCGGTGCGCCGAATCGAGCGACCATCAGACGCTCAAACACTTTTCGTCTCCGCCGAGGAATGGCCCGGACTTACTTCACTACCTCCAACTGCCACTCGACTGTCTTACCCCGAATCACAAAGCACAGATAATACTCCCAAAATTTGCGATACCAGCGGAAATGGTTGACGAGGAATTGAAATCCGAGAGCGCGCCAGATGCGAAGCAGTTCCACGCGGACGCGGCGCTCGCGGAAATCGGCGGGAGCATAGTAATCGTACTCGCCCGGATGCTCGCTGAAAAACCAGAGGGAAAAACTCGAGAGATGCCAGCGGTGCGCGGGGCTGCAGTAGGAGGCGTGGTCGGTGTAGTGAGGCGTCATGATGACGACGCGCGCTCCAGGCTTCGCCACGCGATGCACTTCGCCGAGCACGCGAAAAATATTGTCGACTTCCTCGATGATATGGATGAGCCGGACCTCGTCGAAGCTGCTGTCGGCGAAGGGCAGCGTTTTCTCCCAGTCGCACAGCACGTCCGCCTGTCCGGCGGCGCTCATATCGATGCCGATCGACCCGGGAAATTTTTTCCGCCCACAGCCGATATCGAGGGTGCGCGGCATCGCGCTTACTTGATGACCTCGAACGTGAATTCCATCAGTTTTCCACGGATGATGAAGCTCAGGTAATGCTCCCAGAACTGCCGGAACATCCGGCTGTGGTTCACCAGGAATTGAAAACCGAACGCGCGCCAGAGCTTCAGCAGGCTTAGATTCAGCTTCACTTCGCGCATGCGCACCTTCGTGTACCACATGTCACGCCCGTGCATTCCTCCGGGATAAAAATAGAGAAAAGAGTACGTGTTCAAATGCCAGCGGTGAGTGGGATCGCGGAAGGAACTGTAATCGGTGTAGTGTGGGGTGGCGAGAAAAATTGTGCCACCAGGGCGGGTCACGCGGTGGAATTCCTCCATGGTAGCGATGATGTTGTCGACGTGCTCGATCACATGCTCGGCCCGTACGTGATCGAACGAATTGTCTTGGAAGGGAAGCCCGCCACGGTCCAGGTGGCAAATTACATCGGCGGCCGTCGAGGGGTTCATGTCCAAGCCGATCGAACCCGGGTATTTTGTTGGGCCGCACCCAACGTCCAGAATACGAGGCAATCTTCCTCCTAAATAATGCTGGCAGATCCCTTTCGCAGATTTTCAAGGACTGATTGAATCAACCAAAATAGCACAGGCCCGCCGAAGCGGGCCCGTCATCGTAGCAAAGCTCTGGGGATTACCGCGCGGAAATTATCCTTTACCCTCGACGGCGGAGATGCAAGCGTCCAGTGTGTTGACGGCGAATTCGGCCTGCTCTTCCTCAACCATAAGCGGAGGCGCGAGACGAATGGAATTCTCACCCGCGCCGAGAATCAACAGACCCTTTTGAAAAGCCATCTGTACGATTCGATTGCGGAGATCGGGTGCTTTTTCCTTGGTGCTTTGATCGTGCACGAATTCAAGACCAATCATAAGCCCGCGCCCGCGGACCTCACCGACGATCCGGTGTCTGTTTCGCCAGTCTGCCGTGTAACCAAGGATGTAGGAACCCATCCGTGTGGTATTCGCCATGTAGTTCCGTTCGAGTAATCCCAGTGTGACGAGCGAGGCGGCGACTGACACTGGGTTTCCACCAAATGTCGAGGCGTGCGCGCCGGGCTCCCAGTCCATCACTTCAGACCGCGCGATTACAGCGCTCAGAGGCATTCCCGACGCAATCCCCTTCGCCGTGCAGATGATATCCGGCTCGATGCCGGAGTATTCGCTGGCCCACCACTTTCCCGTGCGTCCCATCCCGGATTGCACTTCGTCCGCGATCAGCAGAATGTCGTGCTCGCGGCAAAGACGCTGCAGGCCAATGAGAAATTCGTCCGGAGCGACTAAATAGCCGCCTTCCCCTTGAATCGGCTCGACAAATATTCCCGCCACATCGCTCGGATCGACGATCCGCTTAAAAAGCTCATCCTCAATATATGCGAGAGCATCGGCCGAGGCATATTCCGGGCGGATGCCGCCTGAACCGCGATACGTATTTGGGAAGTGCGCGTGAAAAACACCAGGTATGAGCGACCCAAAGCCCTTCCTCTGAATGGATTTGCTCGCCGTCAGCGAAAGCGACCCCATGGTGCGCCCGTGAAAAGAGCCGTAAAAAGCAATGAACTTCTCGCGACCGGTATGATGTCGCGCGAGCTTCATCGCAGCTTCGATAGCTTCGGTTCCCGAGTTGCCGAAGTACACTTTCTTTTTGCCGGAGCCGGGAGCGATCGCCGCCAGCTTTTCTGCGAGATCCACCATGCCCTCGCAATAAAAATCCGTACAGGACATGTGAATCAACCGGGCAGCCTGCTTCTGAACCGCGGCAACCACATCGGGATGGCAATGCCCGGTTGAGACAACCGCAATGCCCGCCGCGAAATCAAGAAATGTATTGCCGTCGACGTCTTCGACCATCGCACCGCGGCCCACACTTGCGACGAGAGGATAGTCGCGCGTGTAGGAAGGCGACACGACTGCGTGGTCTCGCTCCACGATCTCCTTCGCCTTCGGACCCGGCAGCTTGGTCACGATCTGCGGTAGCTTGGGATGATTTCGTGTCGTAGTAACCGGCATGGCTGCTCCCAGAATCTCACCATCTTAGCCGATTCCGATGCATTCGCGGATATAGGTGCCGTATCTATCAATCGGTTTTTTAAAATGACCCAAAAGGCCGTGAACCGCCAAAGAGATTCGCGCGAGCTTCCAGGGACAATGGTGCAGCGGGGCACCGATTTTCGTAAGAAATGCTCATTTGTACTTCCAACGGATGCTGCCATCCTTCGTATCTTCTATAAGGACACCAGAATCAGCAAGTTGCCGACGAATTTCGTCGGAGCGCTTGAAGTCGCGTCGCTTCTTGGCAGTGAGACGTTCGGCTATGAGAGCTTCGATCTGATCGGTGCTCATACGAGGTTCTTCGGCGCCAAACCCCAGCTTGCGAAGCTTTTCGGCGTCATCGTCTTTCAGAACCGCCAGTATTTCATCGAACTTCTCCATCGCGGCCAGCACGCGAGGCGCATCCTGCTGAAGGAAAGCGCCTCGGTCCATGGCAGTGTTGACGTCACGCACAAGGTCGAAGATCGAAGCAAGAGCCACTGCCGTGTTCACGTCGTCAGCGAGCCCGGCGTCAAAATCGCCTTCGGCCTGCTCTACGCGCTTTACGATTTCCGCGTTCGATCCCGCAGCGAATTTTGCTGTTTTCAGCCGAGCCACGAAGTTGCGCAGGCGTTCGATGGAGTTTTCGGCCTGCTTTAAACCCTCTTCCGTGAAATTGAGCTGCCGGCGGTAAGGAACTGACAGCAGTAGAAACCGAATTGTCGAAGGCTTCTGTCCGCGTGCGAAGAGGTCGCGCAACGTGTAGAAATTGCCGAGCGACTTCGACATCTTTTGCCCGTCGATAATCAGGTGCTCGGCGTGCAGCCAAAGACGCACGAAGGGGTGGCCCGTAGCCGCCTCGCTCTGCGCGATCTCATTTTCATGGTGCGGAAACGCAAGATCGACGCCGCCGGTGTGAATATCAAGCGTGTCGCCCAGGTACTTCATCGCCATGGCTGAGCATTCCACATGCCAGCCGGGACGCCCGGGTCCGATGCGGGTCTCCCAGAAATGCTCTCCCGGTTTCGGCGCCTTCCACAAGGCGAAATCGCGCGCATCGTCTTTTTCGTACTGGTCGACGTCGACCCGTGCGCCAGACTTCATTCCGGGCGGATCGATCTTGGAAAGCTTCCCGTACTCCGGAAACTTCGCGATGCGGTAGTAGATCGAGCCGTCGCTTTTGTAGGTAAGCCCCTTCTGTTGCAAATTCTCGATGAGCGCCACCATGTCTTCGATATGGTCGGTGGCGCGGACAAGCTCCTCGGGCATTTCGATGTTGAGCGCGCCGATATCTTCGAGGAATGCTCGAATGTATTTCTCCGTGTACTCGCGGATGCCCACGCCGGCGTGTGCGGCGCTTTGGATGATGCGATCGTCCACGTCGGTGACGTTCATCACCTGCAGTACGCGATAGCCCTGAGAACGCAGGAACCGGCGCAGGATGTCCTGAAACACGAATGTGCGAAAATTTCCGATGTGCGCGAACGCATACACCGTCGGCCCGCAGGTGTAGATACGCACTTCCCCCTTATGGAGCGGCTCAAGCGGCTCCAGACGGTTACTCATCGTGTTGTGAAGCATTGTCTGGGTCATTTTGGGGTTATATACAAAACGGCTATTCTAGCTGACGCTTGGCTTTGCGGCAAACGCCGCCTTCGAACCAATTTTCATTGCGGACGGCTGTGGAAGCATTGATTGCGGCGATCACGGCTCTTTGCCGCGAAGGAGACCGGGCGCACTGCCATCGATGGAAGCTTCGCTAGCCCCGGCTCTCAAGCCGCGTGACTGGAAGGTGCAGGATAGTAATTTAGGATTTTGCTTGGCTTGCCCCACTCCGCGTAGCATTGTTGGACGGTTCGTCCCACACAAAAACCCCATGAAAACATGCGGAAATTTTTCCATTTGGCTGGCACCACGTATCGTTCGGCCGCTTCCTCCACCGGCGTACCTGCTTTGTACATCTTGTGCGCCTGATCGGCGATGTCGTCGAAAACCGAGCGCATCAGCGCGACGCGGTCCAAACCGCAAACCTGCCCATGGCCCGGCACAAAGATCGTATCCTTATCGAACGCCGCAAACTTAGCGAGCGTCGCGCGCCACGGCGTGGGATAGCCGTCGATATTCGTCGGGTACTGGGAATCAACAAGCAGATCCCCCGTGAACACAATATTTTGGTCCGGTACTCGGAAGATCAGGTCTGTGTCGGTGTGGCCGATGTAATGCTCGATTACCACGCTGCGCTCGCCGAGGTCGATCGTCATCGGCATTTTCGCCGGATCGAGCGGGTGGTTTGGCAACGCGAGCACGGCTTGGCTGACAGGCTCAAACATGCCCGTGAGTCCTTCGATATCACTCTTCGCATGGTCGCGCTGGAGATCGGTTTTTGCGTCATGTATGCGCTTCTGCCAAGGCGCGAGAAATGTTTCCAGGCTCTCGGTCTGCCATGGAGGATATCGCTCCGCCATGCGCGAAGCCGCTTTCGCATGCGCCCATATCGGCAGGCCCAATCCCCCGTAAAATGAGTTTCCCAGCGAGTGGTCGAAGTGGAAATGCGTATTCATCGCGGCGCGAATTGGCACCTTGCTCACCATCTTGTAGGTGTCTACCTGAAACGCAGCGCCAATCGGCGTCTGGAATCCCTCGACCAGTAGCGCGGCGTCACGCCCGATGATGAATCCGCCATTCGACCGCGTCTGTAAGCCCTTGGTACGGTCGGAAATGGTCGCGTAGACCCCATCGCCAATTTTTCGTATGGATGCGAAGCCTTTGTCTGCGACCGGCTTTTCAGCCATGCGCGAATCTGCAGCGAGAGATTCTGCAATCGCCGGCAAGGGCAGCCAGTGCAAAGCGGCGTAAGCGGCACTCAGCCGCGATGTATTCGTTAGAAAGGCTCGGCGGGAAACAGATTTTACCCAACTTCTCATGGCCTTCCTCCGTACACAGTTGGCGATTGCGCGGCGCTATTTTACATGTTGAGGCGAGTGGCGGGAAGCAGCGATGCGGCCAGAATGGCGCAGTCGCATCTCAGCCGGAGATGCGGGCTTTCAACTTAACGCGGCCCTCTTGAATCGTTACGCTGTATTCGACTTCTTGGCCGCCCTTGTCTTTGAGTTCCTGCGTCTTCTTGCGGACGAAACGTTCGAATGCCTGGAGATTTGGCGCCGCTGCGTTTTCGCCGGATTCGCTGTGAGCCTCGAGCAGCTTCTCATAGAGCTTCACAATTTTGGTTCTTTCCTGTTCCGGATCGGAAAACGAAAGCGCGAAACCGGCCGCATGTTCCCGAGACTGAGCGGCGCAAACAACCGATTCGTGGCCAGCCGCAGGCGACGCGGTCGATTCCACTCCCCCTCGAGCACGGGCCTCCTGCGCCCGCGCCGCTTCGATCGCCTTCGCGGCGGAGCCAAAATGATGCTGCGAAGTGCCGCCCTCCTTCTGCATCGTCTTCTTCCGCCACATGTCGACGTATTTTGCGTAGGTCTGCGAAAGGTTATTGAAGCGGAATCGCTGCGCAAAACTCAATTCGGCGCTGCGGTCGTTGTAGCGCCGCATCATGCTTTCCAGTCGCCATTGCGTGTCTGCAGGCGGACGCGGCCGCCCACCACCGAAGAATTGCTCGTATTCGATCTTCAGCCTGCGGATGTCCTTCTCGATTTGTCCCAGGTCTTCGTCAACAGTCGCCATGATTTGCCCGTCAGTTCGGCTAAATCGAGCCTACGGACAAGCTTCCCTTGCGTCAACCGAGGCGTTTGCCAACTTGTCGCAAAGGCAAAGCCCGGTGGTTGCGGCTCTGCAGTGCCTATGCTCAAATGGGGTCGCCATGAACTCAAAATCCGATTCCGCGGCGAACAATTCAAACGGTGCGAGCGATCGCTTGCGCGCGCTCCCGTCGGTTGACGAATTGCTTGGCCGACCGGCATTGATTGCACTGGTGGAAACCGCCGGACGTGGAATCGTCACACAAGCGGCGCGGAACGCCATGGCCGACCTGCGGGCAGAATTGAAAGCCGACACCGCGCGGGGCCATACCTCGGCCTATCTCTCCTCCATTGAGGAGCGCATCACGCACATCGTCAAATTTGAGCTCGCTCCCTCGCTTCGTCGCATCATCAATGCAACCGGCGTGATCCTGCACACCAATCTCGGTCGCGCTCCGCTCTCCCCCGAAGCGGTTGCAGCAATCGCTGAATCGGCCACTCGATATTCGAACCTTGAATACGACATCAAAACCGGCGAGCGCGGGAAGCGCGACATTCACACCTCCCGCAGACTGGCGATGCTTGCGTGCGCCGAAGCTGCCATCGTCGTCAACAACAACGCCGCTGCGGTCTTTCTCGTTTTGAATACACTTGCCAAAGGCGCCGAAGTCATCGTCTCGCGCGGCGAGCTCATCGAAATCGGCGACGGCTTCCGCATCCCCGATATCATGTCCGAAAGCGGCGCGATTCTGTGCGAGGTTGGCACCACCAATCGCACGCGCATCTGCGACTACGAGCGCGCGATCAAGGATCAGACGCGCCTGCTGCTGAGCGTGCACCCATCGAATTTTCGAATCACCGGTTTTACCGAGCGGCCCTCGCTCGCAGAACTGGTAGCGCTTGGCAGCCGCACTCATTTGCCGGTTTACGAAGACCTCGGCTCCGGCTGTGTGGTGGATCTTTCGGGAAGCGGGATTTCCGAGCCTGTCGTAGGTGCGAGCTGCAAGGCCGGCGCGTCGGTCGTTTCGTTCAGCGGCGACAAATTGCTAGGCGGGCCTCAGGCGGGAATCATCGCAGGACAAAAGGAAATCGTGGAGCGCATCCGGCGAAACCCGCTATTCCGTGCGCTTCGCGTCGATAAGCTCACCATCGCGGCGCTCGAGGCAACGCTCAAAGGTTATCAACGTGGTTCAGTCGATGAGATTCCGACGATCCGGATGATCCGGTTGTCCTTGGAAAACGTCGGGAGGCGGGCAGCTCAGCTAATCGAGCGAATCGGTTCCTTAGTGCCCGAAGATGTGACGGTCGAACTTCGGAAGGGATTTTCGGTTATTGGCGGGGGATCAACGCCCGATCAGCAGCTGCCGACGCAGCTTATTATTGTTGCAAGTCCTCGCCAGTCGGCCGTAGCGCTCGAAGAAAAGCTTCGCAATGCTGATCGATCCGTACCTGTAATCGCGCGCATCGAAAACGATCGCGTTGTTCTGGACCTGCGCACGGTCCTGCCTGACGAGGACACCGAGCTCGCGTCATCCCTGGTTTCCGCTTTGGTCAAGCGCGATTGATCACGCTTGCGACGCAACCGGCTCCAAAGCCGTTATCGATGTTCACCACGCTTACATTCGACGCACAACTGTTCAGCATGCTAAGCAGTGCCGTTACACCGCCGAAACTCGATCCGTAACCCGTACTCGTCGGCACGGCAATCACCGGCGCCGCAACCATTCCCGCCACTACGCTCGGGAGCGCCCCTTCCATTCCGGCAACACAAATGATTACCCGCGCTTCGGCCAGAGTTTTCCGCTGTTCGAGCAGCCTGTGAAGCCCCGCAACGCCGACGTCGTAAACCGCTTCGGCACGATTGCCCAAAGCCCGCGCGGTAACGAGGGCCTCTTCGGCCACCGGTATATCGCTCGTCCCCGCCGTAACGATGAGGATCAGCCCCTTACCATAAATCTGGCCGCTGCGTTGAACCAGGATCGTGCCCGATCGCTCGTGAAATTCGATGGGCGCTGGCTTTCGGAATGATTTCGCTCTCGAGGAATTTCTTGCACCTGCAGATCGCATCATCTGCTTCACGGCCGTAAATGCTTTCCGGTCCGCACGCGTGACGAGTATGTTGTGCGACGCATTGGCGCGCACCATCCCCCGGACAATTTCCGCCACTTGCTTGGCGGTTTTCCCGCGCGCATAGACTACTTCGGGGAAACCGGTGCGCAGCGAACGATGATGGTCGATTTTCGCAAATCCCAGGTCCTCGAATGGAAGTCCCCGCAATCGCTCGATCGCATGATCGAGCGAAACCGCACCGCCCTTGAAATCATCTAACAGTTTTCGAATGTCGAGCTCGTTCATATTTCCTTTTGGCAGTGGATTGATTCTAACATCCCGCCCGGCCGCTTCATGGAAAGCGGAACTGATCACTTGTGTTACAGTGAAAATACTGCCTTTGTAGCTCCATAAAAGATTCTTTGCGTTAACCAGCAGGAGAAGGACGTTCGGGAGGCACAGGTGAATAAAGTCATCATCATCGGGAGCGGGTGTGCGGGGCTGACGGCGGCGATTTATACCGCGAGAGCCGATTTGAAACCCATTGTTCTCGATGGCTACGAACCCGGCGGACAACTCGCGCTCACGACGCTCGTGGAAAATTTCCCGGGTTTTCCGGATGGAATTTTGGGGCCTGAGTTTATCGAGCGTACCCGAAAACAGGCTCAGAGATTCGGCACGGAATTTCGGTCCGGTGCTGTGACTTCCGTCGATTTGAGCCAGCGTCCCTTCCAGGTCGTAGCCGGAAAAGAGACGTACGAAAGCGAAGCGCTGATCGTTGCGGCCGGGGCGTCGGCGCGGATGCTGGGAATTGAGTCGGAAAAGTTATTGCTCGGATACGGTGTCTCGACTTGCGCCACGTGCGACGGCTATTTTTTCCGTGACCGCGAAATCCTCGTTGTCGGTGGCGGCGATACGGCGATGGAAGAAGCGACATTCCTGACAAAGTTTGCGAAGCGCGTCACGATTGTGCATCGGCGGAATGAGTTCCGCGCCACAAAAATCATGCTGGACCGGGCACGAGCGAACGAGAAAATCAATTTCATGACACCGTACGCCGTGGAGGAAGTGCACAACGTAGGGAATAAAGCGGTGGAAGCCGTGCAAGTGCGCAATCTGGAGACCAAACAGCTTTCAACGCTCAACGTCGAGGGCGTTTTCGTAGCGATCGGCCACGATCCGAACACGAAAGTGTTTCAGGGAAAGCTGGCAATGGACGAGGCCGGGTACATCACCACTCACGATGGGCCCAAGACAAGCGTCGAAGGCGTCTTTGCGGCCGGCGACGCGCAAGATCACCGTTACCGCCAGGCGATTACCGCCGCCGGCTCAGGCTGCATGGCGGCGATGGAAGCGGAAAAGTTCCTCACCGAGCACAAATCATAACCCAGGCATACTGTTCGATCACGGATTTGGCAGACCCGGTCGACATGGGATTTTTGCTAAGCCGTCACGCGCCGCGGAACCGCAATATACATAAGGGAAGCCCCGGGGCTTCTGGCCTTACCCCCTGCCGCCGGCGGCGTGGGCTTCGCCTATGGATTCGCCAGGCTTGAGAGCGTGAATCTCGAGGCCAGAGATATCCTTCGTGAGTTCGCGAAGTTGTTCGGGATTTCCCGCCAATGCCGGAAAGGTTCCGAAATGCATCGGGATCATGTGCTTTACCCCGAGCAGTCGGATTGCGTGCGCCGCTTCTTTAGGACCCATCGTGTAGAAGTCCCCGATGGGAAGCATGGCCAATTCGGGAGAATAAAGTTCGCTGATGATTTTCATGTCGCCGAAGACGGTGGTATCGCCGGAATGGTAGATGTTGAATCCTCCGGGCAAGCGAATGATGTAACCTGCGGCTTCGCCACCGTAAATGATCTGGTCTCCGTCGGTAATACCGCAGGAGTGGATGGCATTGACCATCGTGACCTCAATCTCGCCGACTTTCAAAGTGCCGCCCTTGTTCATTCCGATGGTGTTCGGCACGCCCTTTGATTCAAGCCACGCCGCTGTCTCGTAGATCGCGACAATCTGGGGCTTATGTTTTTTCCCAAGTTCCACAGCGTCGGCGATGTGGTCGAAGTGGCCGTGCGTGATCAGCAGGATGTCGACTTGCTCTATTTTTTTGAGCGGCTCCGGACACGCGGGATTACCTTGAATCCAAGGATCCACGATGATCACTTTTCCGCTAGGTGTGGTAATACGAAACGCCGAATGGCCGAGCCAGGTGAGCTTGTTTCCTCGTGTCTGCAACATGACGATTCCTCCCGTTAAAATTCAGAGTTGGATTTTAGTGATCCGTTACCCACCAACTGCGGGTGGATTGGATTGTTTGCTGGAAGCTGGCGTGGCCAGAATCGCTCGGATGGCCTGCTCGAAAGTCGCGCGCGTCTGCTCGGCGGTGAAACTTTGGGCGATGCGGCCGTCCCGGCTATAGAAGATCGTCTCGGGCATGCTGCCCTGCCAGTTGGGATTCACTCCACGATAAAATTCGTCGACATCAATTTGCGGGTTCTGCCGGTAATTCGAAAAGCCTGGCCGAAATTCCGTGAGGAAGTGGCGGACCAGATTCATATCGGCATTGTCGTCGAGGCTCACACCAAAAACCGCCAGAGCCTTTGGGCCATATTCCTTCGCGAGTTGCACCAAAGTGGGGAATTCGTCGCGGCAGGGCTCACACCAAGTGGCCCAGAACGTAACCAGAAGCGGCTTGCCGCGATACTTTGCGAGAATCTTGTTGTAGCCGGCGAGATCGATGATCGGCAGATCAGCGTTGGCGGTTGCGGCTTTGGGACTTTGCTTGTTTGCCGACTCTTGTGCTCGCAGAGGAACGATTGCGGTGAAAACCAGCAACCCCGCAATAACGAAAGCACATACAGAAGAACGCATAGGGGGCCTCCCCGGGTCCAAGATCTCAGGTGGTCATTCTATCGGTTCTGCATCGATGGCGGCAACTCGCTGGAAGTCACTCCCCGGTTTGAAGAGCGAAGGCTTGCCGAACCTAAATTTATGGTATACAAGATAGTTTCAGCGCAATACGATAGGCTTGCTCAGTAAGCCTCAATAAGGCCCCTAATCGCGAAGGAGATCGTTAGATGGCGTATGTTATTGCCGAACCGTGTATAGGTACCAAGGACACCGCGTGCGTGGATGTGTGTCCCGTGGATTGCATCCATCCCCGCAAGGATGAGCCAAATTACGAGACCGAAAAGCAGCTCTACATCAATCCGGATGAGTGTATCGACTGCGGGGCTTGTGTTCCGGTGTGTCCAGTGACGGCGATTTTCGCGCTCGAAGATCTGCCGGAGAAGTGGGCCGCGTTCACGCCAGTCAATGCGAATTGGTACAAGAAGTAGCTGGGTTGCGCTTAGCGCACCTGTCGGATTCAATAGAAGCGCGGCAGTCTTCACCTGCCGCGCTTTTGTTTTAGCCAACGTTAAGCAATTTCCGCAAGACCGGTATCAGGCAGCCAAAGTTCGAGTCTGTACATCGGACGTGTCTCGCGTATTCCATGATTTGGGGAGCAGCAAATGGCAACGAAATTGCGCGTGCTGCGGTTCATCGCAATCGGCACGGCTGGGAGCCTCGGTTGTAATCGCGCAGGGAACCACTCAGCCCGCCGCTCGGGTGATTGAGATGAATGCCGGCTACCAATGAGTTTACGCCTTCCTCGGTGCACGTCAGGGTTGGTGAGAACGTGCAACTTGATGATCACGGCGACGGACAAGGCCCATGGGTTGCGATCAAACCGGTCGCCGAAGGGATCACCCGAGGGCTCAGCTGCGGGCCTGGAAATCAGGTCCAAAACGGATTGTGTGCAGTTCAAAAAGAACGAAACAAGCGCGGTTGAATATTACGCGGGCGCCGGGCATGTATGAGTTTGAATGCTGACAGCTTTGCGGGTTCGGTCACGGCAAATTGAAGGGTGAAATCCATCGCCGATCCGTAAGAACCCACAAGCCTGTTGGTCATCCGGCGAAGGTTTACTCACCGTCTCAACTCTGGCGTCTCGCCATGCCTCAGTTCCCGATAGACTTTGCGTTCCAGTTCGCGGGCTTACGGCGTGGACGGCGGTGACCGGTGTATCCAGATGGAAATTCAAATTGAACTACCGGGCGTAAAGCTCGGTGTTGTGGAAGCGGACGGTGTACGCATTGTTCTCGTCAACGAAGTCCTTGCGCGAGTGATGGACGAGATTTGCGAGCGGAAGCGGCGCGCATTTACGGTGGAGAGTTTGGCGGAGGCGCCGCCGGTTCGAGCGGTCCGCGGAATGTTTCGCGAATGGGACATCGATCCGTCCAAATACCGGCCTTCCTCCGAAGCGTTGCTGCGGCGCGTGGTCCAAGGAAAGGGCCTCTATCGCGTCTCGAATGTGGTGGATATTGGCAACCTTGGGTCGATCGAGGCGGGCTGGCCCTACGGGTGTTACGACCGGTCGACGATTACGCCGCAGATCGTTTTGCGGCATGGAGTTTCAGGCGAAAGCTACGAGGGCATCGGCAAACGCACCTGGCACCTCGAAGGCCGGGCGGTACTTGCCGACCCACAAGGACCTTTTGGGAGCCCGATTAGCGATTCGACGCGCAGCATGATCACCGAACCAACCCGCGATATTCTGATGGTGATTTACGCTCCGGTGGGCACCGGCGACGAGGCCGTCAAAGCCGCGATGGAGACGCTCACAATGCGACTTGTGAGGTTTGCCGGAGCAAGCGTAACCCGCACGCACATCTGCCGATAACCGCGATTGGTTCCTCGCGGGAGTCAGGTTATCCTGGAACGCTGCCGTGAGGCCCCCGTGGCGAAATTCCAACTCGTCCTGCTGATACACGCGCATCAGCCTGTAGGAAATTTTGAGGATGTCTTCGAGCGGTCGTACCGGTGTTGCTATCTGCCGTTCGTTGAAGTCCTCGAACGACACCCTACGGTTCACATCGGACTGCACTTTTCCGGCCCGCTGCTTGAATGGATCGAACGCGCTCACCCGGAATATTTCGACCGTCTTCGCGCACTATGCCGAAATGGCCAACTGGAGATGATCGGCGGCGGATTTTACGAGCCGGTGCTGATCTCAATTCCACCCCAGGATCGCATCGAGCAGTTGAGGCGCCTGGCGGATTACATTGAGAAACATTTTGAGGCGCGTCCGCGAGGCGCCTGGCTCACCGAACGCGTTTGGGAGCCTCAGATCCCGTCGTCACTCAAACCCGGGGGAGTGGAGTACACGCTCGTCGACGACAACCATTTTCTGGCTGCTGGTTTTGAGCCCGAGCAACTATTCGGTTGCTACACGGCAGAGGATCTGTGCCACACGGTCAAGCTGTTACCCGGACTGAAAATGCTGCGCTACCTGATTCCCTTCCGCGACGCCAGTGAAACCACGCATTTTCTGCGGGGGGCTGCCCACGCGCATCCCAGCGGATTTGCCGCCATGGGCGACGACCTCGAGAAATTCGGAGTTTGGCCTGGCACTCATGCCCATTGCTATGGAAATTGCTGGCTCGAGAACTTTTTCCGCACGTTGGAAGCGTGCAATGAGTGGCTGGAGGTTTCAACTCCCGGCAACGCGATCGCTGGGCGCGCACCTCTTGGACGCGCCGACCTGCCCGCAGCCTCCTACACCGAGATGATGGAATGGGTTCTGCCGACCGCGGCACGGAACCGCTATCACGCGCTCCTCGAAGAATTTTCCAGCCGCCCCGAAGCCATGCCCTTCCTCCGCGGCGGTGTGTGGCGCAGCTTTTTCGCGAAATACTACGAATCGAACCTGATGCACAAAAAGATGCTGCGCGTATCGGAAAAGGTGAAAAATCTGGCGCACCATGAACCGTGCGACAAAGCCTTTGCCCGAGCGCGTGCGGAGGCCGGAAAACTTCTCCTGAGCGGGCAATGCAACGATGCATATTGGCACGGCGTTTTTGGCGGCCTCTACTCGCCGCACCTGCGCACGGCGGTGTGGCGTCCTCTCGTGCAGGCCGAAGCCATCGCGGACCAATTGGAGCATCGCGGCCGAGACTACGCCGAGGCTGCGACATTCGATTTCGACGCCGATGGCCGCGACGAAATTTACTTCACCTCGGACAAGTACGCCGCACTGGTGACTCCCGACGACGGAGGCACCCTTTGCGCGCTCGATTTCCGCCCTTGCGGCGCGACCTTGATCAATTCACTAAAGCGCCGGCCGGAGGCTTATCACAGCGCGGTTAAGAAGTTGGCCGGCCACCATCCGCTCAGCCTGGACTCGATCGACGAGCAAAGGCACGCGAAAGAAGAGGGTCTCGATCGCTGGCTGAACTACGACCGCTGGCGCCGGCACTCCTTTCGCGTACTCCTTTTCGGACAAGGAAAGAACTACGAAGATTGTGCCGTGGTTAGCCTCGACGAGGATGCCGCGGTCGCCGGCGGACGGTACCGCGCGAGCGACGTCTCTCACAATCAGGTGAAGTTGGCTTCGGACGCCAGCCCGGATTGGCCGATACGAAAGGTGTTGTCGTTTGCTTCCACAAACGAAGGATTCAACGTCGCGTGCGGGCTGAACTTGCGCCGGAACGCGCCGGGCACGGCGTCGGTTTACGTCGGGCTCGAAGTGGTGATCAACTTTCTCGCACCATCCGCTCCGGACCGCTACTTCGAGATGCAGGGCCAACGCTTTCCGCTGCGCTGGGGCGCGGCCGTGCCTGCTGTGGATTTGCGTGTCGTCGATGAATGGCAGCACATTTCCGTGAAGTTCGATGCGCCGCGTGCCCGTGATTTCTGGATCACGCCGACCGAGACCGTTTCGGAATCGGAAGACGGATTTGAGCGAATCTATCAAGGGTCACAAATCATTGCCATTTGGCCAATCGACTTAGGCGCGGGTGCCGAGTGGAGCGGCCAAATGTCACTTCAGGTGAGCCAATTTCCGAAAGATCCCGTATGAGCTGGTCCTTTCAAATGGGGCGCTTCCGCGCGTTTACACTCTTGCAGACGATAGAACCATAACCCTAGTATGATTGCGGCAGAATTTTCGAGCGGCGCTTCCCAGGCCCATTGCCGCTCGAAAAAAAGCGAGCAGACGGAGGAAACGGATGGCTGTCTCGAAGGAATTGTTGGAAATATTGGTTTGCCCGCTATGCAAAACGCCGGTGAAATTGACGGGCGACCAGCAAGGCTTGCAGTGCGGCACTTGCCGGCGCGTGTATCCCATTCGCGGCGATATTCCCGTAATGCTCGTCGACGAAGCGCGCATTGAAGCCGAGTGACCCATCTTCTTTGCTCCCCAGGCTCCCGCCCGGCGCGGACCTTCTCATCGCGCGTCTGCGGTCGCTAGGCGATATTGTTCTTGAAAGTCCCGCCATCGCTGCGTTGCATGAGTGGCGACCCGATCTGCGGATCTTCGTGCTGATCGAGGAGAGATTTGCACCGGCACTTGAAGGAAATCCGGCCGTTGCCGGTCTGCTTTTTTCGCGCGGCTTCGCGGAAACTGCCGCCGCGCTGCGTCAGAGACGGTTTCCCATGGTGTTCAATCAGCACGGTGGACCGAGGAGCACTCTGCTGACCGCGGCCTCCGGTTCGCCGATTCGCGTGGGGTGGAAGGGATTTCAGTACGCGTTCGTCTATAACGTGCGCGTTCCCGATGCCGCGGAGTTCTACGGAACTCCCATCGTGCATACGGTCGAGCACCGCATCTCGCAATTTTATTGGACGGGCCTGCCGCGCGGCCCGATTCCCCCGGCGCGTGTTTTTCCCCAGCCGGGTGCGGCGGAGCACGTTCGCAAAATTCTAGCGGAGCACGGCGTTTCTGGCGCGGATACTCCCTATGCAGTCTTGCAGCCTCAGGCCCGCCTGTCCACAATGCAATGGCCCGCTGAGAAGTTCGCGGAAATCGCGCGAGGGCTCTGGGAAAAACACGGAATCGCCAGCGTCGTGAATTTGGCGGCGAACAACGTGCCTGGCGCCTCGGAAGCGCGCAGCAAGCTCGCAGAAGTTGCAATCGTTCCCGAATCTCTTGGTTTGCGGGAACTGATCGCTTTGATTTCGGGAGCGAGAATCTTCATTGGCAATGATTCCGGACCGTGTCACGTCGCGGCGGCAGCGCGCACGCCGAGCGTCGTGATCTACGGGCCGACGAATGCCGCCCAGTGGCGCCCATGGCAAACCGAACACCACGTCGTAACAACGGGCGCACAATTCCGCGCCATTCGTGGCGATAAGACGATCGCCTCGACTGAGTCGCGAACCATCGCGTCCATCGGAGTTGACGAAGTTCGCGCCGCCTGCGAGGACCTAATTTCCACCGGCCTTATCGATCAGCGGTGCGAGGTCCACGGCGACAGTTCGAGCCAGCCGAGAACGCGCGAGAAAGCACAATAAGAAAGATGCCCAGGCAAACCACTCCTGGGAATGACTGGCTGAGCGCCATCCGACGCGACTGGGATAGGCGCGCCCGCGAAAATGCGCGTGTCTACATCAACTGGCCCGACATCGCCAACGAAGAAGGCGCCTTTTTCGTCTCGGGACGATGCGACTACGAGCGCTACGTAAAACCTTTTCTTAAGAATACGAAGTTTGAACCAGGCGACAAGGTGGCACTCGAGATTGGCTGCGGCATCGGCCGCATCGCGCGCTGGATGGCGGCCGACTTTAGGGAGTATATCGGTGTCGACGTTTCGCCCGAAATGATTCGCAAGGCCGCCTCCTACCAAATTCCCAACGCAACCTTTCGGGCTGTTTCCGGGGCTGATCTGAGCGGCGTCCCCTCAGGCAGCGTCGATTTTGTCTTGTCGTTTGCCGTATTCCAGCACGTGCCGGACAAAGCCGCGATTTTCAACTATTTCGCTGAGACCGCGCGAGTTCTGCGCCACGGCGGATTTTTCCGGCTTCACATGAAGGGGCTTTGGTCCGCCACTCTAGGCCGCTTGGCACTCGAAGCAGGGTTTTCGAACAACGCGCGCCTCGTGAAGGCTCACTTGACGCGCGTTCCGTTTGCAAGGCTGCGCTACCTGGATACCTGGCAAGGCTGTTCCATCCTTCCCGCCGAAGCGCTAGAAACATGTGAATCGCTCGGTTTGAAAGTACTCGATGTTGAAGACAAATGGACAACGATGATGTGGCTGGGCGGCAGGAAAAGATAATCTCGCTCTTCAGTAAGGCGGGAAGCTGATCGATTCGTCGTTAAACTGGACCCAGAGCACAACTTCTTTCGTCTTGCTCTGCTTGGCCACGTCATCGTCTTCTGGGAACGGCTGGTAGGGACTCAGACGAACTTTGATTTCGACTCCCGATCCGCCGTGCAAGTGTTCGGTTTTCGCAACGCGGAAACTTTTGATCGGACCGTAGTAACCTGTAGGCCCCCAGTCATCCTGAAAATCCTTGAGAGAATACGACTGCGAAGGCTTCCAAATCTCATACGCCTGCTGCATGTTGCCTGCAATGACGGCATTCATGAAATGCAGAATTGTGACGCGTTCCTTGTGGTACCGCAGAACCCACCAAAGTCCCGCCGCAACAAAAACGACAACAACGATTCCAAGAATCACGCGGCGCCGGTTCTTTGAGTGCTTCGGTTCTTCTACAGCGTCGAAAAGATCCACAAGGGCTCCTTGGATCTACAGCTGGCGCTTGAATAGCGCGATACTGCCCAGAATCATGACAATCGCAAAGCAAGATAAAACTATCACGTCCTTATAAATTCCTTCAATGCCGGTGCTCTTGATGGTCAAATTGCGGAGAGCGTGCACGGTGTAGGTGAACGGGTCGACGATGGAAAGCCAGCGCAGCCACCGCGGAAAGCCTTCGACCGGAGAAATGGCGCCCGAAGGAAAAAAGAGCAGCGTATTGAGAACTCCGAAGATCGCCCGCGGAACGAGCGGATCGTCCACGCGCACCATCGCAAGAAACATGAAGCTGATCATCGCGATCGAGGCGACCAGCACCACCAGAGTCAGATAGAACAGCCGCGCCGGATCCCACAGCCGCGGAATTCCAACCAGCAATCCCCCAATAATTGTTAACGCCATGCCGGCCAACAGTCCTTTGAAAGCGCCCGCTCCGATGAGGCCGAGAACCAGTTCCGTTTTGTGGATGGGGGTAAGCAGGTAGCCCTCGTGCAACCCACGCGATTTATCGTCGATAAATGTGATACCGCCGCCGATCATGGCGACGATGAAAATAGCCATCGCCGTCGAGCCCGCCAGAAGATACTTGGCATACTCGATGTAGGGATAGACCTCGACCACGTCCAATTGCACCTGTGAATCGAGGCGCGGCTGCACGCGGGGCATATTTAAACTGTCGACCATCTGCTGAATGCGCTCGAGCAGCGCGCTGGCCATGACCTGGTCCGTATTGTCTTCGGTGAAAGCTATCCGGGGCCGGTCGCGTTGGTAGAAACGGCGCGAGAAATCGTGTGGGATCTGGATAACCCCCTGCACAAAGCCCGCGCGAAGGTCGTCCGCAGCGCGAGGAAGCGAATCGTAATCGACGACGCGGAACGTCTGCGGACCCACCTCGATGCCCAGGAACATCTCGTGGACCTTGCGCGATTCAACCGAATGATCCTCATCCACGAAGGCCATGTTTGCGCCCTTGATCTTTC